>ERZ827488.44-NODE-44-length-168570-cov-7.690858_pt1 | contig 168570 bp, 135 predicted proteins | sample MGYA00519771_ERZ827488 | MGnify/ENA primary metagenome ERZ827488 (study PRJEB31778, sample SAMEA3449323) | human gut metagenome | biome: human gut; feature: human-associated habitat; material: faeces | place: United Kingdom | collected 2010/2012 ... | reverse complement strand
GCGGTTGGTTAGACCTTACCAGACAGGCATTCCACCTGCTAGACTACTCGCCCTTGTCTGGGCGCACAACTCCGATTTGTATTTCTGTTTGTTTTAAAAATGGGCAACTCCGATTGGAATTGCCCACTCATTGCACTAATTATGTGATTTTTTCTTGCTTGCACTTAATTTTGCATCAATTGATGTAAATCGCTGTTTTTCCAGTTTTTTATCAAATGAAGTACATCCCGTCTATTTTGTAAAACGGTACATCTTTACATCACGTCGACTACCGTCTCCGTGCGTTTTTCGCCTTATGTCGGTGTTCGCAAGCGCACACCGCCGCAAGGCTCAGTTTTCTCATCTTAATAGAGCTTTGCACCTGCCGGGATTCTGTCATCTACCATCAGAAGGTTCAGTCCTTCGTGACCATCTTCCTCGTGTACTGCTGAGATCAGCATACCTTCGGAATCGATTCCCATCATCTTTCTCGGTGGCAGGTTCACGATAGCGATTGCTGTTTTACCAACCAGTTCTTCCGGCTCGTAATACTCGTGAATACCGCTTAAAATCACGCGATCCTTGCGTTCTCCGTCATCCAGTGTGAACTTCAGAAGCTTCTTGGACTTCGGAACTGCCTCGCAAGCCAGGATCTTAACTGCACGGAAATCAGATTTTGCAAATGTCTCAAAATCAACCATTTCCTTGAAAATCGGCTCAATTTTTACGTTAGAGAAATCAACCTTCTCAGCCACTTTTGTTTCTGCCGGAGCAGCAGCGCCAGACTGAGCAGCGTTGTTTGCTTCGTTCTTTGCAGCACCCTGTGACTTCATTGTCGGGAAGAGCAGCACGTCTCTGATTGCCTCAGCTCCTGTCAGAAGCATACACATACGGTCGATACCGAATCCGATACCACCGGTCGGCGGCATACCGATCTCCAGTGCGTTCATGAAGTCTTCATCTGTTGTATTGGCTTCATCATCGCCCTGGGCAAGCAGTTCTTCCTGGGCTTTAAAACGTTCCCTCTGGTCGATCGGGTCATTCAGCTCAGAGTAAGCATTTGCCATCTCCCATCCATTCATGAAGAACTCGAAACGCTCTACATATTCCGGATTCTCTGGCTTTTTCTTCGTCAGCGGCGAGATCTCAACCGGATGATCCATAACGAATGTTGGCTGAAGCAGATGCTCCTCTACAAACTCCTCAAAGAAGAGATTCAGGATATCACCTTTTTTATGTCTCTCTTCAAACTCAATATGATGCTCTTTCGCAAGTTCTCTTGCCTGCTCCAGAGTCTTAACTTCATTCCAGTCAACGCCTGCGTACTTCTTCACTGCGTCAACCATCGTGATACGCTCGAACGGCTTACCGAGATCCATCGGGATTCCCTTGTATACGATCTGTGTCGTTCCAAGCACTTCCTGTGCAACAAAGCGATACAGGTTCTCTGTCAGATCCATCATGCCGTGGTAATCTGTAAATGCCTGGTAAAGCTCCATCAGAGTGAACTCCGGGTTATGTCTTGTATCAAGACCCTCATTACGGAATACACGTCCGATCTCATATACCTTCTCGAGTCCTCCGACGATCAGTCTTTTCAGGTACAGCTCCAGGGAAATACGAAGCTTCAGATCTTCGTTCAGGGCATTGAAATGTGTCTCGAACGGTCTTGCTGCTGCTCCACCTGCGTTCTGTACAAGCATTGGAGTCTCAACTTCCATGAATCCTTCTCCGCTTAAGTACTTGCGGATCGCACTGAGAATCTTGGAACGCTTGATAAAGGTATCTTTAGACTCTGTATTCATGATCAGGTCTACATATCTCTGACGGTAACGGGTATCTACATCTGTCAGACCGTGGAACTTCTCCGGGAGGATCTGTAAGCTCTTGGAGAGGAGTGTCACCTTCTCTGCATGGATAGAAATCTCACCTGTTCTTGTTCTGAAAGCAAATCCTTCCACTCCGAAGATATCACCGATATCCGATTTTTTAAAATCAGCGTAAGACTCTGTTCCGATCGCATCTCTTGCAACGTATACCTGGATGCTTCCCTGTAAATCCTGGATATTGCAGAAAGAGGCCTTGCCCATGACTCTCTTAAACATCATACGTCCTGCAATTGCCACATGGATCGGGCTTGCGTCCATGATATTTCTTCTCTCTTCGTAATCCTTTTTAAGAGCTTCTTTCGCCTGCTCCTCATCCATTCCCTCTACGTTCGGCTCCTGGCGGTCTTTTAACAGCTCAGTCTCATGTGCCTCGTAAAGACCTTTCACCTCAAGCGAATGATGTGTCTGATCGAACTTTGTAATCTGGAACGGGTCTCTTCCGTTCTGCTGCAGCTCTGCGAGTTTCTCGCGGCGAACCTTCAGTAAGTGGTTAATATCCTGTTCCTGTGTCTGCTGTGCCAATCTCTTCACTCCCTTTTCTTTGTATTTTATTAGATATTTCTCTGGATAGAAAGTACTTTGTACTGCATAATTCCGGCCGGTGTTTCTACATCGACAATATCATCCTTGTGCGCGCCGATCAGAGCTTTTCCTACCGGAGACTCATTGGAAATTTTTCCTTCCAGGCTGTTTGCCTCGGTGGAACCAACGATCTGGAACTCGATTTCTTCGTCATACTCCAGATCCAGTACGTCTACTTTACATCCGATATTGATCTTATCGGAATCTACTTCGTCCTCAACAACAACCTCTGCGTTTTTCAGGATTTTTTCGATCTCTTCAATTCTTGCCTCGATGTCACGCTGCTCATCTTTTGCTGCATCGTACTCGGCGTTCTCGGAAAGGTCTCCCTGCTCTCTTGCTTCTTTGATTTTACCGGCAATTTCTCTACGTTTGTTTACTTTGAGGTCATGAAGCTCGTCCTCCAGTTTTTTCAGGCCGGCATAGGTAAGAATCGTTTTTTTCTGTTCCATTTTATACACCCTTTCTATCGTTTCTGTATCCAGTCATATCTGATTTTATTCTGTAAACTCTCCGGAAATGCGCTGTATTTTCAGTATTCCCGGTTGAAATAAGGATAGACTCCGCCTATCCTAACAATTAAAGTAGTATAAAGGATTGCCCACGGAATGTCAAGAAAAAAAGAAACGCAGGAAAGATTTTCTTTTTCACAAATCCTTCCTGCATCTTTCTCTTATTTTTCCTTTATTTTTCGGATGAGCTTCCTGTCAGTGCTTTCTTTTTCCAATTTCCTTTTTTATAGAAAATCAGCGTCAGAAGCGCACCCATGCACCAGCTTACCAGCATGGAAATCCAGAGTACCTGATATCGTCCGTTTGGCAGCTCCGGCGTTCTGGTCAGAAAGGCCAGACCGTATGCCAGCGGCACACGGATTACAACGGTAACAACCATCGAAATCCACATCGGGGTCATCGTATCGCCTGCTCCACGCATGACGCCGGAAAGCGACTGTGTTATTGCCATGGCAATATAGCCGACCGCAAGGATCTTCATCATATTGGCACTTAATGTTACGAGCTCTGTGGTATTCGTAAAGATTCCCATCAGATGATGGCCGAAAATAACAATTAAAAGGGTAATGGTCGTTGAGGTTCCGACAGCAATCAGTGTTCCCTGTTTTGCGCCCTGCTCTACGCGGTCCATACGGCGTGCGCCGACATTCTGACCGGCATACGTTGTCATCGCGGTACCAAACGAAAAGTTCGGCATCATTGCAAAGCCATCGACACGCATGATGATAACATTCGCGGCGATAACCATTTCACCGAAGCTGTTGGTCAGCGACTGTACGATAACCATCGCCATGGAGAAGATCGCCTGGGTAATACCGGACGGCAGACCAAGGCGGATAATTTCCATCGAATACTGTTTTTTCATTTTCAGGTATTTGGGCCTGAAATCAAAAATGTCGGTCATACGCATCAGACGCCACATGCAGAGTACTGCAGAAATTGCCTGCGCAATCACGGTCGCGTATGCAACTCCGGCAACGCCCATGTGGAACTGGGAAACGAATACAATATCTAATACAATGTTGATGACCGTTGCCACCAGCAGATAAATCAGCGCCGAAATCGAATCGCCGAGTCCGCGAAGGATACCACATAGAATGTTATAGTACGCACTGCCGGCACAGCCCACCATCAGGATCACCAGATACGAGGTACACCAGTCGATGATAGAATCCGGTGTTTTCAGCATTTCCAGCAGCGGTCTTGAGAGGACGGCTCCCAGAATCATAATAATGATGGAAGAAATTGCTGTCAGCGTGACGCAGTTTCCGATCGTCATTGAAAGCTCTTTTCTTTGTTTTGCCCCAAAATACTGCGACACCATGACGCCGGCGCCGACGGAAATTCCAACGAACAGAACCAGAAGCAGGTTTAAGATCGGGCTGGCGCTTCCAACTGCCGCAAGCGCATTGTCCCCGACATATTTTCCGATTACAATACTGTCAACCGTGTTGTAGAGCTGCTGGGCAATGTTGCCGATCAGCATAGGGATTGTAAAAGCTACAATCTTTTCCCACGGCTTTCCCACCGTCATGTCGGACGGTGCGAAAAGTTCCTTCATAGTCATACACTACACTCCCTCTTTTGTATTTTTTGTCCCAATACCTCTGTTTATCAGTATAGCATAAAAAAAGCACCCATGATATATCAATATTGGCATATCATAGGTACCTTTTTGACTTGTTTTTATCCTCGTTCCCACTCATTCAGCATCTGTTCCAGCGCCTGCAGGCTCTCCACCTGATTGATCGCCGCGCGCAGCTTTGCCGAATGCGGAAAGCCTGCCGTATACCATGCAACATGCTTGCGCATCTCGCGGATGCCGATCGCGCCGCCTTTGTATTCCACCTGCATCCGTGCATGGCGGAGCATCATTTCTTTTACCTCATGCTGGGTCGGCCTTGCAAGCGTTTCGCCTGTTTCCATATAATGAAGAATCTGTTTAAAAATCCACGGATTTCCTTCCGCGCCGCGTCCGATCATGATTCCGTCACAGCCGGTCTGCTCCACCAGTGCCTCGGCACTCGCCGCATCTGTCACATCGCCGTTTCCGATAACCGGAATCGAGACTGCCTCTTTTACCCGGCGGATGATATCCCAGTCTGCTTTTCCGGAATAAAACTGCGCTCTCGTTCTTCCATGAACCGCAATTGCGGCCACTCCGCAGTCCTCGAGGATCTTCGCAATTTCCACAGCATTCGCCGATTCTTCGTTAAAGCCCTTTCGAATTTTAACTGTCACCGGCTTTTTCACTGCCTTTACCATACCGGTCACAATCTTCCGCACCAGCGCAGGATCCTTCATCAGCGCGGAGCCCTCGCCGTTGTTGACGACCTTCGGCACCGGGCAGCCCATGTTAAAATCCAGAATGTCAAACGGCCGCTCCTCGATCTGTGCGGCAATCTGCGCCAGAATTTCCGGATCACTGCCAAAAAGCTGGAGCGATACAGGATGTTCACCCGGATGAATCGTCATCAGATCCTCGGTATTTTTGTTCTTATACAGAATCGCCTTCGCGCTGACCATCTCCATACAGATCAGGCCTGCTCCCTGCTCCTTGCAGAGAACGCGGAACGGCAGATCCGTCACACCTGCCATCGGTGCGAGCACGAGCGGATTTTGCATTTCCACATTTCCGATTTTCAGCGGAGACATCGTCTGGAGCGTACGTTTCTTACTTTCCATCCGGCTTCTCTCCGTCTTCTTCTGCGAACGCTTCCTCCGGCACTTCCTCGCCGAGGAAGAAAACGCGGTAATACAGCTCCAGAGATTCCAGCAGATCCTTTTTCTCCTCCTGATACTGCTTGATCCGCAGCGCACCGCCGATCTCATCGTACATCGCATCCGCATCTACAGCCTCTGTTTCGAACTGCAGACTGCCGTCACTGTCAAACCACATGGTGAAAATGCCGCCGATTTCCACGGTGAACATAACGCACATGATATGAAGCTCATCCTGCACGGACTGCGGCAGGGATGCAAAATCCTGGTTAAAATAATATTTCTGCTCATACGCACTCGCTCCGCAGAGCACTACTTTTTCATCATCTGAATACATATATTTTCCTTTCCTGATCCAAGTTTTTTATACATAACTGTACAGGCCGCGCACTGAAACCTCGCCGGAATGCACTTCCGCGATCGTTCCATCCTCTTTTCTCACACGCAGCTCACCCGTCGACGTGATGCCGAGCGCCACACCCTCGAACGGCTCTTTCGGATCCAGCACACGCACCGGCTGATCCTTATTTGCAAGTACAGCCTCATAGGCTTCCTGCAGCGCCGAGAGATCTCCCGCCTCCAGGAATTTTTCGTAATTCTCCTCGAACGCCTCCAGCACCGCTGCGACTATTTTCGCCCGATTGACCGGATGCCCCATTTCGATCGCCAGTGACGTCGCGATCTCAGCAATTTCTTCCGGAAACTCCGTCTGGTTCACATTGATTCCCGTTCCAATGACGACATAATTGATGTAATCGATCTGTGCACTCATCTCGGTTAAGATTCCGCAGAGCTTTTTCCCGTTCAGCACCGCATCGTTCGGCCACTTAATTCTCGTGTCGACGCCGAGCGCTCTCTGTACCCCCTGCACAACAGCAAGTCCCATCACAATCGTCAGCATCGGCGCTTTGGCCGGCTCGAGATCCGGGTACAGCAGGAGGGACATCGAAACGGAAGTTCCCTCCGGCGATTTCCAGACTCTTCCGCGGCGGCCTTTTCCAGCGGTCTGCGTCTCGGCCGTTGTCAGTGTACCGTTCGGCGCTCCTTCTTCCGCCAGGCGCTTCGCCCACGTATTTGTCGAATCTACTTCATGGCTGTAATAGACCGTCTGTCCAACATATTTCGTATGCGTGCGGCTTTCCAGCTCGTCCTTCGTCATCAGATCCGGCTCGTTCAGCAGACGGTAACCTTTATTCTGTACCGCCTCGATCTCGTATCCTTCCTCTTTTAACTGATTCATGATCTTCCACACTGCAGTACGGGAAATTCCAAAATGTTCACACAAATCCTGACCCGAAACATTTTCTCCTGATTCTCGCAGAAGGCGCAGTGTCTCAGCTCTTTTATTTTCCAGCATATGATATCTTCACACTCCTCACATAAACCAACAGCAGCGCTGCGAAAGACGTGCTCCGCAGCGCTGCTGTACGTGTCTTGCCATTCTTCTATTATACACAGTCTGTTCCGGTTTTTCCACCAGAAAGTTTATGCACCAAGCGTTGCTGCCATCACAGCTTTGATCGTGTGCATGCGGTTCTCTGCTTCCTCGAAGACTCTCGACTGTGCGGACTCAAATACCTCATCGGTAACTTCCATCTCATCCAGTCCGTAACGGTCGTGGATCTCTTTTCCAATCTTTGTTTTCAGATCGTGGAACGACGGCAGGCAGTGCAGGAATACCGCGGTATCCTTGGCATTTGCCATTGCTTCTTTTGTCACGCGGTACGGAGTCAGATCGTGGATTCTCTCCTCCCATACGCTGTCCGGCTCACCCATGGATACCCAGACATCCGTATAGATAACATCGGCGTCTTTCGTTCCCTCTTTTACATCCTCGGTGAGGGTGATGGTTGCGCCGCTCTCCTTTGCATACTCTTCACACTGTGCAACGAGTTCCGCGTTCGGGAAGTATTTCTTCGGTGCGCAGGCTACAAAATCCATACCCATTTTTGCAGATGCAATCATCAGGGAATTTCCCATGTTGTAGCGGGCGTCGCCCATGTAAACGAGTTTGATGCCTTTTAAGTGGCCGAACTCTTCCTGGATTGTCAGCATATCGGCGAGCATCTGGGTCGGGTGGTACTCGTTGGTCAGTCCGTTCCATACCGGGACTTTGGAATATTTTGCCAGCTCCTCTACGATCTCCTGGCCGAATCCACGGTACTCAATTCCCTCATACATTCCTGCAAGAACGCGGGCCGTATCTTTGATGCTCTCTTTTTTACCGATCTGGGAACCGGTCGGGTCAAGATAGGTGGTTCCCATGCCGAGATCATGTGCGGCTACTTCGAAGGAACAGCGGGTTCTGGTGCTGGTTTTCTCGAAGATCAGCGCAACGTTTTTACCGCGCAGGGTGTCCACCGGAATGCCTTTCTTTTTCTTATCCTTCAGCTCTGCGGACAGATCCAGCAGATAGGAAATCTCTTCCGGGGTGAAATCCTTTAATGTCAGAAAATCGCGTCCTTTTAAATCCATGGTGTGTTCCTCCTTAAATATATCGGTATGTAATGTATTTTTATCGCTTAAGATGGTTTCTATTATGAAACAGGCCGGCGCATCTGTCAAGGGGTGAAATGTATATTTTTACGTATTTTACTTGTATTATTCATAATATATGTATTTTTATACATTTTTATTCTGTTATTCTTACCGGCAACTACAGAATCTGCCAGTGGCAGCTCCCTCCGGATGCAGAGCAATAAAAAATTCTCCCGTGTCCGGCATGATGCGTTTCACGGGAGAATCCTGCTTTTTTATTTCTGTCCTTCTTTCCCTGCCGGGCCTTTCTGCTCTTCCACGATTCCCTTGAATGTGGTAGCCAGACTTGCCAGTCCCTGCAGATCGGACGGAACAACAATCTTCGTTGCTTTTCCATTCGCCAGAACACCAAGTGCCTCGAGACTCTTTAAGGTAAGAACCGCATCGTCAGCACCTGCCTCTTTGATGGCACGGATACCATCGGCATTTGCCTGCTGTACTTTGAGGATCGCCTCCGCCTGGCCTTCTGCCTCGCGGATTCGTTTCTCTTTTTCTGCCTCAGCACGAAGAATCGCTGCCTGCTTCTCTGCCTCTGCATCCAGGATCGCAGACTGTTTTTTACCTTCGGCAACCAGGATGGTCGATTTTTTCTCACCTTCTGCAATCAGGATTGCTTCACGGCGTTCACGCTCTGCTTTCATCTGTTTCTCCATGGCTTCCTGAATGGCTGCCGGAGGCATGATGTTTTTCAGCTCAACACGGTTGACTTTAATGCCCCACGGGTCGGTTGCGATATCGAGAGCTGCCTGCATCTTCGTGTTGATAATCTCACGGGATGTCAGTGTTTCGTCCAGCTCCAGATCTCCGATGATGTTTCGAAGTGTCGTTGCGGTCAGGTTTTCAATGGCCATCAGCGGATTTACAACACCGTATGCGAACAGCTTCGGATCGGTAATCTGGAAAAATACGACCGTATCAATCTGCATCGTAACGTTATCTTTTGTAATGACCGGCTGCGGCGGGAAATCCACCACCTGCTCTTTTAAGTTCACGCGGATTGCCACGCGCTCGATAAACGGAACCTTAAAATGAAGACCGGTTGCCCAGGTGCCTTTGTATTTTCCAAGACTCTCAACAACGTAAGCACTGGCCTGCGGCACGATCTTCACACACGATGCTGCAATAAACAGTACAATCACAAGAAGAAAAATCATTAAAATTCCTGCAATTCCTCCACCACTCATGTTTCATTTCCTCCTTCTTTTTCTTTGACCTTTACAATCAGCTTGACGCCTTCCACACGGAGCACTTCCACCACGGTCTCTTTCGGGATAATGCCTCCTTCGCTTTCCGTTCTCGCAGTCCAGGTGTTTCCGCCCAGCGATACCTTTCCGGTGCCTGCCAGGTTGGAAATCTCTTCTGCGACGATCCCTTCCATTCCAATCACGCGGTCTACATTTGTTTTTAAGGTATCCTTATTCAGGAAACGGACGGCTACAGGACGTGTAAAAATCAGAAGTATCAGCGATACAACAAGAAAGCAGACCATCTGAATTACAAATCCGGCTCCGCACATAGCTGCGATCAGAGCAATCAGGGCGCCGCCCGCAAACCAGATGGTTGCCAGACCTAACGTTGCCGCCTCAATCACCAGCAAAACCACAAGCGCAATCAGCCAGTACACTGCATATTCCATGCTCCTCTCTCCTTTCCGATTTCTTGGCTGTTGGATTCATGATACTATATGAGAATGAAAATAGCAAGCGGAGAGGTGGAATATTCAGAAAAAAGACAGGATTTTAAGAACTGGTCGCACAGAGACAGCGCAGAAAACCCGATCTTCTTATTCTTCCATCACATCTTTTCATTTTAAAACGGCTACAACCATTCTTTACACACTCCTATCTGTTGTGATGCAGTTATAGAAACGAAGAAATTTGTAATGTTTAAAGCGTTCGAAAAAGCAGATTACATTTTCATAACGTTTTGCACCTGTGTGAAGTGAAAGGAATGGCTATAAAAATGAAAAACTGGAAAACAGCTCTTTCAAGAAGGAAATAAAGAAAGGAAATATAAAGACTGATTTTTTATTTATAAACTATCAATTCCAAGGCTTGACATCCATACAAAAACAGCTGCCACAACAAAATACATATGCATCTGTATAAAAAGTACCAAGGTAAATGCTAATAATTTCCAAAACAGCGATTTAATCTGCCTTGTATAACGAATGCACTCTTTTAGTGTCAGTTTTTGTTCTACAAACGGGTTTCTGCTGTATTGCTTTAATATCTTCGCCGCGACACGAATTTTTTTCCCTTGATATGTCATTTCTTCTTTGGCAAGATACATTGCACCAATGAGCAGATGAAAGAAAATCAGATCTCCATATTCTCTGGAAAGATGCTTTTCTTTCAGAAACTGTTCAAAATCAGATGCAATCAAAATCCAGTTTCTCATCAGATTCTTTTTCGGTTGATATGTCAGGGACTGGAGATTTTCACGGTAAAGAACGATGCTCTGTGGGACAAAAGCATATTTCGGATGGCATGCACAGCATCTAAAATTATGTGCCTTGTCTTCGGCGTAACTGTATGGGGGAATCCACAAATCGTGAGACTCCAGAAAAGATTTGCGGTAGAGTTTTCCCCAGTCGTAAGAAAGCGTTCCTTTTTGAAAAAATCCATGAAACCGGAACTCTGCGCTGTCCGGGTTTTCTTTTTCCAGATTACTGCAGCATTTCACTTTTTCGCCATTCGCCCTCCATCTGCGATATGTTCCGATCACAATATCTGCCTGCTCTCTTTCTGCCCGTGCGGCAAGGGAACGTATGGCAGATGAATCGTCCAGCTTGTCGTCTGCATCCAGGAAGAGAAGATATTTTCCTGTTGCTTCTTTTATCCCTGCATTTCTGGCTGCTCCACTGCCTTTATTATTCTGATGAATCACACGGATTCTTGGATCTGCTGCAGCAAGTTCCTCACACATTTGATTGGAACGATCTGTTGAACCGTCATTCACCAAAACAATCTCCAACTCTGAATAGTCCTGTTTTCGTACGCTCTCAACACACTCCGTCAGAAATTTTTCCGCCTGATAGACCGGAATAATCACACTTACCAGTGGATAAAACATCTTTTTTCTTTCCTCTTCTCCTATTCTTTGTACCCAAAATATAGCGGATTTTTAAAGAAACGTCAACTGAACTTTGCTTTCTTTTTGTTTTCATTTACAAATGTCTCAGCGTATTGATTCCTCCATTATTCTATAAAACAAGCTATTTCTCATCCACTCTTTACACCACAGTATATGTTGTGCTAAAGTTATAAAAGGGTCAAACATTTGCACACCCATTCCTATTTTTCCTGAAAACATTTTTCGGATATATTCTGCACGTTGGACATTACTGGCAGTATTCCTACTTAGCAGTTGCATCAATATATGGCTTTGGCGAACAGATCATAAAAAAATACGTTTTATCTGTCTGGATGCTTTTGTCATGTTGTTAATCATGAATCTTGGAAATGGATATATCCATTATTACCAGATGCTATCTTAAATAAAATACCAGAAAATGAGCGGTCCAGTGTATATAATTATGAGACAAGTTCCCAATGGCTGCTGTCTGGACTTGAACCTTATGACAAATACTGTATTACAGCAGACCATTTTTCGATGCTTTCAAATGAAATTTTTCAGCATATTCAAAATTTATTCGAGCACAGAGAGCCTATGTACATAGTAACAGGGCGCAATGTGCAGATTCAAAACCAAATTGTACAAACATATCTGGAAAAAGATTATACTGAATTGTATACCAACAACATTTATACATTATATCAAAAAATTCCTTAAACACTAAATAAATCGTTCTCACTATTAAAGTAAAGAAAAAAATATATCAACTTCTACAAAGAAAATTGAACAACTTTGACAATGTAAACTGATTTTTTGTACTGTTTCGTTATCGAAAGTATACTGTTTTTTTTGGTACAATATACGAAAGGATCGTTACAAATGAAAAAACAGATCATTGATTTTGTCATCACATGGGTGGACGGATCAGACCCCTTATGGTTTCGCCAAAAACAGAACGCCAAAAAAAAGCAAGGAGTTTCTGTTGATATCGACGACCGTATTGAACGCTATCGCGACTGGGAAATTCTAAAGTATCTATTTCGTTCGATAGAAAACTTTGCTCCATGGGTAAATAACGTATATTTTGTAACATGCGGTCATCTGCCGGCGTGGCTCAATACAGAATGTCCAAAATTGCAGATTGTTTCACACAAAGATTTTATTCCCGAAAAATATCTCCCCACCTTTAACTCGCATTCCATTGAGTGGAATTTCCACCGGATAAAAAATCTGTCGGAACACTTTGTTTATTTTAATGATGATATGTTTTTGCTGCATCCAATAAAGCCAACCGATTTTTTTGAAAACGGAAAACCCGTTGATATGCTTGCCCTGCAGCCCGATGTTGCAAACGTAGAAGATACCATTATGCCATATATCTATCTGAACAATACTATGCTGCTTGCCAAGTACTTTGACAAACGGGAAAACATGAAAAAGCAGCCAGGTGCCTATTTTCACATCGGATATCCTCCCATGTACTTTGGATATAATCTTCTGGAAATGGCATTTCCACGATTTACCGGTTTTTACACCGTTCATGGCCCGTCTCCTTTGAAAAAGGAGACTTATCGTTTCTTCTGGGAAAAGGAAGAAGAATTGTTAGACGGTGTCTGCAGCCACCCATTTCGTCATAAAGATGATGTGAGCCAATATGTTCTGCGGGAATATCAGAAACTGAGTGGTGATTTCGTTCCAAGAAACACGCACAAGTTCTGTAAATACTTCAATTTAAAACCGGAAAACCCGGAACTGGTAAAGACAATCACAAAGCAGACTGCAAAGTGCATCTGCATCAATGACAGCAATTTTGAAATCCCATATGAACATGTAAAACGGGAACTGAACGATGCCTTTTCCAAACTTTTTCCGCAGAAATCACAGTTTGAAAAGTAAATTTTGTTCCATATTCAGAGGCGGAAATTTATCTGCATCTATTTTGGCATTACGTTATCGGAACGTTCTTGTTTTTTAATCGAAATAGTAACATTTTTACCCCAAATCTATTGACATTTGCGGGATTTTCCTCCTATAATAAGAATTGTAACCAAGGATGATTTTGCAAGAAAAGGACGTGAATATATATGACTAAAAATTACACAAAACCAATCGTTACAATTGATTCTGGTATGGCAGAAGGTGTTTATGCGGCAAGTGGTGCAACAAAAGGAACTCTGAACGTTACTTATTATGGCGTATGGGATCGTTGGGGCACAAATGGTGGTAAAGGACTTGCACAGGCAAGCTGGTCTGATCTGGATGGAACCATCACATTGAATATTAATTTCAATGATACTGTTGATTCAATCGAGACAGATGATGCCTCCGTACAGAAATCCTGGTCTGGAAAAACTGCCACCCTCACTTTTGCAAGCACAGCAACCAATCCGCTGACCATTGGTATTCATCTGAACCATGGAACCAGCATCGACGATCTGCAGCTCACTGGATTTGACTACTCAGTGAACTAAAAAATGAACCATGTATGTGAACCATATCTTTTCGCTTCGTTTGAAAAGATATGGTTCACAGAAAAAAGCAGCCAGAATGGCCGCGGAAGGGGTGCAGAAAATGAGTAAATATGTAAAACCTGTAATTTCTCTGGATGAAGGAATGGCTGAAGGTGTTTATGCGGCAAGTGGATGTTATACTGCATCTGCATATATTCACCAGACTCCAGAAAACGGACGTGGCGATTACCGTATTCAGGTAAATGGAAAGCATAATGCTGATCATACCAAGGAAGCCCAGGTTCTGACTATCAGTTTCAACCAGAATGTTACTTATGTTTCTGGCGGCGCAGGACTTATTTCCGGTAACGAAACCACTACACTGAAAGTAAAACTGGCTTATCATCAGAATCCAACCGATAATATCGGTTTCGGTGACTTGGTTGTTACTTCCGATGCAGGTCTTGCAATTACTGGAGTAAGCATTACCGATTAATGGATCACTTCCCGTATTCTAAAAAATGGAATGCCTTTTGGCATTCCATTTTTTATTCGCTTGTAACCTGTTTTTACAAATTCGGCTCCAAATTTTGCAGGTACTTTCAATTCTGCAACTTTCTTCAATTTTAGAAATCCTTCTCCATCTCCAAAATTTCTTTCTCGCCCAGCTCCTCACACTTCTTTCCTCGAATCGCATACACTCTCGTACAGATTCCAAGCACCGTCGGCCGGTGTGTCGTTACAATGCAGGTTCGCGGATACGTATCTGTCATAATATTTTTCAGCACTTTCCGTTCCGTCGCCACATCGAGCGCCGAAGTTGCTTCATCCAGCAGCAAAATCGGAGATTTTCGAAGCAGTGCACGCGCAATCGAAAGCCGCTGTGCCTGTCCTTCTGAGAATCCGCCGCCGCGTTCTTTCACCATACTTTCAATACCATCCGGCAGTTTCTCCACAAATTCCCATGCACATGCCAGTTTCAACGCCTCCACGATCTCTTCATCTGTGGCTTCCGGTTTCACATTTCGCATATTTTCTGCAATTGTTCCTGAAAACATCGTATTCCCCTGTGGCACATAAGAAAACAATTTCCTTGTGGACGGCGACAGTGCAATCCGTTGTTCTCTGTCTTCCCCTGCACCAATCCATGCTTCTCCCCCCTGGGCACGCAGCAAGGATAAGATCAGCCGCAGCATCGTTGTCTTTCCCTCGCCGGACGGGCCGACGAGTGCAATAATTTCATGCGGCCACGCTTCCAGTGATGCTTTCGAAAACACTTCTGTTCCCGTATGGTAGGTATAGCTCAAGTCCTCCATAGCAAGCCCGATGCCGCTTGCCCGGTATTTTTCTGCAAACTGCTCCACTTCCCGATCCGCACTGTAGTCCTCCTGCGGCATCTCCACAATATCCATCAGACGGCCGGCTGAGATGCCAAGAGAAATCGCCGATGGCACAAGGCTGACCAGCGAATTGACGGAACCCGTCAGTGTACCGGACAGAGACAGAAACATGGTCATGGTTCCGTAAGAAATTGCCCCGCTCCAGACACGGTAAATTCCCCATCCGTAGCAGCTGTAAGATACAAGATAGCTGATTAACGTCATCAGAAGCGAGGTTGCAATCGACATTTTCTGGAAATCCAGGCGCATTTTGATGTATTCCTGCTGCAGATTTTTCAGGCGATCGACATAAAAGCGGATCATATCGAATGCCTTGATTGTCTGAATATTGGAAAATGCTTCCTGATTAAATCCGTAAAGTTTCGCACTCATCTGTGCGCTCCGCTGGTTATTGTTCGTCATCCGGCGCAGCAGCGGGCGGGACAGAAGCGCACTGAACGGGATGCCAAGCAATGCAAAAATGGCAAAGGTGGGATCATAATGTACCACAATCGCCAATGCACTGATAAATTTCACAGTATAGATCACAAGATTCGGCAGCCAGTTCAGGATACCACTGGAAATATTTGAAGCATCAGAACTCCACCGTGTTACCAGATCTCCGGTATGATACGCTGTCAGCGATTCCCAGTCCGTGACCAGAATCTTGGCAAAAATATCATTCTGGATTTCGCGGTCTACCTTCAGGTTAATCATCGTAGATGCATACGCAGATGCCTGCGAAATCAGGGTATTTCCAAAAGAAAAGCCGATCATCAGTGCGAAGGTCTGCAAAAGTTTTCCTGTCTGGTGCCCGGTGATAATATCAACCAGATCTTTCGATATCACACTGGACGCAAGAGAAACACCGGTTCCGAAAACACCAAGTGCGGTATAGAAAATCATGGCTTTCCAGTATCGTCTGGCATACTGTGCAATCCACAGAAATTCTTTCCACATCTTCTGAAGCATTTCCGCCTGGAGGCATTTTTTTATTTTTGTCCACAAGTTTCTCATTTTAAAGCCTCCTGCGCAAGTTCATCCTCCGTGATTCTGTGATGCATCACTTCTGCCGCTGTATCATTTTTCGTACAGCGCAGGAAGTAAACCGGCTTTTCATTTGCAATTTCTTCCGCAAAAGCAAGATTCTTTTTCATCAGCCCTGCCGTCCAGGGCGGCGAGATCATCCGCTGCATCACACGGAGTGTTTTCTGCTCTTTCGTCAGGGAAACGATTTTATCCTCCGGCGCTTTTTCCAGCAGCACAATCCCTCCCAGCTCTTTCTTTTCGACTGTGAAAATTTCTGATGTGCCGCACCACGGGATTCCGTATACTACAAACTGATCGCCCTCTTTTCCTATGAGGTTCAGATCTCCGTTCAGAAACGGCGTGTCAAACAGTTTTTTCCAAAGTGCCGTATGAGTCGATTTTCCCATTCCCGACGGACCGGAAAACAGCCATGCTTTTTCCAGATAAAGAAGAGATGCGGAATGCAGCACAAACATGCCTTTTTTCTGTGCCAGGAACAGAAATACCGGCCGGATCGCCAGAAAGAGGGAATCCTGCTCTTCTTCTGTCATAGGCAGACGGTAATAAATACAGGCGAAGCTTCCATCCGCTTTCATCCAGATTTCATAGATATTTTTAAGAGCCGGGAACCAGAGGACATAGCCTTCTTCCCACGCGCAGACTGTCAGATCTTTATTCCGGATCAGAATGTTTCCATTCTGGTGGCTTTCCGGTACATGCTCGATCAATTCTAACGTGAGATCCGCCGCATCCTGCCTATTTTCTGTTTTTATCACCGTTTCTTCCACTTCTTTTTCTCCTGTTTTTTTCGCTGCCTCTCCTTCTGTTTTCTCTGTTGCTTCTTCCTTTCCTCTTTTCTTCTCAAAAGAAGCAAACTGTTTTGGAATGCAGCCCTCTTTTCCATAAACAGCAATGGAAATTCCTGCGATCTTCAATTCTCCGGCGCAAGTTCCATCCGGAGAACCAAGTTCCCGTCGTACCGCACCAAAGGCAAGAAGCTCCTTCACAAAAGCCTGAATATCTTTTTTCAGTTCCTCCTGCTCTTCTTCCGGCACTTCATAACAGCGAATCATTTTCTGCTGAAGTTCTTCCATTGTTTTTGGTGTTTCCAGCGCTTCCCAGAGAATCCGTGCGGTCTCATTCAGCTCCATTCCTCGCTGCTGGTCTGCTATTTTCTGCCCATAAGGCAGAAGATAATGTGTGTTCCCGATTTTCTGCAGTAAATATCCTTCCTGCCTTCTGATTCTCATAATCTGATTTCCCTTCCTGTGTTTGTTTTCTTATATTTGCTGTCTTTCGTTTTGTATGTAAAGTTATGCTTTTTCTGCTCATCATCCTTTTTATTTTCAGGGTAAGCTGTTATAATAAAATTCAGGTAACTATTCAGAGCCACTCGTCAAAATGCCACGCATTTCGTCGGTTCGGCGTATCCGCCAAATGGAGTTTTTTATGTACACTTACGATATTGAACAACTTTTAAAAAACGGTTCTGCCGTCAAACTGAAACCGCAGGGCTACAGTATGTATCCTCTTTTTCTTCCGGGCCGGGACGAAGCTGTCATTGAACACTGTGTTCCTTCCGAACTTCATCGCGGCGATGTAATTCTGTATCGCCGTGTGCAGGGAATCCTTGTTCTGCACCGCATCTGCCGAATTACCAGGGATGGCTTCTATCTGGTCGGGGACAATCAGACCGAAGTGGAAGGACCTCTTTCCCCGGAGCAGATTCATGGAAAACTGACTGGTGTCGTACGCAATGGAAAATCGTTTTCTGTTTCGCATCCAATTTATCGGATGCTTTCTTCCATCTGGCTCTTTTTACGCCCTGTCCGCCCGTTTTTCTGGTCGGTAACGGCTTTTTTCCGCAGGTTTTTTCAGAAGCACTGATTTTTTCATTGTCCTCTCCGAATTTTTTTCAAAATGCACAGAGAAATTTCTATTGCATCAGGCTTTTCGCATTCCCTTCACCATGGTTACAATGCTCTGAAGTCTCCAGCCTCTTCCAAAGATCACCAGATCCAGCAGCAGCGGAATCGCAATACACAGGAGAAAGCAGACGCAGAACAGAAGCATACCGCCTGCTCCGTATATCAGTGGTACGATTTTCTGCATCAGCAGAACTTCGCCCGCTATGACTGCCAGATACTCTCCGATATCCTGCGCATACCGCAGCGCCTCTCCCGGCATCTCGAGGAAATCCCGGAAATAAATGATATACCGATACAAGATCTGCAGCAGATAAGAAAGTAAGGTTCCAAGCAGAACGCCTGCCATCCCATACGGTTTTACAAGTGCCAGTGACACGATCAGATTAAGAAGTGCGGAGGATGCTCCGACATTTTTCTCTTTTTCAAACAGTCCCGTCACGCCCATCACAAGGCTGAGCGGCAATCCCATAATTCGAACCAGCAATACTACAATACAAAAAACAGTAATTCCCCAGCCAAGTTCGTAGGAAGGACCAAGCCAGATATCACGGACAAATGGTGTAATCAGAGAAAACAGGCCAACCGATACAACCGACGCAATGCAGAAAAAGCCAAAGGTCAATTGCCGCAGAATCTCATAATTTCTCTGACGATTTTTTTCTGTAAAATAATCTCCGACCGTCGGCTGGATCGTATTCGCAAGGATCGTGAGAATATTGCTGATCGCCTGCGTAATCATACAGTAATTTGCATATCGTCCTACCGTACCGACCCCGATAAAACCGGAAATAATCAGGTTGTCCGTGCAATACAGCATTTTTTCTGAAATTCTGGAAATAAACAGGCTTTTCAGATCTCTTACAATTCTTTTCGTCAGAGACGATGTGCTCTTTTCTTTTCTCCGCTGGCGCAAAAACGGATATTTCTGCTCCACATACCAGCTGATCCAGATATTCAGCACGACTTCCGTTACGGTTCCAATACCAAGCGCCAGCAGATAATTCTGTTCCCATGTAACCAGCAGAATAATCGCCAGATAGCTGACCACATTTAAAATCAGTCCGGTGATGCTTGCAATGTATTCTTTCTGATCCGCAATCAGCAACGACTTCCGGTACGTTAAAAGATAAGAAAGAACGGTTCGAACCAGCCACATCGCATACAGAACGCGGATATAGGATAACGAATAACTGTTATTTTTCATAAAAAGGTGGATGAACGGCAGAACCGCCATTCCCGCCGCAAATACAAGAACAGCAAAGACGTGATATGCCTTTCGGTAAAGATTCATCAGCGATGCAATCTCTGCCTCATCCTTTCTTGCAAGCGCGCCATACAAATGGTAAACGATTGCCGTGGATATGCCAAGCTCCGTCACGGAAAGGATATTGATGACATTGGAAATAACACCATTCATTCCAACCAGCTCCGCGCCCATGTACAGGTTCATGGCACGCTGGCTGAAAAAGCCGAGGATCAGAAGCGCAAACTGTGAAAGCATACTGAAAAAACTGTTTCGGAATAAATTTTTAATGCGCATAAGTTCCTCCTTCTTCTCGTTTTTATAACATGCTACGCGGGTAAACAGTTCCGTAATTTTACATCACTCTTATTTTCCACTGTTTTCATGGATTTTGTAACATTAAAATGGTATCATATATCTAATACCTGCTATCGTTGCTGCCGTTTCCAGATACCTGTGAATGGCAGTATCCCTTTTGGAAAGGCTTTCCTTTATGAAAACAAATAGAAAAAAATCATTTTCTTATCTTCTGTTTTTTCTTCTGCTTCTGGTATTCCTTGCACTGTTCGCATTTCTTGGTATCCGTTCTTTTTATCGTGCGAATTACATGCCGGAACCATGCACAGAATCCGCAGACGAGTTATCCAATCCATACATTGGATTTTATCACATGTATGGCTATGTTCTTGGAAGCGATTCGCTCTCGAATCTTCCTGCCGCCTCTGATTCCGACGCCAAAAACAGGCAGGGAATTGTCATGCTGGAAGTGAATCTGCAGAATTTTTCAAACGAAGATCTCTCCGATTCAGCTCTTTCCCAGCTTGATACCATTCTCTCTGCCTGGCAGAGACATGGCAGTCAGGTGATCTTACGTTTTCTCTACGACTGGGATGGAAAAGCAATGGAAACAGAGCCGCAAAGTCTGGAGCAAATTCTGCGTCACATGGACCAGACAGCTGAAGTTGTAAATCGCTACACGGACTGTGTTTTTCTGATGCAGGGCATTTTTGTCGGAAACTGCGGGGAAATGAACAATTCTCACTACATGTCCGATGAGGACTGTACTACCCTGATGCACCATCTGGCAGAGGTAACGGATCCTTCGGTTTTTCTGTCTGTCCGCACACCGGTACAGAGGCGGAAAATTCTGGATTCCTCCGAACGGCCGACAAAGGAAACAGCTTTTGATGGTTCGCTTTCCTCCCGGCTTGGACTGTTTAACGATGGTATGCTCGGAACGGCCAACGATACCGGCACTTATGGTGATACCGCTGCCTCCGCAGACACTTACCGTTCCGCCTGGGTTCGTGAGGATGAGCTTTCCTTCCAGAATGAACTCTGCAATTTCGTCCCAAACGGCGGCGAGGTCACTCTGGATAACCCATTGAATGATCTCGCACATGCCATTCAGGATTTATCGCGCATGCATGTCTCCTATCTGAATTCGGAACACGATCCCGCGGTTCTGGATAAATGGAAAGCAGCTGCTTACAAAGACAAAGCTTCCGTTTTTAACGGATTGTCCGGCTATGATTATATCGAGCGTCATCTGGGATACCGCTATGTCATCCAGGACACTGCTTTGGATTCGTCTGATTTTCAGATACGGCTGGAAAATGTTGGTTTTTCTGTCTGCTATCGAAAACTGGATTTACAGCTCACCCTGGTTTCTTCCGATGGTGAGGTTTTCTCATTTCCCATCTCTTCGGATTCCAGATTCTGGATACCGGGGACTACTGCAGAGCTCTCTATTTCTCTCCCGCTTGCGAGACTCGCCAAAGGCAGTTATACGGTATATTTCCAGATGACGGATCCTGTTCTGCAAAGGGAAATTTTGCCCGCAAACACATTTTCTCATGATACGCATGGATTTTCGATTGGTACGCTCGAAATCAGCAAATTATATTAAAACAATCGGGTCAATTTTGAAAATTCCCAAAAAGGGGCGTCCCTGTTTTTCTCCCTGATTGGCAAATGAAATAGTTCTTCCATCCCGCCTGCGGTACAGCGCCAGATACAGTTTCTGTTCTTCTGGTTCTGCTAATTCCGCAGGCAGTTTTATTTTCTGGCAAAGAGTGGTTTTTTCTCCGCTCTTCCAGAGTCTCGCATCTGTTGCAATCTGTATTTTTTTCTGAAGCGTTCCGTTTCTTTCCAGCTCCAGATAACAGTCTGCCTCTTCGGTCAGTTCTGCAAATCCTTTGTTTTCCAGTGTAATCTGAAGTTCTTCCCTTTCCGAAACAAACTCCACACCTTCCACAACAAACCGATAGCCGAGACGTTTTCCAATTGCCTCCAGGCCGCTTTCGTCCTCGACCGTTTCTGCTTTCCATTGTTCCAGCCGTCGTAAATCATACGTACTGTTCAGATAGGAAATATGCATTCTTTCGAGATCCGCCATTGCTTTTGGGGCCGAGACGAAAGGAGCCGGTTCTGCCCCACTTCCCCATATGGCCTCTCCGCCGCAAAATTTTCCGCACATTTCGTTTTTCTGCCATTCCAGTTCTTCTTCCCGGCTGCAGATTTTCTGTCCCGGTGTTTCCGGTGACAGTGTGCCATACGTTCCAAGATCCGTTTCCGATCCGAATATCCCATCGTTAAACAGAGTCAGTTTTTTCTTTTCCTGCTCCGTCCATCCCAAAGTCAGTTCCCGCCACTGCGCCGGTTTCCGCACTGCAACCGGGCAGGCGCCGTCCACTGCTTTTATCATGGTATCGGTCAGGGTTCGAAAGGCATCCGGGGTCAGATAACGGGAACCGTGCATTTCGCCCCAGTTCCCGATCAGAATTCCCTGTACTGCAAAAATATCGTCCGCATATTCCCGAATGACTTCTCCGATCTGCTGCATATGTTCTTCCACCAGACGGATACTGCCCGGCTCTTTCTCCAGTCCTTTTCCCTCAAGATCATAGGAAAACCGCAGGATCATTCCTTTTCTTTTCTCCCGAAAAAATGCCAGAATCCTTCGAATCCATTCCAGAGACGGTTCTGAAATCGGCTTGTCCCAGAATGCTCCGATATCAATTCTGAGAAGGACAAGTTCTTCCTCTTCACAGGCGATGTAGAGCGGTTCCCCGGTTTGCGCCGCGTTGAAAGTATATAAATGATACCAGCCACACCCGGGATTCTGTATCGCTTTCCTGCTTTCCTGAAGTATCGCTTTCTGGAAAAGCTCTTTTTTATCCTGTTTTCCCCGCAGTTCTGGAAATTCTTTCTTTTCTGCCCTGCCTTTAGCTTCTCTTCCCTTCTGCCAGCTCAGGATACTTTTTATCTTCTCTCTCCACATCAATCCGTCCTGCTCCTGCATCCATTTTCAATACCTTACACCGGAAAATCACAGCCAGGACACTGTAAAACATCCGCATCATATACCAGATTGGCTTCAAACCAGAATGCATGCTTTTCCCCGAAGTCCGAGCATGCATAACAGCTGGAATCTCCACAACTTTAAAATCAAGAAGCAGCATCTGAGTAATCATATTAGTATCCGGATATTTATCATCGAAATGATTATATTTGGAATAGTATAAAACAGCTTTCCGGCTTAAACCCTGCAGTCCGGTTGTCGGATCCGCAATTTTCCGTCCAGTTGCCAAATACAGCATTTTTCGAAACAGGACAAATGCCATTTTTTTTGCAAAGGAAACTTCAAACTCTGTACTCCCCTTCATGAAACGGGATCCAAGCACAATGTCCGGCGTTCTTCCATCATCATCTTTTTCCTTTAATCTCTGGTAAATTTTCGGGATATTGCACACATCGTGCTGCCCATCCGCATCCATCTGAATAACATAAGAATAGCCCCTTCGGATTGCATATTTATATCCAAGCTGCAGCCCACTGCCATATCCCAGATTAAAAACATGAGTAACCACCGCACAGCCATATTCCTTCGCCAGCCAGTTGGTATTGTCAGAAGAAGCATCGTTCATGACCAGCACATCAACAATATCTGCTATCTCCGGCTGCGCCAGCTGTTTCATGACCTTTTCTATATTTTTTTCCTCGTTGTATGCCGGAATAATCAGCAGTACCTCTTTTTGTCTCATATGTATGTCCGCCTCATTTCATTAGATTCAGCAGTTTCCAGATTTCCTCTGTCTGACCGTTCATTTTCTGTTTTGCCGCTGCTGCAAGCCGTTCCCGTTTCTTCGGATCATCCAGCAGTTCTTCTACTTTTTCGGCAATGCCTTCCGGTGTCAGCGTACAGAGAAGACCATCTTCCCCGTCCACAATCTGCTCTCTGTTTCCCGCACAGTCCGATGCAATCACAGCACAGCCAAGTGTCTGCGCTTCCTGGATGGCGATGCTTTTTCCTTCAAACCGTGTTGCATGAACGTAGAGATCACACTGTGCATAATAAGGAAACAGATTCTCTTTTGCACCCGGCAGCTGGAAATCTTCCTGCAGGCCAAGCTCTGCAATCTGCTTTTCGAGCGCATTTCTCTCGGATCCCTCTCCCAGTACATACCATCGCGCCTCATAGCCATCTTCGCGGATCTTTTTCATGGCCGGAATTGCGATGTCATATGCTTTCTGATAGGCCAGTCTTCCGACAGTTAAGATTCGAATTCCTGTATAGGAATCTGAAAAACCGCCCGGCAGCTGCGCCTCACGCGCAATCCGGTCTGTATCGAGAATATTGTGAAAAACCTGCACTTTCTTCTCATATTCCGGATAAAATTCCAGAAAATGACGGCGCGTCTCCTGCGAAACGGTAAAGATCTGATCCATCTTTTCGTAGCAGTCCCGATCCATTTCCCTTGTATAACCGGAATTGCCGTATGCAATATGGACAAAGGCAGCTTTTTTCTTAGCATTCACATGATCGGCAACGTAATAAGCAGAACCGCCTTCCAGGTAAGCAACCGCCAGATCGAAGGTTTCCGAAAATCGGTCTGCTCCATCCGAAATTACACGCCAGAGCAGCTTGTCCGGCTGAATGTTTCCAGTTTTTTTCATTCGGAAAAAATTTTGTATCACATATTGCATTTTCTTTATGGTGCGACCATGGCGGAAAAACGCCAGAAAAGATGTCTGTATCAGTTTTCTCCGCCCCGCACCGGACAGCACAGAAGCGGTACAGATTTTCTTATTTTTCACATGTACCCTCTGCGGTACCTGGGAAATCATTTCACCCTGCCCCAAAAGTACGTAAAGTGAAATTTCATATTCCTCCGCATCCAGGCGGCGCAAAAGTTCCAGCAGCGCTGTTTCCGCTCCCGCCCGGCCAAGGGTGTTGATCACAAACAAAATTTTCTTCATTCGTTCTTCCTTCTTCTATTCCCTTATAACTCTCTTGCATTTTTGCCCGTCAGTTTTTCCAGTTCTCTCAGAATTCTTTCATTCTCCTGGTTCAAAAGAGAAACCAGAATCGCCAGTTCCTGGTTTTTCATTAACAGGGAAGAGATCTGAATTGTCATCTGGTAAACGCCCCACAGAACCAGAAGCGCTGTGATCAGAAGAACAACGAGGCTCCCAAGCCCGATCCGGCTGCTCCATCCGGAAAATCTCGGAACCGCTCCGCTTAAGATTGCTGCAATTCCAAGCAGTTCCCAGGTAACTGCCAGGTTTACGGTCAGCTTCTTTTTCGCATGAAGCACGAAGGTAACGATCATAATTCCAATTCCCATCAAAATAACGCAAGCTTTTACAATTGCTGCTGTGCTCATTTACGCTTCCTCCTTCTGCTCTTGCTCTGCTTTTCTTTCATAAACCATACCGGATGGCCGTTTCCCCTTTCCCTGAGGAATCAGATTTCCACGGCAAAAGACATGTCTGTCCATGTTTTTTTCTACCCATCGCAGTCTCGCATATGCCACACTCCATCCTGCAAATGCTCCTGCTATGACCCCGGCGCCATACCAGATCACCGGTAAATGTGTTGCAATCAGACTGCCAATCCATGTCACCAGGCAAAACACGATCGCTGTCCAGATTGCCCCTGTCAGATCGTCAAAATAATACAGGAAGATAATTTCCGCATACATCAGAAACAGAATAAAATATCCAACCGCAAGTGACGGATAAATTTTCAGTGTCATACCGGAAAATCCCTCCCCTGGTAGCAGAATAACACAGATCAGATAAACCACAACAGAAATGATAAACTGTAACCGCGCCAGTGTCATCAGTTCACTGGAAAGCTGACGGAACATCCGTTTCTTCGCATTGTCAATATCGGCGCCTTTTCCGCCGATGACTGCCTCCGAGTACAGTTTATATTTTTCGTGAAAGTTCATCTCCACACGCGCAATAAAGATGATCGTTGCGGAAATGTTGGTAAACATGGCGAGACAGGATGCCATATCGTATGGCTGGTTACATACGAAACTTTTTGCAATCTCCATCCGCATATCCGTTGTCCAGAACACAAAATTGTGAATGTATAACCCAAGGATATACAAAAAGTTTGTAAAAATCAATTTCCAATATTTCCTAAAATACTGCAGTACCGGCCGGTAATGATTGCTATTTCGCACAAAATACCGGCGGATCAGCGCATTTTCCAGCGTTGCCGTCACAAAAAATCCGATCGTCAGAGAAAACAGCATACTCCATGTTGTCTCCCACTTCAGAATAAAGTGTAAAATCAGGGCAAGGACAAATGCCACCAGCATGCCGAAGAAAAAATACTGTGAAATCCGTTGATAATCTTTGCAAATAGAAAGATAAATCATCGAGTAAAAAACAAGCACCAGACTGATATAACCGCAAAAGCCACAGAATACATATGCGGTTGGTACCTTTCCCACAAAATGTTCCCAGAGACAGAACGGAATCCCCAACAGACAGCTGAGACCAATGTTCAGAAGCATACCAATATGATAGCAGGGTAAAATATCCTGATACCGCTCTTCGTAGATCACATCAGACATATAGCGGGACAGCACCGCATTAAACGGGGACGCCGTCAGAAGAGAAAAGATAAAGGTATAAAGAATCGTGCAGGAAAACAGCTCTCTTGTCACATATCCCACACTGGCAAAATCCAGCAGATATTCCATTAAAATCAGATTGATAATGATGACAAACATGGGCGCAACCGTCACTACGGTGCTGTAGAAAAATCCAACCAGATTTGTCGTAAGTGTATTTTTTTCAAAAATCCGATTCAGCCGAACTCCGATTCCTGCCATATCCTCTTCCTCCTTTTTTGTGCCTGCTCCGGTTTTACTTTTCCTTATCCGGCAGTTTTACCGATTCTTCCTTCCACTCCAGCCCCATCTGTTCTGCGAAATCCCGGTAAATCTCCCAGTATGTTTTCTGCATATATTCTACTCTATATTTCTCCATCACACGGCGATAGCCGGTCTCTCCCATTTCCAGGCGCATTTTTTCATTTGCCGCCATATCCAGCATCGCCTGCGCGATTTCTTCAATATTCATGATATGCGTGACAATTCCGGCCGCACCGAAATCATCACTTTCCCCGTAAATCAGTCCATAGCAGTTTCCGACATCCGTTGCAATCACCGGCTTATGCGCCGCATAGCTTTCCAGAATGGTCAGCGGCTGTCCCTCACTTATGCTGGTCAGAATGGTCACATCCATTCTTCCAAGATAATCGCGGATATTGATTCTTCCGGTAAAAACAACATCCGGGATTTCCATATCCGAGACAAGCTGGAAACACTCCTCGGCATATTCCCGGTCTTCTTCCCATGGTCCCATAATCCAGAGTTTCAGACGGTCATCTTTTTCTTTCGCAAAACCAAATGCCTGAATCATCGTTTTGACATCTTTAATCGGGGTCACACGCAGTACCGCACCGATGTTGATTTTTCCTTCATCTTCTTCCGTTTTCCCCGGAATATTCTGCAGATTTTCCACACGGATTCCGTTTGGCGTGACCATGGTTTTTTCGATCGGGCAGCCAAGTTCGATCTGCAGTTCCCGTGCATGTTCAAACAGTGATGTAATGAGCGTCCCTTCGTTGTACGCCAGCTTTGACATTTTTCGAAACTGATCGATCCAGATATTTTTATAGATTCCTTCTACCCATTTGGCTTTGATCAGTTCTTCTTCCCGCTCTCTGGTGTAAATTCCGTGCTCAGAAATCAGGAGACGGCTGCCGTAGAAGTGTTTTGCCATGGCACCAAGAACCCCCGCATAACCGGTTGCAACACAGTGGTACAAATCGGCACGCGGTATTTCCGTCTGCATGGTGAGAAACAGCGGCAGATAAATCGAACGCATCGTCCACAGGAAATCAGAAAAGACAATCTGACTGTATTTCAGATTATAGCAGTCTCTGACCGCATTCAGAAAATCCTCCCCCATCAGCAGCGCATTCAGGGAAACATTTTCTTTCTGGAAAAGGTCAAACAAAACATCCCACTCGATGTCCTGATCCAGAATCAGACTGCGCAGTGCCTGATACTGTTCTTTTTTCAGCCGTTTTCTGTGCAGTTTCTTGCTGCCGCTCCAGTCCACATCGTCAAGATAAAGTTCATAGACCGCAGACACATTTTTCGGCAATTCATAGGCATATTTTCCCCGCTGGGAACGATTTGCCGCAATTGCAAGAATCACAAATTCCGTTTCCGGAAACAGCTGGATCAGGCTGTGTACCCAGCTTGAAACACCTCCTACGACGAAAGGGTAGCATCCTTCCGCAACAATGCAGACTCTCATTCGTTTTTCGCCCCTTTCTCATAGTAATACCGTTGATCCGATGCTCCAAGCGTAATCCTTACCTCACTTTGCTCTGCGCGAATCAGCCACGCGGAATCTTCAAGTTTTTCTGCTGTTCCGCCTGTAACTTTTCTGACATCTTCATTGTGCGTGCGAAGAACATAATACGCTGTTTCATCGGTTCCTGTTGTCCTTAATGTGATGGCATTGTCTTCTCTGTCATCTTCATAACGGGAATTCAGAAATGTCCGGATTCTGGTGTCACATTCCGATACGGTCGTGCCGTCAAAACCGGAGAATAGCTTCCAGTACGTAGAAAGATTCGCCGCAAATTCCTTGCCGATATTTTCCCAGCGATCCTCTTCTGTTTTCGGATAAAGAATAGCATCCAAATCCAGCAGAACACTGGTATATCCAAGTGCAGATTCCACACTCTTTACTTTCATCCAGGAACGGTATGTAAATTGCTCCTCTTCTTCCGATATCACTTTCTGGCTTGTAACCTGATCGTTCTGATATCTTACAATATCCCCCTCGGTATCCTTGGCTTTTACAACCGTACGAATCTGTTCAAGAACAGGCTGCTGCAATGCTTTTTCCATTTCTTCATCCGTCTGTTCTCCAGCGTAAAAAGAAGAAAAAGCAAACGTATTCAATTTTTTTTGCATGAACTCCTGATCTTCCTGCAGTTTCTGTATCACATCCGTTTCTGACTCACAAGTACCGGAAAGCCCTGTTTCCCCTTTTTGCTCATTAATCAGTTTCACATAATAGTTCAGCATACTGCCATCTGGTTTTGTTGTACTGCTGTAATCAAGCTTCGGCGCCAGCATACAGGTCAGTCCGAGATGATTCTTTTCATAAACAGAAGCAAAAGAGGGCCAGATGATATCACGGTTAACAGCTGTTGCTGTGTTGCCGTAAATCTCCTGCATCTGTGCTGTATTTTCCTCTGTCAGAACCGGAAAATTAGCAGCAATCAGATTCTGTGCATTTACGACCGGGTAAATCAGATAATCTCTTGTCTCGTAAAGCATTCCGGTCAGGATTCCAAGTCCCGTTTCATCCTCCATATAATCTCCGTTTACTGCAAAAACATAGGCATTTCCCGTACTTTTTCGCCAGATTGCAACGGGATGTTCCTGCACTTTTAAGGTACTGTCTTCCGGAATACCTTTCATATAAGCTTTCGTACCACCTGCCAGTTTAAACCACGGAAAAGTCAGTTCAAGATCCTGCATCTTTTTCTCTTCCTGTTTCTTCGCCTCATAAATGTTTTCTCCGCCAAGCATCAGATTCGCATACAAATCCATTCCCTTCACCGTTACCTGATCTGCTGTAATTTTTTTGATGCCAAGCAATTCCATGAATTTCTGATTCTTTTTTATCACAGAAACATCAGGCAGATTTGCAAATACAAGATGAATCCCCTGTTCTGTACATTTTTGCAGTTCCACGGTATCCTTTACGGTTGTCCAGTCTATATTTTCCGAATTCACAATCACCATTTCCGGCAGCCTGGTATCTTTTTTCTCCATTGCTTTCTCATATTTTGTTATCGATGAATAGACTGCTGACTCATATTTCATATACCGGCACCATTCCTGAACAACGGTACCGATAGAGTCGCTCTTTTCTGCTCCGATATAAACAATGGTTCCCCTGCTGCCCTCTATGTTAATCTGATCGGAAGCATCCACTGCTCCAAATGCTCCGCTTCCATCCGCTAACGTTTCTTTATCCTTCGCATATGCATTTGTATCGTAATAGTTCAGCTTTTCTCTTGCCACATTCAATCCCTGGAATAAGAAAAGAACGATCGCCATAATGATTGTAATTGCTACAAAATTTCTACGCGAAACCATCTCTATTCTTCCTCGCTTCCTGCCTTTGGCGTTGGATTGTTATATCCGTAATCAATTGCAAAATTGTACGGACTGTTTACGTTCTGCTGTACACGATAACAAATAAAACTGTCTGTTTCATAATAGACTTCCATCTCGTCTGGATAAAGTTCTTTAAATTTCTGTGTCCAGTAATAAATATGGCACATCGTATACCACCGGTTTTCTGCAAAATACGGTTCAATTCCGCCTGCTGACGGAAGGGGTGCTTCTGCTCCCTCCACGGTTACTTCTTTGTGGTTGGTACTTCCCGCATAATCAATTGGAATTTTTTCCACAAAAAAATATACATTCTGTGTCGGCATAATGATCTCCGGATTTTTTTCCAGATCCTGCAGTTCACGCAGAAAAGTAATGGTCTCATAATGGTAGCCGTAAAACTCCGTCATTCGAAGTTCATCATCGGCAGAGCAGATGGTCCAGGTGAAATTCCTGTTTTCTTTTAAAATATTGGTAACGCAGGCAATCGCTCCATTATCTTCCAGAGCGTCTACAACAATCGGCTTTCTCAGAAGACCATTTGATATCACAGCAGAAACCGCTATGACTAAAGTAAGGATAGATGCAACATTGCTGACCCATCTTTTCTTCCACCATCGTATCAGGAGATGTACGATGGCATCTGCTCCCAGCGTCCATGAAAAACAAACCGAATAGCAAAGGAAAATGCTGCAGCGGTTTGGATCCATCAATGCCGGCAAATGCAGCAGGGATGCACATTGCAGACAGCACATACAGAGCAGATAAAAGGCAGTGGAAAAAATCACTCCCGCAAAATCAATCTCCCGTAAAAGCACCATCAAACTTCCAAGCGCAGCCAAAAGCACAATACTTCCCAGGGTAATTTCCACAATATATGGTTTTACATTCATCACATTTACGCGAATGCTGCTTCGAACTGCTGCAAATTTTTCTTTTAAACGTTCCTTTAATGGCTTCTGCTGCTCCTTCGCTTGTTCTGCCAGTTTCTCTTCAGCCGCTTTTTTCAGCGCCTCGACCTGTGATGCACTGACTGTTGAGCCGCCATCCCTGTTTTCTGTCCCCTCACTTTCCGAAATGGTGCTCAGCTCTGTATTTTCCACCAGAGAATCTGTCGCTTCCGTTTCATCATCCTTTCCTCCATTGATAACACTTAATCCCCAGTACAGGGATCCCTGCAGTCCTTTTCCCATCGCAACACCCGCCGCCATGGGCAGTACAGAAAGCAGCACACTCAGGATTCCCGTTGCCATAATTCTGCGGAAATACTTCCACCGGGCAAACCGGAAACAAAAGCCGACTGCAACACCAATGCAAAACAGCCCGGCGATCATCGTGCTGTAAAAGTGGATCGTCAGCGTAAGCGAAAATCCAATGGCAAACTGGATCAGATACCAACGGCAGTTTTGATCCAGTTCTTTTTTTTCATTCTCTTCTGCCTTCTGCTCTTTTGCAAATTCCTGAAAAAAACGGATCGCCATGCAGACAGACGTCAGAATAAAGATCATACTGAATTCCTGCGGCAGCGCACCTTCAAATCTTGCATACGTATTCCGGTTAAAAATATCCATCACATAGAACAGCACGCCAAGATATGGAGTAAATCTTCCCTTGCACACCATTTTCAGCGCCACAACCATTGCCAGATATACAAAATATGTCTGCACTACGCCAAAGATCCGCAGCAAGACATACGTTTTGATCCCAAACACCATATGCAGATAATAAATCACGATGTGAAATCCATACGGGTACACACCTGCAACCCAGATGTTGTTCCGATCCAGCTCATTGATCCAGTAGTTGTGTACCGGGATATCACTGGCTTTATAACCGTAAGCTTCGATCATATTCGGCCCATAGACATACGTAATTGCCGCAATCGCGGCCCCCATCACAGCAAGCTCCAGCAGCACATTCAGCCATTGCTTTCTTTTTCCACGGAAAAACCGCCTGTAAATGGTCCCTCGCAGCTGCACAAGCGAAGTTTTCTTTCCACGTTCTCCACTCAGCAGACGCTCTACATTCTCCAGAACCCACTCGATCACACCTGGAATCTTACTTCTTCTTTTCCAGATCCACACCAGAAGAAACGGCCCCACGGTGCCTGCCGTCAGTGTCACACGATTGCTGATATGAAGAAACTGCAGCAGATATACCAGATAGATGATATAAAAATTTCCCGCAAAAAAATATCCGGTCAGCTGTTCCGCAGCAGAAAAACGGCGGAACCGCTTCCGGAGTACCAGCCATGGGAGGAACAAAGTTACAATGCCATATGCCGCGACAATTTCCAGAAACTGTAAAATTGTAAGCCATTTCATTGTCATAATCTCTGTTCCTCCTTTCTGCTTTTCTTTTTCTTCCTGCTTAACTGAAAATCCGGATCAGCTCCAGCGTCTCATTATCAATAATAATATCAGACTCTTTCAGTTCCTGCAAAACTTCGAAGAATTTCTCTTTTTCCCCCATTGTGAAATACAGTTTTAACCGGCAGGTATACGCTGCCAGCGCATTTCCGTGCTGCCGTGCCAGACGCATACACCACTTTTCGGTTTCCGGAATTTTTTTTAAATCCAGAAGTTTCAGGCACAGTCCCTCGTACCGGTCTGCCGTAATTCGTGCACCGTTTTTCTGGTACAGCGATTCGGCCGCTTCTTCCAGCATATTGACATACTTGGTCTGCTCCATTGTTGTAAAAATTTTCTGACTTAAAATTCGATTCATATAATCGATCAGCATTTCTTCACATTCTGTTTCCGTCTCTGTTTCCTGCTGCATCTGCGTGTACATTTTCTGCACATTGGACCGGAAATCGTTCAGCTCATCCCGCAATACCGAGGCCGCATAATGGGATGTCTCAGAATCTTCGCTGTTCAGTGCCATGGTAATGGATTCCAGGGATTTTTGCATATCTCCGCGGATCACATTCAGCATCAGCATACGCATATTCCGCTTGTCACTGACGGCAAGCGATTCTTCCAGCGGCGCCATGTTGCGCTCCCGCTCCTCGTCCGCTTTCAGATGTGTCTGCACACGTTCCTTGCTGAAAATAACATCTTCCAGATCGACCGCCTGGCGGAATACCGTCTTGTAAATCAGATAACTGCACAGAAAAAATGCCGGACCGACGACCGGGCAGAGAACCATGACGATAAAACGAATAAAAAATGCTCTCCGATTGTCGTACTGAATCTCCTCCCCCTGCTCTCTTTTCAGATCACACGCCGGAACATAAAGGAAAATTCCAACCAGCAGATACACAAGCGCAATCAGAGCATTCACGATCCACAGGATCACAAACGCCAGTGTTCCGTTTATGCTCATGCGGCCACCTCCCCATTTGCAATTGTACTCTCATATCCAGCTTCTGCAAAACGAGTAATAACACCCAGCGCATTCTTTTCCTCTGTATCCGAAAGCAATACATACAGGCCGCCATCCAGCATTCCGACGTAATCGGTCTGTCGCAGTTTCTTTCCGAGCACCTCTGCTGCTTCCAGATATTTTTCTTCTCCGCAGGTAATCTTTACCAGGGAACATTCTGTCAGTCCATTCCGCTTTGCCTCAAAAAACGCACTTACCAGCTGTGTAAATGCCTCTTTTTCCAAAATGCTGCTGTTGCCCAGATAACGGTGCTCCCGGAGTGCTTCCAGATAACGGTTTGCACGGACAACCGCATTCTGAATCAGATAGCTGATGACCGTCAGACGATTGGACTCGGCCAGGTTCATGCGGTCCCACGGAAGTCCCCACAGCATCAGAATGATCTGCATTTCATCCTCCGCATAAATGGCCTGCGCCATCAGCGGATAGCGCTCATCCATCGTCTTGTTGATGAATACGCGGCGTTCTTTCAGATCCGTATACATCGCTTCCATCTCCGGGTAGCGGATGGAATTTCCCAGCTTTCTGGCCGTCGGCGAAGTAAAGGAAAAGAGACGCGCATACGACTGGTTGGCAACGGTGTAAACCGCCACATCCTCCGTATTCATCAGCTTGGAAATCGTCTGTGCTGCATAGAAAAGCACCTCATAGGCACCGTATTGATCCAGTGACGATGTAATTTCATAAATTTTTCCAAGACTGTCCTTCTGGTTGACAAGCTGCAGTTCAAAAATCTGTTTCATCCGCACATTGCTGTCGTTGATCTCAGTCATATCGCCAAGCTGTCCGTGCAGATAGCCGATCTCCTCCTGATCGTCCTTTTTGATATGATGAATCTGGTCACGCATGTAACCGACTACCATGCCCAGGATAAAAAGCTGCGCCATCCAGATATACGTACTGTAATCCATCAGCACTTCCAGACCGCTCTGGTTATACATCTGGCGGAAACAGTAGCCAGCCGTCGCCAGAAGCGCTGAGAAGATCGCCTGCTGCTGTCCATACACAATCGCAAACAAAAGCACATACAAAAGATACGCATCCAGCTTTGCAAAATACTGGCTGCCGACCGCACGGTTATGAATCATAAAGAACGGGATAAAACAGATCAGGTTTTCCAGATACGGAGCCAGCATGCGGAAAATCCGCACCAGCAGTCTCCAGACCCGGTTGCCCCATCCGGCGCCCGTATCTTCTCTCTGTAAAAAGGAACTGCTGTATTTCTTCATATACTCTACAACAGCTTTTACGCCTTCTTCGTATGGGACAAAAATTTTTCCGTCAAATTCTTTCCTGTACCGTCTGCCATCCAGCACCAGGCGATAGCCCTCTCCGACGGTATCATCCCGAATCGTCGTTCCGTCTCCCGCATTCTGCTGAATCAGCTCTGCCAGTTTCATCTGACTGATGACCTCGCCGGAAGAAATGTGATACAGCGGATATTTCGGATGCTCTGCCATCATCACGCGGTACGCAAACTCCACCGCATCGCTCTGATAAATCATGGAAAAAACATTTCGGCTGTTTGCTGCAATCTGATTGGTTTTCAGCATTTCCAGCATCATCTGGAAACATGGGTTATTGTCGGCCTTTCCTTTCCGTGGAATATCATACATATGATCGAAGCGCAGAACCCGCGTGTCCATCTCTCTGGTGTCACGATAGCTTTTGCAGATATTTTCTCCCTGCAAAATCGCCATTGCCTGAAAGCTTTTGGACGATGCCGGTTCCGTTTCGTGGATATCGCTGCTGTAAGACCGGCCATAAACAACTTCGGAAGACAGGTACACAAAACGACCATTTTGTTTAAATGCATACGCCGAAAGAAGGTTCGTCAGATCTGCGGTGTAACGGACCGACTCTCTTCTGGCATCACTCCAGTCATAGTTGGTATCGTAAGCTCCGAGAAAAATAACAAGATCCGGGTTTACATTGGTAAAAATTTCCCGCACGCTCTCGCTGTCGTAGGGGAAATTATACCGTTCGAAGACGCGGCGGTACTTTCCTCTTCCATCCCGCTTTCCGGTCAGCAGATATGTCTTATGTCCGTCTTTTTCCATTTTGGTGATCAGAGCATCCATCAGTCTGCTCTCGCCGCCGACTAAAAATACTATCATACGCTACCTCGCCGTTTTCGTAGATTTTTCAAACACGCTCCAGGATACCATAGTTTCGGAATGTTTCCAGCACTGCGTTTACGTCCTCCTGCACTTCCTCCGCCGGCATATCGTAAGCTTTTCCGAGCCGTTTTGCAATCTCTTTTGCAGATACGGCATCGCCGGTCTGCTCGTAAATAAAAGCTGCTGTTTCACTCAGTGTGAGTACCTGATTCATCTTTTCCGCCGTCGCCCCATATGGAATCAGAACATATTCGTCTGCAATCTGTCTGAGTACAAAATCACCTTTTCTGGTCATTTTTATCTCCATTCTTCTGCGTCTTGCTTTTCTTTCTTACCTCAGAGAAAAACAAGGATACTAATAGTTCTATTATAGCCCTACCCAATTGCATTGTAAACTTTATTTTGCTTTTTATTGATATCTGTAATAAAGTTTTATTTCTCTGCACTTTCTTTTTCCATTTTGTGATATACTAAAACATATTTGAAAAATCTTTTCCCCAAAGGAGTATCTTATGCAGCCGCTTGATGCCGTTTATTTACAGATTTTAAAAAATTTATGCACGGATTTGTCCGAACCGGTCCCGCTTGATGGTGTGGATCCGTCCGCCTTATACCGTCTGGCCGAAAAACACTGTTCGCTTCCGTTTCTTCTGCCATATTTTGAACAGCAGCCGCAGTTTTCTGCTCTCAAACAGCAGACGAAGCAGATGCTGCTCTCCTATTATCAGCTGGAACATTTTACACGCCTTACTTTTTCGCTCCTCCTTGCGGAGAAGATTCCCTGCTTTCTCTTAAAGGGCATCAGTCTCGCCGCCAATTATCCCATTCCCGAATATCGGAAGCTGGGAGATCTGGATCTTTATATTCCCGAAAAAGATGCTTTTTCCCGTGCCTGCCGGATTCTTAACGCTCATGGCTACACGGAGGAGCCGGAGGAGAGCGATCACCATGTCACCTACCGCTTCACTTTTCCCGAGACTGGCCGCTCCTTTACGCTGGAACTCCATTACCGCATCGTCGGTATTTATCAGTTTTCCCGGGCCAATGAACTGGTGGACGAAATTTTTTCCGCCAGTCATCTGAAACCATCTTTCGTGGAACTCTACGGTCAGACCTATCCGGTACTGCCGCCAACGGAAAATGTGTTTTACATGCTGCATCACATGCTCAAGCATTACCTCTACAGCGGTTTTGGCAGCCGTCTGCTCTGCGATTTCACTCTGTATCTGGAACGTTATGCCTCCGAGGTTAATTTTGAAAAAATCCACTTCTGGTGCCGGGAATCGAAAATTTTTCATCTTTATGAGCTGATTCTGGAATCCTGCCGTATTTATTTCGGTCTTTCTGCCTCCATTGATCCGCAGGTTCACTGCTCTGCCTCTGACTGTGCCATTTTTCTGGAAAAAATTCTCGCAGACGGCGATTTCGGCAGTGATACACAGAGAAAAATTGTCAGCAGCGGTTCCTACCAGCACACCGGTATCCATGCCTGGTTCCACGAAGGCCATATTCAGATGAAGCTGCGGTTCCCAAAGCTTCATAAATGCGTACTTCTCTGGCCGGTTCTCTGGGTCATCACATTTTTCTGTTTCCTGTCCAACACCTACCGTATCCGCCACACGACACTGCGGCAGACGCTGGCAGACTTCCGGGCCGATAACCGGAAGACCAAGCTGTTAAAAATCTTCGACAACAACGATTTGCAATAAAACGAAAAACGAGTAAGCGAACGTCTCCCCTGTTCACTTACTCGTTTTTCTGTTCTGTCAATCTATGGGAATGCGTCTTCCCTCTGCCTATCCCCTTGCAAAGGTTCCACGCCTGTTTTTAATAAAAATGCTGATATCCGATCTGAATTCCGCTGCCGTAGCCGCTGTTGAAATACAGGCATCCGCCAACCGGGCTCTCACCTGCAAGTGCAGCCTGTGCAGCTGCGTAACAGTCACTTCTCGCTCCGCGTGCGAGCACACTCTGGAAAGTTCCGGTCGCAACCGGTGTAAACTGTCCACTCTGATAAATAACGCCGGAAATGCTGTTCGGGAAGGAACCGCTGTTGACACGGTTTACTACAACCGCTCCGACTGCCACCATTCCTGTGTAGCTCTCGCCGCCTGCCTCGCACTCGATCAGTGCTGCAAGCATTGCCACATCATTGCTGTCTGCGGAAATTACCGATGCACTGCCTGCTGTGGAGGCTGCTGCTGCGCTGCTTGCCGCACAGGCCTGTGATGCCTGGTATTCCTCCATGGAAACAGCACCTTTTAACTCCTCTGAAAGTGTCACATAGTCTCCATGAACGTATGCGCTGCTTCCGCTGTACTGGATCTGATACCAGTCAGCCTCTTCGCCGAATATGCTGACTTCACCATTCTGTGTCAGTGTTCCAACCTGCGCGGAATCTGTGGATGCTGCCTCACGGACACGAAGGCTGTCCGCCTGAACAACTCCGGTGATACCGCACATATTGCGGTAATGTGCTTTTGCCTCTTCCCCAAATACCAGATATTCATTCTTTATGTAGCCTTCTACACCATTGGAAGAGATCTTGCTCCACTCGTCTCCTTTTTCTGTTACAGTAACCGCATAGCCCGGCATCAGAACTCCGACGATCTCGGAATCTGCGTTTGCCTCGCTGCGGATGTTGACATATCCTTCTACGTTTGCTGCAGCCATTGTGCTCCAGTCTGTTTTATTTAAAATGGTTTCTTCCTTTGTCTCTGCTTTTACGGGTGCAGCCATGATGACAGTCAGTGTGAGCACGCTCCCCAGGATGCCCGGCACATAACTTTTTTTGAATGTCATACTTACCTCCTGAACAATTATTACGTTTTTGTTACATCTTGTTACAAACCGATTCTACCAGTGTTACATCTTTTTGTCAACTAGAATATTTCGACAACATTCCTGTCTTTTCCCATCGTTTTTTTCATAGAACCCACAATTTTTCACCACTTTTCCGCTTTTTTGACGAATTGGATCGGTTTTTATTCCCACTTTTTCTTCTGCATGCGGCCTGCCTGGAATACTTTTCCGTGTCTTGTTTCCTTCTTTTTATTTTGCTTTTGTTTCACATTCTGCCCTTTCTGCCCTCTTTTTCCGCAAATATTTTTTAAGAAATTGTGACAGTTCTTTTTCTATTTTTCGACATGCATTACAAACCTTTTCCACTTTTGACGCATTTTCAAATTTTCTTTTAACTTTTTATTTTTACATGATATTTCTTTCTACATATGGTATAATCTTTAAAAAGAAAGAAAATTTATATTTTATCAATTATTTTTCTTTCAATTTATACGTGAAACTTACCGCAGGAAAATAAAACAGACCGACATTAGAAACCGATCAGGTGAAAGGAGGATGTCATATGTTACACAGCACACAGACAACGAAAAAACACACAGGAAATTTGATTCTGAGATTCGGAATGGCAGGCCTCCTGGCGGCCGGATTATTTTTTTCCGCTCCGTATTCGGCAGCAGCCGAGACAGTTCCAAGTGCAGAAAATACAGACGCCGGTGAAATTACCATTCACTTCACCCATTACGATGCACAGGACCTGGAATTCTATCTGAACACCGATCAGGCGGCTCTTGCTTTTACCGATGCTGCCCTGACATTTCAGGATTCCACAATGGATGCACCGGTCACCATGTCATATCTTTCCGATGATGGTTCCTATGTCCTGTATCAGAACAGCGAACCGGTCGAGGAAGTAAACGGAACGTTCTCCGTATCGATGGTTACGGAACCTGGCTACACACTGGATATGGATCAGATTTCCTTCTATGTTAATGGACAGGCCGTTTCCAATGGCGGTTCCGTTGTGATTACGGATTCTTCGGCGGCGATGACTTCTCTTGTTTACTGTACCGCAATCCCGGAAACACCGGCAACTGACCCGGAGCCATCTCTTCCGGAAGAGCCATCTGCACCGGAAGTTCCGGAAGAACCGGCCGCTCCAGAACCATCCGTTCCGGAACAGCCATCCGCACCGTCAGAAACCCCGACCGTGGTACAGCCATCTGCTTCGGAACAGCCGGCACAGGAAAATATTCTTCCGGAAACCGCAGCTCCTGCATCCAAAACCGCACCGGAACAGGTTCCTGCATCCGAACCGATCGCAGCAGAACCGATTGCCAGCGCAGTTGTTACAGAAGACGAAGAAGTTGATCTTTCCACCATCCACCCGGAAGTTACCGCATCCGCTGTTACTTCTTCCAGCCAGCTTCCAGCCGCAACGCAGATTGTACCATCTGCCAGAACAACAGACCCGGATGCACAGATTATTACTTCGGAAACTGCAGCTCTTGAAAATGCCGCACAGGCCGAGAATACACAGACTGCACACACAGGAATCGGCTCCTGGTTCCATCAGCGAACAAATCAGATCCTCGCAGTCATGATCGCTGTGATCCTGCTTCTGATCCTGATCGAATCACTTCTGGCACTAAAGGATTCCATGAATCAGAAAAGATCGCATCGCTTCTATTAAAAATAAGGTCCATAATAAAAAATAAGCATACAAAAAGAAGGAACGTATCTCATGAAACATGGGATACGTTCCTTCTCTTATATTATTTTTTATCCTCTTTTTTTCGCAGCCGCTTTCTGAATCTCACAGAAATCGTGCAGCGCCTGACGGCCGATTTTTACGATTTTACGGATGTTGATGGAATTTGTTCCTCCCTGACGCGGCTTGAAGCTGATCGGGATGAAACGGATTTTCCGGTGAAAATACGCTCCGAAGGCAGTCAGCAGTGCGTTCGGCAGATTGTAGTTTTCCGGCATCAGCGGCAGATACTCGGCCACGTAGTCTGTTTTCATCAGACGGAACGGGGCATTTGCATCCGGCACGGATACGTGGAAATAGGTCCAGAGCACCGCGCACAGCACTTTTTCCACGACAGCGCGGGAAAAGCCGTCGCCGCGGCTTGTGCGGTTTCCGAAAATGGCGTCGTAGCCCTCGCGGATCTGCCAGAACTTTTCGAACTCCTCCGGATCGGTCTGACCGTCGGAATCGGTCTGGAAGATATAGTCCGCACCGTTTTCAAGTGCATAGCGGTAGCCGTACAGAACGGTGGAACCGTGGCCGCCGTTTGGCTTCGTCAGCACGGTGAGCAACGGGTGGGTTTCGCACTCTGCTGAAGCAATTTCATACGTATCGTCGCGGCTTCCGTCGTTGATGATCACAAGACGGGACGCACCGCCGCCGTTATGCTTCTCCACGACGGGACACCATTCCTCGATCGTTCTTTTGATATTTTCCGACTCATTATAGGCTGGTATTACAATATATAAGGTATCCATTGGTATTCTCCTTGCATTTCCTTCCATCCATTATACAGGATTTCTTTTCATTGCGAAAGATGCACTCATGGAGAAAATTTCCCAGTACCGTTCGTTTGTTATTCTTCCCACAGTTTCTGCGGATAACGGCCCTCGTCTTTTAATTTCTGCAGTGCCGCCATGACATTTTCTTTGTCTTCTTTGTACGTTACGCCGTACCAGTTATCATAGGAGCGGAGTACGGTGACTTCCGCTTTTTTCTCCTGCAGCAGTTCATCGACAACGAACGGCAGGAAGTATTCGCCTTTTAACGGGTTGGTTTTGTATACATTCTCGAGGAACGGCAGGAAGCGGCGTTTCAGCTCGATCAGAATGCTCGGTGTGAAGCCCCAGAGGTTCATGGAAACGATGGTTCCCTGCGGCAATCCGGTCCAGGTTGCGCCGTCATCCTCGGTGTATTCGGCCTGTCCGCCGTGGTTTTCGATTCTTGTGCGCTCATGAATGCCGACAAGGTGGTTCTGGTCGTCTGCGGTGCAGATGCCGCGGGCTACGTGGCCATTGTCGGTCAGGGTTTTGTACAGGTCGTAGGCAACCATCGCGTACTGATAGGTCGCGCCGTCCTGCTCGGTTGTCAGCTGGCGGTAGATCTCCTCGAATGCCGTTCTTCCATAATAATCATCGGAATTGATGACGGCGAACGGTGCGCCGTCGATGGCTTCTGCCGCACAGAGAATCGCATGACCGGTTCCCCACGGTTTGACGCGGCCTTCCGGCACTTCGTAGCCTTTCGGGAGAACGTCGAGTTCCTGGTAAACATACTCTACATCCATGTATTTCTCAATTCGCTTGCCGATGCCCTCGCGGAATGCCTCGTCGATGGCTTTTTTGATGATAAAGATGATTTTCTCAAAGCCTGCCTGTTTTGCATCATAAATGGAAAAGTCGATAATCATATTTCCGTACGGGTCAACCGGATCAATCTGTTTTAATCCGCCGTAACGGCTTCCCATTCCTGCTGCCATGATGACTAATACTGGTTTTTTGCTCATGATGTTCTCTCCTTTTTATTCTCCAAAATAAGCTTTTAATCTCTCCGCAAAGTCTGCCGGGATTTCTCTTTCAAATGGAAATGGTTCTGCATCCGCCAGATACTCGGCGATTTCGCCCAGGACACCGGCGCTCCGGTTCAGTGACCAGGCGGAGATCCAGTCGATCGTATCGTGGCAGGTATGCATGCCGAAACCATCGCGGTTCAGCGTCATCGCCGGGATGCCCTTCCATGCGAAGGTGTTGGAATCGCTGCTCCAGATGTTGTTGATGAGCGATACGCCTTTGTCCGCCTGTTTTAAGTGCTCCATGATCACGTCGCATGCCTCTTTCGTTGCTGCCACGCCAAGCACGGTTCCGCCGATGGCCTGTCCGGCGAGGTCGACGTTCATGTTGAAGCGGTGCTGCGCCAGCTCGGCTTCGTGCGCTTTCACATATGCCCGGCTTCCGCAGAGACCCAGCTCCTCCGCGCCGAACCAGATGCATTCCAGTGTCCGTTTCGGGCGGTTTTCGGCGAAGTAGTGTGCCAGCTCCATGATGATCGCTGCGCCCGCCATGTTGTCGTATGCACCAGGTCCCTGCGGAACGGAATCGTAATGAGCCGTCAGCGTCAGGATTTCCTCTGGCTGCCCGGTTCCCGGGATGCGCAGGATGATATTTTTCGACGTTCTCCTGATTTTTTTCTGCTGTAAAACGAGGCGTGCACGGCTCGCTCCCCGTTCTATCAGTTCCATCACATCAAGATAATGAATGACGGCGCACGGCAGTTTCGGATTTTTTACGCCGCGCAGGGTGCGGTAGTCCGGCAGACGGTCCTCGTCTTTGTCCAGCGGCGTTCCGGTCAGAATCAGAAATCCGACGGCTCCTGCTTTTTCCAGTTTTTCATAGTTTTCTGCATTGGCACCGCCGTTGATCAGGACGATTTTCCCTTCTGCATGGGAAAGGCTGACCGGGTCGCCGTTTTCTACGTAGAGGAATGGTGCCTCCACGCCTTCCGGAGCGGTATTGGCTGCCGCGAAGCAGCCGCGGACGGTGTATGTTTTCTCATATGGCTCTGTGACCGTAAAGACAGCTTCGTCAACCTGCCATGTCTCAATCTCGAACGGCTCGCGGCGGATCTGCAATTCGCCCTGCCCCCATTTTTCTGCGATTTCAGAAAGTTCTTTTTCGATCCGGCAGGCTGCTTTTTCTTCGCCTTCCGTTCCGGCTTCGCGGATGTAGTTAAACTGGCTGACGAACGCATACTGCCGCTGGCCGCTGATGGTATTTGCTTTCATAATAATGTTATGTCCTTTTCTTTTCTTTTTTTATTTTCTTAAAGTTCTTCCAGTACCACTCTCGCGCTGCGTACGGCTTTGACGTCCGTGCGGTAGAGGGTGTATTCGCTTAAGGATGGAAGTCCCATGTTCACATTTTCTTTCCGGTACTGCATCGGGCTCGCCAGTTCGATTTTTCCGGACATATGGTAGGCGGTCACGCCGGTTTTCGGATACAGCTCGCGGATCGCATCCGCGCAGATACCGCCGCCCGCCTGAATACGGATGCGTCCCGCCGCCTGGCGCTGCAGTTCGGCGAGAAGCTCTGCTCCTTTTACCGCACTGTTCTGCTGACCGGAGGTGAGAATGGTGTTCATACCAAGCGATACCGCCTGCTCAAGCGCTTCTTTGGGATCGCGGCAGACATCAAACGCGCGGTGCAGCGTCACGGACATGCCGTCGGCTGCCTCCATCAGCTGTTCCATTGCCGCCATATTCATCGTTCCATCCTCTTTCAGCACACCGACCACAACGCCATCTGCACCAAGTTCGCGGTACATCGCGACTTCCTCGCGGATTTCTTCTAATTCATATGGGGTGTAGCAGAAATCCCCGAACCGCGGGCGGATCAATGCATGAATCGGAATGGTTGTCTGTCTGCGGATCACCTCAAACAGCTTCGAACCCGGCGTTGTTCCGCCGATCACCAGATTCTGACACAGCTCCAGCCGGCCTGCCCCGCCTTTTGCCGCCGCAAGCGCCGACTCCGCCGAGTCCACACAGACTTCCAGGATATAATCGTTCATAAAATTCCCTCTGTTTTCGTAATTTTCTTTCTCTATCATACCCTATTTGAGGCAATTAGGAAAGAGCTTCTTTGGTTCACTTTCGTTCACTTCTGCTTCTGATGCAGATATTTTTCTCTCGTTGCCATGCCGCCGCGAATGTGGCGTTCAGACTTGTTCACATCCAGAATTTTCCTTGCCTCTGCCGCCAGACCCGGATTCACTTGTACCAGACGTGATGTCAGATCCTTATGCACGGTACTTTTGCTCACTCCGAATTTTTTCGCCGTCTGCCGTACGGTCGCTTTCGTCTCAATCATGTAAATTGCTGTCTCCACAGCACGCTCTTCGATATAGTCCCTCACAAAAAGCCTCCGAAGACGCTGTTTTTACAGTGTATTCGGAGGCTTTGATGGGTATGTCTTCTATTTTATTATTTGTAATATACCCATACCGCTTTTGTCTGTTCCAGCACCTGATCGATATCCCAGGTTTTTTCGGAATTTTTTCTGCTGTTTGGGTCGTTGATTTTCAGTCTGCCATTCTGCAATCCGGTAAGAACGATAAAATGACCGTTGCTGGTAAACTCCCCGGGTCCCATCAGGGCAATGATGGGGTTTCCGGCCTGCAGGTTGTTTTCCACCCGTTCCCGTTCCACAGGGATTTCTTTGCTGGAAAGGCCGATCTGCCGGGCTCCTTCCAGCATCAGAGACCAGGCGGTTCCGCTGCCGTCTACGGCATAGCCGTTCTGTGAGGCAAAATCGGCGACCCAGCGCGGATTTTTTGTGATATCGCCGGTCATGAAAATGGCAACCATGGAAAGTGCTGTCGGTCCGCAGCCGCTTAATCCCATCACTTCACCGGCATATCGGTGATAGCCCCATCTCTGATCCCACTGCAAGAGAAGCGGAACCTCCGATGCGGATGACAGGTCGCTCAGGTCAATCTCCGGCTCCTCCTCTTTTTTCAACGGATATTCTTCGACGAACGTCTCCGTTTCATTGTTTCTCTCGTAAAGCGACAACAGCTCCTCCGGGTACTGATCCATTGAAATGCCGTTTGCTTTCGCATACCGTTGGATCGGATTCTGCCGGAAGCGCCGCACACCGCCCAAAAACAGAAGACAGCCGAACAGCAATAGCAGCCCGCGGATCCGCCATACCTTTCTTTTTCGTCTCCGTGCTCTTTCTCTTCTTCGCATCATCTTTTTTCGTTCTGCCGTCTCTTGCCATGTCAGTGTACTGCTTTCACGGATCATGAAAAATCCCCCTCCCGATCTTATTGTGTACTCCCAAAATCTTTCCATTTCTGATTTTGTGAGATGCTTGAGAGTACATTCTTCTCTTTCATCATAACAAATTTCTGATTTTTCTTTTTGTATATTTTCCGAAGAAAAACTGCAATTTTTCTGTCCACTTCCTTAAGATTTTTTGTAGCTATGCAGAGCCATGCGAAATGGAAGATGGAAGAAAAATCGCAAGTAGGAAAATAATAGCAAATTCCGGAAATATCGTTGAGAAAAAATATCAAAAATGGTAGAATAAGGAAAACACAAACTTTAAGCGGAGGATAAAACAAATGAAAAAACTGAAAGTAAAAAAAGGCAGCACCTGTATGGCTTGTCTTGCCTGTGTGGGAGCATGTTCTGAGGCATTTTATAAGGTATTTGATCCGGACAAGGCATGTCTGCAGATCGTAGAGAAAAAGGCTGTCCGCCCGATCGCCTGTCCGCAGTGCGGTAAATGTGCCGAGGCCTGTCCGGAAGGCGCCATCACCCAGAACCCGAAGGGCGTTTACATGATCAACAAGAAAAAATGTACGGGATGCGGAGCCTGTGCGAAGGCCTGTCCATTTGGCCTGATCGTAAAAACCGAGGGAAATCCGGCTTCCAAATGTATCGCCTGCGGTATCTGCGCGAAAGCCTGCCCGATGGATGTACTGGAAGTTGTGGACGAATAATGATCCGAACTCTTAGATACCGCCAGGATCTCATGTAAGCACAGATCCTGACTCATTGCTCACATAAACATAAAAATGCACTGTGGAACGTCGTCGGACAATTCCACAGTGCATTTTTCTGTTAAACGAAAAACAATTGATTCCCGCTCGCCGCCTGGCAGAATGATCGATGCCCGTTTCCGCAGACAGCATTCCGACAAAAAGGGACAAAATTTACAATTTTACTCCCGCGCCAGCAGAACCATCGATTTTGCCGGAAGCATCATGCTTTCTTTCATCTCTGCTCCATCCTCTGCACAGCGTTTTCCATCGCAGAGCAGTTTCCAGTTTCCTTCCGGAAGTTTCTGCAAAGCTTCTTTTTCCCATGGATTGTAGAAGACGCAGACTGCGCGGCCATTCGGGTATTCCAGTTCGTAACCTGCGATCTGGTTTTCACGGAAAAATGTCTTTTTACAGTCCGGCTCGCACGTTCCGTATGCCTGAAATTTTCGGCGCAGAGCGAGAAGACCACGGTAATAGTCCACCAGCTCTTCCTGCTCTAAGGCGCGTGTCCAGTCAATTTTGTTGAGCTGCCACGACGATTTGAAGCTGTTTCCTTCGCCATGCTTCGTGCGCGCAAATTCCTCACCCGCCTGGAAAAACGGCATTCCCTTGCAGGTCATCACAATGCCCGCCGCCAGACGGTTCATCGAAAGCGTCCGCTCATCCATCTTGTCAAAATCCGGCTCCGCATCCTCCTTCCGCTTCGGATCGGACAGTTTTAATTTATCCCACAGTGTATAATTATCATGTGCCGACACATACGGAATCAGCTGGCTCGCATTGCGCGGCTCGTAGGCTCCTTTTCCGTCCAGCCAGCCGTCTGTCGCGGAAAGTATTCCTGCTGAAAGACGCTCTTTTCCATTGACATAGCCTCCCTCTGCGGCAATGAAAACGCTTCCCTTGATCGAATCTCTCGTATCGTCGCAGAACATGGAAATGCCATCCATCAGCCTTCCGATATTCTGTTTATCCGACGGAAAATATCCCTCCTGCATTGCGCTTGGCGCTGCTTTCCACGGTTCACCGTAAACCAGAATCTCCTCGCCGCGCGGCATCCGGTTCAGAGCTGTGCGGATCGCATTCATGGTCTCCGTGTCATGCAGTGCCATCAGATCGAAGCGGAAACCGTCGATATGATATTCCTTCGCCCAGTAACAAACCGAGTGAACCATAAAGCGGCGGAACATCTCCCTTTCACTTGCCGTCTCGTTTCCACAGTCGGAACCATTGGAAATCGTGCCATCCTCCCATTCACGGTAATAATAATAAGGGACTGTTTTCTGAAGCGGCGAATCGAGATTGTACGTATGATTGTATACCACATCCATAATCACGCCGATGCCGGCTTTATGCAATGCCTGAACCATTTCCTTCATTTCCCGGATACGTACCTCTCCGTGGAACGGATCGGTTGCATAGGATCCCTCCGGCACATTGTACTGCACCGGGTCGTAGCCCCAGTTGAACGCTTCCGCATCGTCTTCCGGCACACTTCTGAAATCGAAAACAGGAAGCAGATGCACATGAGAAATGCCAAGCGACTTCAGATAATCGAGCCCTGTCGCATGAATTCCGTCTCCATTCAGCGTTGTGCCTTCTTCCGTAAATGCCAGAAACTTTCCACGGTGCTTATCCGAAACACCGGAATTCGGATCGCTTGAAAAATCCTTCACATGAAGCTCATACACACAGCGGTCCTCCGGTCGGATTTCCGGTCTTTTATCCTGCTCCCAGCCCACCGGGTCCGTCTCTGCAAGATTTACTACCATACTCCGCTCCGAATCAATACCGGAAGCCACGCCGTACGGATCGACCGTATCAAAAACGCCATCTGAGTGCAGAATGTGATACATATAATACGTTCCATACCGCGCTCCCTGCACTGCACAGCTCCAGACACCCTTTTCGCCGCGCGTCATCGCAAGCGAAGCTATTTTTCGGTCCCCGTGTTCCCGGCTGCTGCCGCGGGAAAACAGTTCCAGTGAGACCTCCATCGCCGTCGGCGCCCAAAGCTTCCATTCTGTCACAAGCTGTTCATCCTTTTTCACCGAGACACCGAGGTCATCCCCTTCATACGTAAAGTTTTCCACAAACTCTTCCGATTCAAAAAAGCTTTTCCACTCCGCCGGCGTTCTTTTCACCACCGCATTCATCTTCTTTCCCTCCATTTCTTTGTAAACCCGCAGAATCTCTCCGACACTCCACGCCTGCGCATAGCAGCCCTTTGACATAACCGGCGCCGCACCATCATAAATCTCCGCCAGATGGAACAGACATCCTTCCTGCATCCAGCTCGCAAGACGGTCCAGTCCGCGGCGCACTTCCTGTTTTCCCTCCTTCGGGAAATAATTCAGCACCGCACGGAAATACGCCCCAAGCGGAAATCCCCAGACTGTCCCCTGATGATATGCCCTGTCACGCTCCGGCTGGCTTCCGCCGATCCATGGATGAAATGCCGGATCCTCCATCTCCAATGACCGCAATCCTGCTGTCGTATACAGCTTTTCTTTGACCGCCTGTAAGATCCGCTGCCCCTGCTTCTGACTCACCATCTGAAACGGAAGCGCCAGCACAAAGACCTGATTGCATCGAAACTGCTTCTCTTCATACGTGCCGTTCAGCACATCCTTCAGATATCCTTCCTCTTCCATCCAGAACTTTTCGAGAAAACTCTTCTTCACCTGCTCCGCAAGCTTCCCATACGCCGATCCATCCTTTCCGACAAACGGCGCCAGCTTTTCCAGAATCCTCAGACCATTATACCAGTACGCATTAATCTCCACCGGCTTCCCGTGACGCGGTGTCGGCAGCTCCTTGTCAATCCGCACATCCATCCACGTCACCTGCTCCAGACCGCCCCCGGCCATAATCAGCCCGTCACTGTCCATTTTAATGTGGAAATCCGTTCCCTTCTGATACCAGAACACAATATCCTCCATCACCGGAAACGCCTCGCGCACAAACTCCAGATCTCCTGTTTCAAGGTAATACTCATACACCACATCCAAAAACAAAAGGGCCGCATCCACCGTATTATACATCGGAAGCGCATCCCCCTCCGGAAACAGATTCGGCATCAGTCCTTCTTTTGTATATGCCATAAAAGTCCGAAGAATGCTCTTACACGCCTCATACTCCCCAAGTGCCAGCGTGCATCCCGGGAGCGAAATCATCGTATCCCGCCCCCAGTCCGCAAAATAGGGAAAACCAGCCATAATACTCTTCCCGCCTGTCGATGCCCGTTCCGTAATATACTGACTCGCACTCACCGCCAGCTGCTTTCCCACCGGATCAGAAATCCCGGACTTTTCCGCAATCATCTCCTGCCGCTTCTCTTCCTCTTCTATCCACAGCGCAATCCTTTCCTCATCCCACTTATCCACATCATCCGCGAGACTATACACAACAAAAAAGACCTGCTCCCTGCCGTCTCCCGTCATCTCAAACCGAATCCGATGATTCACGACAGCACTTCCGATGCCATCTCTTCCATCCCGCGCATCCTGCTCAAAAAACAAATCCCTCCAGATCCTCTCCTTCTCCATCTGAAGCTCCCCATTTGTCCCATAAGAAAGAATCACACCATTGCTCGCAATGCACTTCCGATCCACCGCAAAATCCTGCCCCTCCTGCAGCTGCTCCCCCTTCGCCGCAAACCGCATCACCGGCCGAACCGAAAAACTCCCCTTCTTCCCACTTCTCACCCGATACCGGACAAGAACCGTATTCTCCCCCTGAACCATCCCAATCGTCTTCTCAATTTCAATCCCCTTCACCCGGTAAAACCATACCGGCAGACTCCCCATCTCAAACCCTTCCAGAAACCGAAACCCCTCCACATTCTGCGTCCGATTCACAAACTCCTGTGAAAACAGCTCCGTTTCCTCTCCATCCACCTCCAACGTCTCCCAGACATTCGAAATCAGATGCTCCCGCACCGTAGGCGCCTTCAGCGCCCCCATCAACAGCGCCTGATCATTCCTCGCCGCATTCCCCATCACCGTCAGCGAACAATAACCTCCCAGTCCGTTCGTCAGCAAAAAACACTTCTTTTCCCCACTCCGAAAATCCATCCACTCCGAAGCATTCAGTCGAATCCTATCCATACCCAAAAACCTCCAAATTTCACACAATATCTTCCCGAAACTTTTCTGTTCTCATAAAATCAAGCACAAAAAACTCCGAAAATATTTTTTTTCATTCTATCTCCAAACTTTGCACCAGTCAACAAACTCACGCTGATTCGCCCTCCGGGCGAATCCAGCCCTCTCCTCCCGTCTTTCAACACACTCTCCCCTTCCACACACAACAATTTCACGCCGATCTGCCCTCCGGGCAGATCCAGACCACTCCTCCCGTCCTCAACACACTCCCACCTCTCCACACAACAATCTCACGCCGATCTGCCCTCCGGGCAGATCCAGCCCCTCCTCCCGTCCTTCACCCCCAGGATCTGGCTCCGGCGTCGTGGCATCTGCAAATCGCTCTGCATCTTTTCAATCTGTTCGCTGTTTACCTGTTCAAAATAGTTGTTAGCACACTCCAGCAGTACCATACGGCAGAAATTCCGGACAAAGCTCATATCGAGAAGCATCTGTGTTTTCTCCTGCATTGCGCTGCGGCTTTGCCCGTTGACCATCAGATACAGCAAATGCTCCCGCAGAAACTCCATGCTTTCGTCCTTCCGTTTTTCCTCACGCTCACTCTTTGCAAGCTTTTCGGTGATTTCACCAACCACCTTTTTAAATTCTTCCGGGTTGACCGGTTTTAAAATATAGGCGGAAACACCGTAAGAAATCGCCTTTTTCGCGTAGGAAAACTCGTCGTACCCGCTGAAAATCACGGTTTCCGTCCCCGGATACTCCTCATGAATCCGGGAAAGAAGCTCAATTCCGTCCATGAACGGCATATTGATGTCGGTCAGCAGTACGTCTATCTTCTCTTTTTCAAACACCTCCAGTGCCTCCTCCCCATTGGAGGCCTCCAGAATATTCTCCCGGATATTCATCCGCGAAAGCAGCATCCGAATGCCCTTTCGCTCTATCATTTCATCATCTACAATCAGATATGTGTACATGTAGTTATTCCTCTTTCTAAGCAACATTACATATTATTTCTATTATACCATTTTTCGTTTAAAATTGTATAGCTTTTGCCGCTCAAAACCGTTCCCGGAAACGCCGGATCCGTAACCATTTCAAAAAAAATGAAATCCGGAACGGTCTCCGATTTTTCGATCCGTTCCGGATTTTGTTTTTCACTTCTGTTTTTGCTTTTTATTTCTGCTTTCTGTTCTGAATTCCTGCTTTTCTCAATGAATCAAGAACGCGTCCTCTTCCTCGTCTTCCACAACCGGTGTCATCGGATTATAGTCGGTTTCTACCAGCTTCTTCACCAGCTCGTGATCGAAGTTGCGGCGGATTTCACAGGTTCTGTCGAAAATCATGGTTGCTTCATCCCCCGGGGTGCATGCCGGCCAGTTCGGAAGGGATGGGGTTTCCGGACTTCCGTAGCGGGCAAAGTTGATCCAGGCGGTGGCCATACGCTCCTGCAGACGGTCTGTTTCGCCCGGGACATTGCATACGGCGATGCGGTCGATGTTATGGAATACGAACGGAATCTCGGCACAATGCCATGCGGCTTTTCCGCCATCGATCGGGAATTCATAGGTAAACTGATAGGAATAAGTCGGCGCTTCTGTAAACTCCGATTTCTGACGAATGAATTCGATCGTGTCCGGACGGAAGAACGTATCCACAGACCACAAATCGGCAATTGTTTTGTCCGGATATGCTTTTTCAAAAAGAGAAATCAGCTCCGGCGTTGCATCGCCATATTTTCTCGTCAGGAACGCAATCTGTTCCTCACGGTTCATCTCATGTTTTCCCGGCACAACCGGTCCAAAATCAAACTCACCGATGTTGGTTCCTGCCAGCACAGGAATCGTTTTAGCGTGATCCGTAAATCCGCACTTGATCGGATTTCCGCGGAACCAGCCGTTCTCCATCGGTCCCTGTCCGATATAGCAGCCTTTCGCAGCAACCTCTGCCTCAACTTTATTGTACGCATTTGACAGCTCATAATACGGGATCGTCTCAAGCTTCTCCACCTCGGACTCGTCCAGATTCAGTTCTTTTAACAGAGCCTTCACAATCGCGGTGCCGTCTCCATCCTCTTTCTGATAAACCTTTGCCTCATAAACACCGCTCTCGATGATACCCTTCTGGAACAGGCCGTCTGCTGCCGGCGTATTCATCAGCGTTGCCACCTTCATACCGCCGCCGGACTGACCGAAAATCGTAACATTCTCCGGGTCTCCGCCGAATGCCGCGATATTGTCATGTACCCACTGCAATGCAGCTACCATATCTGCGTTTCCTGCATTCGCAGAATTTTTGTATTTTTCGCCAAACGGCGAGAGATCGAGATAACCGAGGATATTCAGCCGATGGTTCACGGAAACAACAACGACATCACCGAACTCGCTTAAGTGATCCCCCTCATATGCCACATGCTCAATCGCAGAGCCGGCGCTGAAGCCGCCGCCGTGGAGCCATACCATGACCGGCTTTTTCGCACCCGGATCAAGACTCTGTGTCCAGACATTCAGGTTCTGGCAATGCTCGTCCTGCGGCCAGTAACGATGCGGTACCAGCACCTCCATGTTCGGCTCATCCTGCTTTAAAAGCGGACATACATAGCCGTACGCCAGCGCATTTTTGATTCCTTTCCATGGTTTCACCGGCTGCGGCATCTGGAAACGGTCCGCCTCAGCGTAATGGATTCCATGAAACGCGTATGTCGTATTCAGGCGGAAGCCGCGTACCTTTCCCGCCTTTGTCTCTACTACCGGATCTGTTTTACTGCATACAAAATAATCTCCCATATTTCAGCTACCTTCTTTCTATCCTGTTCTGTGACGCGCAGTTTCCAAAAACTGCTGCAAAATCTTCACGATCCTTCCGTTTCATCAGGCTTCGAAACAACTGTCGTTTTTGCATTTACGCATCTGTTTCTTATTATACCAGACAATTTATTCGGAAACAATTCTTTTCACTTCCGTTTTCGGCTGTTTATATCAACAAAGTCCGAAAATCACGTCAAAAATGGATATTTCCATCACAACTTCAAAGTGCTACAATAAAAAAGAAGGTAAAATCAACGTAAAAAAGGGGACTACTATGACGAAAACAGTACAAAAGAGCAAAGCCCGCGATATGACCCAGGGCTCTATCTGGAAACAGCTTCTTCTCTTCTCGCTTCCGCTGATGGCCGGAAATCTCTTCCAGCAGCTTTACAACACCGTTGACAGCATCGTTGTCGGCAACTTTGTCGGCAAGGAAGCACTCGCCGCCGTCGGCTCCGTCGGTCCGATCATCAATTCTCTGATCGGCTTTTTCATGGGACTTTCCACCGGTGCCGGTGTCATTATCTCTCAGTATTATGGCGCAAAGGCGGATGAAAAGGTCAGCCGCACCGTCAGCACGACACTGGTGATGACATTTTTTCTCTCTATTGTCTTTACTATTCTCGGCATCTTCATTACACCGTACATGCTCCGCATGATGAGTACGCCGAACGACGTCATCCGCGAGTCAGCAACGTATCTTAAAATTTACTTTGGCGGTGTTGCCGGTCTGATGTTCTACAACATGGGCTCCGGCGTTCTCCGCGCTGTCGGCGATTCCCGCCATCCGCTGTATTTCCTGATTTTTTCCGCTGTTGTCAATACCGTGCTCGATCTTTTGTTTGTCGTTTCCTTCGGCATGGGAATCGAGGGTGTGGCGCTTGCAACCGTTATTGCACAGTGCCTTTCGGCGGTTCTGACGCTGTATGTGCTGACCACAACAGACGGCCCATACCGCATCTGTTGGAAAAAGCTCTGCATGGACTGGTCTTTGCTGTACCGCATCGTCTGCGTCGGACTGCCGGCAGCGATCCAGCAGATGGTGACTTCCGTTTCCAACGTTTTCGTGCAGTCCTATATCAATGTATTCGGCTCGGATGTTATGGCAGGCTGGAGTGCCTGCATGAAAATCGACCAGTTTATGATGCTGCCGATGATGAGTGTTGGTCTTGCTTCGACCACCTTCACCGGACAGAACGTCGGTGCCAGCTACATTGACCGTGCAAAGAAGGGTGCTACAACCGCATTCCTGCTTGCTGAGCTTGTAACCATTGTGATGATGATTCCTCTGCTGATTTTCGCTCCGCAAATGGTCTATCTGTTTAACCAGGAGGCAGCTGTGATTCGTTACGGAACCCTGTTCCTGTATCTGCTCTCCCCATTCTACATTCTCTGCTGCGTCAACCAGGTTTATTCCAACGTCCTGCGTGGCGCAGGAGACACCAGAACACCAATGATCGTAATGCTCGGAAGCTTCGTCGTGTTCCGCCAGATTTACCTGTTTGTGATGTCTCATATATTTGATTCCATCATTCCGATTGCACTTGGTTATCCGGCGGGATGGCTGGTATGCAGTGTTCTGATTTATGCCTGCTATCGGAAATTCCGGTGGGATAAAGGAATGCGGAAAAACTGAAGGATTCCTTTCCTGACATAAGCAAAAGGGGCTGTTGCACTAAGAAAATGAACGTAGTGCGACAGCCCCTTTTTTCGCATTATTTTTTCAGGAGTGCTGCTGAATGCTCTTCAGTTAAAATAACTCCGCAATCGCCGCGATCTTCTCACAGTTTTCCGGCAGCGGGTCGTTTATTTTCGGTGACTGGCGCGTTGCCACGTAACGGCTTGCAATTCCGGCAGAGGCTGCACCGTGGCAGTCAGCGATATCGTCATTTCCTGTCATCAGGCATTCTGCCGGATCGAGGTGATACTGCTTCAGCAGCATCTCATAAAACGCTGGATCCGGTTTTTTCACACCGGCATCCGATGAGAGCAGGATTCCATCAAAGTATTTCGTAAGGCCGAGCAGGGAAATTTCCGGCGCGGTGAAAAGCGCCTGTGCGTTGGACAGCAGAAAAACCTTCTTTCCTGCGTCTTTTAAACGCTGTAGCATTTCCGGCACGCCGGGGAACAGTTTCAGTTCTTCTATCGAAATCGCACGGAACATTTTCGCCAGATCTGCAATTTCTTCTTCCGTTACTGAAACAGCCTGATCCTCAAACAGCTGCCGGAACACATCCGCAATGTCGATTTCCGATACATGGCTGCCGCGGCATTCCATTTTGAGCGCAGCTTCCTGCTCTTTGATTTTTGTCTCATACGCCATCCGGAGTTCTTTCGGCTCATAGGCGGCCCCTTTCATGCCGAAGAACAGGCTCATTTTTTTCCAGAGATACGCTTTCTTTTCATTCGTATGTATATCTACCAGAGTTCCATATAAATCAAAAATATAATTCTGATACATCCTTCATCATCCTTTCTTACGGAAAGTTTTCCACACGACACGTATTCTACCAGACTTTTCTCCACAATTCCATGTCTTTTTTCCAGACTTCCTATCTTTTTTTCTCCACCCAGATTGTCTATCAAACCAGATCGTTGAAACCTGTTTTGTCTTGCTCTCTGTAAGAAAGAATCCTGCCCGGAGGGCTTTTTACGTTATCGGAAAATTCAACGAAGTTTCCGGTAACGTAAAAAAAATTCCCCCGTACAGATTTTGTCCGCAACAGGGGAATTCATTACATCTCACAGTTTCCTGCGAATTGTAATCTTTGATTTACTTTCTCGCATCCAGCATTTCTTTCACCAGACGAATATACTCCGGTGTCGTTCCGCAGCAGCCGCCGACAATGCCTGCACCCGCGTCTACCAGAATGTTCATATATTTTGCAAACGTCGGCGCATCCATGCTGTAGATTGCCTCTCCGGTCGGCGTGATTTTCGGCAGGCCGGCATTCGGTTTTACGATAACCGGTACTCTTGCCACTTTTTTCATGGAATTTACGACTGCCTCAAGCTGATCCGGTCCGACCGAGCAGTTCAGTCCGACGGCGGATGCTCCCATTTCCTGCAGTGTCTCAACTGCTTCCACAGCGTTTCCGCCGAACAGGGCAGAACCGTCTGCTTCCAGCGTCAGAGAACACATAATCGGCAGATCGCAGACAGAAAGTGCAGCATCCATAAAGACACACGTTTCGTCTACGCTCAGCATCGTCTCCGCTACCAGAAGATCAACGCCTGCATTTGCTACCGCTGTTACCTGCTCTGTGTAGGATTCCAGCAGCTCTTCATAAGAGAGATCGCCTTTTGGCTGCAGCATTTTTCCTGGTGTAGAAAAATCTCCCGCGATCAGCGCACCTGTTCCGGCAAGCGCTTTTTTCGAGATGTCCACCAGGCGTGCATTCAGCTCCTCCACCTCGTTTTCTCTTCCATAATCCGCTAATTTCAGTCTGTTTGCACCAAAGGTCGGCGCATAGACAATCTGGCTTCCCGCCTCCACGTAAGCCTTCTGTAAATTTGCCAGAATATCAGGGTGCTCCAGAACCCAAAGCTCTGTACTGACTCCTTTTGGCATTCCCGCTTTTGTCAGATTTGATCCGGTTGCGCCATCCAATAAAATGACACCTGCTCCGGCAAGCTGTTCAAATTCTTCTCTTGTCATTTTCTTTTCTCCATTCTGCCCGAGTTCCCTGCAGCACATGTCCGCGTATACTGACAAATCCCGGCTGTTTTTTCTGAACCTGCCGCACTTTTCGCGTCAAATTCATGTTCAGTATAGCATTGTATTGTTTTCCCGACAAGTAGAAAAGAGGTATCCGTTTTGGATACCCCTTCTCCTGTTTCCGTTCACGGATGTTCAGCAAACCCTGACATCCTTAACCATGATGCGCGTCTGAATGATGTGTCTCCGAATGATGCGTCTCCGAATGATGTGTCCTGCCCGAGCTGTTCCCCCCACCGGACGGGATATTCTTCGGTGACCCCGGAGACAAATTTGTTCCCTGGTTCACACGGGTTGCTTTCTGTCCATTTTCCACCTGCGAGGATGCCGATACCGTTGAAACACCCGAATCGGAACTGTTTTCCGTTGCAGCATTTTTTCCACACGCAACGAAAGCCAATACTGCTGTACCGACAAGTACGGAAATTACTGCCTTCTTCATTTCTCCACCTTCTTTCCTGGTACATCGTTTTCGCCTGAACATTAGAGCGTGTCCGAAAAATTATTTCCGCAATTTGCGAGATACACTCTGGTTGTAATTTCATTTTAAATAAACTTCTTACTATTGTCAATTTATTCTACAAATTCCCTATTATTTTCTTTTTTTTGTTCCAAAATATTTTCAGACACAAACAGCAGCCGGACCCCTCTCCCGGATCCGGCTGCCGTTTGTCCTGTATCGTATGCTTTTATTCTGCAGTGCTTGAAGACGTCGAAGCAGTGCCTGTGCTGCTTGTCGATGTCGTTTCGGTACTGCCTGATGTCGTGCTGTCAGACGTTGTACTGTCCGTTGTTGTGCTGTCGGTTGTGGTTCCATCTGTGGAATCTGTAGAAGCGCTGTCAACTGTCATCGTATACAGATCTGCGTCCGTTACTTCAAGTTTTTTCCAGTTGGATGCGACCTTGATATCGCTCTCCTTTACCCATCCATCCAGTGTATCGTTGTACTTATCCGATTTGCGGTTGGAAATGATAGTCTGTCTTCTGGACTCGGTTTTATCCTCGTCGAATGCTTTATCTACACGGATCACATAATATGCATCGTCGCCTTCGATGACACCGTCATAATACTCGCCATCCTTCAGCTTTGCTGCTTCTTCCGCTACTTTATCTCCAAGAGAACAGGTATCGTCATCGTCTTTCTCCGATCCGGTTCCAAAGGATGTCTCGGAAGAGGTCAGATATGAAACTTCTGAGGAGGAATCGCTGTCGGAACTGCTCGATGTGCTCGCGCTTGAAGCGTCGGATGCGCTTGTGTCGGAAGCATCGGAAGAAGAACTGCTCTCATCGGAGCCATCTGCAGAACCGGTGGAATCTGCGGTATTCTCCGCATTTAACTGATCGTTCAGCTCCTTGCGCAGATCAGTAAACGATGCGGTTGCCGGATCCTCAGACTCTTTTAAGAGATCCAGGAATCTCTGTGCGATTTCTTTCTTTGCCGCTTTTTCCTCGTCCGTCAAATCAATCGTTTTTCCATCGTCATCCTTCTCGGTTCCTGCTGTGGATACCGTGATGTAGCTGATGGAGGTCTGCTTTGCCTCTTCATCGGATACCTCGGTATCTACATCTGCGATGATCGGATCATAAATTTTGGTCTGAATAACATACAGCTCCAGTGCATCCTGGATGTCCTCAACGGTTGCGTGCAGCTTTTTCATCACATCGTCACCGTTCTTATCTGCGAATGCCTGTGCAGCCTCTTTCGCCTGCTGTTTTTCCTCGTCTGTCAGGGAAATTCCGTATTCCTCTGCGTGCTGCCGCATCAGAAGCTCTTTTTCGATCGTATCAAGAGACTGCTCCTTGAACGTTTCCCCGGTAGTCTTTCCATCGTCGCCTTCCTTGTCGTACATCTCAGACGGCATCTGCATTCCGTACATCGAGTACATCTTGGAATAATAATTGTACATGGTTGCCTGCTGATATCTCAGCATGAAATTTGCCTGTCCGAGTGTAATCGACTCGTCATTTACAGTAATTGCCGTTTTTGTTCCGTCCACATTGTCGGAACCGCAGCCGGTCAGTCCCATCGCTGCCATCGAAGCACTCAGCATAACGCAGACTGCTTTTGCTTTTAAATTTTTCATTACTTCCTCCTCATGCAGGGCGAAATGTATGCTCAAAAAGAATTTACCTTTTCAAAACTGTCCGGGCCTTTCAAATGCCCGACTTTTTTACACATTCGAATTTCCGGTCCTGCATCGATTTTTATAAACGCTTTTTCTATTATACCCTTTTTGCTGATACAGGGCAACTTTTTTCTTCCCTGTTCACGCCTTTTTCACACGATTTTGTGGTTATGCGAGTATTTCACTCCTGCGTGATCTGCAGCAGATCTTCCACCAGTGCATGGCTCTTCTCCAGCAGATCGATCTTTTCCTTTGAATTTCTCCGCCGCGGCGTGTAGACAAACGCCAGCGACTCCATCTGGAATTTCAGTTCGTCTCGGTATTTCTGCAGCAGCTCCGGAATCCGCGCCACATCGATTTTTGCATGCTGCTGTAAGGTGACTCGTACCGAATCGCCCATCTGTTTCAGCTCCGTCACATACGCACAGTGCGCCAGCGCTTTCAGTTCTGCAACAGCCAGAAGATTCTGTACATTTTTCGGCGGTTCTCCGAAGCGGTCGGTCAGCTCCTCCGTCATGTCCTCATACTCTTCCTTATTTTCAATCGCCGCAATTCGCTTATAGGTGTCAAGCTTCAGAGACTCGTTGCTGATGTAGCTGTCCGGAATATAGGCACTGACATTCAGATCAATCGTTGTCTCGAACGCTTCTGCCGGTGCGATGCCCTTCGCCTCCTGGACAGCCTCTGCGAGCATTTTACAATAGAGATCGTATCCAACCGATTCCATATGCCCAGACTGCTCCGCGCCCAGCAGATTTCCGGCGCCTCGGATCTCAAGGTCACGCATCGCAATTTTAAAGCCGCTTCCCATCTCCGTAAATTCACGGATCGCATGAAGACGTTTCTCCGCTACTTCTTTTAGCATCTTGTTTCTGCGGTACATCAGAAACGCATACGACGTCCGGTTCGACCTACCGACACGGCCACGGAGCTGATAGAGCTGTGACAGTCCCATCTGGTCGGAATCGTGGATAATCATGGTATTGACATTCGAAATATCGAGTCCTGTCTCAATGATCGTTGTTGACACGAGCACATCGATCTCTCCGTTGATAAAGCCGTACATGATCTTTTCCAGCTCACGCTCTTTCATCTGTCCGTGCGCAAAGCCCACATTTGCATCCGGCACGAGCTTCTGGATCGTGTTCGCCATATCCGCAATCGACTGGACACGGTTATAGACATAGTAAACCTGCCCGCCCCGCGCAAGTTCACGGTTAATCGCCTCGCGGACCATTTCTTCATTGTATTCACAGACAAAGGTCTGGATCGGCTGGCGATCCTGCGGTGCTTCCTCGAGCACACTCATATCCCGGATGCCGATCAGGCTCATGTGCATGGTACGCGGAATCGGTGTCGCCGTCAGTGTCAGAACATCCACATTTTTTTGCAGCTGTTTGATTTTTTCTTTATGCGTCACGCCGAACCGCTGCTCCTCATCGACAATCAGAAGGCCAAGATCTTTGAACTTCACATCCTTTGAAAGAATGCGGTGTGTTCCGATGACAATATCCACGAGTCCTTTTTTCAGATCCTCCAGCGTTTTTTTCTGCTCTGCCGGCGTGCGGAACCGGCACAGAAGATCAACGCGCACCGGAAAGTCCTTCATGCGCTCAACGAACGTATTGTAATGCTGCTGTGCCAGAATGGTGGTCGGAACGAGGTAGACGACCTGTTTGCTCTCCTGTACTGCCTTGAACGCTGCACGGATTGCAACCTCGGTTTTGCCGTATCCGACATCGCCGCAGATCAGGCGGTCCATGATCTTTTTGCTCTCCATGTCCGCCTTTGTCGCCTCGATCGCCGCAAGCTGATCGTCCGTCTCCTCAAACGGAAACAGTTCCTCAAATTCCTTCTGCCAGATCGTATCCTTTCCGAACTGATAGCCGGATGACGCCTGCCGCTCGGCATACAGCTTCACGAGATCCTGTGCGATATTTTTTACCGCATGGCGAACCCGTGTTTTCGTCTTATTCCATTCCTGACCGCCGATTTTATTCAGCTTCGGCACCTTTGCAGCTTCGCCGGACGCATACTTCTGCAGCGTATCGAGCTGGGTGGCCAGCACATAGAGGTTCGATCCGCCCGCATACTCGATTTTCATGTAATCACGCGTTACGCGGTCCATCTCAATTTTTTCGATACCGCGGTAAATACCAAGACCGTGGCTCTCATGCACGACATAGTCACCGATCGATAGATCCGCAAAATTCTGGATTTTCTGACCGGAATACTCCGATTTCTTCCGGTTTTTCTTCTTCTCTTTTCCAAAAATATCCGTCTCTGTGATCAGCACAAATTTCTGCATCGGATATTCAAAGCCTCTGCGGGCCGCGCCGTGGATCAGCATGACCTCGCCCGGTTTCAGAACACGCTCCTCATTCTCGCTGTAGAAGGCCGGAATCTCCTCATTCTGCAGGTCCTCCGCCAGATGCTGCGCCCTCGTCCGCGACGGACTCGCCAGTACAATTCGGTAACCCGCTTTTTTCCAGGATTTCAGATCTTTTACCAGAAGCGGGAACTGATTGTTATACGAATTGACCGATTTCACCGTCACACTGAATTCGTCACGGATATTCCACTCGCCCTTCTGCGGCTCCATCAGCGATACGGCAACACAGCCGCGGCGGTTCAGTTTTGCCACAAGCTCCGCCGTACTGCACATCAGCTTCGCCTGTCCCGGCAGGAGGTATCCCTTTTCGAGACGGTGGCTCACGCTCTCCTGAAATTCTGCTTCCAGCGCATCGGCACACTCGATGATGCGGTTCGGCTCATCGAGGAAAATGCGGCTGTTCTCCGGCAGATACTCAAGAAACGAGACGGTCTCCGGATAAAAATAATGAAGATACTGCTCCGCTCCCTGCAGAATTTCGCCCTCGCCGATCTGATCGCAGATTTCCTCTGCCGCATGGCGGATACGCGCCGCTTCCTCCGTCATCATCTTGTCGCGGAACTTTGTGCTCTGCGCTTTTGCCTCTTTTTTAATCGCTTTCACACCGCGCGCAATCGTGTCCTCAGTTAAGATCAGCTCCGATGCCGGATAGATTGTGATTTCCTCGAGGTTTTCAATCGACCGCTGGCTCTCCGCATCGAAGCTTCGGATGGAATCTATCTCATCGCCCCAGAGCTCAATCCGGATCGGGTTCTGTTCCGTCAGCGGATAAATATCGAGAATGCCGCCGCGGACGGAAAACTGGCCGGTCAACTCCACCTGAAAGGTACTCTCATAGCCGAGCCGCACCAGCTCTTTTCTTATTTTATCCAGATCGAATTCGCTGTCATTGCGCAGATGGATGCAATGTTTTTCGAACACGCCAAGAGGCAGAAGAAAGTCCATACATCCCCCTACACTGGTGATGATGGTAACTTCCTTCCGCTCAAGAAGTGCCTGGATCACCTGAAGCCGCTGCCGGATCAGCAGATTTCCGTGAATGTCCGCCTGATAGAAAATCAGGTCCTTCGCCGGATAATACAGCGTCTCCGCATCGTACAGCCGGTAATCCTCATATAATTCTTTTGCTTTTAATTCATTTTCCGCGATCAGAAGCCGCACCGGGGCATCCTCGGAGAGACCTGCGATCATGTGGGCTTTCTGGCTTTCCAAACAGCCCGAGATCACCGTCACACCTGCGGTTCCTTTTTTCAGATCACGGAACAGCTCGTCAAAACGGGCAATTTCTTTGATCGGTTCTAATAACGCTTTCATTTTCCTTACTCTGCCGGGTTTGCAGATTTGCGGTTATACTCATTCATAGCTGCGTCCACATCCCCGTTCAGCATCTGCTCGATTGCTTTTGCCGCATGCTCGATCGCCAGATTTACAAGGGGACGTTCGTCTTTCGTAAACGGACTTAACACGTAGTCCGCCAGATCCCAGTTTTTCGGTTTCTCACCGACGCCGACCTTCACACGCATAAATCGGTCGGTGCCAAGATTGGCAATGATGTTTTTGATGCCATTGTGGCCGCCCGCGCTTCCTTTTTTGCGGATACGGATCTGTCCCGGCGCCAGGCTGATATCATCGTAAACCACGATCAGCTCGCTCTCCGGATCCACTTTGTAATAGTTCACCAGCTCCCGAACGGACTCGCCGCTCAGGTTCATATATGTCATCGGCTTTGCGACAATGACTTTCTGGCCTGCGATCATGCCCTTTCCGAACAGTGCCTTGTGGCCTGCACCGGAAGACGGGATCTGATATTCGTCGATCAGGTAATCGATGGTGTCGAATCCGACGTTGTGCTTCGTGCCCTCATACTGGCGCGTCGGATTTCCCAAACCTACTATAATAAACATACTTCCTCCTGCAATGCAGACAACAGAGAGCAGAAAAAACTTTCCCTGCCCTCTGTTGTCTGATGTATGATTGTTCTTTTTCTTTAGTTAAAATATACCAGTTCGCTCTCCGGTTTCTTGGCCGGTTTGATTTCTTTTGCATACAGAACCGGGCCTTCGCCATCGTAAACCTTCATATAGCCCCATTTTACAGTTGCAGTCACGTCAACCCAGGAACCCATTACGAGAGATTTGGCGCTTGCGCATTTGCAGACGTAACCGATAAAGGAAGTATCGTCTGCACAGCAGGTCATTGCCATACGACCCGGGACAAAGAAATCAGCTCCGACGTCTTTGCTCTTTAATACCATGCCTCGGAAATGAACGGTTTTGCCCTCGTAGCGCTCCGGGTTGTCGCCCATATCGACATACCAGATTCCGTAATCGGCGTCATCAATCTCGATCACATCGGCATCGGTATCAAACGGCATCTGATCCTCAAAAATGTTGTCAATTTCGCCCTCTTCGTTCTCAAACAGAACGTCGCACGCCTGGTTGACTACTTTGATGCTGCGGCGGAAGGATGGAAGCGGATCTTCCGGACGGCAGCGGTTGAACATGACCATATCGGCATTTTTTGCCATCTCCATGAAGACGGATTTCATATTCTGCATATAGATCTGGAAGCAGCTTGCGTCGACGGTCACGATCTCCTGTACGATGCCCCAACCGCGCGGCAGTTCCATTTCTTCGAGTTTTTTTACGCTCCAGAGCGGGTTGTATTCGAGAATGATTCGCTCCGGGCGGTATTTGCGGTTCAGTTTTTTCAGGTAATCCAGGGTAAACTGCTCTGGTCCTTCTACGATTTCCAGGACGGTGTTGTGTTTGAGCAGTTCTTTTTCGTCGTACTCTACTTCACCTTCTTCGGTTGTGATCAGAAGGGTCGGTCCGTCGATCTGGAAATAGTCCTGTGCTACGGTAAAATTGATAAAAGAGGTTTTTCCACTCTCCAGAAATCCTGTTATGAGATAAATCGGAATTTCTACTTCGTCTTCTTCGTACATTTTGTACCTCCGTTGTATTTACTTATTTAAGAAAAAAAGCTGCCACATCGGATTAAATTTCTGATGCGGCAGCTTCTTCGTGTCTCTTACAGTCCGAACAGCTCTGCCAGCTTATCTTCTGCTAATTTGGAACCGATGACACAGATTCTTCCGGTGAATTCCGGTGCTCCGTCACGTACTTCGTACTCTTCCGGAACCATATCGAAATAGATCCACTGTCCATCGGCGCCTGCTACCATACCTTTGGCCCGAAGAACCATACCATAAGCGGTATCCTCGGAAAGTTTCTTTAAGATGCCTTCGATCTGCTCTTTGGTGAAGGTCTTCACAGTCTCCTGACCCCAGCTTGTGAAAACTTCGTCTGCGTGATGATGGTGATGATGCTCATGACCACAGCCGCACTCGTCATCGTGGTGATGATGATGCTCATGGTCGTGATCATGGCCGCAGCAGCACTCGTCATCATGGTCGTGGTGATGATGCTCATGCTCCTCGTCGTGATCGTGGCCGCAGCAGCACTCGCCGTCATGGTCGTGGTGATGATGTTCATGTTCATCCTCATCATGATCGTGATGATGGTGCTCATGCTCCTCATCGTGGTCATGGCCGCAGCAGCACTCGTCGTGGTCATGATGATGGTGATGATGCTCTTCCTCTTCTACCTGCTCAAGGTTGATGATCGCACCTTCCATCGTATCGAGTACTTTCTTGCCGCCCAGTACTTCAACCGGTGTGGTAATAATGTGTGCTTCCGGATTCAGTTCGCGGAGCATTTTTACAGCTGCCTCTACTTTTTCCGTATCGGCTTTATCGGTACGGCTCAGGATGATGGTTCCTGCGCTCTTTACCTGATTCTCGAAAAATTCGCCGAAGTTTCTGAGATACATTTTGCATTTCATAACGTCGACTACGGTTGTTGCGGAATTCAGGGCTACGCCTGCTTCTTTTTCTACACCGTCTACAGCCTTGATGACGTCGGAGAGTTTACCTACGCCGGACGGCTCGATGATGATGCGGTCCGGGTGATATTTGGTGATAACGTCTTTTAATGCTGCGCCGAAGTCTCCCACAAGAGAGCAGCAGATGCAGCCGGAGTTCATTTCACGGATTTCGATACCGGCATCTTTTAAGAAGCCTCCGTCGATTCCGATTTCGCCGAATTCGTTCTCGATCAGAACAACCTGCTGGCCTTTCAGTGCGTCTCCGAGGAGTTTTTTGATCAGGGTTGTTTTTCCTGCGCCCAGGAAACCTGAAATAATGTCTATTCTTGTCATTGATTTAACCTCTTTATCTTGTTGATTCCGTTTATAGTTAGCTGCAAAAGGGCCGAAGTTTATCCTCCGCCCCACACTCACGCTTATTATAGCAACCATAGAACAAAAAATCAAGAGAATTTCCCTTGCTTTTTCTGCATTTCACCATTATAATATATTACATGTCTTTTCTACTTTAACGCGTTGAATGGGCAAATCATTTTACCTATGAATGGGGGATTTTTTTATGAGTGGAACGAAAGAAAAAAAACTCAATCTGCCACAGTCACTGCTTTTGCTGCTGCTGATCATCGTATCCGTCGCAGTCTGTATCCGCCTGAAAACCGGCGGTCCTATGATCGGCCTGTTTGCAAGCTGGATTTTTATCTATCTGTTTTGTAAGATTTTCGGTATTTCTTACGCCAACATTGTTGCCGGCGCATACGATGCCATCCGTATGGTCGTCCCGACGCTCTGCCTTCTGATGGCCATCGGTGTCATGATCGGCACCTGGCTGCAGAGTGGCACCATTGCCACCATCATTTCCTGGGGCTTAAAAATGATTAACCCGTCCTGGCTGCTGCCTCTGACGCTGCTGTTCTGCTCCATTTTGAGTATTGTAACCGGTACTTCCTATGGTTCCGTCGGAAGCGCAGGTGTTGCCATGATGGCGATCGGAAACGCCATGGGTATCCATCCTGGCATGGTAGCCGGTGCTGTCATCTGCGGTGCCATGTTCGGTGACAAATTAAGTCCTCTTTCCGATACCACAAACCTTGCTCCGGCCGTTGCAGATGCCAAACTTGGTGATCATATCCGCTCGATGCTCTGGACCACCCTTCCAACATATGTGATAACCTTAATTCTTTTTACTATTCTCGGTTTCCAGCAGACCAGCGGAAGCTATACCGAGGGAAGCATTACCGTTTACATCGATGCTTTAAACGGTGAATTCCAGCTCGGATGGATTACCATGATCCCTGCCATCCTGATTATTGTATTGCTCCTCTGCAAAGTAAATGCGATCTCTGCACTTGGTCTTTCCAGCTTCGCTGCCGGATTTGTTTCCTATTTTGTGCAGCACGATACTCTGCAGGGCATCATCCGCACAGCTTACAACGGTTACACAACCGCAATCGAAGAACCGGTATTACAATCCATCTTAAACCGCGGCGGCATGGGAAGCATGCTCCAGTACGTAGCCATTATCTGCTTTGCTGTCGGCATGGGCGGCATGCTGGAAAAACTCGGTGTACTGGATCACATTCTTCAGGCGATTGTAAAGAGAATCAACAGCGATGGAAGTATGATCCTGGCAACGATGATTGTCGGTTACGTGACCAGCCTCATCAGCTGCTCCCAGCCGATGGCACACGTTCTGACCGGCCGTCTGATGGCACCTGTCTTTCAAGAGCGCAAGGTTGCACCGGAAATTCTTTCCCGCTGCCTCGAAGACTCCGGAACTATGGCTGGTCCTATGATTCCATGGCATGGCTACGGCGTATACATGGCCGGCACACTTGGTGTTGCATGGTCGGCATTTTTCCCGTACTTATTCCTGCTTTACCTGACCCCGGTTTTCAGTATTTTCTATGGATTTACCGGAATTTCCATTAAGCATCTTCCGGAAACCAAAAACAATGAATCAAAAGAAGAGAAATAAGGCAAAAGCAGAAATCGTAACAGGAAATCATAAACATAAATAGAAACAAAAAAAGAAAAGGAAAAGAGAAAGAATGCAGACAAAACTTGTTCTTCTCGGAACCGGCACACCAAATGCGTGTCCGAATGCCAACGGACCTTCCTCCGCTGTCGTGGTCGGTGACCGTGCTTATCTGGTAGATTTTGGCCCTGGCGTTGTCCGCCAGGCCTCAGCCGCCTATTTTAACGGCGTGGATGCCCTGCGTCCGGATCTTCTGACCGTTGCCTTCTGTACGCACCTTCACACAGACCATACCGCAGGATACCCGGATCTGATTTTTACTCCGTGGGTGCTGGAGCGCCCGGTTCCATTGAAAGTTTTCGGGCCAAAGGGCTTACAGCACATGACCGATCATATCTTACAGGCCTATGAAACCGACATTGATTTCCGAATTCACGGTTTCGAAAAAGCAAACGAATCCGGCTACCGCGTTGAGGTAACAGAAATTGAATCCGGCATTGTCTACCGGGATGACCTGGTTACGGTGGAGGCTTTTCCGGTCAGCCACGGAACACTGGAATGCTACGGCTATAAATTCACCACACCGGACCGCACAATCGTCATCACCGGCGATACCGCTCCGCTGGATCTCGTGGCAGAAAAATCGAAAGGCTGTGATATCCTGCTGCACGAAGTGGAATACGCCGCCGGAATCTCCTGCCGCGAACCAAAATGGCAGAAATACCACCGGGAAGTGCATACGTTAAGCACGGATCTTGCCGGTGTTGCAAAAAAGGCAAATCCGAAACTGCTCGTTACGTATCACCGGATTTACCATATGAATGTACAGGATAACCACAAAAACCTTGCCGCCGAGATGGCATGGCGCGATACTGCGATACTGGATGAAATCCGGGATGCAGGGTATGACGGATATGTCGTGAACGGAAAAGACCTGGATGTATTTTAAAATACGGGGCAGCGTACCAATTCTGGTTTACGAATTGGTACGCTGCCCCGTTCGTTTTGGGATGAGCCCGGAGACGCTTTCTATTTTCATTTACCCGACTGGCAGATTCTGCCATACTCTGCGTTATTTCAGAACTGTTTTTTCTTTGACATTAACCTCCTCAGAACGTATAATCATAGTATTACAACTCTGGCAAAACAGCAGGATTTTCTGCTGTTTGTCGTTACAGGAACCTGATCCGCAGACGGCTTGCACAGTCTGCCTTTCGTTTGCGTTCCAGAAAGGATGTTTTATATGGCAGCTACTACTGCGAAACCCGTAAAAAGCGCCGGTAAAATTCCCGGCAGTACCTTGAAAATCATTGCGATGGTCTGTATGCTGATCGACCACACTGCAGCTGTACTTTTCGACCGAATCCTGATTTCCCGCGGTCTTCTGAATGCGGTGAACGCTTCGGACGGAGGCGCATCATTTCTCTCTACCGGAAACACAGCTGTGATTTATTATGCGGATATGATTATGCGTGCCATCGGACGAATCAGTTTTCCAATTTTCTGTTTTCTGTTAATTGAAGGGTTCATGCATACGCATGATGTGAAAAAGTATGCGCTGAATCTTGGGATTTTTGCACTGGTTTCGGAGATTCCGTTCGATCTGGCATTTGCGGGAAAACCGTTTTATCTGGATTATCAGAATGTCTTTTTCACTTTATTTATCGGCCTTGTGATGATGATTTTTCTGCAGAAAATCGATTCAAAAGCGCAAAAAGATGCCGGTGCATGGCAGAGGGCGAACTGGAAGGTTTCGGTTGGCAAGCTGCTGGTGATTGTGGCAGCCTGTGCAGTGGCCACGCTGTTGAAGACAGATTACAGTGCAATGGGAATTCTGACGATTGTGCTGATGTATAATATGAGAAAGAATAAAATGTACTGTATCGGAATCGGGTGTGCGGTGCTTACGCTGTTGAGTCTGAATGAAATCACCTGTTTTCTGGCTATGATTCCGGTGCATTTTTATAACGGAAAACGGGGATTGAATCTGAAGTATCCGTTTTATGTGTTTTATCCGGTGCATCTGCTGGTGCTGTTTGCGATTGCGGCGGTACTGGGGATGGCGGGGGTTGCGGTTGTTTAAAAAACGGACACCCTGAAGTGCACCTGCGCCGCCTGGGACTGTGCCCTGGGGCACAGTCCCAGACGACACAGACGCACTTCCGGGCTGACATTGAGGCGGGCGGTGGGGAGGTCTGGATTTGCTGCGCAAATCGGCGTGAGATTCTACTTAATATACTTCTTAACTTCCAACGGATACCCCAAAAGCTCTTCGCTGCGAATCACTTCAAAATTCTCCGGTTGAAAATCTTTGCGTAACGTCACAGTGTTCAGGCAATGATATCCCAATCTATGATAGAGTTTCATCGCTCCAAAATTTCGCGTAGCTACCTCAAGATAGACAGATTCAGAATACTTTTTTATCTCGGCTTCGACCAGCGCAATCGCATGACTTCCGTATCCGTTTCCCTGGTATTCCGGAAGTACGAAAAGATCTTCGATCCAGTCAACTTCCGCCCCGCGGCTTCCGAGATGCACAAATCCAATGGGGATCTCTTCTTTTAAGATAAAATAAAACACATGCCCTTTGTCTGTCCAGGCAGCAAGATTCTCCGCGGCCTCTTCGTCGGTTATAACATAATCACCATGAGCCAGCCAAAAGCCTCGAATCAGCTCTTTTGCAAGTTGTGCTTCGTTTTCATATTTCTGTAAAGCTATAATTTCATTCATTTTTTCATCTCCCTTGTTTTTTTAACCGAATCAAGTAAGTCCCAACCCCCTGCTTATTGCTTCGCGCAATGGAAGCAGGGGACTTGTTTGATTCGGGTCAAAGCGGATATTCGCAATCCGCTTCGCTACTTGCTCATAACCGAATAGCTGCTTCGCAGCTTATCAGAAGTGGCTTGTACCACTCCTGATACAAGCAAGTCCCCACCCACTGCTTATTACTTTTCGCAATGGAAGCAGGGGACTTGTTTGATTCGGTTAAACTATGATATACTCAAATCATCATGATACCAGGCTCAAAAAGCTAATGCAAGCTCGCTTGCAAGAGGATTTTTGAACTCTTGACCTGTCAAAAACATGACGAGGAGTGCAATGATATGAAAAAAGCGACAAATTTGATATCCTTTCTGCTTTTAATGATGGTACTGGTCGGCTGTAGCAAAGAAACGGTCCATATCGACTTTCCTTTTGAAGTTGGAGATGTTGAAAATATCGAAATGTACCACTATGCGGGAGCACCGGTATCAGCAGAAAAGAAAATAGTCGTTGCAAAAACTGATATAACAGACTTGTATCATATGTTTGAAAACTTATCATTGACAGACAAACAAGTCGAGGAAATCACAGGCGCAGATGTGACCAGTTTTCGATTTAACCTTTCGGATGGGACAAACTACGAACTGGTTTATGTCTGCAATGGAGTCAAGAACGGAAAGCTGAAATCTTCCACGGGCAATTTTGAATACTTCACAAGTTCAGATATCGGCTCATATTGGTCAAATATGGATCTTGAATCAGTTTCGGTGAAAGAAAGTGAATTGCCGAAGTGGCATAACTGATTCAGCCTCGAAGGACTCCCTGTCATAAGCGCTGGGGTGTTTTTATATATGATTCATCTCGTTTCCGTTTCTCATAAATCGCTTCCATCCATTCCAGCACATCCTCTTTGTTCTGCTGAAACGGTTCGCTGTGACTTAGGAAAAAATGCGGCGCACGCACGTTTTTCAGAACTCGGATTTCTGCCAGCAGGCGCTCGGCATTATAAACGGTCTGTCCGTTTTTCTGCGTCGCATATGCCGCATCCCCGAGAAAGCACCACGTCTCATCCACTTCCAATGCAAGCGATCCTTTGGCATGACTCGATGGAATCGGAAATAAATGTAACCACACGTCACCGTCCTGAAACCACGTATCTTCTTCTATCACAGTTCCTGTTTTTGTATAACGAAACGTATTTTTCCCCTGGTAAACCGCTTCGCACGAAATCTCCGACAGATTCCCGATATGGTCGGGATGAAAATGGGATAAAATCACCCGAATTTCTTTTCCTGTCTGTTCTGACTTTTTCTGCAGAATTTCTGAAACCGCAGGATGATTTCCCACGTCATATACCCAGAAAAATGCATCACCCTCGATGATCACAACATTTGCCGAAAGTGGATGTTCTGTCGGTGTAAGATAGGAAATGTGATCGTTGATTGTCTGGATGTGCGGAATCTGTATCGGCTCTTTTCTTTCTTCTTTCATCAAATCAACACCTCTTTTCCTTCGAACACAAAACACAATGACCGACAGATTTAAGAAATCTCTTTCGTTCTCTGCCGGTCATGATATTAATGAAAATTAGTAGCTATCTTATTTTAGAAGCTGAACACCGCCACACCATACGCCGGAAGTGCATATGCAATCCGATATGGCTGGCCATCGCATTCTCCCTCTTTGGCACGGTAGGCTACCTGGCGTTTTTCGGTCGGGCCGCCGTATTTCATATCGGAGCTGTCGAGTATCAGGCGGTACTGTTTTTTGCGCGGTACGCCACACATATAATCCGGACGCTCGACCGGTGTGAAATTGCAGACGAACAACAGGTTGTTTTTTCCTGTCGGTGACCAGCGGACGAAGCTGTAAATGCTGCGGTCGCCGTCGTTGGCATTGATCCACTGGAAGCCTTCGTAGCCGCAGTCGTTCGCGTAGAGTGCCGGGTACTTGCGGTACATTTTCAGCAGGTCACTGAAGAAGGTCTGCAGATGCTGATGCCCCTCATCTGCCAGCAGGAACCAGTCGATCTCGCGTTCCTCGCTCCACTCGCGGAGCTGTCCGAAATCCTGTCCCATGAACAGAAGTTTTTTGCCCGGGTGCCCGAACATGAAAGCATAGCCTACCATCAGGTTCTGGAATTTTTCCTCCAGATCGCCCGGCATTTTGTTGATCATCGAGCATTTCAAGTGGACAACCTCATCGTGCGAGAGCACCAGAATGTAGTTCTCGGAAAATGCATAGGTCATGCCGAAGGTCATCTTGTTATGGTTGTATTTGCGGAAGTATGGATCGAGCTTCATGTAATCGAGGAAGTCATGCATCCATCCCATGTTCCATTTGTAGGAGAAATGCAGGCCGCCGTCCTCTACGCTTCCCGTTACCTTCGGCCACGTTGTGGACTCCTCGGCAATCATGATGACACCTTTGTTTCGTCCGCGCACCAGGGTATTCAGGTGTTTGAAGAACTCGACGGCTTCAAGATTTTCATTTCCGCCGTTCTTGTTCGGCACCCACTGGCCCGGCTCTTTTCCGTAGTCGAGATACAGCATCGAAGCAACAGCATCGACACGGAGACCGTCTACGTGGTACTCTTCTACCCAGTAAAGCGCATTTGCCAGCATAAAGTTTTTCACTTCATTTTTGCCGTAATCAAAGATCTTCGTTCCCCACTCCGGGTGCTCGCCCTTTCTCGGGTCGGCGTACTCATACAGCGGCTGGCCATCAAAATCAGCAAGGCCGTGCGCATCTTTCGGGAAGTGTGCCGGTACCCAGTCCAGAATAACACCGATTTTATTTTTATGCAGATAATCAACAAGATATTTAAACTCTTTCGGTGTTCCGTAGCGGGAGGTCGGTGCGTAATAGCCCGTTACCTGATAGCCCCAGGAACCGTCAAACGGATGCTCTGCAATTCCCATCAGCTCTACGTGGGTATAGCCCATTTTTTTTACGTAATCGGCAAGCGAATGTGCGAACTGAACGTAATTGTAAAATCCGTCCGGGTTGGATTCGGACCACGGATGTTTCATCCAGGAGCCCGGGTGCACTTCGTAGATGGAGAGCGCGGATTTCTGAACGTCAAATTTTTTGCGGTTCGTCAGCCATTCGCTGTCACCCCAGCGGTAGCCTTCGATTTCCGCTACTTTTGACGCGGTACCCGGCCGTTTTTCGGATGCAAATGCGTATGGATCTGCTTTGTACAGTTCTCTTCCGTCCGGTGTGCGGATGTAATATTTATACATCATTCCCTCGGTCACGCCCGGAATGAACACTTCATAAACGCCGTCCTCGCCGACTTTCCGCATCACATTGGCATGGGCATCCCAGCCGTTGAATTCGCCGATGACAGATACTTCCGCCGCATGCGGAGCCCATACGGTGAACCAGGCTCCTACTTTGCCGTCTTTTTTGTCCAGGTGCGCACCCATTTTCCGGAAAATATCGTAATGGGTTGCCTGTCCAAATAAGTACTGATCCAGTTCAGAAAATCTTGGCTGATAGCCCGCCGGTTTTTTTGGCGCTTTTCTGGTTTTTGCTGTTGTTTTTGCCGTTGTTTTCGCAGTTTCCTTCATAGAAAAAATCCCCTTTATGCTTCTTTTTCAATCAGAACACAGCCGCACGGAGGTACTTCAACAAAAAGTTTTCCATTTTCCGGAGAAATGACTTCTCCGGTTACCGCGTTTTTCCATGTTCCGTCGCAAGATGCAGGAATCCAGACTCCCGCACTCTGGTTTTCATCATTATTTACTGCTGTGATCAGAGCGTCTGTCTCATCCAGGCGTGCAAAGGCATACTGGCGGTTGGTCAGCATGAGTTCGCGGTATCTTCCCGTTCGTGCTGCAGGATGTTTTTTTCTGACGTCTGATAATGTTTTGATCCATGCCGGAAGTTTTTCTGCCGGCGGATTTTTCTCCAGTTCTTCCAGATTCAGCGCCGGACGCAGCGGATCGTCGTTTCCGCCTTCTTTTCTTCCCTCGATGCCGAATTCCGATCCGTAATAGATGGACGGGATGCCCGGCAGGAAGTACAGCAGCGCATAAATTGGAATCATGTTTTCTTTTACGTTCAGCTTGCTGGCCAGACGGTCTACGTCGTGATTGTCAACGAAGCTGTACAGTTTCTTTCCTTTGTAAATGCCGCCGTTTTCGTCAAATTCGCGGCGGATCGTATGTGCAATTTCGAAGTAGTTATGATCGTTATGTCCCGAATAAAGTCCTTTGTGAAGCTCGTAGTTTGTGACACTGTGCAGCAGATGCTGGCCGTCTCCGATGTAGCGCGCATAGTCGCCGTGGATGACTTCGCCCATCAGCCAGAAGTCCTGTTTTTTGGCGGATGTGCGTGCGCGCATCTGCTCCATGAAGCCGAAATCCAGGCAGTCGGCGCAGTCGAGACGGATGCCGTCGATGTCGAATTCGTCGATCCAGAAGTCGATGACATCAAGGAGATAGTCGCGGACCTGCTGGTTCTGGAGATTCAGGTTGACGAGTTCGAAGCAGTTTCTCCATGCTTCGTAGGAGAATCCATCGTTATAGCAGGTGTTTCCGCCGAACCAGATTCCTTTGTACCATCCGCAGTACGGGGACTGTTCTCTTTTTTCCTGAATGTCGCGGAAGGCAAAGAATTCGCGGCCGGTGTGGTTGAAGACACCGTCTACGACGACTTTGATGCCGAGTTCGTGGGCTTTTTTTACGTATGCGGCAAAGTCCGCGTTGTCGCCTAAGCGGCGGTCTACCTGTTTGTAATCTTTTGTGTCGTATCCATGTGTGGTTGATTCAAACAAGGGGCCGATATAGATTGCGGTACAACCGAGATCTGCGATGTGCGGAAGCCACTGTTCCAGTGTGGAAAAGCGGTGTACGGTTTCTTCCGATTCATTTTTTCTCGGCGCGCCGGTCAGTCCGATCGGATAGATGTGATAAAATTCTGCCTCTTCATACCATGGTGCCATTTTGTTTGTCCTCCTTGTTTTTGGGTTATGAGTAAATTCCATACATGAACTGGTGTACCAGACGGTAGACTTCTTCGTCCCGGACGACGAGGTTGGAAAGATCGGATTGATCTCCTGCTGTCATCATCAGGTAGTGCATCAGGATTCCGGAGAAGCCTACGGCGAATTGTTCCTGACGGCCGTTCATGTTGCCGAGTTCGGCGCTGGCGTTGTCGAAGACGTCGACGCACAGGTGATAGAACCGGTCAATCATGGGGTATACGGTGCGGAAGCCTTCGCTTTTTCTTCCGGAATAGAACAGTGCCATCATCAGCATATGAAATTTCGGGTCTTCGGAGGCTCCGTTGAAGAAGGCACGCGCGATGCGGTACAGTTTTTCGGGGATGTTTTTCCCGGTTTCGGAGGCTTCGATGAGTTTTTGTTCCATGGGCTGAAAGTGCTCGTTTAGCAGGGCTTCGAGGAGGCCTTGTTTGCTGCCGAAGTAATAGTACAGGGTTGGTTTGGATACTCCGGCGGAGTCTACGATCTGCTGAACACCGACGGCGTCGTACCCGCTTTCGTAGAAGAGGGTCAGAGCTGAGTTCATGATTAGCTGACGATTGTCCATTTTGAATCCTCTTTGTTGCGGAAGGGACGCTCTCTGGAGTTCGCCTGGCCGCGGTGTGTTTGGGTGGTTGTTTGTTACGTGTGAGTTGGCATTTGTTTTGGTTTAAAATGCTTTTGTTGATTTTGTATTTAAGAAGTCTGCTTTTGTGTGTGATGGTCGAATTGCGTGAGTTTTTGGCAATTTTGACGAATTTTGTTGGATTTTGCAGGTTTCTTATGTGTGTTTCTGTTATCATTATACCAATCGGTATATAAAAAGTCAATGCGAAATATATAATGGATGAAAATAGATGCATAGAAAAAGAACCGGCGGGGAAATCTTTAGTTTAGTTCTCAGATTTCTCTGTCGGTTCTTTTCTTATTTTCTGATACTGTTTTTATACGAACTGAACCTCACATGACTAAAGTCACGTGCTTCAGACCGCTTTAGGCGGCAGACAAAATATCGGCGGATACGCCTGTTTCTTAGATCTTGCGCGGATACGCGCTTCTTCCATGCCGGATACGGCAGGTCTCCACATAACAGGTAGTCCACGGTATATCTGCCTGTGTTTATGCTGCTTTTCGCAGTTCCATTTCTGAAATTAAGTCTCTCAAATCCGCATAAACACATGAGGTTCTACTCTTTACTGCAGGAACTTTTGCCTCCAGCAAAGACCTTTCCGTTGCCGGTAAGGGTTTTAAAATTTCACGGATAAAATATCTTGCTCCAATATTGTACGATGCAGATAATCCTCCTTCTGCATTTTTTTGCATTTTCTCTTTTTGTTCTCCAATTGCTGTTTTCCTTCAGATGCCGTATAATGGAAACAGCATTTTTCAAATTCAAATTAAGGAGAACATAAACTGATGATACGATTTAATAATGACTACAATCACGGTGCGCACCCGGAGATTCTGGAGGCGCTGGGGGCTATTAATGGGAACAGTTATGGCGGATATGGCGAGGATGAATGGTGCGAAAAAGCGGCGGAACTGATTCGAGAGAAAATTCATAGCGCGGACGCGGCGGTTCACTTTTTTCCGGGAGCGACGCAGGCGAATTTTATTGTAACGGCGGCAGCGCTTTCGCCGGTGCAGAGTGTGATTGCGGCGGATACTGGACATATTAACTGCCATGAGGCGGCTTCGATTGAAAATACCGGGCATAAGATTCTGGAGCTGCCGAATACGGATGGTAAAATTTCGGCGGAACAGATTGCGGCGTGTGCGGCGGCTTATTATGAAGGCGGTGAGCCGGAGTATCTGACGGAGCCGAAGATGGTATATCTTTCATTTCCGACTGAGCAGGGAACGCTGTATTCGCTGCAGGAGCTGACGAAGATTCACGAGGTCTGCCGTAAGTATGATATGTATCTGTTTGTGGACGGGGCACGGCTTGGATACGGGCTTGGATCAGAAAAGAATGATGTTTCTCTCGAGGATCTCGCTGCTCTCACAGATGTTTTCTATTTCGGCGGAACGAAATGCGGTGCGCTGTTTGGTGAGGCCGTTGTGCTTACAGCTGACTCGCTGAAAAAGCGGTTCAAAGCCTACATGAAACAGAACGGCGCTGTCCTCGCAAAGGGATGGCTGCTCGGACTGCAGTTCCACTGCCTGCTGGGGCATGATCTTTATTTTACTGCGACACGCCGCGCCGATGAACTTGCCATGAAACTCCGCAAAGCATTTGCGGCGCAGGGGATTCCATTCTGGGTGGAGAGTTTTACGAATCAGCAGTTTGTGATTCTCACCGATGCGCAGAAGGAAACTCTGGAAAAACGCTATATTTTCGATCCAATGGGGAAATCCGCGGACGGCGGAAATATTGCGCGGTTCTGCACCAGCTGGGCAACGACGGAAGAGGAAGTGCAGACACTGATTGATGACCTCAAAGCTTTATAATTTTTGTCCAAAACGGCATTCTGCAAACACCGGCGATCTCTAAATCTGCTTTGCAAATTCAAAGAAAAAGCTGTACCGGTGTGCCACGAAAATGCAGATTTTGCCTTGTTTTACTCCGAGAAAGGAATCTTTATGTCTCATAAAATTGGTATTACCGCCTGCTCCAACCCCATGCATCCTTCCTTTTCCGTCGATCTGGCGCGTCTCTGTCAGATTCTGCGGGAGCTGGGCTTCGATCCTGTTTTAAGCCCCTGCCTCTTCGACAACGGTTCCGGCTTTTCCGGCACGGGCGCGGAGCGGGCGGATGCGTTGATGAACCTTTGCTGTGACCCAGAAATCACGGATATTTTTGATGTTCCCGGCGGCGATATGGCGAATGAAGTTCTGCCGTATCTGGATTTTTCTGTCATCGCCGCCTCCGGCAAGCGCTTCTGGGGATACAGTGATCTCACGACGATTGTCAATGCTGTCACGACTGCGACTGGAAATGAGTCGATGCTGTATCAGGTTCGAAATCTGCTGTACGACCACAGCGCCGAACAGATCACTCTGTTCCAAAACGCTTTTTCCGGGCAGTCTCCCAGCCTCTTCGACCTCCCTTGCACATTTCTGCAGGGCGATCACATGGAAGGTGTGATGATCGGCGGAAATATCCGCTGTTTTCTGAAGCTCGCCGGAACGGATTTTCAGCCGGATTTCCGCGGAAAAATCCTGCTCCTCGAAGCCATGGGCGGCGGCGTTCCGCAGATGGTTACGTTTCTGTCCCAGCTGAAAATGATGCATGCCTTTGAACAGATCAATGGTATTCTCCTCGGAACATTTTCCCAGATGGAACGCGACCAGCTGACGCCGGATATGCCGCAGCTTGTCCGCCAGGCGGCCGGACCGGATCTCCCGATTGCAAGGACTCCGTATATCGGCCACGGCACGGATGCACATGCCGCCGTGATCGGCAAATTTTATCAGATTTCTTCTGACTGATATACATCCGCGTAGCGCACGCCGAACTCCTCTGCGTCTGCATGGCGTTCCATATAGATATCAATGTGGCCGTACGGCGTGCCGCGGTCCTCGACCGTGTAAATTTTTCCGCCGATATTCAGCTTCGTTCCAAACGGCAGAACGCCGGTTGCAATGGTCCGGCCCTGCACCGGCATTTTTCCGGATGCGGTCGGGCCGCCCGCCCAGCGGCCACAGCAGACGGCGCAGTTGCAGTAAGCGGTCAGTTTAAAATTGCCGAGATATTTTCCCGAAGCGCTTTCCAACCGATCACCTGCGGTACTGTTTTCTGCACTTGTATTCTGCACATTTTCTGCTCCCGCCTTCTGTTTTCCACCATTCCCGTTTTCTGTTGTCTGGTTATCCACAGAGTTTCCTTCTTTTCTCCCATTATCCACATCTCCCGTTTCTATTTTGCTCTCACGCATTTCCTTCGAAATCACCCGCACAGCAAATTCTGTCGATTTCTCATAGTTAAAATCTGAAATCAGAATCCCCGTCGCCTCGCTTCCAGCGTGGATTACTTTTCCATCACCGAGACAAATCATGACATGGTAAATAAACCCGCTCTCCCGCTGGTAAAACAGCAGATCACCAGGCTTTGCCTCCTGCACCGGAATGCGTGTTCCAGCTTTCGCCTGCTGGCGTGAGGTTCTCGGAAGGGTATACCCGAAATTAGCAAAAATCTGCTGGGCAAAGCCGGAACAGTCGCAGCCGTTTGTAAGACTCGTCCCGCCCCAGACGTACGGATTTCCCAGGAATTTTTTCGCGTACTGCAGGACCTCGCCGCGCGCTTCGTCAGAAGAAAGAAGTGTTCTCGTCGTTGCATATGTATAGGTGTACGCCTTATTATTCCATGGCTTCACCCACATTTCCGCCATGGGAAAACTTTCCTCCTGCCAACGGTTTACCTCTTTTTCAGCCTCTTCTCCGCGCAGGAGATACCGCGCGCAGACAAATCCACGGACATCGCCGGATTCCACATAAACCCAGTCAGAATCCGCATCCGCTAAAATATAACAGAGGCTTCCCTTCGGCAGGATTCCGACGATTTTCTGATTTGTGCCTTTTCCTTCGCGGACGTGAAGCCAGGAATTCACATCGGCGATAGCATATATTTTTTCAACCGTATGAAACAGCCACGGCATACGGGAAATCGTGACTTTTTCAGCTTCTGCCGCCTGCCACTCACTGTAGCTTTCCCGCGTGCGCTCAGCTTCCTGCTCTGCCGAAAAGACGGGTTCAGCCTCGGCGGCTGGCGGTTCCGCAGACTGTGATAAGTCAGAATCCGAAGAGACTTCTGCCGTCTTGTCCCCACCAGTTGCATCATCACTTCCTGCAGATCCGTTTTCTTCCTCCGGCGGTTCCATCTGCTCCCCATCTCCGCCGCCGATTTCTTCCTGCCCCGGCCATGGATCGTTGGAAATATCTTCCCCTTCGCCCGGCCACGGTCCATCCATTTCGCTGTTTCCCGGTGTTTCCGGCATGTCTCCCTGATCTCCCGGTTCTGGATTTTCCGGCTCCTCTGGCTCTGTCTCGCCTGCCTCTCCCGGTTCTGCATTTTCCGGCCCCTCTGGCTCTGTCTCGCCCGTTTTTCCCGGTTCCGTCATTCCTGCATTCTCTCCGCCGTCAGGCTCCTGCGGTTCCGGTTCCTCCGGGACTGTCTCATCTTCTTTTCCCTCGGATCCACTTTCCTCTTCCATCTCATCATTCTGCGTACCTTCCGGTTCTGTCACCTCTTCCGCTTCCGCAGGTGCCTCCTCCGCCGCATCTTCCTCCACGCAAAAAGAAGCAGCCCCAACGGCTGCTTCCCCTGCAATCTCAATTCCAATCTGTCCCGGATCGGCCGTTTCCTCTTCTGCTGCATAAACGGCTGTCGGGTTTCCCAGTGTCACTGCGAGCGCACCGATCATCGCGGCGCGCACCAGCTCGGCGCATTTGTCGCCCATCATTGTTTTATCAACCATTTTCGCTTTCTCCTATTCAATTTGTCCGGCCAGACGGAATTGATCCGAACAAATAAAACAGAAGAAACACCTCTGGTATCGCTTCCTATTCCTCTGCTCGAAACAGTCTGACCGCATTTTTCTCTGTTGTCTCAATGACTTCTTCTTCCGAAATTCCCTTGAGTTCTGCGATCTCCTGCACAACGTACGGCAGATACAGAGATGAATTTCGTTTTCCCCGGTACGGAACCGGTGCCAGATACGGACTGTCTGTTTCCAGCAGAATGCGCTCCATCGGAGCCATCTGAACCACTTCTTTGATCTTCTTTGCATTTTTGAACGTCACCACGCCGCCAATGCCAAGATAAAATCCCATTTTCAGGTATTCCTCTGCCATCTCCACAGAGTAGGAAAAACAATGAATGACGCCGCCGATCTCCTCCGATTTTTCTTCTTTCATGACGCGGAGCGTATCGGCCGCCGCCTCCCTGCTGTGAATAATCATCGGAAGTTTTTCTTCCCGAGCAAGCGCAATCTGACGGCGGAACCAGTATTCCTGCTTCTCATGATTCTCCTTGTCCCAGTAATAGTCAAGGCCAATCTCACCGACCGCGACCGCCTTTTCCATGCGGCAGAGTTCCCGCATCCGCGCCATCACGTCCTCGTTCAGATCGCCCACCTCATCCGGGTGAAGGCCGAACGCGCCGTAGATGAACGGATACGCTTCCATCAGTTTTCTTGTATTTTCCAGTGATTCCAGATTTGCCGAGACATTGATGATACGCCCGATCCCGTTTTCCTGCATCGAGGAAAGCAGCTCTGCGCGGTCTTCATCAAATTTCTCATCGTCATAATGTGCATGTGTTTCAAATATCATATCCGAATTTCTCCTTAAAAAAACGAAACAGAAACGGAAGAAAGCTCTGCATAGCCTTCCCCTGTTTCCGTTTCCACGTTTATCTATCCTATCGTTCGTTGTTTTCGTAAAAGTAAAGTGCGCCGCTGCGCCTGTGCTTATTATAACGCATTCATTTTTCCCGCGTCAACCAGGAAACGAAAAAATATGCCGGATTCCGATAAGATCACCGCCGTGCCGCAATCTCGTCCAGCAGGCAGCCAGCCACTTCGTCTTTTCCCATCAGCGGAAGCTCCTTGATGCCGTCCTTCGTGATCAGCGTCACCACATTCGTCGCCACACTGAAGCCGGCGCCCTCCGTCTTCAGATTGTTCGCCGCGATCATGTCGAGATGCTTCTTCTCCAGCTTCGCGCGCGAGTTTTCCACCATATTCTCCGTTTCCATCGAAAATCCGCACACAAACAGACCCGGATGACGGTTCTTTTCCACCCATCCCAGAATATCATCGGTGCGCTCCAGCGGAATACTCATGTCGCCGTCTTGCTTTTTGATCTTCTGATCCGCCACTGTCGCAGGCCGGTAATCGGCAACTGCGGCCGCCTTGATCAGAATGTCTGTCTCCGGCAATGTCTCCTGCACCGCCTCCAGCATATCCTTCGCCGTCGTCACCGGTCGCATCGCAACGCCCGGAACCGGGGCTAATGAAACCGGGCCGGAAATCAGCGTCACCTGCGCGCCGCGGAGCATCGCCTCCCGCGCAATCGCGTATCCCATGCGGCCGCTGCTGTGGTTCGTCAGATACCGCACCGGATCGAGGGATTCCTGCGTCGGGCCTGCGGTCACGGTAACGCGCACACCGGCAAGCGTTTTTTCGCGCGCCAGTTCCATCGCAATGTAATCCAGCAGCACCTCCGGGTCCGGCAGTTTTCCTTTCCCGACATCCTTGCACGCCAGCATTCCCACGCTCGGCTCAATGATGCCGAAGCCGTATTTTTTCAGCGTCGCCAGATTATCCTGCGTAATCGGATTTTCCAGCATCGCCGTATTCATCGCCGGTGCAACCAGCTTTTTACACCGTGATGCGAGCACCGTCGTGGTCAGCATATCATCTGCAATACCATGCGCCATTTTCGCAATCACATTGGCGGTAGCCGGAGCAATCAGAATCAGATCTGCTGCTTTTGCCAGTGAAATATGCGCCACCTCATATTTAAAATCACGCGCAAACGTATCGACCACGCAGCGATTGTTCGTCAGCGTTTCAAACGTCAGCGGGGTGATGAACTGCGTCGCATTTTCGGTCATGATGACATGCACATCCGCTCCGGCTTTCCGAAGAGCGCTCGCCACGTTTGCCATTTTATAGGCGGCAATTCCGCCCGTCACACCAAGTACAACACATTTTCCGTCAAGATTTTCCATTGTAACTCCGTTCTGCTGCCTCGAAGCAACTTTTTTCCTATGATAGTTTTAAGTATAGCAGACAGAAAAACAGATTACAACCAATCCTGTTTGCCATTGACGCAAAAAGGCTTTATAATAAAAGGACAAAAGAGCTCTACTTTTAAAATAATCGCGAGGTATTTTTATGATTTTAGCCATTGATATCGGGAACACAACCGTTACGCTCGGCGGCGTCCGGATCGCACCGCAGCAAGCGTATTCCCTCGAATTCACAGCCCGGATTGACATCAACCACACCTGGTCTGCCAGCCAGTATGAATCTGCGATCGAGCAGCTTTTTGAAGACAAGAATCTTTCCCCGTCCGACTTTCGGGGCGTCATCATTTCCAGCGTTGTTCCGTCGGTTCTGACGCTTCTGCAGGAATGTGTCCGTAATCTGTTCGGCACAGAACCGCTGCTCGTCACATCCGAAAGTGATCTCGGCATGACATTTTCCATCCCGGAACCGGAAAAAGTAGGCCGCGACCGCCTCGTTGATGCAGCCTGGGCCGCCGCACATTATCCGCTGCCGGTCATCACCGTGGATCTTGGAACAGCGACGACCTTCAATGTCATCCGGGAAAACAGCGTCTTCTGCGGCGGCGCCATCGCACCGGGACTCGATATGGGACTTGGCGCCCTCTCCGAGCGGACCGCCCAGCTCCCGCGGCTCGACCTCCAGATCCCGAAACGCATCATTGGCAGAAACACCGAAGAATGCATTCTCTCCGGCACCATCGTCGGCATGGCCGCGATGCTCGACGGAATGGTCCAGCGCATCGAAGCCGAACTCGGCTCCCCCGCCACCCTCATCCTCACCGGCGGCGCGGCACGCTTCGTCGAACCGCTCGTTTTACATCCTCATATCTATGACCCGAACCTTCTGCTGAAAGGGCTGGCGTTCCTGTGTGAGCGGAATTGTGCAAATTAAAATCGTACTTCCAAATATTCATCAGACTTTTTCATTCTGCATGACGTTAAAAAGCGTGTCTGTTCTCCAGGCACGCTTTTCTCTATTTTTCTATGGAATCGCAACCCTTCTTTGTGTTGCCTCTCCGCTTTTCAGTTTTTCCTGATTCTCCTCTTTCAGTTTTAAAATACACGGGCGAATGCTTTCATCATACGTTTCTGTTGTCTGAAGTACATGACCATTGTATACAATCACATCATCGGAATACAGAAATACAAGCGCCATCTGATTCATCTCATGATCGTAGATCAGAACATACCAGTTATAATCATACAAAATCCTCTCTGTCATGTTGAATACCTGTTTTGGCTTCTGGCAGGAAATTTTTTCTCCGTAAATGGTCGAGAGAATTTCGTCCATCTCCTCCGGATGATCCTCGCGCGTGATCGCAAAGGACATTCCGGCTCCGGTGTCTTCCGGGATATAAAGATAAATCATCTCGGCTTTGTCCGTATCAAAGGTTTCGATTTCCTGCAGCAGTTCCTGATCCGATTTTTCTGAGATGAAATCTGCTGCCGTCAGGAAAACATCTGTCGTACCCCGCTCAGGACCAATGGGATTTTCTTTCTGTGTATACACCGCCGTCATTCTTTTTACCAGACATCCTGCAATCACGCAAAGGATCACTCCAGCTAACACAGTGATTTTTCTCTTTTTCATACGTTTCAAGGAAATCACCTCTCTTCCAAAACAGACATTCCGGGAACCTTCCAAAAGTTGAATTTTCTCTTTTCAGTATATCATGAATTTTTCCGGGACACACTCTTTTCCTTCTCCCTATGCACGGAAAAACTCCCGGCACTGCCGGGAGTTTATGGCTTTCTTATTTCATATTACTTTTCACCTGCTCATATACCAGTCCCGGATAAGCTTCGAGGCTGACACCGTTTTTTTCAAACATTGGAAATGCTTCTGCGCCGGATGCGCATACGGCGGTTGCCATGCTTGTCTGTTCAGTGTAGCTCTCCCAGTTGTCGGCAGTAAGGCCAGGCTGGTATGCTTCCCAGGCAGTTTCGTATTCGGTGCTCTTATCGGAAGGAATCGCATCTTTCAGGCTCTCGCCGGACCAGACGGCAAGCTGATCTGCTTTTTTGTAAGTATATTCCGGGAGCTGATCGTCGCCCAGCGACTGGTACAGCTCATAGCGGGTAATGGAGTCTTTGGAACTTCCGTAGGATTTTTCCATCTCTTTTTTCACGGTATCCATATCGGCATCATCCGGGTAGGTGATGTCTACTTCGCACAATACTGGTTTTCCCGTCGCTCCGATCTGATCGAGGTTGATAAACTGAAACATGACTCTGGAAGTTTGCTCGCCGAAAACAGTGGCTTCTGTATCTACTGCGATCGCGGCTGCACTGTTAGTTTCGGAGAAAATTTCCACCTGGTCCCGATCCAGATTCCAGTCGGCAAGCACTTCATCCACCGTTTTCCCCCATCCGGTATCCGGCGGCGTAATTTCCTTGCTGCTCTCTTTCGCTCCCTGACATCCAGTCAGCAACAGAGCACACATTGCAAAAATACCTGCTAATTTTTTATTCATACACCTGCATCTCCTTTCCGCTTTGTTATTTTTTTCACATACTTTTTTGTTAGCCCTATACTACCATATATTCTTCTGAAAATCTATGACGTTTGGTGAAAATTTTCTTACATTTTTCTTATGCATTCGATTTAAATCAAAGAAAAAGCAACAACATCCCTTATAGAAATTCTCTACCGCTATTTAAAAACGCTCCCCTAGTATCTATAACGCAAGGGGAGCGTCTATTTTCAATTAGTTCGCTTGTTCTGATAATCGAGTTTTGCTTAAGCTCTCTCCCAGCGGCCTCCCGGGGCTGAAGATATAACACAATAAGCAATATTCAAACTTGAGGTTCCAGCTTTAATATACGAACGACAGGACCGTCCACACTCTAAAGTCGAATATGTAATCATCTGCGTATTATTTGGAGTATAGTGATATGGGGTTCCTCCAGCAGGATTTGAAATTGTTTTTGTAATATCATCATACTGGAATCCCACCTCTGGTGAATATTTGGATGTCTGCATTAAACTACTTGCTTTCATAGAGGTTCCGTAGTTCAGTGTTGTTTCAAACCAATTAATTCGTACCTTTAATGCCTGACGGTCATTTGTCACGGATACTTTCATGGTTGCATAAATGCTGTACTGGCTAAGCTGCCCCGTATTGCTTACAATATCAGTGATTGCTACTCTTTGCTGATGCTCGTCTACAATCAACAAACCCGTTGAAATAATATCCTGCTCGCTGCCATTTTCATCCACTACCTGTGTGATTGACAAATAATCATCCGGCTTTGCATCAATGGCGCGGGTCTTCATCTGTTTTTCCTGATATTGTTCAATTGCAACCTTAATTACGTCACTTTCATTCGTGATGTGATTGTTTAAAACCTCTTCATACACTCTGTTTTTTAATTCTGCATTTGTTTCTGCTTTTACTGTTGTAGCAAATACACTAGTCATCACCAAAGCTAACATACAGAAGCCGATTGCTGTTAACGCATTTTTCAATCTTTCTTGCATAAATAACTCCCTCTCTTTCGATTTGCAAAATTAATCACTGCTATTAATTCTCTTCTGCATTGGACTTTTCTCCTTCCTTCATTTTGCCTGTTAGCCTAGGCTCATTTAAAGCCTGGATTCAGTTTTTCACATTTCTTTATAGTCTTATATTACACTTAAAAGCCCAAAAAGTTTATGATGTTAAATGAAAATAAAAAAAACCATCTAACATCATAAACTTTTTATTTTTTTTCATATATTTTATAGATATATTATTTTACTTAACGAAAGCGAGATCTTCTATGAAAAAAACATTCAAAAAATTATTACTTATCTTCCTAATATTTTCTCATATAACTATTACTATTCCTGCACCCAAATTTCCACCATTTTCAACAACTTCAGCTCCACTCCCTCCAAATGATAATGATCATTAATTTAACAAATTTCTTTCCTCTACATAATTTTTCATTACCTTGTAATCTGCATCCATTTTATACAGCTTGAGCAGATTCAAGTTTTGTTTAAAATATTTTTTACATACTTCTTTTCCTTCTTCTTCCATAATGCACGCCTGAATCATCAAGCAATATCCTAAAGATGCACCCTTGCCTGCATACAGCATCTGCTGAACAGCTTTTTGACATGTGCACATAGCCTCCTTAAAATATTTTAATTCATCCAGTGCTCTTGCATAATTCGCTATATTCATATTCCAATCTAACATATGAAATACTGGCTTTATACAGCTATCACTATATCTGTCGTCTATAAAGTGATAGATTTCCAACGCCATTTGATAATCTTTTTTCCCCCAATAAATAAGTGCTATTTCTGTCAAAACACTGATTTCCTGGCGATTCAATACATATTCTGTTCTATATACATCTTCAAATTTCAATGTTATCTCTAACAATGCTTTTAGTTGCTGTACAAGTTCTTCTGAATTGCCTAGATGTTTATGATATTTTAATTGTATTTTTCCAACTTCTACATACTGTTTGTTTTCTGGCTCACTACGATCTATCTTACTTTCAATCTCAAAAAGTATTTTTTCCGCTTTCTCATATTCTTTACGATGCATATATTTTGAAAATTCTATTTTTAATTCTAATATTTCATATTCTTCTACCTGAATTCCTGTCTCAATTCTTTTTCCATTTCTATCCATTTTTTCCATAATTTGCCAAAGCTTTTCACTTCGCGGCTGCTGATTTCCGTTTTCTATCCGCGCCAGTGTCTCCTGTGTGCAAATATCCTCACTTAACGATTCTTGTGTGAGTTTGGATGCTCTTCTCGTTCTTCGAATTAATTCGGCATCCACCTCAAAATTCCGAATTACATGTTCAAACAAACGATAATTCTCAAACGACACATTATAATCATGTTCTACCTCTAATATGCATTTTTGTTCCTGACGTAATATTTCAATAAAATCCGCATTTGACTGTTCTTTCTCTAAAATTCGTATATACTGACTTAAAATTTCCGGCATATAAAGTAGCTTTCCTTCGTCTCTTAACGCTTCCAGCGCTTCTTCTGTTCTCATTTTTATATATGTAGTATTTTCACCCTCTTCTATCACTTTACTTATTAAAAGTGCTGCGTACGGAATTATTTTTACTCGTTCTGTCTTTTCAAAATTTTTTCGGAAAATTTCTTCTACTAACGCTTTAATTTCATCTTTGGCTCGTTTTTGTTCTGTTTCTTGACAGACTTCCCACCTAAAAAGAAGTAATTTATATTCCTCAGCACTTAAAACTCCCGTCTTTCTTTGGTTTTCTGCCTCCGGCATTGTTTGTAGAATTGCCGTTTCCAGATGCTCACAAACCAGTTCTACCGATTCTCCGCGCAGCCACGCAATCTGCGCACGTTCCTGTTCTATGAATTGTCGATGCAATGGTTCTTTTGCCCGTTTGTTCTTTTCATATTCATCCAGATATTGTTCTGCTTCTTCCCATTTTCTTTGACATATTTTTTGTTGAACTTCCTGTCGTAATTCATAAATTTTATAAACATCCATCGGCAATATATAAGTAAGTCGCTCTACTGATTTTCCTAATCGCCCCATAATTCGATCAATCAGGAAAAAATCTATTTCCTGCTGATCCGCTTCAATTCTTGCATATTTCGACAAAGAAGAAATTCCCATGCATAATTGTTTTTGGCGTATTCCTTCTTTTTCTCGTAGTTTCCACAGTAGCTGTCCAATTCCTTGCATTTGTTTCATTTTTTCTCAATAAGTCCTCTTTTATATGTTATATTTTTTGACTTTTATTATATCTCGTTCTTCTACATATTTACTAATCAATTCTTTGCTAACTTGAACTAAATCTGGCGTACGTACTCCTTCTCTCTTAACGTCCACAACAACTGCCCGATTTTTTTGTCTATTTCATAATTTTCTCGTAATACTTTTGGTTACATTTTGATTTATTTTGACAAAACTACAAATATTATCATTCCTTCTATTATAAATTCTCATTTCTTGCAACAACAAGAGAAATTATATACATATTTGTGTGCTTTTCTTTGTACAAAACAACGTATTTCATTTTTTTTCAATAAAAGTGTAATTTTTCATTCTTTTAAACGTATAAGATTATCTTAGGCGTAAAAAAGGCCCCAGCGTAAACCGAAGCCTTCCTTTGCTCTGCAACTATGCCCTCTTTTTTTCCGAATCATCACACCAATTTCATAATTTCCCTTTTCCCATTTATTTTTTCATCTCTTCTATGTTTTTTTGTCCTCACTTTCACTGAGACTTTTCTATGTTCTAGCAAAACCTTTGCTTTTAATACCCTTCTCGGCTCTCAGATTCCTCATACACTTCCACCGTACCGGAATGATTTCCCATCATAGGACGGTAAATGTACTGCCGCACGTTGATGTCTACCTTCGCTGCCTTATCATCTGCGGAAATGTAAATTCCAGCCTCTGTGTTGTCATCGTCTACCGTGTAGGTATCTCCTGTTCCAAAATAGGAAAGATCGCCGTCCTCTTTCTGCTTCTGTGTTTCTTCTGGCAATTTATCTCTTGTTGTTGTGTTCACGTACCTTTTAGTAAGTTCATATTACGCCTAAATTATCTGAAAATCTATGATTTTATTTAAAATTCTTCTTACATTTTTCTTTATATAAAAGACTTCTTTCCATACGCCAAGGCAGGTTGGATTTTCATGCATCTTCTCTCTTACTTTTTCTTCTAACTACCACTCCCAATACTATGATCGCTGCTAAAACTCCCCCCTCCGTCATCAACATACGATACATCATTTTATGCTGATATTTCCCCGGCTGTGCCGCTACATCAAGAACCGAGCTAGTTCCTCCGAGGGAATTTTCCAGCTCTATGTAAGTGGAATCTGCAACAGCGGCTACAACCGACGGATAGCTGTATGCCGGAAATGCCGTCTGCTTCACAAACATATCATTCGTATTATTTTCCGCCCGTGAACTGTCGGTAAGACAGCCTGCCGCATCTTCGCGTCCCGGGATCAGATATTCTACACTTTTTTCATTCATTGCAATCCAGATCGGAAAACGGATGGGATCTGCTCCACCGACCAGATGAAACTGATAATCTTCCCACGCAACGTCTGGATTTGCAGCAAGCGAAGTCTTTAACTGCTCGATATAGGTAGGTGTATTGTCATTTTCATACCCTCGAGTGCCGCTGATGTGCCACGCATCGCCCGGCTTTCCATCCTCTCCATCAGCTCTCACTGCGCACGCCTCATACAAATGACCATAAGCTTTGATCGGAACAATCCAGATATAATCACTCTCTTCCAGTGCCGTTTCGACTTCCGAAACAGAAAGCAGCTCGGAAGTAAAAAGCGGCGTGTCAATATACTCTTTCAGCGCATTGTCGAAATCAATATCATCGACCGTCACCCCTTCTGAAAACGGGTCGTAAACAGGCCCGCCATTCGTAGAAGACACAATTTCATCTGCAAGCGCCACAATTTTTTCATAGTCTCCGGAATCCGGCAATGTTTCGAATGTTGATGCAGAAACACTCATTGCTGATACTGCAACAGCACCAACCAGTCCCCAAAATATTCCCAATTTTCTTTTCATGCAACGCCCTCCTTTCCCTTTTCATCTCTTCCCTTTTTTCTTTATTATATCTGATCCCGCTTTTCCCAGACAATGCAGCACTTTTCCTATATTTTCCTTTTCTTTTTTGTTACTATTTTAATTGCAACTTGTTATCTTCTTCAAATGATTACCAGTTCCAACACGCAAAAACAGAGGCTCACCTCCTCATTGGAAATGGCCTCTGCTTTTTTTCATTTTTCTTCTTACATCGGAACTTTTTCCACCAGATCTTCTACCTTGCATACTAACACCCGTGCAATCTTCAACAACGTTTCTGTCTGCGCCTTGTTAATGTCTTTTCTTCGCTGTTCGTACTGCTGAATAGTACGAACTGAAACACCTGATTGCTGTGCCAGTTCACTCTGACTTAAATTTGCAAAGGTACGCAATTCTTTCAGGTTCGTCTCCGGTTTTGCTTCACGATATAATTCATTCATTTTGTCCACAAACTGGCGTATATCCATTTCATGGTATGGTGTGTAAAGCATTCGTACTTCAGTTACAGGGATGGCCTGATTTATTTCCGCAAAGGATAAACTAGTACTCCACTGATAATAGGCCAGTGCCCAGCCGATCCAGTATTCAGGGCTTCGATTGTAGGAATATGAAGGTGTTTGTTTCGGATGTGGTTTTCCAGTTTCCCTTAATACTTCATATGCAATCTCAACTCCCGATCTTCCAGCCACTATAGAGCAGTCACCTCTTTCAAACCGCGATGCTGTATTACTCATGCAAAACCACTGCCATGCCGTTTCCAATGGATATTTTAAATTATTCACCATATAATCCAGCATGCAGGCAAGATTTTTTTGAGCAACAGAAAGATATAATTTATCGTAAGCATAGATCATCTGGTTTCATCTCCTCATCCAAACTTTTTTCAAAACAAAGCAAAAAGAACTTTTGACATTTTCACAAAAGCGTGATACTATGATATTGAAAAAGAGTGCTACCGGTAGACGGTTAGTCCGATATAGTTTGCAAAAATAACCGCAACGTTTGTCAGACTGTATGGCGGTTATTTTTGTGTCTTATTGTTATCCTTGCCAAGCGTATATCCGATACTAAAGCAGGTTAAGCCGAAGCTCATTACTGCAAGAAAGTCCATAATACTCATTGGCTTAGCCCTCCTTTCAAAAGATTCTCTTTCGAGTTTCTATGTAATCAGAGGGTCACAGGTCTACACTTCGTTTCGGTCGTTGCTAAACGAGTGCCACCGGCACTCAGCAACCCTCTGTCGAAGGACTAACCGCCTACCGTTTTGATAGCACCCATATTTTTATTATATCCTCTTCACAATCAGCTTTCAACAACAAATTTACTCTCTTCGGTTATATTATAGTGTTTCTTTTTGGTTGTATTTTACGTTCGACACTTATTTTAAAACTTTCTCTTTCCACCACCATACGATCCCCACAACAATTCCTCCCGCCAGCACAAAAATCATCTGCCTTCCTGAAAGCTCCCATCCAAATAACTCAACCCTTGCTTTCTTCGGCTGATACGAATACCCCATCAAAATTCTGTTATCATCCCCCGTCCCCACTGTAGCATGGCAATATGTGGTTCCCATAAATTTCATTGCAGAATTTGATGTTCCCAACTGGCTTCCGGAATAGCTGGCGCCGTTTAGCTGTTGATTATTTGCGACAAGATTTCCACTGACTTCCCAGTCGTTCATTTTGCTGTTTTTGTACCATAAGGTTCCGCCAAATTTATACGGTCTTATCGCCTCTCCCAGCAAAAACGAAAAGCTGTCGTTTCCACATGGCTTTTTATCCTCTGTGAATTCATACGTTGGATAAACATAAATCGTCGAACCATTTTTGAAGGCTGATGCAGAAAATTCAATCCCTTCGAAATCTTCCTCTCTTCCATTCATCGCCTGTTTTCCTACATCGATTTTCATATACTCAAATTTTCCATCCCCATTTTTTAAATCATCGACGATAAACTGCTTCACATGCTCATCCAGCTTTTGTATCTCATTCTCTGGCATCCCTGTTTCCTGCAAATAAGCATCGTAATCAGAAGGAACCTTTTCCTCTGCCTTCACATAAGATACCCCCGCATACAATGACAGTCCGCAGCAAAGTAAAACCAGAAATAACGTCCGCATTTTTCTCATACAACGCTCCTCCTTCCTGTTGTCATATTCGATAAACCCGTTCAAATATTCTCTCTTTATCATTATATTATCATAAGATTCAGAATCTTTATATGACGTTTTCCTTAACTTTTTAAAACGCAAAAAATCCCTCCCCACACATCACGCATGGAAAGGGATTTCTCTATTTACTCTATTTTTCTTTTAATCCATCAGCAGATCTCCGCACCCGCCGGCATTGCTTTTTCCGGGGTCATGAGGCATACGTTGCCTTCGGCGTCTTCTGCACAGAGCAGCATTCCTTCGGACATCATTCCTGCCAGTTTGGCCGGTTTCAGGTTGGTGAGAACCATAACCTTCATTCCGATGGTGTCTTCCGGTTTGTAATATGCTTTGATTCCGGAGACGATCTGTCTTACCTGGCTTCCTACTTTGACCTGGAAGCAGAGGAGTTTTTTGGATTTCTTGACTGGCTCGCAGGAGATGATTTCACCTACCTGGAACTGCATTTTTCCGAAGTCTTCGAAAGTGATTTCTTCCTTCGGCTCAAGGTCAATCACTGCTTCCTCTTCTTTTTCCTCTTCCTGGGATGCAGCAGCCATAGCAGCTTTCTGTTTTGCCTGGATCACTTCTACTTTTTCCATTACCTCTTTGACATCGAGTCTCTGGAACAGGATCTGCGGCTGATCGGTTACTTTATTGCCCGATACGTACAGTCCGAACTGATCGAGCTCTTCGTAGCTGCGTTTCTCTGCGTTCAGCTGAGCCAGGATCTTCTCAGTAGTCTCCGGCATGAAGGACTCGAGCAGGCATGCGCCGATGGTGATGCTCTCTACCAGGTTGTACAGAACTTCTTCCAGACGGTCTTTCTTTGCCTCATCCTTTGCCAGTGCCCACGGCATCGTCTCGTCGATGTATTTGTTGCAGCGTTTGAACAGACCAAAGATCTCAGTCATTGCATCTGCCACACGCAGCTCTTCCATCTTTGCAGCAACTTTTGCTTTTGTTGCGGTAACGACTGCTTTCAGATCATCATCCACCTCTTCTGCTGCGCCGGTCTTTGTCACAACGCCGCCGAAGTATTTGTTGCTCATGGAGATGGTACGGTTTACCAGGTTTCCAAGAGTATTGGCAAGGTCGGAATTCATACGCTCAACCAGCAGCTCCCAGGTAATGACACCGTCGTTCTCAAACGGCATCTCGTGCAGAACGAAGTAGCGGACAGCGTCTACGCCGAACAGGTCTACCAGATCGTCTGCGTAAATCACGTTTCCTTTGGATTTACTCATCTTGCCGTCGCCCTGCAGCAGCCACGGATGACCAAATACCTGTTTCGGCAGCGGCAGATCAAGTGCCATCAGGAAGATCGGCCAGTAAATGGTATGGAAACGGATGATGTCTTTTCCGATCAGATGCAGGTCTGCCGGCCACAGCTTGTTGAACTGCTCGGAACTGTTTCCGTCACAGTCATAACCGATTCCAGTGATGTAGTTGGTCAGTGCATCCAGCCATACATAGGTAACGTGCTTCGGGTCGAAGGATACCGGGATTCCCCAGGTGAAGGAGGTTCTGGATACACAGAGATCCTGCAGTCCCGGAAGAAGGAAGTTGTTCATCATCTCGTTCTTTCTGGAAACCGGCTGGATGAATTCCGGATGAGTGTTGATATAATCGATCAGTCTCGGTGCATATTTGCTCATCTTGAAGAAATATGCTTCTTCTTTTGCCGGCGTAACCGGGCGTCCGCAATCCGGGCATTTTCCGTCTACGAGCTGGGACTCGGTGAAGAAGGATTCACACGGTGTACAGTAAAGACCTTCGTAATATCCTTTGTAGATATCTCCCTGATCGTACAGTTTTTTGAAGATTTTCTGTACCTGTGCCTCGTGATCGGCGTCGGTGGTACGGATGAATTTGTCGTAGGACGTATTCATCAGATCCCAGATTCTCTTGATCTCGGTGGATACGTTGTCTACGAATTCTTTTGGCGTGATACCTGCCTCTTCTGCTTTCAGCTCGATCTTCTGGCCATGCTCATCGGTTCCGGTCTGGAAGAATACATCGTAGCCCTGCTGACGTTTGAAGCGGGCGATGCTGTCCGCGAGTACGATCTCGTAGGTGTTTCCGATGTGCGGCTTGCCGGATGTGTAGGCAATCGCCGTGGTGATATAATATTTTGGTCTGATTTTTTCCATTGCTTTCATTTCTCCTTTCAAATAAAAAAACTGCCTTATTCCGCTCTCTTGTAGTCGGAAGAAGACAGGTTTGTTTACCCGTGATACCACTTCTTTTCGTCCCTGCCTCACGGCAGAAACCTCTGCAGGTACATGTGCTATACCTCTCCGCTGTAACAGGCGGAACCTGTCGCAGCCTTACCGTTTCAGATTGTTGTTCTCACGGTTCGGTGCGCCTCTCGGAAGCCATGTTCGATCTGCCGCTCCTCCTCCCCTCTCAGCCTGCAAAACCGGAATAGTTTTCGGGGGTGTTCTCTGTAAATTCGCACATGCAGATGTACTCTCTTCGTCACTGTGTTTTGTTTTTATGCACTGGTTTTATGCTAACACATTTACATCAATTTGTAAACCGCAAAAAAGCCCGCCGTACGGGGATTTTTTCATATTCTCCCCATTCGGCGGACCTTTCATTCATCGTAACAATTATCTGTGGTTTGCTTTGATCACAGACATTGCTGCTTCATCTGCTACAACTGTCAGATCGTTGTGAAGCTGCAGGATGGAAGCCGGAACCTGCGGAGTAACCGGTCCGTACAGAACTTTGTCGAGGATCTCTGCTTTTCCTTCGCCGCTGACGATCAGCAGAACTTTTCTCGCCTGCATGATGTTCTTGATTCCCATGGTGTATGCCTGGGTCGGAACATCCTCTACTTTTTCAAAGAAACGTTTATTTGCCTGAATGGTGCTCTCGGTCAGGTCAACGCAGTGTGTCTCTTTCTCGAATGCTGCGCCCGGCTCGTTGAATCCGATGTGGCCGTTGTTTCCAAGTCCAAGAAGCTGCAGGTCAATGCCGCCGACGCTGCGGATGATTTCGTTGTATGCTGCACATGCTTTTTCGCTGTCCGGCTCCAGTCCGTTCGGAACGAAGGTGCGCTCTTTGTTGATGTTGACATGATTGAACAGGTTGGTGTTCATGAAGTAACGATAGCTCTGATCATTCTCCGGAGAGAGTCCTTTGTACTCGTCCAGGTTTACGCTGGTGACATTTGCGAAATCAAGGTCGCCTTTGTTGTACCACTCAACGAGCTGTTTGTAAGCGCCGACCGGGGTAGATCCGGTTGCAAGGCCGAGCACTGCGTGTGGTTTCATGATCACCTGCGCGGAGATGATGTTTGCTGCTTTTCTGCTCATATCATTGTAATCTTTTGCTTCAATTAATAACATTTGTTTTTCCTCCAAATTTCTTCTATATAATAAATTACATAATAACCTGTTTCAGGTTCAGTTCGTCGTCCACCAGAAGTACATGCGCTTTTTTGCCCGGTGCAATGGATCCTACTTCATCGTAGATACCGATGCTCTGTGCCGGATTTCTTGTTGCCGCAAAAATGGCATCTGCCAGCGGAATATCAAACGAAACTGCTTTTCTCATGCAGTCGTACAGGTTCGTAGCGGAACCCGCGATGGTCTCACCGTCGGTCAGGGTTGCTTTTCCGTCTTTCATCCAGACAGCCTGTCCCCCGAGGGAATACGTTCCGTTTGGCATTCCTGTTGCCATCATGGAATCGCTGATGAGAACCATGCGCTCACTTCCCATCATGGAGAAGGTCGCGCGGACAACAGCACCGTGAATGTGATAGCCGTCGCAGATCAGCTCCATGCGGCACTCCGAATCGTCAAATGCTGCGCCGATGACACCTGGGTTGCGGTGTGCGAACGGCGGCATTGCGTTGTACAGATGGGTGACATGGTGTGCACCTGCTTTCATGGCTGCCAGCGCCGTGTCATAATCTGCTGTGGTGTGGCCGATGGAAACCATGACTTCATCGGAAACTTCTTTGATAAATTCCAGAGAACCTGGCATGTTCGGGGCCAGTGTCACGAGACGGATTTTTCCGCCGCTCGCCGCATTGCATGCGCGGAAGAACTCAGCGTTCGGAGCCACGATGTTCTCCTCTGCCTGTGCGCCTTTTTTGATCGGATCGATGAACGGTCCTTCCATGTTGACGCCGGCGATCACTTCTGCTTCCGGCTCATCTTTGATTGCTTCGATGGTTCCGAAGATTTTCAGCAGATCGTCTTTTGGCAGTGTCATGGATGTCGGGCAGTAAGAGGTGATGCCGTGCGCTTTCTCGTAGCGCAGGATCTCTTTTAAACCTTCCACGTCTCCGTCTGAAAAATCATGTCCGGCAGCGCCGTGGCTGTGTACGTCAACCAGTCCCGGCAGAACCATCATGCCTTTCGCATCGATCACTTCCTGATCGATCACTTCTTCTTTTGTGGAAACGAAACGTTTTCCTTCTATATAAAGATCTTTTTCCGCAAACGTTCCGTCTTCCTGAAATACGCGTCCGTTTTTGATAATCATTGTCTTGCCTTCTTTCTTTGATCTGTTCTGATTATAATTTATGTTGATTTTATTTTCAACTATTTTTATATTTTAGAAATTACTTTCACGTCATTAAAGTTCTTTCCATTTTTCCGCCCGCTTTCCCGTGCAATTCACACACAATTGAAAGTTGATTCACCACTCTGCCTGTGATACAATAAAGCAAGAACTGATCTGAATTTTTTTCAGATATTTACAGATACCAGGAGGACTTACGTTCCATGGAACACTTTGAAAAATCGATTATTCCTGTCATTGAGTCTGTCTATCCCTCGTTCACTCCCCTGGAACGGACGGTAGCAGATTTTTTTATTCATAATACCGACGAGTCGGATCTGTCCGCGCGCCACGTTTCGGAACTGCTCTATGTTTCGGAGGCTTCGCTCTCCCGCTTTGCGAAAAAATGCGGCTACACGGGCTACCGCGAATTTGTCTACCGTTACCAGGAAGGTCTGAACGCTACACTGCCCGGTACGGACGATCACATCAAACAGGTGCTGAATACGTATCAGGAGCTGCTGAATAAAAGCTACTCGCTCGCCGACCGCGCGCAGATTGACCGCATCTGCCATATTCTCACTTCGAAGCGTCGGGTGTATGTCTACGGTCTTGGAAGCTCGGGACTTTCTGCGCAGGAGATGAAGCTGCGGTTTATGCTTGCGGGCGTGGATATTGAAGCAATTACCGATATTCACATCATGAAAATGAACGCGGTTCTGCTTGATGAGAGCTGTGCGGCGATCGGCATCACCGTCAGCGGACGGACGCCGGAGGTGCTGCGGGCACTCGGCGCTGCAAAGGAAAAGGGGGCCTCGACGATTCTCTTTACCTCCCGCAGTTCGAGCGATTACGATGCCTTCTGCGATGAGGTGCTGCTGCTGGCAGTCAAGGAGCATCTGAAGAACGGCGGCGCGATCTCTCCGCAGTTCCCGATCCTCGTGATGATCGACGTTCTCTACTCGCATTTTCTCACGACCGACAGTGAACGCAAGGAGGCTTTGTATGAATACGCCGTCACCAAACTCCATGAAACGTGATCCCGGCCGCGGCAGCGCGTATCTTCCTTTTCTGAAGAAACGCTGCCGCGATTTCTTTTTCTTCTGCCTGCTCCTCGGCGTTTACGTCGCCTTCATCACCCTCACAGGCATCGGCTGTCCGATCCGGTTTTCCACCGGCATTTCCTGCCCGGGCTGCGGGATGAGCCGTGCGGTACTGCTTCTGCTCTCGGGTCATTTTCAGGCGGCGTTTCGGATGCATCCACTTGTCTATGCCGTGCTGCCCGCAGGCGTCTGGCTCTTCTTCGGGCCGGAACAGACGGCGGGACTTCGGCGTTTTAAAAAGGGGATCATTACGGTGCTTGTCGTGCTGCTTCTCGCCGTTTATGCCTGGCGCATTTATTACCACGACCCGCTCCTTTCTATTGACCCCTCTCTCGGGCGCGTGCTACAATGGTTCTATCTTAATTAAAGGGGGTATTTACAAATGAATGTAAAAGACAACCGCAGTTTCTGGGTCTATCTTCTGCTTTCGATTGTCACCTGCGGACTCTACTCGATCTACTTCTGGTATGTTTATGTGGAAGACCTGAACACCATCTTTTACGGTGACGGCGAAGACAGCCCGAACTACATTATTGTGCTGCTTCTGTCCTGGGTTACCTGTGGAATTTACGGCGTTTACTGGCGTTACAAACAGGCGAACCGCATGTACCGCGAATCCTACGACCGCTACGGCGTGATGATTGAGGAAAATGGTTCTGCCATTCTGCTGTGGACGCTGCTCGGCTACCTGACCGGCGGCATCGGCCAGCTCGTTGCCGACTATTTCATGATCCAGAACCTGAATAAGACGGCACTCGTTTATAATTCACGTGCATATTAAGCAGGGGAGGCGTTTTTTATGGCAACATCTATGGTAAAGGGAAATCCGGTAAAGCTGATGCTCTCGTTTGCCTTTCCGCTTCTCATCGGAAATCTGCTGCAGCAGACGTATAACATCATTGATGCGGCGATTGTCGGCCAGACGCTTGGCCCGGAGGCGCTCGCCAGCGTCGGTGCAAGCAGCAGTGTACAGTTTCTGGTGCTCGGCTTCTGTATGGGAAGCTGCACGGGATTCAGTGTTCCGGTTGCAAAGTATTTCGGCGCCGGAAAGCTTGATAAAATGCGCGATTATATTTTTAATGGTGCTGCACTTGCTGTCCTGATTGCGGCCATTCTGACCACACTCTGCAGTTTACTCTGTGCACCGATTCTGCACCTGCTGTCGGTTCCGTCCGATATCTTTGCGGATGCCTACGCATATCAGCTTGTGATTTTCCTCGGGATTCCATTTTCGATTCTGTACAATTATCTTTCCAGCATCCTGCGTGCCGTCGGGGACAGCCGCACACCGTTTCTGTTTCTGGCATTTTCGGCAATCCTGAATATTTTCCTCGACCTGTTCTGTATTATCATTCTGCATCTGGGATGCGCAGGCGCGGCGATTGCGACGATTTCCGCCCAGGCGATCAGCGGACTCTTATGTCTGTTTTTTATTTCCCGTAAGGTAAAGCTCCTGCTTCCGACAAAGGAAAACCGCACTCTGCGAAAGGATGCCGTGCAGGAACTCCTCGCAATGGGCATTCCGACGGGACTGCAGTTTTCGATCACGGCGATCGGCAGTATGGTAATGCAGTCAGCGAATAATGGACTTGGCAGTGTTTATGTTTCGGCGTTCACAGCTGCTATGAAAATCAAACAGTTTATGATGTGCCCGTTTGATGCGATCAGTACCGCGGCTTCCGTTTTCTGCAGTCAGAATCTCGGAGCAGGCCAGGCAAAACGAATCCGTCAGGGACTCCGCCAGGGTGTGCTTGTCGGTGTCGGCTATGGTGCGTTTGCAGGTGTCATCATGATTCTGTTCGGACGGCCGCTGACAAAGCTCTTTATTGTCAGCTCTGCTTTCGAAGCAATCAACGCTTCTGCAAAATATCTGTGCTGCCTCGGATTTTTCTACTGGCTGCTTGGTATTTTGAATGTCTGCCGTATGGTAACGCAGGGACTTGGCTACTCGGGAAGAGCCGTTTTCTCCGGCGTAATGGAGATGCTGGCACGGACGATTGTCTGCCTGGGATTTGTCGGTGCGTTTGGCTTCACCGCAATCTGCTTTGCGGATCAGGCTGCGTGGCTCGCCGCCTGCTGCTATATCGCACCGACATGTCTGTACTGCGTGAAGAAATCCACGAAAATGATTGCGGATCGCGGTGCGAAATAATAACGTTATTTTCTGTCTTACAGCGGCTTCCAGATACTTCTCAGGTTATCGCGGCAATCACCAGAAACTTGGTTCATCACGGATTTTGGTTCATTGCCCGCAAAAACAAGAAAAAAGATACTGTTCTGCATGGAATCATCTTCCCCGCAAAACAGTATCTTTTTTCTTGTTTTTTCAGCGTTACCGCTCGATTCCATCTCTTGCCGCAAGACCCTTGTCAAACGGATGCTTGATTTTTTTCAGCTCCGAAACATAGTCCGCCCGCTCAATCAGCGCCTCCGATGGTCCCTGCCCTGTCAGAATCACTTCCAGCTTCTCCGGCTTGTGATCCAGAAAATCCAGAAGGAGCTGCTCATCAAACAGTTTGCTTCCGATCGTATAGACCAGTTCATCCAGGAACAGCACATCGTATTCTTCCTGAATCGCTTTTTCTGTCACTTTCTGAAACTGCTCTTCATAATACCGCTTCTGCTCTGCCTTCTCCTCCGGCGTCATCAGAAACGAAAACTTTATCTTGTCCTGCCCCGGCACAAACGTCACATTCGGCGACAGCAAGAGCACCTTTCTCTCGCTCGTGCTGTTATCTTTCATAAACTGATAAATTAAAACACGGTATCCATACCCTGCCGCACGCGTGCAGAGTCCCATACCACAAGTCGTCTTTCCTTTTCCATCCCCACAGTAGATGTGGACACAGCCTGTCTGTTTTTCCATGTTGGAATCCCTTTCTTTTTTACTATCCATATCTCATATGTAACGAGGAGTGTGATACTTAACCACACTCCTCTAAGAACATCTTTTGTAAAGAATTTTCTGCTGGTTGTCAGCCCCGGTATCCAGTTAAGATGCCTTTAACGGCATGGAAATTTATCCTGCTCCATCTGCAGTCCAACTTTTAACGATGCTCTTACATCGAGAACATTTCTGTTCTTACTTATTATACTCAATTCAAGTAAAAAATCAACCAGGCTATCATAATCGCGGACTAAAGCTGATTACAGTTCACTGGTATACAGCGACTTGTATGTAAGATTCGTACCTGTTCTAGACGTAAATTTAGCTTGCAGTGTCAACTTCATTGCTGCATAGAAGTTTGGCGTTTTTATTGCAATCATCAACGTTTTCAACTACTCTATTCTTCCCAGTATAGCCGGGAAATTTAGATTTTTCATTTATCAGTATTCACAAGTTTCGTTGCAAGGAATTCAGTAACAGCCTTCTCTGTATCCGCCAGACCATTTTCTTCCAGTTCGTTTACCATGTTGTCCCAATTTGCGTCAAATTCCTCTTCCGTACCCGAAACACATTTTACCAGCCCTGGCCAACTAATATCCGAAATTGTATTCTGCTGCTCGGTCAGCTCCTGTGGCTGCTGATATGCCCAGAGTGCAGAATATGGAAGAAGCTCAAATTCTTCTGGCTGCGGAAACATATCTGTCAGCATTTCGATTCCCATTGCCTCGCATCCGGCTTTTTCCGCTTCGTTATAATTTGCAATCACAGATTCTTTCGTCGTTGGAGTATACGGGAATCCGTCCTCAGTATAAGAACCTGCTCCATAGATTGGAAATCCAGTATAGTTATCAATACCTGTGTTCTTATGATAGTCTGGATCTGACTGTGCTTTGGCAACTTCTTCATCGGTACGATACGGCTTTCCATTTTCGTCCAGGAAATAATTTTCTCCTTCAATTCCCCAATGATATAAAATCTGTCCTTCATCCGAGCACAGATAATCTATGAATTTGATTGCACGAACTGGGTCCTCACAGCTTTTTGTAATTGCCATTCCATATCCGACCGTTGTTCCCTGATACAAAAGAGATTTGCAGACCTGATCCTCTCTTAAGGTTACCGGCAGTCCAACATATGTCTGATCTACTTTTCCATCAGCCATCAATGCTGTTTCACACTGACTATAGTGCCATTCCGAATCTGTCAAGGCAACAACACGGCCGCTGGCAACCTTTGCAATATAGTCATCATCCGTCTGTGTTGCAAAATTCGGATCCAGAATTCCTTCATTGTACATACGGCATAACCATCTAAAATACTCTTTTTCTTCCGGCGTAACCGTTTTTAAATGTACTGTATAGTCATCATCAATCAGCCACTGTCCATTATCCGGCGCTGCATCTGCGATAAAGCCTGCCGGGTTACTCAGTGTAATCAGCCAATGCCAGTCTGCTGCACTCATAGTAATTCCAATCATATCCAAACCATCTTCTGTCTTTGGATGAGCTGCCAAATAGCTCTTGATCATTTTTTCATATTCATCTATTGTTTTTGGATATTTGTAATCATTCTCTTTCAGTGCAGCCCACTGGATCTGGCAGGTTCCTCCTGTTGTCAGTGTTTTCTGATTTACACCCGCATAAGACAGCTGATAAATTCCCGGATCGTCTTTACTCCACTGTAACTTTTCCAGCTCATCTCCGTACATTTTTTTAATATTTGGTCCGTATTTTTCAATCAAATCTGTCATGTCAATCAGAGCGCCTGCTGCATACAGATCCGTTGCATTCGCTTTTGCATAAATCAAATCTGGATATTCATCATTTGCAATCATCAACGCAACATCCTCTTTTGCATCTCCTTGCGATGCAACCGGATAGCTGACATCCAACGTAACACCCGTCGCCTCTGTGATCGCTTTCGCTACCGGATTATCCCAATTTCCATTTTTACCATCTGCATTGAAATATTCAAATGTAACTGGTGTCTTATCATCGCTTTCTTCTGTGTCTGCTTTTGTAGTCTCCGTTTCAGTTTCTGACGATCCAGAATTTACACTAGCACTGCTCTTACTGCTGCTGTCTGAACCGCAGCCTGTAAGCATTCCTGCGATCATAGTGCCCGTTAGCATCACTGATATTATTTTTCGTTTCATAAAAACCTCCTTTAAAAACCTCTCTGATATTAGACAATAAGCATTTTCCCTTTTAAAATTTGCAAATTTCAGCTCCTACAAACTCATATGATTTTGAATAATCTCAGTATATCAAACATGATTTTTGTTTTATATTATATTTTTGATCTTATTTTTATCTTTTTTTTATATTTTTCGACACGCGAAATTTCTCCGCTGTGTTTTCATAAATTTATTTCTATATTTTTGCTGCTTTTCAATAACTTTTCCGTCAATTTCTATGCTATACTTAGAGCTATAGTAAAAGGAATGGGGGTTTCTACTATGCAATTTAAAACTGAAAAAATTTCAGAACACATTACAAGAATTCATGGATTCTGCACAGAATTTATGTATCTGATTGAAGGCAGCAAAGCAGCTGTCCTAATCGACACTGGATGCGGGTTCTATAGTTTAAAAGACTGTATCCATAACCTGACTAACAAGCCATTAAAAGTCCTGATAACCCACGGTCATGTAGATCACGCCATGGGTGCCAATGAATTTGAAGAAATTTATCTGAATCATAAGGATAAATCCGTATATCAGCTTCATTCTGAAAAAGGCTTCCGTCTGGAAGGCGCGAAAGGATTGTGTCCTGAAAAAGGGCTTATCAAAGAAACAGATATGATACCATCTGCTCCATTTGAAAAATTTCATAACCTGCAGGAAGGTGATGTTTTTGAACTTGGTGGAATTCATGTTGTTATTTATGAATTACCCGGTCATACCCTGGGCAGTGTTGTCATGCTGATTCCGGAAGAGCGGACAATTCTTCTCGGTGATGCCTGCAATCCATTTTTATTCCTGTTTGACAAATTTTCCACGGGACTTGCTTCCTATGAAAAAAATTTACGAGCGCTACAGAAAAAAATTGCCGGAAAATATGACCGAGTCCTGATCTCACATGGAAATGGAGATTCCAAGCCAACCACTTTAGAAGATGTGCTCAAAGTATGTCAGGATATTCGTTCTGGAAATGTTACGGATCGCAATTTTGTTTTTTCTGGTGAAACACATCCTCTCGCAGATAATGGAACTTATACCTTTATCTGCTATGACAAAAAACGAATAGAAGAATAAAATCAGATTACTCTATTATGTTTTTTCAACACTGTTCAATATACAACTGTCTCAATAATTGATGTGTATTAGCTGATAAGCTGTGAATAAATCATAAAAATCCCAGCTTATCAGCTTTTCTTTACTTAATGTCCCATGCACTGTATTATTTCCGGCATTAAATCGGTATTATTTGCCGACATTTTGTGTTGCAAATATCCTGTTCACACTGCTCTCCATTTAAAATTAAAAGCACATTTTCTTCCTTGGGATTTATCAAAAAGACAGCTGTACACGAAAAAGACATAGGAAATGCAGAAAAACGCACAAAAAGAGAGAACAGATTTCTCCATTCTCTCTTCAATAAATTTACTCTACTAAAAATTTTTTATTTACCGAAATATCTAGCCAGCAGACCAGCGAATGCTTTTCCGTGTCTGGCTTCGTCTCTTGCCATCTCATGCACGGTGTCATGGATTGCATCGAGATTCAGGGCTTTGGCACGTTTTGCAAGATCTGTTTTGCCAGCGGTTGCTCCGTTCTCTGCCTCTACACGCATCTGCAGATTTTTCTTGGTGCTGTCGGTTACGACTTCGCCGAGAAGCTCTGCGAATTTTGCTGCGTGCTCTGCCTCTTCGTAAGCTGCTTTTTCATAGTACAGACCTACTTCCGGATATCCCTCGCGGAATGCTACTCTGGACATTGCCAGGTACATACCAACCTCGGAGCACTCACCCTCGAAATTGGCTCTCAGGTCTTTTTTGATATCTTCCGGAACATCGGATGCTACGCCAACTACATGCTCTGCTGCCCAGGTCAGATCCTCGCCCTGCTCAATAAATTTCTCTTTCGGTGCTTTACAGATCGGACAGACTTCCGGTGCTTCTGCTCCTTCATAAACATATCCACATACGCTGCATACAAATTTTTTCATAGTCTTTCTTTCCTTTCTTTTTGTTGTGTATTTAATTTTATCATTTCCAATTTTGTGGTTTATAACAGTTTTTTATTTTTGATATTAGTAACTGTTACTGATATTACTTTAACATAAGCTTCCCTTTTTGTCAATGCCTATTTTTAATTTTTTCTTTCTTCCTGGGGATGCTATACGTTCCCCGGGTGATTTTTGCAGTTCTCGCAGATGCCGTAAAAATTCACAGAGTAATCTTCGATCGTACCTCTGAAATTTTCCGCTGCTACGTTCTTGATTTCGCTGATGTCACGCATTGTAAGGTCTGTCACGCAGTGACATTTTCTGCAAATGAAATGGTGATGCGTGGAAGTATCTCCATCGAACCGGTCCGGGCCATCTCCTGTTGTAAGACGCTTGATCTCTCCTAATTCAGAAAGAAGAGACAGGTTCCGGTATACTGTGCCAAGACTGATATTGGGAAATTCTTTCCGTACATCGGTATAGAGCATATCTGCGGTCGGGTGATCCTTTCGTCCCTGAAGGCAGACTTTGATGCTTTCTCTTTGTCTGCTATACTTGAGTGTTGACATAGTTCTTTTCCTTTCGTGTCTTTCGATAACAGTAATTGTTATTATATTTATACTATAAGGCTGCTTCTCGCAAAAGTCAAGAAAAAGATCACTACCCTGTCTACACAGATTTCCGTCTGTCCCAAGATCAAAAATTCCCCAAAAACGAGGAGTGCCCAGGAACCTCTCGGCGCCTGGGCTATTATTATGAAAAAATCTTAATTGTGTAGTGATTGCATACACGCTGTTCTTTTGGAACTGAGATAACTATACCAATTAATTATGAACAGATTATGAACATGCAGTGAATCTTCTGTGAATCTGTATATTTTTTAGAATTATTTTATACTTTCTTTGTGTATTTATCACATATTTTATTCCCAATTCTGTCCCTTACTCTCTACTCTGTCTAGAAATCGTTTTTCTCCGTTAATTTTTCTATTCGTATTGCCCATCCCCGATTTTCCCTGTCATTTCTCTCTCATTTATGTTAAGATTGATGTACAGCCAATGCGGCAGAATGGAGGATTTTTTATGAGTACCGGAAATCAGGAATATATACGAGACATGAACCGCGCCCTGGTTCTCGAGGCCATCGCCAACCATCCGCCGCTTTCCCGCGCAGATCTGGCAAAAATGCTGCATCTGACAAAAGCAACCGTATCCACCATCGTCCAGGAACTGCTCGACCGCCAGCTCGTCATAGAACTCGGCAGCGCCGAAAAAACTTCCATGGGTCGAAAACCGATTCTGCTTACTTTTAATAATCGCTGCGGTTCCATCATCGCCGTCGATCTCGGCGTAAAAAAGATCACCATTCTCACCGGAGATCTGAAGGGAAAATCATGTACTGTAAAAGAATACCCGATTGATCCATCCCTCTCCCTGGAGGAATACCTGATTTCCCTCCTCCACAAAACCAAATCCGACCTTCCCAAGACCCCGTGCGGCCTCGTCGGAATCTCCATCGGAATCTACGGCGTCGTCTGCGACGACCTCGTTTTATTCACACCCTACTACGATCTGAAACACTCCAACCTGAAAAACTACCTCGAAGAAGAATTTCAGGTCCCTGTCATCGTAGAAAATGAAGCCAACCTCTCCGTCATCGGCGAAGCCGCCTGCGCAGAGCACTTTAAAAATATGATCTTCCTGAACATCCACGAAGGCGTCGGCATGGGAATCCTCATTGACGGCGAACTCTACACCGGCCAGAACGGCTACGCCGGCGAATTCGGCCACACCATCCTCTTCCCCGATGGCCGGCCCTGCCCCTGCGGCAACCACGGCTGCCTCGAACAGTACATCTCCGAAGCCTCCGTCCTGAACGATTTTGCCGCCGCCGAAGGCTTAGAAAACGTCTCCGTCGAACGCTTCATCCAGTATTACCAGGAAGGCAACCCCAACGCCCGCAAAGTAATGCAGGATTTCACCCACTACATCGGAATCAGCCTGAACACGGTTCTCCACACCTTCAACCCGGACGTCATCGTCATCAACAGCTCCTTCACCAACTACATCCCCGGTCTGATCGACGAAATCACCTCCGGAATCCAGAACCGCCTCCGCTGGTACCTCCACGTCCTCCCGGCTCACCTGCAGGATGTCTCCGTCCTCATGGGCGGAATCAGCCTCTGCTCCCGGAACTTCCTCGGAATTTCCACCTTTAAGCTGCTGGACCTGTAACTCAGAAATAAGTCCCTGTTCAGAGCCCCATCTCGATTCCGCTGCGCTGCATCTTGATGTGGCTTCTCGCCATATGAAATTTCAGAAAAAAGTGCTCATTCATGCAAGCATGATTCGCAATTTGTTCTGAAATTTCGCATGGATCTGAATAGTCACAATTTGTTCATGATTTTTTTACAACATGAACACGCTTTCAACATAATTTACCCGTATACTAAAAGCATAAATAATGAATGCCAACATTATTTACACAATTTTCTTTTTCATATTGCCGATTAGAAAATCGGCTCTCCTTCCTTTAAAAATAAAAATGAAAGAAAGCACTGTTTCGCCAACGGTGCTTTTTTTCATGCCTTTTTCTCATTTTCTCCCATCTTCCTCACAACAATCTCACGCCGATCCGCCCATCCGGGCGGATCCAGACCTCCCCTCCCGCCCCCACTACCAGCCTCGCCGCCGCCCGTCCGTCCTTGCGTGATGCGGCATGGCAGCATTGGAAAAGCGGGCAGGAAAAACCAGAAAAAATGGAGGCCTTTCGAGAGACTGAAATCTGGTGCTCAACACCAGATTTCAAGGCATTCTGAGCTGGGAAAGCATCAGGCTTTCCTGGCGAATAATGCCGGTGTCTGTCGAAAGACCTCCATTTTTTCTACGTTTTTCCCCCGCTTTTCCACCGCTGCCATGCGCATCACGCAAGGGCGGACGGGCGACGGCGAGGCGTCCCCTCTATTTACACAATTCATCCGTCAACCGCGCAAACTCCTGTAAATTCAATGCCTCCCCACGAATCGTAAGCGGCCAGCCGCAGGCTGTGATTGCAGCCTCAATCTCCTCTTTCGAAAAATGCAGCAGCTCCGAATTTTTCAGTCCGTTCGCCAGCGTCTTCCGTCTCTGATTAAACGACGCCCGAATAATGGAGAACATCAACTTCTCATCCTTCGTCTCCACCGGCATCACCTCATGACGCGTCAGCCGGATCACCGCACTTCCAACCTTCGGCCGCGGCATAAAACAGTTCGGCGGCACATTCGCCACAATATACGGCTCCGCATAATACTGCACCGCCAGCGACAGCGCCCCGTAATCCTTCGATCCCGGCCCCGTCTGCATCCGGTCCGCAACCTCCTTCTGAACCATAACCGTAATCGAATCCACCGGCACATGATTCTCAAATAATCCCATAATAATCGGCGTCGTAATATAATACGGAAGATTCGCCACAACCTTGATCGGCCGTCCGTTGTTCTTCTCCTTCGCCAGCGCCGCCAGATCCACCTTCAAAACATCATTGTTGATAACCTCAACATTATCATAATCCGACAGCGTATCCTCCAGAATCGGGATCAGATTCTTGTCAATTTCCACCGCACACACACTCCGCGCAGCATACGCAAGATACTGCGTCAGCGTACCGATACCAGGTCCGATTTCCACAACAAAATCGTCCGGTCCGATACCTGCAGCGGCTACAATCTTATCCAGCACATGTGGATCGATCAGAAAATTCTGACCATACTTTTTCTGAAATACAAAGCCGTACTTCTGCAGTACGGCTATTGTATTCTGCGGCTCCCCGAGCCACGGTTTTACTTTCTCCATAAATTCTCCATGTATTTAGAACTCAAAGTCTTTCTCGTAAAGAATCACGCGGTCGTCCGCATCGGTATGCTTTCTGGACATGCGTCTTCCGAATTTACGGGTTCCCTTTTCTGCATGGGCGATGGCACGATCCACCATATCTTTGACCTGTGAAATCGTCATCGGCTCGCCCTCCTTCTGATTGTTGCCAATCTGTGTATACAGAGCAAGCACACCCATCTCGTCCATCTTGTATCCATTCTCACGCGCATACGTGCGGGCAAACGTAACCAGCTCGTCGTTCGTGAAAACAGGAATCGAAATGACCGTCTCAAACTTCTTCGCAAAATCAGGGTAATTCCGCAGAAGACCTCTCATGCTGACCTTCTCATCCTCGATGATCAGAACCAGACTGTCGGTACGGAAATCCATTGCCTGCGACAGCTTCTCGATCGTCTCCGGGTACATCAGACCGGCACGCTCGATCAGGAGGAAACCTCCCGCCAGCTTTGAAACAATCTGCGCACAGTCCTTTTTGTTCAGAACAGATGCATCCAGACGGGCCATCTTCGTTGCCGGAAGTTTTAAGTCAGCACAGATTGCACGGACGAGATCCTCCGACAGCTTCGTTTTTCCAGTACCGTATCCGCCCATAATGGCAATGTTTCCATGACGGGAAGTACGGTCGCCTGCGTAATGATAAACACCATGCATTGCATCCAGAATCTGGATATCCATGCCTGGAACTTTCGCAAAGTAAGTAAACAGCGCTTTCTGCTCATCACTCAGCTTATCCGGCTGGGTGTCGTTCAGGATGCGGAGTCTTGCCTCCTCCGGCGTCTCCTCGCGGAGCACCTCTTCAATCGATTTCGCAACAGTTCCTTCCGGAATGTTGTCGCGGATCAGCTGAACGGTGGCATCCGTTGTTTTTTCGATGCTCATGTTGATCGTCGCATCGGATACGCGCTCACGCTTTGGCTCGGTCGGAACTTCGATTTCGATTTCCTCCGGGGTAATCTCGATCGGCTGGGTTCCTGCCGGCTCAAACGGATCGGCTGGCTCAGTCTCGGCCGGGGTTTCCGGCTCTGTTTCGCTTTCCGGCTCGTCAGCAGGTTCTGCTTCCGCAGTTTCCGGCTCGTCCGGCAGTTCGATTTCCGATGCTTTTTCAGCTTCCTGCACTTCTGCGTTCAGCGCTGCCTGAAGCTCACTAAAATCGATGGTCGGCCGTGTCTCCTCTGCCGGTTTCAGATCCGCGATGACAACCGTTGCATCCATGGACGGTGTCTCCGCCGGTTCTACGGTTTCCTCAATTTCGGCTTCCGCCTGAGCCTTCTCGGCTGCTTCTGTTTCAGCTTCCACTGCTGGTTCTGTAACTTCTGCTTCTTCGATTTCAGCCTCGGCTGCCGGTTCTATAATCTCTTCGATCTCAGCTTCATCCATCGGCTCTGTAGCTTCTTCGGTTTCAGCCTCATCCGCCGGTTCTGTGATCTCTTCGGTTTCCGCTTCATCTGCCGGTTCTGCATCTTCTTCCGGCTCAGCTTCCGCCTGCGGCTCCTCAGCCGCTTCCCGTGCCTCTGCCTCGGACTCCGGATCCATCGGCTGCTCTGCGGTTTCGGCTTCTGCTGCCTGCTCAGCCGGCTCTTCTGCTTCTTCCTCCGCAACTTCCTCCGACAGGTTTGCTGCGGTCTCCTGGAACAGTGCTTCGAGGTCCGGCTCTTCGTATTTCTTCTCCGGCTTCGGTGCTTTCGGCATTACCGGCTCGGCTTTTTCCTTCGGTTTTGGCTGCGGTCTTGTCTTGATCGTCGTGTTGGCATCCGGGGATACCTCTACGTTTACATCAAGCTGCTCCGGCTCCAGATCTTTTACTTCGTACTGTACCGGCTCTTCGCTTGTCTCTTCCTCGACTGCCGTCTCTTCCTGTTTCTTTCCGCGGAAGGAGAAGACATCGCGGATGCTCTTTGCAAGCTCTGTGTGAAGATCGATCGTATTTCCAAGGTACGTCGGCGTGCTGTCTGCATACGCCTGCTCTTCCGGAATCTCCTCGATCGGCTCCTCTGTCTGCTGCAGTGCTTCGTACTCCTGCACCTGCTCTGCATCTGCCTCGGCCTGCTGTGTTTTCTCATATGCTTCGTACGGCGAACCGGCTTCTTTTTCTTCTTCACCGGCCACATACTGGCTCATCACACCGCCGTTTACCGGTTTTACTTCCGGCGTCTCTGCCGGCTCTTTCGTCGCAGCCATTTCACCGGCTCCGCTCTCTCCGGCTAACCGCACTTCAAGTGCTTCCGGATCCTCGGACGGCTCTTCATTCTTTTTGTAGTCAAAACGATGCTCGTATTTGATCTGCTGGGACGGTGACAGCGGCTCGTACTTCATTTTCAGATCCATTGCCTTTGTCACATATTTGCCCTCGCTGAACCACAGGATCAGCTCATCACAGGCATCGATGCATTTCTGCGTCTCTCCGGCTTTGCTGTAAAGGTTTGCCAGTTCATATGCCCATCTCTCGGTAAATTCCCGCTCTTTGTATTCCTCCAGAAGGGAAATCTGCTCCTCAAGCGGCGCTTTCTGTCCTCTTAAAATCTTGTATTTCAGCAGATACCGGGAATTATCGTGACGTGCGACTGCTTCAAACTCGTTGTAAAAGTCAATCGCCTCATCAAAGTCTTTCATTTTTACGGAGACCTCTACCAGGCGGTACAGAATGCCCTTTCCGATGGAGGAACGGTCATACGCCATCAGCAGAATCTTCTTCGCCTCCGGATATCGTTTGTTCGCCTCATAGACATCCGCTACCATGCCGAGCGTGCGCAGACTCTTGACACGCTGCCAGTCAACGGCTTCTACAACTGCAAGTGCCCCCTCATAGTCCTCTTTTTTTACCAGACTGTTCAGCTCTTCCAGCCGGCTTTGATATTCAGCTTTATCCAATCTTTTCACCTCAATACATTTCAGATTGTTTTAGTTCATAGACACGAACAGTGTACCACACTCCCCGTAGAATGTCAAAAGAATGCCTGTTTTGCAGGCATTTTTCGGGATGCAGATCCTTCCAGCGGGCATCAAAAAAAGAACACCCGCCCCTCCGGTTTTCCCCGGAAAAGCAGGTGTCCCCTAACTACTTATATTTGATTCTGATTACTTTCTGACAGTAATCTTGTCCAGATGCCAGATATCATCTACATACTGCTGGATGGTACGGTCGGATGTGAATTTGCCGCTGTGTGCGGTATTCAGGATCGCGCTTCTTGCCCATGCAGAAGTATTTCTGTATTTATCCTCAACACGCTCCTGTGCTGCCGCATAGGACTTGAAGTCTGCCAGGGTAAAGTACATATCCGGGCGCGGAGCATTCTTCGGTGTGAGCAGAGAGTCATACAGATCACGGAACATCATGGTGTCGCCGTTTGAGTATCTTCCGCTGATCAGATCCATCACTACGTTGTGGATGTCCTGATCGTGGATGAAGTAGCTCATCGGATCGTAGGTGTAGTTGTTCTCATATTCGATAACCTGATCTGCGGAAAGTCCGAAGATGAAGGCGTTCTCTTTTCCAACTTCCTCAACGATCTCTACGTTTGCACCGTCCATGGTTCCAAGAGTCAGGGCACCGTTCAGCATGAACTTCATGTTACCGGTACCGGAAGCCTCTTTACTTGCGGTGGAAATCTGCTCGGAAACATCGGCAGCGGCAAAGATCAGCTCTGCGTTGCTGACACGATAATCCTCGATAAATACGACTTTGATCTTTCCTTTGATGGTCGGATCGTTGTTTACCACATCACCAACGGAGTTGATCAGTTTGATGATCGCTTTTGCACGCTCATAACCTGCGGATGCTTTTGCTCCGAAGATGAAGGTTCTCGGGTAGAACGGCATATCCGGGTTCTTTTTCAGACGGTCATACAGGTACATAATATGAAGAATGTTCATAAACTGGCGTTTGTACTCATGCAGACGCTTTACCTGAACGTCAAAAATAGAGTTCGGATCTACATCAATGCCGTTATGCTCTTTGATGTATTTTGCCAGGCGAACTTTATTTTTATATTTGATTTCCATAAATTCCTTCTGTGCCTGGGTGTCATCTGCCAGCTTAGCGATCTTTTCGATCTTCGGCAGATCGGTGATCCAGCCGTCTCCGGCGTACTCGGTTACCCAGTCAGCCAGGAGCGGGTTTCCGTGAAGCAGGAAACGACGCTGTGTGATACCATTCGTCTTATTGTTGAACTTCTCCGGAGTCATCTCGTAGAAGTCTTTTAAGGTCTGTTTTTTCAGAATCTCGGTATGAAGCTGTGCAACACCGTTGACAGAATAGCCGCCTACGATAGCCAGACGGGCCATATGAACCTGTCCGTCGTAGATGACTGCCATCTGGCGGATTTTCTCTTCATCACCCGGGTACTGCTCTCTTACCTGGATCAGGAAGCGGCGGTTGATCTCCTCTACGATCTGATAGATACGCGGAAGAAGTCTGGAGAACAGGTCAACCGGCCATTTCTCGAGTGCCTCTGCCATGATGGTGTGGTTGGTGTATGCGCAGGTCTTTGTGGTGATCTCCCATGCCTCATCCCAGCCAAGGCCTTCTACGTCCATGAGGATTCGCATCAGCTCCGGAACGGCTACGGTCGGGTGAGTATCGTTCAGCTGGAAGGTAACCTTCTCATACAGCTTTGTGATATCATCGTGATGTTTTTTATATTTTGCAACTGCTCTCTGTACGCTTGCAGAAATGAAGAAATACTGCTGTTTCAGACGCAGCTCTTTTCCTTCGTAATGGTTGTCGTTCGGATACAGAACCTCTACGATGGTTTTTGCAAGATTTTCCTGCTCAACCGCTTTGTGGTAATCACCTTTGTCGAAGGAATCCAGGGAGAAGTCCTGAATAGCCTCTGCATCCCAGATGGTCAGCGTGTTTACAACATCGTTGTCGTATCCTACGATTGGCATATCGTAAGGAATTGCGTTTACAGACTGGTAATCTTTCTGTACGAAGTTTACGCGTCCGGTAGCCTCATCATACTCCTGTGCTACGTATCCGCCAAATTTTACTTCTTTTGCGTATTCCGGGCGTTTCAGCTCGAATGGATAGCCGTGTTTCAGCCAGTTGTCCGGTACTTCTACCTGATAACCGTCGCGGATCTGCTGTTTGAACATACCGTATTTATAACGGATACCGCAGCCGTATGCCGGATATCCCAGTGTAGCCAGGGAATCCAGGAAGCATGCTGCCAGACGGCCAAGACCGCCGTTTCCAAGCGCAGGATCTCTCTCCTGGTCCTCCAGAAGGTTCAGGTTCAGTCCCATCTCATCAAGAGCTTCCTGTACCTGTTTGTATGCAGTCAGGTTAATCAGGTTATTTCCCAGCGCACGTCCCATCAGGAACTCCATGGACATATAGTACAGAATCTTCGGATCCTGCTCATCCATTGCTTTCTGGGTTTTCAGCCAGTTGTCAATAATAACGTCTTTTACTGCGTAGCAGACTGCCTGGTAAATTTCCTGCTGGGAAGCCTCTTCCAGATTTTTTCTGTACAGCATTTTTACGTTTTCTTTGACACTGTTCTTAAAAGTTTCTTTGTTGAACTCGGCGTTTAACATCTGCGTCCTCCTCAATAGCAGTCTGCGAGCGGAGAGCTTGTCTGCATCCCCGCTCGCAGGCTGATTTTTATATTAACGATCGTCGTGGAAACGCATCCAGAAGTATTCTTAGATACGCTCTACTGCCATGGTAACCTTTTCGGAGTTGATATTCCACTCCTTCTCATAGCCCTTTGTCTCTCCAGTCACGATTTCTTCTGCCAGAACTTCAGATTTAATTTCATCACCATGGTTTTTCATGATGCTTACAATCTTGTCGTTGTCTTTTGCATATACTCTGATCTTGTCCATAACCTCAAAGCCGGCCTCTTTACGCATGGTCTGGATTTTACTTACCAGCTCACGAACAAAACCTTCCTCGATCAGTTCCGGAGTCAGATTGGTATCCAGAACAACGGTGATTGTATGGTCGGATTCGGATACATAGCCTTCCATCTGTGCCATGTCAATTAACAAATCCTCCTCTAATAATACAATTTCCTGTCCATCGATGTCAAGTTTAAGTTCGCCGGTGCTCTTGAGCTCTGCCATAGCCTTGTTTCCATCCAGCTCAGACAGGGTTGTTTTGATCTTGTTCAGGAGTTTTCCGTATTTTGGTCCTACGGTACGCATCTGCGGTTTGAAGCTGTAGCTGATGAAATCTGCGATGTCATCTTTAAATACAACTTCTTTGACATTCAGCTCGTCCTCGATGATCTCTTTGTAGAATTCGGAAAGCTGGAACTCGCTCTTCACGTACATGGTTCCGATCGGCTGACGGTTTTTGATATTGGCGGTGTTTCTTGCGGCACGTCCCATAACGACGATCTCCAGCAGGTCTGCCATATCCTCTTCCATCTTCGGATCGATCCAGTTCTCATGTACCTCCGGGAAGTCGCACAGATGGATACTTTCCGGTGCACTTGCATCGATGCTCTTTACGAGGTTCTGATAAATATCCTCTGTCATGAACGGAATCATCGGAGCTGCTGCTTTTGCAACGGTCACCAGTGCGGTGTACAGAGTCATGTAAGCATTGATCTTATCCTGCTCCATGCCTTTTGCCCAGAAACGCTCACGGGAGCGGCGTACATACCAGTTACTCATATCATCCACGAAGGACTGCAGTGCTTTTGCTGCCTCCGGGATACGGTAATTTGCCAGGTTGTCGTCTACTGCTTTTACAGTGGATTCCAGACGGGACAGCAGCCATTTATCCATAACAGCCAGTTTGTCATATTCCAGACTGTATTTTGTTGCATCGAAGTTGTCGATGTTTGCATACAGGACAAAGAACGCGTAGGTGTTCCACAGGGTTCCCATGAACTTTCTCTGTCCTTCCACGACCGTCTTGCCTGCGAAACGGCTCGGCAGCCACGGAGCACTGCTGGTGTAGAAGTACCAGCGGATCGCATCGGCACCGTAGGTCTGCAGTGCGTCAAACGGATCTACCGCATTTCCTTTGGATTTACTCATCTTCTGTCCGTTCTCATCCTGTACCAGACCAAGAACGATAACGTTCTCGTACGGTGCTTTGTTGAACAGCAGAGTGGAAATTGCAAGCAGGGAGTAGAACCATCCACGTGTCTGGTCTACAGCCTCGGAAATAAACTGTGCCGGGAACTGTTTTTCGAAGGTTTCTTTGTTCTCGAATGGATAGTGATGCTGTGCAAACGGCATGGATCCGGAATCGAACCAGCAGTCGATAACCTCCGGTACACGGTGCATCTCTTTACCGCATTTCGGGCACTTGATGGTCACTGCGTCGATGTACGGGCGGTGAAGCTCGATGTCATCCGGGCAGTTGTCTGCTTTTTCTTTCAGCTCTTCGATACTGCCGATGCAGTCCTGATGGCCGCATTCACACTGCCATACCGGAAGCGGAGTTCCCCAGTAACGGTTTCTGGAAAGTCCCCAGTCCTGAACATTTTCCAGCCAGTCGCCAAAGCGTCCTTTTCCGATGCTTTCCGGAATCCAGTTAATGGTGTTGTTGTTGCGGATCAGATCCTCTTTTACTGCAGTCATGCGGATGAACCAGGTTTCACGTGCATAGTAGATCAGCGGAGTATCGCATCTCCAGCAGTGCGGGTAGCTGTGCTCGAACAGCGGCGCATCAAACAGAAGGTCTTTATCCTCGAGTGCCTGCAGAACGGCCATATCTGCTTTCTTGCAGAAAGTACCTGCCCACGGAGTTTCCTCGGTCATCTCACCTTTTTCGTTTACTAACTGTACGAAAGGAAGATCGTATCTGTGACCGACCTTGGAGTCGTCCTCACCAAATGCAGGGGCGATATGAACAACACCGGTACCATCGGTCAGTGTTACGTAGGTATCGCAGACTACATAGTATGCTTTTTTGTTTCCGATTCTCTTCTCAGCGTACGGGAACAGCGGCTCGTACTCTTTGAACTCAAGATCTTTGCCCTGATAATGCTCCAGGATTTCAGCGCCCTCACCGAGAACGGTGTCTACCAGAGCAGCTGCCATATAATAGGTATATCCTTTGCTTGTTACTTTTACATAATCCTCATCCGGGTTGACGCAGAGCGCAACGTTGGACGGAAGGGTCCACGGTGTGGTGGTCCATGCCAGGATGTAAGCGTCCTCGCCTTTTACTTTAAAGCGGACAACGGCAGAACGTTCTTTGACATCTTTGTATCCCTGCGCTACTTCGTGAGAAGAAAGCGGGGTACCGCAGCGCGGGCAGTAAGGAACGATTTTGTGTCCTTCGTACAGAAGACCTTTCTTCCAGATCTCTTTTAATGCCCACCACTCGGACTCGATGTAATCGTTATGATACGTAACGTATGGGTTTTTCATATCAGCCCAGAAGCCAACGGTATGGGAGAAGTCTTCCCACATTCCCTCGTATTTCCATACGCTCTCTTTACACTGCTCGATGAATGGCTCTACGCCGTATTTTTCGATCTGATCTTTTCCGTCCAGACCGAGTTTTTTCTCAACTTCCAGCTCTACCGGCAGTCCGTGGGTATCCCAGCCTGCTTTTCTCGGCACCTGATAACCCTTCATGGTACGGTATCTCGGGATCATATCCTTGATAACACGGGTCTCTACGTGGCCGATGTGCGGTTTTCCGTTTGCGGTCGGCGGTCCGTCATAGAACACGTAGGACGGATTTCCTTCACGCACTTTCATACTTTTTTCGAAGATCTGATTGTCTTCCCAGAACTTCTCAACCTGTTTTTCTCTCTCGACAAAGTTCATGTCGGTTGAAACTTTCTTGTACATGCTTGTACCTCCTGAAACTTAAGTTTCTCGTTTGATTTGCTCGCGTAAAATAAGAAAAAGCTCCCGCCCTGTAATAGGACGAAAGCTGTACTTATCGTAACCACCTGTTACATACTATCATATGCATTTCCTGTAACGGGGAACAACCGGCAACTTCTTACCACTGCTCTCCGGTTTTCTATATTTTATGCGCCGGGTACGCAGATTCAGAACTGCAACTTGGAAGTGATGTTCACCTGCCGCTACTTGTACCGGACTCCCACCATCCCCGGCTCGCTTTCCACAGACCGTTCACGCGCAGACTACTGTCTTCGTCATCGTTTTTCATGCCTTATTATAACTAGGGGCTGTAAGCGTTGTCAAGAGTGGAAAGCATATTTTATCGGTTCTTTTCCGCGATTTTACGGGATTTTCGGGGGTGTGCGTTGCTATTTGGACATGGGGATGGTAAAATCATGGTATCTTATAAGGAAACGGAAGTGAAAGTTTGAAGGTTGCAATTGCAATTGATTCATTTAAAGGAAGTCTCTCGTCTCTTCAGGCCGGGAATGCTGCTGCGCAAGGGATTCACAGGGTGGATCCAGATGTTAAAACGGTTGTGCGGACACTGGCGGACGGAGGAGAAGGGACGGTACAGGCTCTGACGGAAGGACTCGGCGGACAGTTTGTGTCCGTTCCTGTGACGGGACCGGCACAAAAGACAGTTTCGTGTACGTATGGCGTAATAGAACAGGCACAGACAGCTGTTATTGAGATGTCCGGTGCAGCTGGAATTACGCTTGTTTCGGATACGGAGCGAAATCCGTTGTATACAACGACATACGGTGTCGGTGAAGTAATCCAGGATGCGGTTCTGCGTGGCTGCCGCCATTTTGTTATCGGAATCGGCGGAAGTGCCACGAATGACGGCGGTATTGGTATGCTACAGGCACTCGGTTTCGGACTGCTCGATGCAGAAGGAAAACAGGTTCCTTTTGGTGCTGTCGGACTGGAATCTCTTACCGCGATTACGGCAGATCACGTTCTGCCGGAACTTTCGGAATGCACCTTCCGTATTGCCTGCGATGTAACGAATCCGCTCTGCGGTTCCAACGGCTGCAGCGCCGTTTTCGGACCGCAGAAGGGCGCGGATGCTGTCATGATCAAACGTATGGACACATCGCTTGCCTCCTACGCCGCACTCTGCCGGAAAACATTCCCGAACGTTGACGCGGAATTTCCCGGAACGGGTGCTGCGGGCGGACTTGGATTTGCTTTTCAGACGTTTCTTTCTGCTTCACTGGAACCCGGCATTCAGATCATACTGGATGAAACCCGACTTCGTGATGATGTGAGAGACGCTGATCTTGTCATCACCGGTGAGGGACAGCTCGATGGGCAAACCGTAATGGGAAAAGCGCCGATTGGAGTTGCAAAACTGTCAAAAGAATACGGCAAACCTGTCCTTGCGTTCTCAGGCTGTGTTACAAAAGATGCATCCACATGCAACGCCGCCGGAATTGATGCCTTTTTCCCTATTATGCGGAGCGTCGTTTCACTCGAAGAAGCTATGGATGTGAAAAATGCGGCAGAAAATATGGCCGATACGGTAGAACAGGCTTTTCGGCTATTTTTGCTTCAGTAAAGCGGATATTCGCAATCCGCTTCGCTACTTGCTTGATTCGGTTAAAACACAAGACCGTTTTCTCCTGCTTTAATTTTTGCAGGAAGGACAGAAAGCACGCCGCGCTCTCATCGTCTTAATTCCAGCAGATATTCTGTCGTTCCTGCTTCCAGCTGTTTCGTTCCTGTCCACCGAAATCCGTGGCGGTTGTAAAACGCAATGGCACGCGTATTTTTCTCCAATGCCCATAGATGGTCTGCGTCAAACTTTTCAATTGCAAAGGTAATCAGCCCGTGGCCGACTCCGTTGTTCTGCAGACATGGATCTACGTATAGTTTACAGATTTCGGTTCCGTTGATTTCTGTAAAACCTCTTATAATTCCATCATCGTAGACATAGATGCGGTTTAAGATTTCTTCTTTCTTAAAGTACTGGTCGATCATCGGGACTACCTGCATTTCACCGAAGGAATAGGCCTCCTCGTGAAAAATCGGGAAATAATTGATTCGGTTGTTGAACACGAAAATTTCCGCAATTCTGGACAGGTCTTTCAGTTCTGCTTTTCTGATTTTCATATTTTCTCTCATTTTAATTTCCAATCAACACTTTCTTCCCCCGAAACGCAAATCCATAATACCTGATCCGCTCCTTTGCGATTCCTCTGGCAAGCAATTCTGTGTCATACTGTTTTTCCTGAATCTGACGAAGTGCATGCTCCACCGTCTCTTCCAGCGACTTTTCTTTTGATGTGTTCTGAACCTTAAATTCCATTACGATCGCATCCAGGTTTTCTTTCAATGGCTCCATTACTACGTCATACCTTCCGAATCCACTTTCTCTGTTGGAAGTGATTCTGTATTTTCCGGCCAGATCAACAATCAGCCCAAGGACAAATCCATGGTAAAATCTTTCTGGTTCGAGTTCCTCTGATGGTTTTCCGCCCGTGTCGAAACTGCTGAATGTCTGAAGTGCTACCTGATTCATAAACTGGTTCATATAATCCAGATCTCCGGCAAGCAGAGCATCTTTAAAATTGCCATATGCAGAATCTTCTTCTGTAAACCAGTCCTCTATCATTTGTTCAAACATCAGCATTGTCTCATGATTTGTCACTTTCAAATCATACTGGCGCTTTCCTGTTCGGTTATCCATTTCGTACCGATCCACTTTCAGATATCCGCTCGCAAGCATAAGACTCCAGATGGCTCCCCGCTTTCTGCCAAGCTGTTCAAAAATAACCTGCTCATCCAATTCTGTGCAGATCACTCTGCCGTTTAATAAATCTTCCATTTCCGTCTTGATCTTTGCAGGACTTCGACGGATCAGATTGGAGATCAGCATATTTCCGCTGGTGTCTGCCCAGTACGTTCCATATTCTCCCGTGTCCAGATATTTTGTAATGGACCACGGATTGTAAATATCCTTCCGTTTTCCAAAGGAAAATCCATCATACCAATAGCGGACGGTTCCTTTTTCATCGGACAGCCCATTTTCCTCCAGCGCATGAAAGACTTCTTCTTCTGTAAAGCCAAACGAGCCGCTGTACTTTTCCGATGTTGTTGTTACAACTTCAAGATTATTCAGATCGGAAAAGATAGATTCTTTACTGACTCTTGTTATTCCTGTCAGCAGTCCCCGTTCCATATAGGGATTCGTTTTGAATGTGGAATTGAACAGGCTTCTGATAAACGCAGTAAGATTCTCCCAATACCCATGAATATACGATTCCTGCAAAGGAGTATCATACTCATCCAGAAGAATAATCACCTTTTTTCCGTAATAGCGGCTCAGATAATCGGACAGATAATTGACAGCTACTGCTGCCGCATCATCCGACATATTTTCTTCAACGGAATCAAAATAGGCGCGGTCTTTTTCATTTAATACTTTGCTGGATTTGACAAATTCAAAAGTACTATATAATTTTACCAGCTTACGAATTACCGCTCTTCTTGCAGTCTCATATGTGGTTGCCTTGATATCTGCAAAGCTGAGGGAAATCACCGGATACGTTCCCTGCAGCTTACGAAATCTTTCCTCTTTCCAGATGACAAGGTCTTCAAAATATTTGCTGCATTCGGAATGATTTACGGAAAAGAAATATTCGACCATACTCATATTCAGGGTCTTGCCGAATCTTCTTGGGCGTGTGATCAGAGTAACACTGTCCTGATTGTCCCACCATTCCCTGATAAAATCCGTCTTATCGATATAAAAACAGTTATTCTTTCTGATGGATATAAAATCCTGATTTCCAATGGAAATTACTGATTTCATGGGTCTGCTCCTTCCTAAATCCTTTACCACCGACAGGCTTGCAAAAATTTATTTCTGTTTCTATTTTATCATATTTCTCTGGCAGAACAAAGATCATTCCCTGTCCGAAGCAATTATTTTCCATTGGATATTATGTTTTGACAGATGTCACGAACTATGCTTTCTCTGTCCTGATCCGCCGTTATTCTGGTTTCATACAGAACGGATGTATAATCTTTTTCGTTCCACCATCTCTGCATATCTTCTGCACTGAAATCATTGCAGTTCGGCTTTGTTTTGTGGCGCTTCACGGTCTCCTCGAAGGGGATGTCGAAGTAATATGCGTATATATTTTTTCCATATAAAGCTACTGCCAGCTCAAATAATGCACGATACCATTCCGCATTCAGTATTCCTTCCAGAATAACAATCTCGCTGTGTTTTCTTCCATATCGCAGAAGTTCTTCCAGAAGAGGCAGCGCCTTTGTATTTTCTCCGTCTTTGACTTTGAGCATATCTCTTCGGATAACATCCTGCGAGATCAGCATTGTATTATTTCCGAACACTTGCTGTAATTCCTTTGCAATAGTTGTTTTTCCACTGCCGGAATTTCCTCTTAAAATGATTAATTTATTCGTCCGTAAGCAATCGCCCATTGTCATTCCATTCTCCATACATAATTCCCGCTTTCGTATTATCTAAAAGTTTCTGCAAACGGCTCTGAAATATTTCTTTTTCCTCAAACATTGTAATTTTATACACTTTTCGCTATCTGCAGCGCCAGAAACAGCTTGTCCAGATCGTGGTTAGCGGCAGATAATCCATCCGTTTCATAGTTTCCTTCGATCAGCACATCTCCCGCAACAAGAAAATCATACAGTTCAAATCCATAAAAATCACTGATCGCCTGAACGCCTGCGAGTTCCATTTCCACGGCAATGCATCCTTCTTCTTTTCGTTTTCTTACAAGATTTACCGTTTCCCGAAGCATACTGTCTGTCGTCCATACGCGCCCCTGAACGTATGGCAGTTTCCTTTCTTTGAAAAATTCCGCCAGTTTGTCCGTGTTTTTTATTTTTATGTAGTCCTGCGGTTCTGCAAAATAATAGGACAGTCCTTCTCCCCGGTATGCCTCCGTTGGGAGAATAAACTTTCCATCGGTTGCTTCTTTGTCCAGACTGCCGCACGAGCCAAACATGATAAAGACGGATGCTCCTGTTAAATGATTGACTTCGGCAATCGTTCCTGCTGCAAGAGCGGAACCAATTGGTGTCAGGTAGAAAGCAATCGTTTCTTCCTCATATGGCAGAGTCCAAACCGGTATATTTCCATTGCATGCTCTTACTTCTGCAATCTGTCGGCATGGGAATTTTTCAAGCATGTATTCATATATTACTTTTGAAAAAATTACCATACATTTTTTTACCAGATGCTGCTTCTCCCCATAAAAATTCTCCAGCTTTACAATCGGCTCGCTGTTGATATCATAAGAATCAATAATCATTCTGTTTCCTCCATAAATTTTATTTATCTTTACCAAAAAGTCCCATATCCACCACCCTTACTGCGCAGACATGAGACTTCCGTTTTTATTTTTGCATTACTTCAATAACACATTCATGTTTCTTCGTTTTTTTATTATAATTGATACCGGCAAGCATTCGAACCACAGAATCTTTCAGGCCATCCATATCCATTTGAATATAAATTTTTAAGGCCTCATACGTTTCCGTCTGGTTCCAATAGGTTCCGAATTTGTGGCGCAGCATGGCTTCTACCACAGATTTCGGGCTATACATGGAATAAATTTCATCTCCAGTCTGCCGATGTGCAATCAACTGATAACCATCGTACCACGTTTTTGCTTCTTCAAAACTCATCTCATATTTTTCACAGAGGGCAGATATCTCCTGCTCTGTGAAGCCAAAATATTCCGCCAGATCACCGGGATCTGTCATGGAATACTCGGTAAATATATTTAGTGCAGAATGAGAACCATTTTTGTTTGTGAACTTTTCTTTTTTCAGACTTTTTAGCAATACCTTTCGATTATATACATGCGTATTCCACAGTATTTCCATGCTTCTGAATTATTTTCATTAAATCATCAGCCTGCATCCAAACGGTTGCTGTATTATCATTTGGATGAACACCAATTTTATTTCCGACAAATTCCACGTCCATGAAGACTTGAACTCTGTGTTCGGCATCGTTTAGAATACCAAGCGGCGTAACGGCACCGGGTATCAGTTTCATAATATCAAATAATTCCTCCGCAGCTGCAAAAGAAAGTGCACGCAGACCACGTTGCCTGCGAAACGCTTTCAAATCTACTCGCTTGTTCCCTTTCATCGTTATCAAATAATAATTACGTTTTTTATCGTCGCGAACAAATAAATTTTTAGCGCCCCACTCTGGATACGGCAAATCAACAGCATCTGCTTCTTCCATATTGAAAACTGCCTTATGTTCCGTAATTTCATACGCTATATTTTGCCTTTTTAAATAATGATATATCTCTATCTTATCCATACTCTTTTATCTCTGTAAACTGAAATTGAAATATGCCCTTATTTTTCATACTTTTCAATCCGGCATTCATGTTCTTTTGTTTTTTCATTGTAGTTAATTCCCACCAGCAAAAGCTCCCCTGCATAGCATGCAACAGACTCCGGATATTTTCTGTCTCTGATCTGATCTAATGCTGCTCTGACGCTTTTGTCCCATTTCAGTTCCACAACAAGCGCCGGGTAATAATTCTGAAACTCCGGCTTTGGAATAAACACAAAGTCTGCAAATCCACGACCCGCGGGAAATTCGCGGATTGGTTTGAAATAGTATTGCATGGAACTCAAATAGGCAATGGACAGAACACTGCTGAGTGAGTTTTCATTGTTATACTGAATCACAGAAGTATATTCCCTGTGAATTTTTTCAATTTCTTTTGCTACTGCGTTTCCATTCATCTGAATTGTATCTTTCAGAAGCTGCTCTGATTCTTTTTGAAATACAATCAACTCATTCCATTTTTTCCTTTTCGTTGCCAGAATCAATTCCTGACGGATTTCCTCATTCGGAATAAAAGCAGTTCTAAATGTCCGGTCATAGGCCAGATATCCAAGGTGAATCAGATACGTCAGCACATCGTCTTTATTGGCGAAGCTAACGGTATCGTTCTGAAAAGAGGTAACATCAACCGGAACATGATCTCCTGAAAGCATTTCGATTACGGCACTTTTCAGGCCATCAAAATCCATATTGATCAGCGGAACAATCGCCTCATAGGATGCGGTTCCGGACCAGTAGCTCTGGAATTCGCCTTCGAGCATCAGGTTCACAACGGCATTTGGATTGTATACATGATATTTCCCAATCTGATAACCGTCGTACCATCGTTTGACTTCTTCAAACTTCTGACCATATACTTCACATAGTTTTTGAACTTCTGTTTCTGTAAAACCTACATATGGTGCAATCGGCCCGGCATACAGCATCGAATAATCTTTGAAATTGTTCAGCGCCGACTGTGTCTTTTCTTTTTTTACAGGCAAAATACCTGTCAGATATGCCAGTTGAATATATTTTGTCGGCTCCGTCCCTTTGAACATCGCCCGCAGAAAATTGATATATTCTTCCTGTGTTTTGAGATCCGCCGCCTCGTCACGAATCAGAACATCCCATTCGTCTATAATCACAATAAATTTTGTCCCGGATGCCGCGTTGATCCGCGACAGCGCCTCCGGCAGTGACCGGATTTCTTCTGGAAGTATATGGGGATAATATTCTTTTAACTCCGAAATCGTTTTTTCTGAGATATAAGAAACAATCCGCTCCGGTCCGCCTGCCGGTTCCATACACCATTGGATATCCCAGTGGAGCACATCATACTGATTCAGATGTTTTTCAAAATCCTTTGCCCTGCTGATTTCCAGCCCGGAAAACATTTCTTTCGAACTGCAGCCCTTGCTGTAATACGCGGTGAGCATATTTGCCGTAATTGATTTTCCAAACCGCCGCGGGCGGCTGTTGCAGATATATCCCTGCAGAGTGTTCATGACTTTATTCGTATAAGTCAGCAGTCCTGTTTTATCAACATAAATCTCAGAATTTAATGCAACCGCAAATGCTTCATTTCCCGGATTCAGATAACTTCCCATGCAAATCCCTCCCGTCAACATTTTATATGACTCATTATACTTGATCCCTCTGACTATCACAAGGACAGGATTTTCCCACGCAGCTTCCGGTTTTTCACTTTCGTCCTCCTGTGAGAATCCCATACAATTCCGGTCTTCTGTTTTTCAGTCCGCATTTTTCCCTCTTTCTGCATTTCCTGCATTTCGTTGATACTAAAATCAGACATGTTATTATCCTTCATCCTCGTAAATAATGATTTGAAAATATTGTAACTATTCAGAGCCATGCGAAATGGAAGAAAAATCGCGAATCATGTTTACATGAATGAGCTATTTTTCTGGAATTTCATATGGCGAGATGGGGCTCTGAATAGTTACAAAATATTATACCCTATAAATGCTTCAATGGTAAACTTTCATTTTGCCGCATAAAAAATGCGCACCGCAGTTTTCATCAAAATCATGAGTATGCGGCACGCAGTTTTTATTTTGCTTTTTTCTTCTCTCTTTTCACAAAAAGACAGACACATGCAACAACAAAAACAGCCGTTGCAGCGATCAGTACCGGCCATACCGGCAGTGGACAGACGCTTGCGCTGATCAGTTTCAGTCCCTGGTAAAGTGTGTATACACCGAAAATTGAAAAGATGACAAACGCCAGTGTATTCAGCAGCCCATCCGGTGTCTTGCTCTTTAAGAGATAGCCGACCAGCATTCCGAGAATATCCGCTGCGAACAGTCCGAGAGAACATCCGATCCATACAACGAATGCGGATCCCATCCCTTCATTTGCACCAAAGGTGATTGCGGTAAGCTGTGTTTTGTCTCCGAGCTCTGCTACGAAGAACGTACAGAAAACGGCGAGCGGTGCGAACCGAATTTTGGATTTGCCGCCTTCTTCCTCTTCCTCGTCATCATCACCGGAAATGGTGGATGCTGCGAAGTAAAGAAATGCGAGTGCTGCAATCGTCTTAATCAGCCAGTCCGGAATGAATTCGCTGACGAGGCCGCCTGCGAGAACCGCCATTCCATTCAGTACCAGAATCGCGGCTGCGGTTCCCAGGATAATGTCTTTCAGCTTGTACTTCGAAGTAAGCGCAATCAGCATGAGCTGCGTCTTATCGCCCATCTCTGCGATGAACTCGGTAAGAAACACCTTTAGAAATAACACCATTTTCCATTCCCCTTATCTTATAATGATATAAATGGCATATGCGGCATAAAATGCGACCATACAGAAACCTTCGACTCTTCCGATTTTCTTTTTGGTTCCTGCAAAAATCCATACACATACCGTGAATACGATCAATACACACAAATCAATTATATTTTCCGTAATGATGGCCATCGGGCTGATTGCGGATGCAATGCCAAGTACCATAAGAATGTTGAAGATATTAGAACCGATCGCGTTGCCAAGTGCCATATCAACTTCATTCTTTCTCGCAGCAACGATAGAAGTTACGAGTTCCGGAAGGGAAGTTCCGATGGAAACAATGGTCAGTCCGATCAGAGTCTGGCTCATTCCGAGATCGCCCGCGATTCTCGCTGCGGCATCTACGGTCACATCTCCGCCGACTGCAATGGCGACTGCTCCACCGACGATGAACACGATACTCTTCGGAACGGAAAGCAGCTTGATATCCTCGTCGGAACCGCCTTCAATTTCGACTTTTTTTCCTTCGCGGTTTGCCTTTAAGGCAATCTGAACCATGTAGATAATGTAACCTGCAAAGAATCCAATTAAGATCACACCGTCCAGGTGACCGAGCATCATACCGGATTTATCGCCGAGTCCGCTGATTCCTAAAACCATTAAAAGTCCGGCGCAAATCAGGGACAGCGGGATGTCTCTTTTAATGGTTTCCTTTGCAACTTCTATGGTGGTCAGTACGGCACAGACACCGATGACAACCATCAGGTTAAAGATATTGGAACCGATGACATTACTGACTGCGAGCTCGTTGTTGCCGGTAAGTGAAGCCGATACACTGACCGCGGTCTCCGGAAGTGATGTTCCCATGGCAACAATGGTCAGTCCGATGATGATCGACGGAACGTGCAGTCTCTTTGCTGCGCTTGAGCTTCCTTCTACGAAAAAGTCCGCACCTTTGATCAGCAGGACAAAACCGATGACGAGACAGACAAGCACAAGAGCAAACGGGGCGTTGTTGATGAAATTTTCCATGTTTTCCTCCTTTGTTTTCCAAGCATATATTCCAAAATAGTATCGTTAACAGAAGCAGGTTTTACTCATTATCCGCAAAAAAAGACTCATGTATATCAAGGAACATCCGATATGCGATACACCGGTGATTCATCGATATACATGAGTCTCATTATTTAAGATTTGCCAGATTATACTCTTTTCTTATAATCAGAATGTTGACAAATCACACATTCGTGCTAACTACTCCCTCATGGAATATTACATTACTTGATAAATACTATCAAATGTCTTCGGGGTTGTCAACAAAATTTGACTTTTTTATCCGAAAGATTTCAGCCCCGCTTACGAATGCATACCAGTCATGGGTGCAGAATACTTTACAAAATATAACAAACCGAATATCCTAAAACGAGAAAAACTTCATTTTCATGATAGTCCATTTTTAGACTGATCTATCTTTTCTATGGTACTCACCTCTCTATTCGTCCTGTGTTTCCATCTCTTCGAGTTCCAGTTCCGTTTCCATCATGCGTTCCAGCAGGGATTCCTGTGTCTGATTTTCTTCGTCTATTTTCGTCTGAAGCTCCATCAGCCGTTCGTAATCTGCGGAAAGTTCCGGGTCCATCATTTCCAGTTGAAGTTCTGACATTCTGCTCTCACTCTCCGCAAGCTGCTCCTCGTATTTTTCGAGCTGCCGTTTTAAGCGGGACAGAATTTTTCCCGGGTTATAATATTTCTTTTTGTCAAACACATCATCCAGCGTCGGAACGTCGGCCGGTTTTCGTACAGCTCCTCCCGCATTTCCCGTTTCTCTGCCCGGCGTCTGCCGTTTGATTTCTTCGAGATACTGTGCATAATTCATTTCGTAAAATTGTACGTCGCTCTCGCCGAACTCCAGAATACCGGTTGCCACCTGGTTGATGAAATAACGGTCGTGCGATACGAACAAAACGGTTCCCTCGTAGCTGGTCAGCATTTTTTCCAGCGCTTCTTTTCCCGCCAGATCCATGTGATTCGTCGGCTCGTCCAGGATCAGGAAATTCGGTTTCGTATAGAAAATCCGGCAGAGCTCCAGCCGCACTTTTTCACCGCCGGAGAGCTGCCCCATTTTCTTTTCGACATCCTCACCGGAAAACAGAAAGGCTCCCAGTGCGCTTCGGACATCGTTGCGAAGCAGGTTCGGATAAAGACTCCAGAAATAGTCGAGCACCGTCTGCTCCGGGTCGAATTTCTGGTTGACTGCTTTGTGCTGATCGAAGTAGGCAAAATCCACGCGGTTTCCAAATTGATAACTTCCGCCCAGTGGATTGATTTCGCCCACAACGGTTTTCAGAAGCGTCGATTTTCCTTTTCCGTTTTCTCCGATGATCGCAATCCGTTCTGCTTTTTTGATGACGGCCGAAACCTCGCTCAGAACGGTATCGTATCCTATTTTCAATTTTTTCATCGTGAGCACGTCCGTATAGCTTTCGCGTGCCGGATGGAATAAGGCATGGAACGTCTTCGTGTCAAACCGCCGCGGTTTCTCGATTTTTACCATGTGCTCGATCGCCATTCGTTTCGAACGGGTGGCCGCAACTTTTGTCGGTGTGTTTTTCCATTTCTCAATCCACGCCGTCAGACGCTCAATTTCCTTCTGCTGCGCCTCATAATCTTTTTCCTGCTTGATCTGCGCTTCTTCTTTTAATCTCACAAACGCAGAATAATTTCCCGGATAACGTTTGATGTCGCCGTATTCGATTTCATACGTCACATCAATCACGCGGTCCAGAAACATGCGGTCATGTGATACAATGACAACGGCATTTTCATAGCTCTTCAGATAATTTTCCAGCCACTCCACCGCCGCGATGTCGAGGTGGTTGGTCGGCTCGTCCAGAAGCAGGATGTCCGGGCGCTGTAAAAGAAGCTGAATCAGCGCAATTTTTGTCTGCTGTCCGCCCGAAAATTCACCGATCGGTTTTTCCAGATCTTCGAGCGCAAAACCAAATTTCTGGAACATCGTTTCCAGATCTTTTTTCCAGCTGTACCCGTGCAGGCTCTCGATTCTCCGCTCCAGGTAATCATACTCCGCCAGCAGTTTTTTATGATCTTCGGTCTCGGCGAGCAGCTTTTCGATTTCCTTTTTTCGCGCTTCACACGCAAAGACTTCCGCGAAAGCCTTCTCCAGCTCCTCTCTTACCGACACATCTCCATCGGTAAAATTAATCTGGCGCAGAAAACCGATGTTCTGTTTTCCGCTCATCGTAATTCCGCAGCTCTCGTCGCTGTCCAGATTACTCATCTCAATATCCCCGGCAATCAGCCGCAGAAGCGTCGTTTTTCCGCATCCGTTTCTGCCGACAATTGCAATTTTTTCTGTGTCGTGAATTTCGAAATTCACACTGTTTAAAATCGTGTCTGCGCCAAACTGGACTCTGGCATTTCTGATCTGATATCTCATGTTTTATACCTTTTCTGTCAAATCATATTCTCCACTTATTATACCGTCTCCGCCCTTCGTTCTCAATGCCAAAAATTTTTCGAATCAAATTTGGTACGCCTGCGGCATAAAAATATCTCTGTTTTACTGATTTATTCCAGTAAAACAGAGATATTTAACTCCTATCACAAATACAAATCTTCCACTGTCAACAGAACCGCATTTTCTCTTTCCGCCCGTTCTTTTACGGGTTCTGTAAATCCTGACTTACTGAAAAACATAAAATGTTTTTCCTCTACATTTTTAAAAATTTCCGCTGCCATAACCAGATCATCATACTCTTCCATTGGCATCGGTTTATTTCGAAATTTACATTCACAGAACAAAGCTTTCTTTCCTGTTTTGTCAAATGCAAGAATATCCACATCATCCTGCGCTTTCAATAATGGATTATTTCCCCACCATTTTCCCATTTTATATGGAATAAACGGGAGCTTTTTCTTTCGTGCTGTCCTGATCAGGTATTGTTCACATATTTTTTCAAAAACAGGTCCCATATAGTCATTTATGCTTTCCATGATCTCTTCACAGGACAGATCCAATCCTAACATAGAGTAATAATTTTGATTTGTAAAAAGATAGCGGTACCAGAATTTATAATAATGATCTGTTATCTCATAAATTCCCTTTTTACTTGTCTCTGGCTCTGTACAGGGAACGCTTTTTTCAATCAGTCTTAATGTCTGCAGAGTAAGTATATATTTACTGCATTTGCTTTTATCTTCATGAATCCGATCAGAAATTTCACGGATTTTATTGCATCCATTCGAAATTGCTTCCAAAATGGAATTATATACCGACGGTTCTCTTAACTCAATTCGCAAAAGTGTCTGCGGTTCATCATTCAAAAATGATCCTTCTGTAAGTAAATTAGTTTTTATATTTTCTTCCAGAGAGAGTTCCGGAGAAAAAGCTTCCAGGTATCTGGGAACCCCTCCCAGAATTCCATAAGCAATTGCTTTTTCCACTTTATTATAATTGGGAAAAAATTCTGCACTTTCCAGATAATCGAAGGGCTTCACTTCCATATTTCCCGTTATCCTTCCATACAACGGGCTTTTATACCCCATGACATCATTCAGCATAAAACTCACACTGGAACCACATAATATCAGAAAAATATTTTTTTCTTTCCAGACATGATCAATCGTATGCTGTAAAATACTTTTTATCGATGGATTTGGCTCTGCCAGAAACGGAAATTCATCGATGATCAATACAAGTTTTTCTTCTGAAGTTCTTCTTGTAATATATTCAAATGCAGCTCCCCAATTTGGAAACGAAGAGATAAAACTGCCTTCAAAAAAAGTTTGCGCCACCTTGGAAAAATCAAGAAGATTCAGAGAATCATTCTTCTCCTGTGCAGAAAAAAACATTGCTCTATGTCGGCCTGCAAATTCTCTTAATATCGTCGTCTTACCAATTCTGCGCCGACCGTATAACGTTAAGAATTCAAACTTGGAACTGTTGTAAAATTTTTCTAACTGCTTTAATTCTTCCAGTCTTCCAATCATAAGCATCCTTCCTCCCACTTACTCTGAAAATCTTTTGTTAAAAATACTACTCACGAGTAGTATACTCATGAGTAGTATATAATATTCTTCTCCTATTTTCAATACTGCTACTGGCTTTGTAAGTGCATTGAAAAATTCATTCTTTCCTGCTAACGAAAAATATGATATGTCTGCGAATGGAGTGTCTTTCCCGTCTTCGTTGTAATTTCTTCGCACGCAACCTTTTCAAAGCAAAATTTCTCAACCAAATGTGTGCTTGGCGCATTCCTGATATCCACTTCGTAAATATAATACTGATATTTCCCTGTAGAATTTAAATCATCAATTAATCCCCGCAAAGCCTCATAGCCATATCCTTTTCCATGGGCGGACTCTTTCAGCCAAATTCCAACTTCCGGCGTTTTTTCTTTTATATCGAACACTTCCATGCTTCCAACAAATTCGCCGTCCCGTGTAAGAATCACCAGCTCCAGCATGTCTCCCTGTTCCATCGCTTTCACAAAGCCAGAAAGGATTTCATCTGCCGCATTGATATCAGAAAAACTGTCTGGATATTGATATTTTGTGATTTCATCTGTAAATTCTGTATAGTATGCTTCTAAAAAACTGTCACGATATGGCTGAATGATAAGCCTTTCTGTTGTCAGCATAAAATCACGACAGTCTGTTGTCATTTCAGGCACCTCTGATAAAAGATTAGAATCTTGGATTTTAGCCATGCTTTCTTTCTGCTTGTCCTGCATTTCTTTCACAGCCTTTCTTTCAGATTGCAAAATGCATCCGCTGTCAATTCATAGTCAACGGATGATTCCAACTCACCTATCTGGTTTTTCCACGAATCGTGATGAACTGCCTTTTTGCGGAATCCAAGTTTTTCATAGACGTGCTGTGCTCTTGTGTTTTTGAGGTTGGTATCGAGAAAAATGGCATTTGCTCCCATGCGGAACAGTTCTTCGATGAGCATGCTCAATACAACTCTTCCAATGCCTTTTTCCTGATAATCGGATTCACAGATTTTAATTCCAATCTCGTATCGATGATTTTCGAATACATAGAAACTCATTTCCCCGATTCGCACATCATTATATTCTATGATCAGTCTTCGTCTGGTTTCATCGCTGTCGTCGGCAATCTGTTTTTCTATTTCCGCTGCGCTTGTACCAAGTCCATTGGGGAATCCGGCATGAGCCATGACGGTTCCATCGTTCCACCAGGCGGCTAACTGTTCACAGTCTTTCTTTTCGGCATTTCTGATGCATAGATGATTGTATTTTATGTTCATTTCTTTTTTCTCCATAACACGAATATCCGAAAAAATATCGTTTTCAAAAAGGATTTCAAATCCATCTGCCGGCTGAAATCTGCCATTCAGGATTTCTTTTCCATGGAAGGATATTTTTCTTACTTTGTTTTCCGCATCTTTCACTTCAATTTCACAGTAAGAAAGCAAATATGCACAGATCGCCGTCGCATGAGAAACCACGAGTGCTGTTTCTCCTTCTTCCATCTGTCCGACGATAGAATCGATCGCGGTTTTCATCCGCACCTTCACTTGATTTAACGATTCCCCGCCCGGATTGCGAAAATCGTGATCTTCATACTGTTTCAGCCAGAAATCCTCCCTGGCATCCCCGATCGTTCTTTCATGCAGCTCCTTCACAATGACCGGGTGATCTGCGATGAATTCAGCCGTTTCCATTGCTCTCCGATAAGGTGAAGAAAAGCATCTGTCCACATTTGAAAATATATTTCTTTTTGATACAGCAAGCGCTTTTCCCTCTTCCGATAGAGGAATCTGCTCATTCGGCATATCCCCTTTTTCCGGGATGGAATGCCTCATTAAAAATATTTTTTTCATTTCACTCTCCCCTGCTGTTATTCCTAAAGTTTTTTAATCAAAAACATCTCCATCGGCTTTTTTCCATATCCTTTTTCTGATGTTCCCCAGCGATAAAAAGCATGGTGCAAAACGGAGTATTATCCCAGAAAAGATTATATTGCAGCAATCAAATGTTTCCAGCGGACCTGCTCTTGTGGATATTCTTGATAAACTGATACGAATGGATGTTGTTGCAAAAGAAGCTCCTATTAACGATGAAAATGATGTGTCGCACGGACGGAAGCTTCCCACAGTTCCACCAGCGTTTCCATCCGCGGCATTCTCTCCTGTACTTCATATATTGTTATCTTACTCATCTTCCTTCCACAGCTTTCCTTCTTTATAATGTTTCCTGCAAAGCGCCACATAACTCTCGTTCGATCCAAGGAAAATCTGCGCGCCTTCCCGAACGATTTTTCCGTCTGCGTATCTCGTATTGCACTGCGCCCGTCTTCCGCACCAGCAGACCGTTGGGACTTCCTCGATGATGTCAGCGATTTCCATCAATCTTCTCGAACCCGGAAACAGATGTGTCTGGAAGTCCGCACGCAGACCGTAGCAGAGAACCGGAATCCCATAAAAATCCACGATGTCCGAAAGCGTATCAACTTCCTCCGGAGAAAGAAACTGCGCCTCGTCGATAAGAACCGCATCCACTTTCTTTCCGTGATACCGGTATTCCCCGCTGTCTGCACTCCAGGTCTCTGAAATTTCTTTTAAAAATTCATCCACATATTCCGCCGGTGCCTCCAGCCCGATGCGGGACTTGATTTCATGTTCTCCGTCGCGGTTGTCCGTCCGCGGCTTCAACAGGACAGCATACTGCCCGCGCTCCTCATAATTATAGCGAACCATCAAAATATTAGCAGATTTCGAACTGCCCATCGCGCCGTAGCGGAAATATAATTTTGCCATTGTTTTTCGTCCTTTTGTCTTTTCTTATTCTTTCAGTTCTTTCCGTAAAAACGACTCCTCATCAAGCCAAGTCTCTTAAAAATCATCGCCTTCTATTCCTTCCTCATTTTTCTTTGAATCACCCACCGAACCGCCAGCGTCACCGCAATCAGAACCGCCGCAATTACGCCATCCCGCAGAATCCCTGTATACCACGGTGCAGACCACGTCTCATACAAACCGGGGTGTGCTGTGTAGTCATAATACGTATAAACGCTCTTTCCAAGAAACACGCCAACGACACACCACAGAAAAATTCCGGAAATTTTATGGATTGTTTTCATTGCTCTGCCCCCATTTCTTCTCTATAACAGAAAACTACCGACAAACCTGCTTTTATCGATAGTTCTCTTACCTCTCAAGCACTCAATTTAAGCTTTCCACTCTACACCTGTGCTTTTTCTCCGTCTTTTCATACCCAATTCCCACAGCCAGTATTTTTCCTGTATACTTTTTCTGTTCTGCAAGCCGCGGCACAAATTTTAATGCATACTTCCTGTCTTTGATCTGCTGAATTGCTTCTTCCGGAGTGTGGTCTACTTTTAGTTCAAGAATAATTCCATCTGCGGTCAGATCATATGGATAGAAAATAAAATCCACATACCCAACTCCCGCCTTATCCTCACGCTCTACCCGGTAACTGTCACGCGCAGCCAGGTATACCAGATTGACAATGGCTGACAATTCTGTCTCATGGTTGTACGACAGCAGCGGAACTTCCGTATCGTGCACCAGTTCCAGAATTTTTTCCATCGTATGCGTATCTCCCGCCAGAGTCGCTTTCAGCATTTTCTCGGACTCTTTCGCCAGACGATATACATATCCCAGAGATTCATTCTTCATCAGCAGCTCATCAAACTTCTCCATCAATTCCCTGTTCGGAATAGACACTTTTCCATTCAAATAGCTTAAAAATCCATACACCACCATCGCAGAGTAAATTTCATCTCTCGTAGACAGGTTCATGGAAGTGGCCGCATATTCCTGTATTTTTGCCGAAACTGACTCTCCTGCTGCCATCAGTGCAAGGTCATCCCTGACGTCGGATACATTATTTCGAATGTAATAATAAATTTCATCATATGGACCTGAGCTGGTCCAGTAATTTGCCAGATTGTTAAACTGTAGTGCAAAAACAACGGAGCGTGGATTGTATACCCGCTCTCCCGATTTTGTATAATAACCGTTATACCAGTCTCGCAGACCTTTTCGCGTCACATTTTTTATTTTTCTCTGTTTTTCGCATTCTCTACAGTACCTTTCATACAAATCATCCACTTCGTCATCTGTAAATCCAAAGTATGTTCCGAACATTGGTGAATTTACCATCGTGAACTCCGCAAACATATTCAGTTCCGATCCGCTGGAATATTTCGCAATCGGCAAAATTCCCGTCATATACGATAAAATCACATAGGGACGGTCCTTCAGCAGATTACTTAAAAATGCCACATACTTTGCTTTATCCGCTTCTGTTATAAATCCCCTGTGAAAAATAAAATCCCATTCGTCCAGAACAAAAATAAATTTTTCGCCATGATACTGTTGAAAGATCTCTTCCAGAATATCTCCAATCGCATCTGTTTCACTGGTTTTTGCATCCGGATACGCTTCCCGCAGATCACTGATCAGAAGTTCTTCCACACGCTCGATATACTGTCGGTAAGATTCACAGTTTCTCGGCATTTTACTGAAATCAATCCGAATGACGTTATACTTGTTTTTGTATTTCTGGCAGTCATCCGCTTCTGAAATTTTAAGCCGGTCAAAAAGTTCACCTGAATCAATACCCTTCTGAAAAAACGAGCTGATCATATTGGCCGCAATTGTTTTTCCAAATCTGCGCGGCCTTGTGACGCAAAGATGGCGATTCCCTGCAGCCACATAGGGAAACAGTTCCTGCAGCAGCATTGTTTTATCCACAAAATACGGGCTGCGGCTCTCACTCTGATACAGGGTATACGGTGTCTGACTGTTTAAATAAGCTCCCATTCTGCGCCTCCTCTTTTCATACGTTCCATTATTTTTTATTATAACCGATCCCGCTCTGTTTTCCAATTAAAAAGGCAGAAGAAATGAAACCTTTTATCCCGTTTCCATTTCCTCTGCCTTTCTTACATTTCTTTCCTCTTCTGATTCCTCTTCTTCCGCAGGTTCTCTTTCTTCTGCCGGATTTCCCCCGCCTCCTGTTCGCTGCTGATGCGGATGGTTTTCACGACGAAGAGTTTTCCTTCATCCGAATGTTTCATGCGGGCTTTGCCTTTCAAATATCCGTGCTCCGGGCACCAGGCTACGCAGTAGTAGTTTTTCCCGCCGGCCGAAAACCAGCGTAAGCGTTTTCTTGCCGTTTTCCCGCAGATGCAGCAGTGCGTGCTGCAGACCTCGCGGTCGTGCATGGCTTCTTCTTTTGTGTCGAATTCGCGGGAGATGAATTTCGTGTAGCCATTATAGACGGCGTGGATCTCCTCTTTTTTCGATTTCGGGTTCTGATATACGTCGATCGAGTCGTACGCCAGCACAACATCCATATCGATGCGCGCAAAAATGTCGGCCGTATATTTTGCATCCGAAAGCGCCTGATGAAAATGCTCGTCCTTCGGGAGATGGAGGAAGTCGGCGGCGTACTCGAGCGCCCGGCGGCTCTTCATCGTTTCGTACTGGATCGCGAACAGTTTCTGCACATCGTAAAAATGAATCGGCCCGCGGATCAGCGACAGGAGGTTATAAAATTTCATGTTCCGCTGGAGCTCCGTCAGGTCTCCCGGTCCCCAGGTGCCGAACATGCACGCACCGCCGGAGAATGCAAAAAATTCCTGCACGGCCTGCGCAAATGGGATTCCGTTCTGCAGATCCTCTTCTGTCAGTCCGACGACCTCGCGCGTCCGGTGATGGAGATGCTGGTAGACCACCGGTTTTACAATCCGGTGAAACGTTCCCAGCACATTCCGCTCACCATCCATCTTCACCGCGCCGATCTCAATAATCTCAAATGGCAGCTTCGGGTTCTCTTTTCCTTTTCCATAGGGACACTGGTTCCATTCCAGGTCAAAAATCACATAGTCCATTGTATTGTCAATCCTTCATTCTGTGTCGTCTGTCCCTATTATAAATGATTTTGATATAATGAGCAACTATCTGGCAATTCCATTCTCCGCCCATTCTGGCAATTTTCTTCTTATGCATTACATTTCCCATTCATTTCATCCCGTTCTCTTTCAAACTTAACGCTTCTTTTATTGAAATCCCAGGGTAAATCCGATATAATATTTTTAACTCCGGCCTTCGTTTTTACTCAAAAAAATCACCTGAAAAAGCCGGAAATATTACGAATTTAGATGAGCATCCGATATGAAAACAAAATTAACGCAAAAACAGATTCGATTTCAGGCGCTTCTGCTGTTTTTTATTACATTTTTTCTTGTCGAGCTCTGCGCCGTTTTTCTGTATCAGAATCAGTTAAAGGAAGCAAAGCTGAAAGCTGACTATACCGCACAGACGACCATCGGCCGCGTGAAATCGCAGTTAAACCATTATCTTGCCGAATCCAATCTGATGAAACACATGATTGAAGCCGGTTATACCGTCAATGACGAAGAGTTTTCCGTCCTCTCCTCGCTGATGCAGGACGACCAGAATGTCATCAAAGCACATGAGCTTGCAAAGGACGGCATTGTCACACTGATTTATCCGATGAGCGGAAACGAAGCCGCACTCGGACTTAACATGCTCGAGCATCCTGCCCGGAAACAGGAGGCACGCCTTGCCAAAGAGAGCGGCGAATACACGATTGCAGGACCGTTTGAGCTGCAGCAGGGCGACATCGGAGCACTGCTCTTTGACCCGATTTATACCACCGATGCCAACGGTGACCAGACCTTCTGGGGCTTTTCGATTCTCGTTCTCGACTGGGAATCGTTTCTGAACGAAATTGAACTGGATACACTGGAAGAAGCCGGCTACACCTACGAACTCTGGAAAATTTCTCCGGCCACCGGCGAACACGTTTCCATCGCACACTCCGGCAATTCCCGGCGTTCCGATGCCATCGAAGTTCTCTGCACCGTGCCGAACGACACCTGGCATTTTGAAATTGTACCGAAAAACGGCTGGCTCAGTCCGCTGCAGGTTTTTGTTTCCTTTGCACTCGGACTCATCCTTTCCCTGCTTGCCTCTATTGGTTTTCTGCAGTTCCAGATGCGCCGCTATAAAGACGAGATTCACGCAGCAGAACTGGAAAAAGCCGTACAGGAAGCACAGTCTGCCAACGAAGCAAAAACACGTTTTCTGTTCAACATGAGCCACGACATCCGAACCCCGATGAATGCCATCATCGGTTTCTCGGATCTGCTGGAAAAGCACATCGACGAGAAGGACCGCGCGGTCGACTACATTGCAAAAATCAAGTCCTCCAGCAGTTTTCTGCTCTCCCTGATCAACTACGTGCTTGAGATGGCGCGCATTGAGAGCGGTAAGGCCTCGCTGAAAATCGAGCTCGGCAGCTACAGCGAGCTGATCAATTCCCTGAATGCAGTGTTTGAGCCTTCGTTAAAAAGCAAAAATCTTTCCTATCTCTGTTACAACACGGTGGAACACGATGCCATCCTCTGCGACCGGACAAAAATACGGGAGATTCTGCTGAATATCATCAGCAACTCCATCAAGTATACGCCGGAGGGCGGAAAAATTTCCGTAAAAATCGAAGAGACACCGGCACCAAGGAAGGGCTTTGCCTCCTACCGCATCACCGTGAAGGACAACGGCATCGGCATGAGCAAAGAGTATCTGCCGCATATTTTTGAAGAATTTACAAGAGAACATTCCTCCACCGAAAGCCACATCACCGGAACCGGCCTCGGCCTTCCGATCGTCAAATCCCTCGTGAATCTGATGGGCGGAACGATCGATGTGGAAAGCGAACTCGGTGCCGGAACAATAACTACGGTCTGCCTCACGTTTGGACTTCCGACCGAAGAACAGCTTGCGGCTCACCAGCATAAAGACGAGATTCTCGAGCAGTCCCTGCAGACGCTTTCCGAAAAACGCGTGCTGCTTGCCGAGGATAATGACCTGAATGCAGAAATTGTACTCACCGTTCTGGAAGAAAACGGCATTCACGCCGAGCACGTAAAAGACGGCGCCCTCTGCTTAAAAGCAGTCCAGAACGCACCAGAAGATTATTACAATGTTATTCTGATGGATATTCAGATGCCGAACATGAACGGCTATCAGGCCGCAGAAGCGATCCGTGCACTCCCGGGAAAACGCGGGGAAATCCCGATTGTCGCCATGACGGCAAACGCGTTTGAAGAGGACCGCCGAAAAGCACTGGAATCCGGCATGAACGCCCATATCGCGAAACCCGTTGACGTTTCGGTTCTTCTCGAAACACTTTCCAGGTTTTCATGACCTTTACAGATCCCGATGCACCGCGCTTCTTCTATGGAATTTTAACTTCCATCGACGATCAGAAACCCAAAAACAAATAATATGCATGAAAAAAGGAGCGTTTCCGTAAAGGGAACAGCTCCTTTTTTCATGCGCCGCAGCGGACGCTTTTATTTCTCGTTTTTCAGCAGCTCCAGGTTTTTGGAGATCAGCTCGCATCTCTGTTTTACGCAGTCCGGGGATCTGTGCGGATCCTGCGGTGTGTTGAACAGATAGTCCTCGAGTTTGTCGATTGTGGTGGTTGCTACATGCATTCTTGTATCGCAGGATGCATAGTAGATGTAAACCTCTCCGTTCTCACGCGCAATCGCGCCGTTTGTAAATACAACGTTGGAAACGTCTCCGACTCTCTCTTTTCCAAGCGGAACCAGGAATACACCGGACGGCTCTGCAATGACTTTGGACGGATCGTTCAGATCGGTACCGAAGACATACAGAACGTAGCGAAGGCCTGCTGCTGTATTTCTTACACCGTGTGCAATGTTGATCCAGCATTTCTTACCGCGGATCGGCACTGCTCCGGCACCGTTTTTGGACTCGGTCAGGGTATGATAAATACGTTTGCTGATGATCTTCTCCTCGTCGATGACAGCATGTGTGATATCATCGCAGAGTCCGAAGCCGATTCCTCCGCCGCTTCCGGTCTCAATGAAACCATCCATCGGACGGGTGTAGAAGGCATATTTTCCGTCTACGAACTCCGGATGCAGAACAACGTTTCTCTGCTGCGGAGAACGTAAGGTTTTCAGGTTGTCCAGACGCTCCCAGGTCTTCAGGTCTTTCGTTCTTACGATACCAGCCTCAGCAACAGCCGCGGACAGATCCGGATCGTTTTTGTCCTTGCTCTCAGAGCAGAACACTCCGTAAATCCAGCCGTCCTCGTGCTGGGTCAGACGCATGTCATAAACGTTGGTTTCCTCTGCGCAGGTATCCGGCAGCACAACCGGGTAATCCCAGAAATGGAATCCGTCGATACCAGTATCACTCTCTGCAACAGCAAAGAAAGATTTTCTGTCATTGCCCTCCACGCGGACAACGAGATAATACTTTCCATTCAGATAAATCGCGCCGGAGTTCATCACAGCGTTGATGCCGAGACGCTCCATAAAGTACGGATTCGTCTCCTCATCCAGATCATATCTCCAGTGAACAGGAGCGAACTCTCTTGTCAGCACCGGATACTCATAGCGGTCATAAATACCGTTGTAAAAATCTGCTTTTGTGTTCTTTCTTGCCACAAGGCGGTCTACCTTGGCTTTTTCCACATAATACTGTTTATTCAGCATCTTTTAACCTCCCAATTACTTCCATACACATACGTCCATTGTGATACGGGCATTTCCACGGTTCTACAATCGGCTCATGAATCGGGCTTCCGTCTGCATTCACGCACCAGAACCACTCAGACCCCTCTCGTTTGTCGATCACATATTCCTTGATGTAGCCCCAGATGTCTTTTGCCGCATCGAGATACTTTGTTTCCTCCGGTTTTTTCTGCCATGCATTTAAAAATCCAACGACAGCTTCTGCCTGTACCCACCAGACTCTTGTGGTATCATCCACACCGCGCTCGCACTCATTCATCAGCGAATGATTTTTGTATGCCGTATTGTAGATATTTTCCGCAATCTCTCCGGTGATCGGCAGCAGTTTTTCCCGGTAAGCCGGATCGCCGAGTACTTCTGTACCCCGGTCGATCAGCCAGGAAGTCTCGATATCATGGCCATAAGAATACAGATCAATCAGCGTATTCCATGTCCGGTCGAAAAATACTTCCTGACGGCCTTTTTCTTTGTTGTATACTTTATCCGCGAAGAGATCCATCATAAAGCGGAGACGGTCACCGGTAAACGGATCCTTTGTCACGCGGTACAGCTCGGTATATGCTTCGAAAACATGCAGCAGCGTATTCATGGTCTTCTCTGCCATGACGCCGTTCTCCGAGAGCTTTTCATTGCTCTCCGGCTTGAAATCGCGGGTAAATGCCTCGAGATAACCGTACTCGTCGGTGCAGTGTGTCTCGATGATCTGCTGCAGCGATTTTGCCAGCTCCAGCGCCTCGGTGTCGCCCGTCGCATCAAAATACGTAGACAGCGCATAAATTGCAAATGCCTGATTGTACGTATGCTTTGTCGTATCGAGCGGTTTTCCGTCGTAGGTGACAGACCAGAACACGCCACCGTACTCGCGGTCCACACACGCCTGTTTCATAAAGCGGTACGCATGCTCCGCATCGGCGCGCAGCTTCTCGTCCTTTAAGGTCAGGTACGCATTCGAGAAAAACCAGAGAATTCTGCTGTTTAAGATGCAGCCCTTCTCATACGTTTTCTGCACGTTCAGATCAAAGTCCTGATAGCCGTAAAATCCGCCGTATTCCTCATCTCTTAAGCCCTCCCAGAACGGAACGATCCGTCCAGTAAGCTCCTGCTTTACTTCCTTTGCCAAAGACTGCATCTTTTCTTTCCTTCTTTCTTATCTTCTTCCAATTTCGGTGTCAGACTCGCGTACGACACTGTTTTTCTTGATATAATCTACAATCAGATCTACGGTTGTGAATGCCAGTCCTACATACGTATCGGCTGCGCCGTAGTAGATCGCGATCTTTCCGGTCTCTGCATCGTGAATGGTTGCGCACGGGAAGGTTACGTTCGGAACGAAGCCTCTCTCCTCATACCACTCTTCCGGTGTCAGAAGGAAGTTCTGGCAGCGGTATTTTACGATGGACGGATTCTCTTTGTCGAGGATTGCGCCGCCGATGCTGTATACATAGCCATTGCAGGTGCCGCTTACACCGTGGTAGAACAGCAGCCATCCTTCGTTGGTCTCAATCGGAGCTGCGCCGCCGCCGATCTTTAAGGACTCCCACCACTCCGGGCTCTTGCTCATGACGTGGCGGTGTTTGCCCCAGTACAGCATATCCGGGCTCTCGGACAGGAAGATGTCACCGAACGGTGTGTGGCCGCTGTCGCTTGGACGGGACAGCATCACGAAGTTGCCGTTGATTTTTCTCGGGAAGAGAACGGCATTTCTGTTGAATGGAAGGAATGGATTCTCCACACGTACGAAGGTTTCAAAATCTTTTGTTTTTGCCATTCCGATGGCTGCACCGTAGAAGTCCTGGCACCAGATGATGTAGTAGGTATCTTCTACTTTTACAAGACGCGGGTCATATGCGTAAACCGGCATGAACGGTTTGCCTTCTTCGTCAACGAACTGGATTTTGTTCTCATCGAAATTCCAGTGGATCGCATCTTTGCTTCTTCCAAGGTAGATGTACGGGATTCCGTTTGTCTGCTCACCACGGAATACTCCGATGAACTCGTCGCCGTACGGCATAACGGCGCTGTTGAAGATTCTTGCTACTTCCTTCACCGGATTTCTTCCGATGATCGGATTCTCGCTGTATCTCCATACCGGTGCACCGGAAAACTCAGCCGGGCCTTCCTGCCATGGCATATTTTTGACAGCATCTCCAATAATTTTAACTTCGCTCATTTTTTGAAACCTCCATGAAAAATATTGTTTGTTTATGAGTTGTACTTTGTTTTTTTAAGTTTCTGTTAGTGGACAGAATCTTGTTTTTTCATTCTTTTTTCTCCGAACCGCCGTGTTTTATCACCCTCACGCCCAGTCCTTTAGCTTAATTTTAACATAGATGATTAATTTTTCAACTGGAAATTACTTAAAAAATAAGTTCCGTTAGATACTGTCAATTTTTAAGTGACTTTGTTGTGTAATATGTACAAAAACGGGGCATTTCAAAATGCCCCGTTTCTTAATTTATAATTCAGTTATAAAAATCAAAGCTTTACGCTCTCTTTCGGCACCAGCTGTCCGGAGACAATTTCCATATTTTTGCCGGATGCCGCGCCGCGGATCTGCTTCAGCGCTTTTTCGAGCGCTACTTTTACCATCGCCTTCGTATTGATCTCATACGAAGTGATCTTGAGATCCGGGAAACCCGGATACAGGTAATTATCGAAGCCGACAATGGAAACATCCTCCGGCACGGAGATGCCGCGTTTTTCCAGCTCGAGCATCAGAAGGCCGGCGGTCAGGTCGCAGTTGCAGACGAACGCTTCCGGCATCTGTTCCGGGAGATGAATTTCGATCTGGCCCCGCTCATCACGGTCCTCCAGAATCCATTCCGCCGGTGTCACATCGCGGTGTTCCAGAACAGCCTTGGAAAAACCGCAGTACCGATCCATGATACTGCTGGAAAAATGAATCGAACCGACAAAAGCCAGCTTGGTCAGGCCATGCTCATACAGGTATTCCGTCATCAGATACATTCCGTGAAAGTTATCTGCGATCACGGCATCTTTTGCCAGCTCATTGTCGTAGAAATCCAAAAATACGATCGGAAGATCCACGTTTTTCTTCAGATAGTGGATGTAATCGCGGCTCGTGTCTCCCATAAGGATCAGTGCATCGACGGTCTGCTCCTTGGCGATGCACGGCACGATCATCTCATCTTCCATCTCCTGTTTCAGGATCTCCACGGTCACCATACAGCTCTTTTCCGTCGCCGCCAGTGCCATCTCCTGATACATTTTCCAGTAAAATGTCGTATACTCTGCCAGATACCGTTCCGGAATCACCACTCCGATGCAGCGCAGGCTTTTTCCCTGTGTATTTCTCGCTCCGCTTCCCGGCTGGCGGTACCCCATTTCCTTTGCAATTTCCAGAATCCGGGCGCGCATCTCATCGCTGACCCCTTTCTGTCCTGTAATCGCGTTATGCACGGTGACGGCGCTGACGCCCGCCACCTTTGCAATATCTGCCAATCTTACTTTTGCCATATCCGTTGCTCCTTAGTCTACTGCAACAAAGTGATACAGTCTGCTGACGAAATCACCCCAGAAATCTTTCATCCGGAAACCGGCATTCATCAGCATCTCGCCGCTGTAAACCTCATCGGTTCCCTCCAGACGATATTTTTTCGCCGGATCAAAGCCGCGCAGGCGAACCTTGCGGGACGGCATATTTGCCTGTGCCAGCACCTGTACGTAGGTCACAAGCACTTCGCTTTTATCCTCCGATGCTACTGCCCAGCAGTCGGATCTGTGGTTTTCACGGCTGGAAAGAATACGGTAATACTCTCCCTCGCGGATCAGTTCATGATATTTGTGATACATTGCGGTCTGCTCCGGAATCAGCTTTCTCTCTTCTTCCGGCAGTTTTGTGATATCAAGCTCATAGCCGAACGTTCCGGCCAGTGCCACATGGCCTCTCGTTGTAAACGGAGTTACACGGCCAACCGTGTGGTTCGGGCATACGCTGACGTGTGCACCCATTGAGCAGAGCGGGTAAATGAGGGCTGTTCCCTCCTGGATTTCCAGACGCTCAATCGCATCGGTGTCGTCGGAGCACCAGATCTGCGGACTGTAGTAAAGCATTCCAGGATCGAAACGTGCACCGCCGCCGGAGCAGTTCTCCAGAAGCAGATCCGGGAACTCCTGTATCAGACGCTCCTGCATCGCATACATACCGAGCACGTAGCGGTGGAACAGCTCCTGCTGGGAATCTTTGTCCAGGTAGGTGCTTCCCAGGTCGCTTAACTGACGGTTCATATCCCATTTCACGTATTTGATGTTTGCACTGCGCAGGATTTTTGCCACACATTCATACGCATAATCCTGCACTTCCGGGCGGGAGAGATCCAGCACGTACTGGCAGCGGATCTCAGTCGCTTCTCTTCCCGGAATCTGAATCGCCCATTCCGGGTGCTCTCTGTAGAGATCAGAGTCCGGGGAGATCATCTCCGGCTCGAACCAGATACCGAATTCAAGACCGATTTCATTCACTTTGTCAACCAGATTTTTCAGGCCGCCTTTGATCTTCTCTTCGTTGACAACCCAGTCACCGAGGGAAGAATCGTCTTTATTTCGTTTTCCGAACCAGCCGTCATCCATAACAAGCATCTCGATGCCGTCTTTTTTTGCCTCTCTTGCGATATCGAGGAGTTTATCGGTATCAAAATCAAAGTAAGTTGCTTCCCAGTTGTTAATCAGAATCGGGCGTTTTTTGTGGTTGTACGGGCTGCGGATCATATGTCTGCGATAAAATGCATGGTAGGAACGCGTCATTTTGCCAAGTCCCTCGGCAGAGTAGACCATAACAACCTCCGGCGCCTGGAATTCATCGCCGGCTTTTAAATTCCAGCAGAACTCCTCCTGGTTGATACCCATGACCATACGAACGGTATCAAACTGGCATCTTTCCACCTGTCCGATAAAGTTGCCGGAATATACGAAGTGCATTGCGTAAACCTCGCCGCGCTCCTGATCCGTTCCCGGTGTCACCAGGGCCACAAACGGGTGCTCCTGATGGCTGGACTCTCCTTTTCCGGAGGAAACGAGCTGTTTTCCGTAACGGAGCGCACCCTGCTGGATGTGGCGTTCTCTTCCCCAGGATCCATGAAGAGAAAGCATCTCAAAGTCTTCGTTGTCCATATCGAGGCAGGCACTGTAGATTTTCTCTACCTTCAGCGCTTCACTGCCTTCATTTTTCACGCGGACACTTCGGGTGATAACGTTTTCTTTTGTAAAAACAGAGTAGGAAAGGACAACAACAAGATCAAGAACAGGATCTTTGCAGGTGATTTCCAGAGTTTCTACTTCGTCCTCGGTTCCAAAAGAAGCTGGAAGACCGGTCAGCGGGCGTTTTCCTTTGAAAATTTCATAGGAATCAAAGAAAATCTCACATCCCATACGGCCCTGTGCATTTCTTATATTCAGACAGCTCTCACGGTAATCGCCGACTCCTCCGGTCGGGTATTCCATTGGAAAACGGTCGAGGAACGAAGATTTCTCTCTCTTATTGACGGACGGGGTGAACGGCGGCTCATCCATGCGGAGCGGATACAGATCCGGCTCTCCGTGCAGAAGGGGTCCGTAGTAAACATGTCCGACGTAGCCTTCCGGGCTCAGGCCGATCACATACGTCGTATTCTCTGTATTTAACTGAAAAAGCTTTTTCTCATCATAATATAAAATCGCCATTTTCTTCTCCTTATTTCAGGTAAGCTTGATCCGCCGGGCCGATTTTTGTACAAAAAGACCTCACCCGCCGGGCTGAGGCCTTTTTTTGTTTCTATATCACACAGCGTTTAAGCAGTTACCATTGCATTTTTTAATTTTTCCAGTTTCTCGGCTGCATCTTCAAGGGATGTGCCTTTTACGCCGAAATAGAATTTGATCTTCGGCTCAGTACCGGATGGGCGCACACAGCACCATGCGTTGTTTTCCAGCTCATAGTAAAGAACGTTGGAGGACGGAAGTCCGGTCGCGCTCTTCTCTCCGCTTACGAGATCCTGGCGTACATCTGCTTTGTAATCGCGTACGGCAAGAACCTGGAAACCGCCCAGCTCTTTTGGCGGGTTCTCACGGAAGTTGGTCATCATGGTCTGGATCTCTTTTGCACCGTCGATACCTTTTAAGGTCATCGTTGCAAGACCCTCTTTGTAGTAGCCGTACTCCTCGTACATATCCACCATGGCATCCCACAGTGTTTTGCCCTGCTGTTTGTAGTATGCAGCAACCTCGCAGAGCATCATAACTGCCACGCAGGCATCTTTATCTCTTGCATATGTTCCGGCCAGGCAGCCATAGCTCTCTTCCAGACCAAATACATAATTGTGTGCACCGCTCTGCTCAAAAAATTTGATCTGCTCGCCGATGTATTTGAATCCGGTCAGAACCTCGATCAGTGCCACGTTATAAGCTTTTGCGATTGCTTTTGCCATATCGGTCGTAACAATCGTCTCAACGAGTGCCGGGTTCTCCGGCATGGTTCCGTTCTTGGTGCGCTCACGCAGAATATACTCTGCGATCAGCATACCGGACATGTTTCCGGTGAAGCTTACGTACTCGCCGGTCTTGCTGTCTTTTGCATAAACGCCGAGACGATCTGCATCAGGGTCGGTTGCAAGGATGATGTCAGCGTCTACTTCTTTTGCCAGTTTCAGCGCCAGTGTCCATGCTTTCTCGTCTTCCGGGTTCGGGTAAGCCACCGTCGGGAAGTTTCCGTCCGGCACTTTCTGCTCTTTTACAACGTAAACCTGATTAAAGCCAAGCTCGCGCAGAACGCGGCGTACCGGCACATTTCCGGTTCCGTGAAGCGGTGTGTAGACGATCTTCATATCTTTTGCCGCATCTTTGATGATTTCCGGATGAATGCTCTGCTCTTTTAATTTTGCAACGTAACGGTCATCAAAATCGGTTCCGATGACCTGGAACAGGCCTTCTGCTCTTGCATCATCTTCTTCCATCGTTTTAACGGCAGAAAACTCGGTTACTTTTGCTACCTCTGCGAGAATGTTTTTGTCGTGCGGCGGTGTAATCTGTGCGCCGTCCTCCCAGTATACTTTGTATCCGTTGTACTCTCTCGGGTTGTGGCTTGCGGTAATGACGATACCGGAAATACAGCCGAATTCACGGACAGCAAAAGAAAGCTCCGGTGTCGGACGCAGGGACTCGAACAGATACGTTTTGATTCCGTTTGCATTCAGGCAGAGTGCTGCTTCGCGTGCGAATTCCGGAGACATTCTTCTGGAATCGTGTGCGATGGCTACGCCTTTTTCCTGTCCGTTCTGGGAAATAATGTAGTTGGCAAGGCCCTGGGTTGCCTGGCGTACGGTGTAGATGTTCATGCGGTTGGTACCCGCTCCGATGACACCGCGGAGTCCGCCGGTACCGAACTCAAGCTGACGGTAGAAACGGTCTTCGATTTCTGCCTCATTTCCTTCGAGTGCTTTCAGCTCTTCTCTGGATGCCTCATCAAAATATGGATCATTGCACCATTTTTCATATACTTCTCTGTAACTCATGTTTGTTATCCTCCCTGTCTGTTGTACTTTATTTAACTTAAGACAGCAGACTTTTTCTGGATTTAAGCTCGTTTCATCACAGCTTAAAGTTACTATTTGTTTAGTCTGCTGTCAACTTAAAAATTAATTTATTTTTTCTAATTCTCTTGGTTCCTGATAAAGCTCTTTTAGATCACTGAGAACCTGTACTTTTCCTTTGCGGTCTGCGGTGCTCCAGGCTTTTCGTCAGTTCCATGACAGCCTTCATATAGCAGGCATGATCCTCTCTTAACCGGCCATACTTTCCGCAGCGTTCCGCGCAGACGGTACATCATATTTTTCAGTGCTCCGTACGGATTTTCACTCTTCTCATCCGTCCAGAGTGCTTCGGTTAACTGTTCCAGTGTTACGATATGGTTTTTGTTGCAGATCATATAAACCAGCAGCTTTGTGATCATCGGGGAATGAATCGCTTCCTCGTTGAGGCAGCGTGTTTCATCGTACATGCGGAATCTTCCAGGCAGCTGTACGCGAATCATAAAACATCGTCTCCTTCTAAGAACTCAAGCTCTTTTTCGGTCTGAATTGCCGGCAGTGCACTGTATTTCAGATTCTTTGCCCAGCCTTTTTTCTCCTCGGAGAAGCGCTCGCTGATTCTCTTGTAGACGAGTTCGCATCCTCTCTGGCTGCCGCCCTGCAGCAGAATCACATACTGGGACGGGCTGTATTTTGCAAAGAAATCGGAATGACGCAGGCTGCGTTTCATTACCTCAAGCAGCTTTTCGGACATACGGTCAAGGCGCGGACCGCCTTTTGCCGGGTAACCTTTTCCGTCTGTAATGGTGCACAGCATCAGCCACGGCATCTGTCCGTTCAGCTCGGACATACGGTAAACAAGTCGGTAGCAGTCACGGAATCCGGCGAGGGAACAGAAGAATGCTCCGCCCTTTTCTCCCGGGCTCTCCTGAAGATCTGCCTGTACCTCTTCGATCACGCGGTGTCTGCTGCCCATGCGGCTTCCCAGATAGCGGTACTGCTCCACCAGTTTCTCGCTCGGTGTAACGCCAAGCTCTTCAAAGTAATGTTTCGAGGTCTGCTCGTACAGTTTCATGGCCTCTTTGTATCTCTCCAGGCCGATCAGCGCCTGCATCTGGACTGCCTGCCACTCGTCGAACGGATACAGTTCGGAAGCAACAGAAGTCAGTTTCTGCAGCTCATCGAACTCCTCGTTTTTCAGAAGATACTCACTTACTTCTTTCAGTGCATCGGAATATACTTTTTTCAGCTGCGCGCGCTCCGCCTGTACCCACTCTTCCTCGCCGAAATCTGCAAGGAACTCTCCGGTGTACAGCTCCAGTGCTTCGATCATCTGATCCATGCGCGCTTTCTCGTCCGTCTCTTTTCCTGCTTCCAGGATCTTATTTTTGATATCAATCGCATCTACCTCGACCGGCATCGGGCTGGTCCAGTGGTAAACGCCTTTCTGTGTATAAATGTACTCAAACTGCGGAAGTCCTGCCTCGACAAGGCTTCTTTTCAGGCGATGTACGCCGACACGCAGGCTGTTTGCCGCGTCCGCCACATCTTCTCTTCCGTATGTGCTCTCCAACAGTCTTCCTCTGGAAATTCCATTGTCCTTGTTATAGAGGAAAATCTGCAGAAGTCTCATCGATTTTGTTGCCATTGTTTTCCGGAAGGAAATCGGCTGGTCGCCGTACTCCAGGAAAAAACTTCCCATCATGTGTACTTTTAAAAGCGGTAACTGTTCTGTTTGGTTTTTCATTTCTTCGTTCATACTAACTCCTGTATTGCCTGTTGTGCTCTAATCTCTGTGGTCGGTTGCGCTGCGCTCCGCAATCGGCTGCGGTAACGGGCCGGCGGTTCCCTGTTCGTTCATTTCAAAAACAATTACGGACGCCGGATTTCTGTTTTCTATTTTACATCATTTTAATCAAAAATCCTACTATAAAATGTATAAAATATTAACTTTAACACCGAAAAATTCCTGCTTTTTCTTCTTTTGTCTTGTTATCTTTTTGTCAATCCCATCTCATCCGTAAATTGCCCGCATGATTTTAGCCATCAGCCGCCCTGCAGGCGCCGAGAGCACCAGTACTACAGCAAGAGATACCATGCCGCACCCGAGCAGTGCGCGGTTCACAAGTCCCCGTGCTGAGCAGAATCCGAGGCAGAATCCCTTCTTCCAGGGCCAGAACAGCTTTTCCGGTTTCCGGTTGAAAAAATCGAGCACCAGATGGGACAGAAAGCCCACGGCAAAATAAGCGGACGCATCCGGGTAGATGATGTCCACGCACGCCGTCAGCAATGCCAGCGCCGCAAATGAATGCATGAAGGAGCGGTGCGGCTGCTGTTTCCCATAGGCGCAGATCAGCAAAAATGCTGCCGTTCCGGTGAGGAGACGCAGCACGCTGCTGTCGCTTGTGAGGCGGCGGTAAATTCCAAGATTCAGTTTATACTCCGCAAGAATTGTGAGCACCGCAACTGCAACTGTTGCCGTAATAATCTTATCGGCATCGCGGTGCGCCTGTGAAGTGCCGACATCAATGTCACTGATCAAACCGCCGATCGCGGCAGCCCCGGCACCGGCCACAAGCGCGGGAACCGTCTGCGGCTGTAAAACAGCAAGTGCCGCTGCTGTTCCAATAAAAAAATGTGTTCTTCCAAGCATTTGTCTGTTTTTTCCTTTCGTAAAATTTCCTTTATCATAGCACATTCCCGCCCTTTTATGCAACCATTTGTTCGATTCTTTTACGACCGTATGGTCCTATCAGGATCAAAAAAGAACCTCCTGCGACCGTTTATCGCCGCAGGAGGTTCTCCTCTGTTTCTGCCTTTATTCCATACTATTTCCAGGTTATCTTATTTCACGTTTTTCCCTTCATTGTATGAATTTTCATTTGACATTTATCGCTCATTTGAGTTATATCTTTATGCTTCATATACCAGTTCACCAGCAAGATACGTCCGGCACACCGGAATGTCTTTGATCGTGCTCTCATCCACCTCAAACGGATTCTGACCCAGTACGACGAAGTCTGCCATCATGCCTTCTGCGATCTGGCCTTTCACGTTCTCCTCGAAACTTGCCTCGGCACTGCGGATCGTGTAACTGTCGAGTGCTTCCTGTACGGTGAATTTCTGATCCGGCAGGTACGGGCCGACATGGTCGCGCAGCGTTGTTCTTGTGACAGCGCACTGCATGCAGGCGAGGGCATCCGGCAGCTCTACCGGGCAGTCAGTTCCGTTGCTGACGGAGACGCCGTTATTCATCAGCGTCTTCCAGCTGTAGCTTGTGCTCGCAAGCTCTTTGCCGACGCGCTCCTCTACGATATGGTTATCGTAATCGAGGAAGATGCTCTGTGCGTAAACGTGAAGATGCATTTTCGCGATTTTTTCAAGCTGATCGGCTCTTGTGATCTGGCAGTGCACGATGCCGTGGCGGTGATCTTCTCTCGGGTTTTCAGCAAGGGCTTTTTCATAGGCACTTAACACGCGGTCGAGGCACGCATCACCGATCGTGTGAACTGCAGCCTGCATGCCGTGTGCATTGGCGTAGCCGATCATCTCATCCATGGTTTCCTGGGTGAATACCGGGATTCCGCAGGTGGACGGGTCGTCTGCGTATGGGCGACTGAGGAATGCTGTTCTCGCACCGAGTGCGCCGTCGCCGAGCATTTTCAGCGGTCCGATTTTAAAGCGGTCTGTGCCGATGCCGGTCACATTTCCAGCCTCAACGAAACCTTTTAAGGATTCCAGATCGGTAAAGTTGCTCTGCTCGTAAACGCGGACGGTCAGCTCGCCGGAATCCTCGAGTTCTTTGTATGCTTCGTTGACGGTCTGCCACGGAACGGCGCGGTAAACGCAGTAATCATCACTCTGGCTGCTGGTGACGCCGTAGCTGTTCAGGGCTTTGCAGGCGCTGCGGATCATATCTTTGATTTCCTCTTTGCTCGGCACCGGAATGCTGTCGTAAACCGGTTCCATTGCATTGTCGAAGAATCTTCCGTCCGGCTCACCGTTTTCCATACCGATCTCTCCGCCCTCCGGCTGCGGGGTATCTGCGGTGACGCCGAGGAGTTCCAGCGCTTTGCTGTTGACTACGAGGCAGTGGCCGCACGCTCTCGTCGCGCAGATCGGAACTTCAGTTGATACGCGGTCAAGATCGTAGCGGTTCGGCATGCGGTCCACGTCCGTGAAGTAATCCTGATTCCAGCCGCGGCCCATCAGCCATGCGCCGTCTTTTCGCGGATGCTCTTTCTGGAAGGTGTCGAGGCAGGCGAGCATATCTTCCAGGCTTTCGGTATGTGCGGCAAGCTGCGCTTTCAGCAGGGAGCTTCCGTAATTTAAAAGGTGCATATGGCTGTCGTTAAAACCGCTGCAGACGAATTTTCCGCCGAGGTCTACAACTTTGTCGCCGGCTGCTGCAAGGGCATCTGCCTCTGCGCTGCTTCCGGCGAAAACAAATTTGCCGTCTTCTACTGCAAACGCTTCGACAAGCGGCAGTTTTCCGGTGTAGACAGCTCCGTTTTTGTAAATTGTTTTCATATCATTATCCTCCTACTGTCATCTAAATTTGATTCTATTCTTTTCTGCCCATTTGCGCAATATACAAATTCAGACACGCTATTCTCTTGCGTGTCTGGATTCGCTTTTGAATATTTTTTATTTCGTTTTCTCTTCATAGAACAGGCAGGCGTTCTTGTCTACCGTGCCCTGGCCGAAGTTTCTTGCTTTGTAGTCTTTCAGCAGTTTGAAATACTGGTTCGAGAGAATCAGGATCACTGCTACGTTGACGAAGGTCGGGATCGCAGATGTGATATCAACGACAGTCCAGATAAAGCCCTGGTTGTTTGTCTTTACCAGATAGATCGTCCACAGTACGCCCGGCAGAGCGCGGACTGCGTAGAAGATTTTCATGACGATATCTTTCATCTTGCCTTCTTTTTTATACAGATGCTCCAGAATTGCCAGATAGTAGGTGAACCATCCGCCGGAAGTCGTTACAGTAAAAATGACCATGATGACTGCCAGAAGGATGCTTCCAAATTTGCCGAATCCGCTTGCAAATGCACTTAAAGCAAGTGTTCCGCCGTTCGTTCCGTCGGTCCAGTTTCCGCTTAAGATAACGGAAAGTGCGGTGATCGTACAGATAACCATGGTATCAAAGAATACCTCGAAAGATCCCCACAGACCCTGCTCTACCGGATGCGGTGTTTTTGCGGAAGCATGGATCATTGGAGAAGTACCCCATCCAGCCTCATTGGAGTATACGGAACGCGCCATACCCACACGGATAATCTCGCTGACTGCGCAGCCGGCAAAACCGCCGATCGCTGCTGTTCCGGTAAATGCGTTTGTTACGATGGCTGCAAATACGCCAGGAACGCGGTTGATGTTGATGATGATCATGCCAAGTCCCATCAAGATATAAAGAACGCTCATAAATGGAACGAGCTTGCTGAACAGACTTGCGATTTTCTTCGTACCGCCGCTTGTAACGACATAGGTCAGAATGCAGAGCAGAACGCCCATCACGATAACGCCTTCTACTTTGAAGCTTCCAAGATTGATATTCTCAATACCGAACGCACCGGCTACGACCTGAGATGCGGTCAGGTTGGAAGAGGTTACGAAGAAGGTGGAGAAAATACCGATGCCGAAGATGAGCGCTGGGATCAGCCACAGCTTGCCCCAGTGGCGCTCCTCGCCAAGTCCGCACTCCATGTAGTAAGTCGGACCGCCGTAGTACTCACCTTTTTCGTTGGTGTGACGGTAGTAGCAGCCGAGGGTAACCTCAACCTGTTTTAATATCATACCAAGCAGAGACGAAAGCCACATCCACATAATGGCTCCCGGGCCGCCTGCTGCAACTGCAGTTGCAACACCGGCGATATTACCGAATCCTACGGTACCGCCGATAGCGGTCGAAATCGCCTCAAACGAGGAAAGCATACCCTTTCCTTCACTTGCTTTGTCTTCTTTCTGGAACAGTTTTCCGCCGGTTCTCTTCATAATCCAGCCAAAGTGACGAAACTGGAAAAATCCAGAACGAACGGTAAAGTACAGACCGGTCAGAATCATCAGCGCGATCAGCGGCACGCCCCAAAGGACACCGTCCAGCCAGTTAAGAAATGCTATCATGTCAAAATCCTCCCTTTTTTCTTTTCCGGCAACAGTTTTCTTCAGACGTATCCTGTAACACCCGTTTCGTCTTTCGTTCTCCAACCAAACAGATTTCCACCCCTGGAACCTTTTGTCACGGTTCCAACTGCAGTACAATAAAAAGAGCAGCGGTCTTCACCACTGCTCCATTAAATCTACGTTCATGAAGCAATAGCTCCTCCACCAGTACGGTGAGAGTGCACAGCCTGTTCGACTGTACCCCAACGCAGACAGTTTTCGGGAACTGCCCCGTTTCGGCGAATGCTCCTTTCCCTGCCCGTCCCAGACCCCGTTGTCTCAGGACAGCTACTCTTAGCCTTCGCGCCTCTATTGCCGAATATGTATATTGACAGGTATTATCATATGTTTCTTTTCGCTACTTGTCAATCGTTTTTTCGACATTATTTTACAAAAATTTTATATTTTCGAAATTTGTCCTGATTTATTTGACTTTCTTGTCTCCCTCTGACGGCTTCAGCTGGTTGAACTTCCACAGACGCTCCATATAGCCGGACTGCTCTTTGGCCAGCTCTTCCACATTCGGGTTGTAAATGATTCCTTTTACCATTCATTCTCTGTCTGTCATACCGTCCTCCTGTCTGCTGTAGGATCTAAATAAGTATCCCTTCCAAATGATCCATCTCATGCTGGCAGATCTGGGCTGGCCAGCCGGTGAATTTTTGGCGTTGTTTTTTCCAATTCCAGTCGTAGTATTCGATTTCGATGTTCTGGTACCGCTTTGTTTTCCGCACGCCTGGCAGGGAGAGGCAACCTTCTTCTGTTTCGTAGGGGCCGCTTTTGCGGACTATCACCGGGTTGAACATGATGATGTCGCGGAATCCGGCGTTTACGATGATGATGCGTTTTTTCACGCCGATCATATTTGCCGCCATGCCGACGCATGCCTCGCGGTTTGCTGCCAGTGTGTCCTGCAGATCTCTTCCCACCTGCAGATCTTCCTCTGTCGCCGGGATGGATTTCTGTCCGAGGAAGAGAACGTCTCTCATAATTGGTTTTACCATTTGTGTTTCCTTTCTCTTTCGGCCTTAAAGGCCGAAATCGTTTAATTTTCTATTTGAATCCGCATATCGCACGATGTGCATCCGATCACGGTTTTTCCGCCTTCCTGCTCCAGTCGTTCTACTTTTCCGCCGCAGAACGGGCAGATCCAGTCGATCTGTTTTCCTGCTTTGACAACCTGCATCATGTTGACGAATTTTGTCGTATCTACATTTTTCGAATTGCAATTCTACGTCCAATCACCGGAGAGTACTTTTCGCAATTCGCCGTTTTCATTCAGAATAACGGTGTCGCCCTCCTCGATGTTCCAATCATACAGCATCTGATCCTCCTGGCGGATGCGCGATTCTGTTCCGTTTTCATCTTTCAAAACAACAACTGCCATGACAGGCTCGTCGGCACCGCGCTCCTCACAGCCGAAATCAAGGTCTTCCTCAATTCGCATTACCTGATATTTCATAAAAACGCCCTTTCGTCAAATATAATTCATGCTTTTTTGTATTCCACACGGTTTTTGCTGTTACAAAACTTTTTATTCCTGAATCGTAAAAATCACAACCCGCTCCCGGCTGTCCCCGCCCGGAAACAGATCCATACAGTCGATCTCATCGAGAAATTCCAGTTCCGGCACCGTCATCAGATACGAGATATAAGCATCCGACGGGTAATAGAAAAACAGCTGGATCTCCCGCGGATTTTCGTAGTACGATTCCAGCAGTCTTGCCATCGCTTTTCTTAAGATTTCAAGCGAAAACGGGTTAAAAAAATACACCCGGTCCACTTCCACAGGAACGGGAAAATTTTCGGCGCTCTCCAGCACAAACTCCGTCCGCGCACCAGAGGCCGCCGCCTTTTTGTTTTCCATTGCCTTCGCATAAATCCGGTCATCATACTCCACACCGATGGACCGGCACCGGGTCTGCGCCGATAAGAAGAAATCCACGCGGCCCTTTCCGCATCCGTAATCGAGCAGCGTATTTCCCTTTCGGATCATCCCTGTGTTTGCCATCCGCTCCAGCGCGCAGTACGGGGTCGGCTCATACGGATACCGGTACAGATCCGACCGGCTGTCGTCCCGCCCCATTGTGTGGATCTGAAGCAATCTGTCCCAGCGGTTCTCGTTTTTATCTTCTCTCATCGCCCGTCTCCCGATACTGATACTGTTCAAATAATTCCAGATATTCTTTCTCCACTGCATCAAACGGCCGCACCGCGTAGTCCAGCGTGATGTGAAGCTTCGGTGCATCCCCCTCCTGCGGCTCCTCCAGCAGATTCGTCAAATCGTACCACAGCAGATCATTGTCGATCTGTTTCATCATCCGCTGCTCCTCCGCCGTCAGATCACTGCCAAGATATTTCTCATAAATCACCGAAAGCAAATGATCCTCAATCTCGCGGTACCGCGGCATCTCCTGCTTTAATGGCCGCGGCACGTCCGACATGTAACACTCGCTCGCGTCATGCAGAAGGCACGCCAGCACCAGCCGCCGGGAATAGCCGCGCGCGGCAGCCTCTTTCGCACAGCAGACGCAGTGCTCTCCCACTGACCAAAACGTCGTCACATGGCCGTTTCCGCGGCAGATCATCGGCAGCGCATGCGCAAAATCTTCCACACAGAGCAGCCCCGGATCAGGATGTACGGGATCGAAGTGTTTTCTTGTATACGTCGTTATCGTACTCATTCTTTGACCTCGCTGTACGGCTTTACTGCCGGCTGTCCCGCGTGCGGCTCGCCGATGATTTTTTCCATCCAGACCATATCGTACCAGCGGTCGAATTTGTAGCCGCAGTTGTGGAAGGTTCCCACGAGTTCGAATCCGAGATGCGCATGGAACTCGGCGCTGTTTTTCGTCAGATATTCATCCTCGACCTGCGGATAGCCGATGCAGGCGTAGAGGTTCAGAATGCCCATTTTTTTCAGGCGGTCCGCCAGCTCCTCATACAGTCTCCGGCCAAGGCCTCCTTTTCTTGCATTGTGATCGAGATAAATGGTCAGCTCGCTCGACCAGTCGTATGCGGCGCGGCCGACAAAGGCATGTGCGTATGCATAACCTTCGATTTTTCCATCCTGCTCGATGACGAGGTATGGATATTTTTTCATGATATCACGCATGCGGTTCTCAAATTCTTCCAGAGACGGCACGTCCCACTCGAAAGAAATGACGGTGTATTCTACATAATAAGCATAAATCTCCAGAATGCGTGCGGCATCCTCTATTTTTGCATCTCTGACAGTAATTGTACTCATAATAAATTCCTCCTCTGACCGTACTGCTTGCGTTTTCTGAACTTTATCTTATCACTCCGCTGAAAAATGGACAACATGATTTCCAGATTTCCTTTTTTCTAAATTTTTCTGTGCTCTTTGCTTTCTTTCCTGTATAATAAAAGAAACAAGACGGATCACTATTTTTCTTCTTAATGAAAGAAAGGAACGTGCCTATGAAAATTTTAAATCTCGAAAACGAAAACCGGAAATTCACCAAGTCCATCGAAAATTTCCACGTCATGGAATATCTCCAGGATTCCAGCGTCTCGCCGATGACTGCCATGGAGGAGTATTACATGAGCAAAATGAATGTGCGCCGCCGCCAGGTTGTCATTGAACTGGACAAGGAGCACTCCGCGATTATCCAGTCCGGTGCGATGCAGTGGATGGGCGGCCATGTACAGGCGACCGCCGGAATCAAAGGGATCGGCGACCTGTTCGGAAAGGCCATCAAAGGCGCCATGACAAAGGAATCTGCCGTAAAACCGGAGTACGTCGGCGACGGATATCTCGTGCTGGAACCGACCTACAAATACATCATTCTTGTGGATGTCGAGAAATGGGGCTCCTCCGGAATGACGATTGAGGACGGCATGTTCCTCGCCTGCGACGGCAGAGTCAAAACCAAACTGACCGCCCGCAAGAGCATTTCCTCCGCTGTCCTCGGCGGCGAAGGCTTCTTCAATCTGAGCCTCGTCGGCAGAGGCGCCGTTGCCCTCGAAAGCAACGTACCTGAGGACGAGCTGATCGAAGTCGAACTCGAAAACGACGAACTGAAAATCGATGGAAACCTCGCCGTCTGCTGGTCCTCCAACCTTGATTTCACCGTAGAGCGCTCCACCGGAACCCTCGTCGGATCCGCCGTCAGCGGTGAAGGCCTCGTCAACGTCTACCGCGGAACCGGCCGCGTCCTCATGAGCCCGGTCGCCCCGACAGATTCCCTGCCGACTGCAACCAACACGACCCAGGCGAACCCCGCTGTGAAGAACAACCTTCCGCCGGAAAATTAAATTCGAATCCTCTCCGCCCCTATGCCTAATACGCATAGAAAAAAGTCAAATTAAACCTCGTTTTTGATTGACACTTTCTTCAAAACATGTTAGCGTAAAATACGCATTTATCTTTACATTCTTAAGAAAAACCATACGATAAAATACATGTTCTGGAGAAAATGATGAATAGAATAAACTGGACTGAACTGAAACCGCAGATTCAGCAGGTCGGGCGATTAAGTCTGCCTGCGATTCTTACACAGATTACTACGATTGCGATGCAATACATTGATTCCGCGATGGTCGGCGCGCTTGGGGCGAATGCTTCGGCGGCGATCGGACTGGTTTCGTCGACGACGTGGCTCCTCAGCGGTACGATTTATGCGGTTTCAGCCGGTTTTTCTGTTCAGGTAGCGCATCAGATCGGGGGAAATCATGACAAGAAGGCAAGGGATGTTGTGCTGCATGGCATCGCGTCCGCGCTTGTTGTGTCGGCTGTTTTGTGCCTGATCGGGCTTCTGATCAGTCATCCGCTGCCGGGGTGGCTCGGCGGTGCGCAGAAGATCCGGCGGAATGCCACGCTCTATTTTATGATGTTTGCCATCATGCTTCCGTTTTCCCAGCTCAACTCGCTGATGTCGTCCTTCCTGCAGTGCAGCGGTGATATGGTGACACCCAGTATTTTAAATGCCGTCATGTGCGTGCTCGATGTCATTTTCAATGCTCTTTTGATTCCGGTTTTCGGTGTCATGGGTGCCGGTATGGGAACGATGCTGGCCTGCGCCGTCATCAGCCTCACGGGTGCCTGGTTCTGTTGTGTCCGCAATCCGCGGCTGCGTCTCCGCCGGAAGGAAAAAACGGTTTTCGATGCGAAAATTCTGAAAACTGCATTCAAAATCGGTGTGCCGGTTGCCGTACAGGAAATCGCGATGAACAGCGCCATGGTTGCTGCCACCATGCTGATTGCCCCGCTCGGCTCCATTGCGATTGCGGCCAATTCGTTCGCCGTCACCGCCGAAGGCCTCTGCTACATGCCAGGCTACGGCATCGGTTCCGCCGCGACAACGCTCGTCGGCAGAAGCTACGGCGCCGGAAATTACAAGCTGGCGAAACGCTACGGAAATATCTGCATTGCCATGGGCGCAGTCCTGATGGCCATCACTGGAGGTCTGATGATGATCTTCTGTCCGTTCGTCTTTAGCATTCTGACTCCTGACCCGCAGGTTCGCTCGTTTGCCGCCGAGGTACTCCGCATCGAACTGCTCGCCGAGCCGTTTTTCGGCGCTTCCATCGTTGCCGCCGGAGCCCTCCGCGGAACAGGCGATACGTTTGTGCCAAGCCTTCTGAACCTTGGCAGCATCTGGGTCATCCGCCTCGGTCTCGCGGTGCTTCTCATCACCCCGCTCGGCCTGCGCGGCATGTGGATCGCCATGGCTATCGAGCTCTGCATCCGCGGACTGCTGCTGCTTTACCGCCAGCATACATCGAAATATTATAAAATATCATAAACGCCATACAAAAAAGAGGTGATCTGCCGGCACAGAGCAGATCATCTCTTTTTTTTGCATCCTGCTTATTTTTTGTTTTTCATTCCAAAGTTTTTCTGTTCATCCTCGCGGAACAGACGGTTTTTATCCTTATAAGACTGAAACGCATGTTTTGTCGCCTTCCACATGGTCCGGAACGAGAGCCCCTGTTCTTTATCATATTTCGATGGCAGTAAAAGATAGCAGAGAAGGGAAATCAGTACGCCGATGCCGGTATCCAGAATCCGGGCAAGCGTATAGAAAACAACTCGTTCCTCACCAACTGTGTAAAGTACCACAAAGTAGACCACGATTCCCGGCTGGATCGCAGAGTCCGCCTGCAGTGCCAGATTGCACCACAATACCAGGCAGAGCCCCGCCGCCAGCCACAGAAAAGCCGGAATTCCAAACGGCTGTTTCTGATACAGCATGTAGAATGGAATGACCAGGATTCCTCCCACAAACGTTCCGATCAGGCGATTGATTCCATTGTGGAATCCCTCTTCAAACCGGCTCCCAACCCCGTACACTGCGCCGATCAGCGCAAAGCAGGGGTTGCGGCCGCCGGGAATCAGATATTCATAAATCAGGGAAGTCAGCAGAACAACCACCGCTGTCCGCCACATGCGTTCCGTCAGACGGGGTGATTTGAAATCCTTCAGCGGCGTGAGCTGCCACTTATTTTTCACCTCCGCCCGGTCCAGCATTTCCTGTGGTCCCATAGGCTGCTCCTGTCAAAAACTCTTATTATTTGATAAATTATTTGATAAACTTCACTTCCGGATAAATTGCCTGTTTTGCAGCCTCTTTGCGCTCGTTGAAAACAACTTTGTTCTCTTCAAACAGGTTGCGTCCTTCTGCATCAATAGAAACGATCAGCGGACCGAACTCTTTTACTTTATTGCACCATAACGTCTCCGGCATTCCCAGTTCATCCCAGTGATGCTCTGCAATTCTTTCCACCTCAGTCGCGGCAACAACCGCGCAGCCTGCCGGGAAGACACAGTGAATGGCACCGAATTCTTTACATGCACGCTCGGTATTCGGACCCATGCCGCCTTTTCCGACAATGACACGTACGCCGGTCAGTTTTGTAAATTCATACTCGAATTTCTCCATACGCATGGAAGTAGTCGGTCCGACAGAAACCATCTCGTAATCATCTTCTGTTCCCTCAATTTTCCGTACGATCGGGCCGGCATGGAAAATTGCCTTGTCTTTGATATTATATGGAAGCTCTCTTCCGTACTCAACGAGTCTGCGGTGTGCAACGTCACGGCAGGTCATGAGATCGCCGTCCAGCCAAACAATATCTCCGATGTGGATATCTTTCAGGTCTTCTGCGCTTACCGGTGTAATCAGAACTTTTTTATCTCCTCTAATTTCGATCATAATTCGTACCTCCGTTTATGCATTAAATTTCCAGGTGGAATGTGTATCACAAGTTACTGTCAGATCAGGATTTACCACGATATGGCCGCGGCGGTGGGACCAGCATCCCACATTTACGGCAACGCCGATCGTGGATGGATGACGGGCGGTGTTTTCAATGTTTACACCCATAACGGAATATTTTCCGCCCATTCCCTGCGGTCCAAGGCCGATGGCATTGATGCCGTCTTCCAGCAGACGCTCCATTTTTGCTGCATTTGCATTTTCATTGTGGGAACCGATCGGGCGCATCAGCGCTTTCTTTGAATTTAATGCTGCGGTTTCGATGGATGTTCCAACTCCAACGCCGACAAGAAGCGGAGGACACGCATTTAAGCCGTAGCTTGTCATCTGATCCAGTACGAAATCGGTGATTCCTTCATATCCTGCACCTGGCATCAGAACCATCGCTTTTCCAGGAAGCGTACATCCGCCGCCTGCCATGTAAGCGTAGATTTCGCATTTGTCACTGTTCGGAACGATATCCCACCATACGGTCGGGGTTCCTTTTCCTACGTTTTTCTTGGTATTGTACTCATCAAAAGTCTCTACCGAGTTGTGGCGGAGCGGTGCTGCAAAGGTAGCCTGTACAACAGCCTCTTTCAGCAGGCCTTCCAGTTCATTGATGTACGGAAAATTCGTTCCGCATTTCAGCCAGAACTGAAGCACGCCGGTGTCCTGGCAGCTCGGACGGTTTAATTCCACCGCCAGTTTCTGGTTTTTGGTCATCGTCTCATACAGTGCTTTCGGAAGCGCTGCTGTTTCCTGGGAGCCCAGCTCCTCCAGCTTTGCAACTACATCGTCCGGCAGCTTTTTGCCGATGTGGGCAACAAAATCAGCTACCATGTCTGTTAAAACTTTTACTCCATTTTCGTTTGTCATAATATACCTCCTATGAATGATTTTCATGAGTGAACTTTGTGGTGCGGGGCAGGAATTTTCTGCCCCTTGTGGTGTGTGATACCTGTTTATGCGAAGGAATGCTTATCATGGATAAAAAGGAAACAGGATGGGCAGCAGTATCATGCAGATTGCAAAGGATACGAGGATCAGAGGCAGGCCGGATTTTACATAATCCTTGAATTTATAGCCTCCGAGTCCGACTACCATCGTGTTTGCAGGCATACCAATTGGTGTTGCATACGCGCAGGAACCGGCGATAACAGTTGCAATCACAACGGACCGCGGGTCTGCTCCAAGGCTGTTTGCAAGAGAAACAGCGATCGGAATCATAAGTGCCGTAGTGGCTGTATTTGACATAAAGTTGGTCAGTACACAGGTTACCAGGAAAATTACCAGGAGAAGCAGAATCGGATTTGGATTGGATCCGAGCAGACCGACGATTTTATCGGCGATCATACTTCCTGCCCCTGTGACATCCAGTGCTTTTGCCAGGGAAAGAGAGCCTCCAAAGAGGAGAACTACTTTTAAGTCAATGGAATTCAACGCTTCTTTTTCTGTCAGAACCCCGGTCAGCACCAAAAAGAGTGCGCCAAGACAGGCGGAAAGCTGAATGCTGATTCCAATTAATTCTTCGAAAATCATAGCGAAAATTACAACGATCAGAACAACAAGTGAAATGATCTGTTTCCATTTCGGAACATTGCTGAAATCTTTCTGCTCTTCCAGGTTCTGGGCTGCTTCGTTCTGATTCTGCGGAAGAAGTTTATATCCAAAACAGACGAAGTAGAGGATTCCTATCAGCAGCATCGGAATTCCGATTGGCGCGTACATGAAAAAGCTGGTTTTGATTCCCATCTCCTGCAGTGCATTGACGCCCATCAAATTTCCCGGCGCTCCGATGATAGAGAGGTTTCCGCCGAGGGCTGCCGCGAATACAAGCGGCATCAGCAGGTGGCTTCTGGAATAACCGGACTCATCTGCGATTCCACAGACAACCGGGATCAGTACGGCAGCGGTTCCGGTGTTGGATAAGAATCCTGACATCACGCCGGCAATTACCATAATGGCGATGATCAGTGTTTTTTCGGTTTTGGCAAAGCGGGTTACAAGTCCTCCGATTTTGTTTGCCATTCCCGTCTCGAAAAGTGCCTGGCCAACAACAAACATGCCGACGCAGAGGATAACGTTGCTGTTTACGTATTGAGAGAAAGTCGTTGATACATCCAGAATTCCGGTGAGAGTCAATCCAAGCGCACAGATCGAAGCTGTCAGACCCAGCGGAATTTTCTCCAGAATGAAGCTGACAATCGCAAATACCAGAAACAGCAATGTGATTGTGGTTTGAGACATTCCCAAATCTCCTTTCGTTTTTTCAGTTTTCTTTTTCTTGAAAAGCATCGGCCGAACACGTTTCTTTTGTTACTTGTATTATACGGCGTGTACTGGTTAAAAAACAAATTGGTGGAATACATGACCCCATAAAAAATTTTTATATTCACAAAACAGGGGCTCTTTTTTTGTGCATTTTTACCTGGTTTTGCGGGAAACCGAAAAAAAATATAGAAACATTTACGTCTCTATGGTATCTTAATGGTAATATAATGTTGTCTCAACGAACATTTGGAGGGGAAAAATGACTTTAAATCAGCTTCGTTACTTCTGTATGGCAAGCCGGTGCCACAGTATTACAAAAGCGGCCGAGGAATTGTACGTGACGCAGCCGACCGTATCGGTTGCTATCCGTGATCTTGAAATTGAATTCGGCGTCAGTCTCTTTTCCAGAAAGGGAAATCAGTTAATTCTGACGCGTGAAGGGGAGGAATTTTATCAGAAAGCAAATTATATTCTCCAGTACTGCAATGAGCTGCAGGCGGATTATTCCAATCTCTCCCGTGTGCGCCCGCCGATCCGCATTGGTATTCCGCCGATGCTGAGCACCGTCTTTTTTCCCGAGCTTCTTCTCGCTTTTTCAGAAGAGCATCCCGAAATTGCGGTATCTCTTGAGGAGTATGGTTCGGTCCGTGCCTGTAATCTGGTGCAGGATGACACACTGGATCTGGCGCTTGTCAATATGGAACAGTATAATATTGATAAATTTCACCATACCGTTCTTGCGGATGACCAGGTCGTATTTTGTGTAGCAAAAAACCACCCCCTGGCAGGCAGAGAAGTGGTTTCCATTCAGGATATGGCAAAACAGCCCTTAATTTTCTTTAATGCTGACTCGGTGCAGAATCAGCTCCTGAAGCTGCGGTTCGAACTTGAGGGGTATACACCGAATATCATCATGCGGAGCAGCCAGATTTACACGACACTGCAGTTTTTAAAGACGAGCCGCTATGCCTGTTTTCTGTATTCCAGCATGACTGATAAATTTCCGGAAATCATCGGCATTCCGATGCAAACACCAATTCGAGTGAAAATCGGCATGATATGGAAGAAAAGCAGATACATCAGCAGCGATATGCAGACGCTGATCTCTTTTACAAAAAAGTATTATCAGATGCATTCGTTGATTCCATCGGACAAAAAAACGAGCGGGGATTGAATATATCCCCGCCGTTTTCTGTAATCTTTTTTTATTTCTCTGGAAAATCGTATCGTACAATCTCACAGTTTTTCACACCAAATGCCGCATATTCTTCATTCGTCATATCGTGAAAATACGACTGCACGACACGCGCAATGCCGTTGTGTGCGACGAGAATATACGTTTTTTCATCGGATTCTTCCCGAATTTCATCCAGCAGATTATAGATTCTCTGCGCCAGCCGCAGAGTCGATTCGCCGCCCTCGTGGCTCATTGCGAAGCATTCCTTCGCCTTTTTGAAGTCCGCTCCATCGCGTGCTGTGGACTCCCATTTTCCAAAATTCTGCTCCGTCAGCCGCGGCTCCGGCCGCGCCGGGATGCCGGTCATCTCGGAAATATGTTTCGCGGTGTCTGCCGCACGAACCAGCGGGGAATACAGAATCTCATCCGCCTGAATCCCCTCTTTCAGGATTTTCTCCCCGGTCTCAACCGCCTGCTGATGCCCAAATTCCGTCAATGCAATATCCGTCGCCCCACAGATCTTATTCTCCACATTCCAGATCGTCTGCCCGTGACGCACAAAATAAAAATGTCCCATGAAATGATTCCTCCTGCTTATCCTCGTCAAATGTTTCTTTCTTTTCAGAATATCACAAGCCCGCATCTGCCGCAATGAACTGTTTTTAAAAACTCCATTTCCACCAGATGAATCTTATTTTATTCACTTTTTGTACCTTTTCTTTAATTCATTTTCAATTTTTAAACGTCTCAACCTCCACAACCCGGTCTTTCCCTTTCGTTCCCCAGATCATCAGATGGGCCTTATATTCCACCGAATCCCGTGCATAAAAGAATGGCTCCTCGCGCAGCAATGATGCGCGTTTTCCTTCGGCTTCCAGTATCTTTTTCCGTTTCATTGCCTGCTCCTGGATTTTTCGGATCTGGGTTCCTTCTTCGCCAGTGAAGCGTCGTTTCGGGTAATTCTGTGCTTCGCGGGCCAGTTTTTTTTCCAGTAAATCCACGACTTTCGCGTGGCGGCTCGTATGCAGCAGTTTTGCGATCTGTTTTGCGAGGAGTTTTCCCTGCCATTTTTCATAAAGTGCAAGATACCGCAGCAGCACTTTATCGCCTGCCTCCGATGCCAGTTTTTTCATCTCCGTAATTGCCTCTTCCGTCGCTTCCCACCACGGGCATGACGGTACGAGATACTGATCCGGCACCGCCGGGTAGCAGCAGAAATTGAGCGGCGGGAAATTGGCCAGCGATGCCAGACGCATTTCTTCCTCGGTGCAGAACGCCTCGCCGAGGTATTCCAGCTTGTCCCGCAGGATCGCAATACGGAACTCAATCTGCCGCAGATACTCGTATCCGTCCACCCAGAAATGACCCGTTTTTCCGTAATCAAACAGATGCACTTCCAGTGAAAGGCGGCTGAAAAACAGCGTGCACACCGTCTCTTTCTGCCGCACGATCAGAACGTACTGCTCCCCGTCTTTTTCCAGTGCAGCATCTATTTCTCCCTCGTATTCCTTCTGATACGTTCCCGTCAGCTCCGCGTCATGAAAAACGAGAAAGCTCTCTGCCGCATCGTTCATCAGATAGACAAGCCAGATCTCCTTTTCTCCTCCCCCGTACCGCTCACCCGGAAGCAGCAGCTCGAACTGCCCCTGCGAAAGAAGCACATCCAGTCTTTCCAGTTCCTCGGTCCATGTGATATTTTCTGCAATTTCCATTCCGTGATTCTCCCCTGTTTTCTTTTACTTCCTATGATACACCATAAAAAGGCTCCACTGCAATCCAAAGCAGTAGAGCCCCTTCTCCAAATTTTTCTGTTATTAATCCGTCCCGTTATCCGGCGCATGCCGTCCGCACTTTCTCGTCCAGCGTCGTCTGAATCTCTTTTAAATTCACCGGTTTCGGAATATGCCCGCGTCCGCGCACCGCTTGCGGTCCGTTGCAAAGGTATTTGCTGTCATCGCAAAAATCGGAACATCATTGTCCTCACGCACACTGTTTCGAATTTTTTTCGTCGCCTCGATGCCATCCATCACCGGCATCTGCATATCCATGAAGATCGCAAAATAGCTTCCCGGATCCGACGCTTCAAACTGATCCACGGCCTTGGAACCATTCTCCGCCCAGTCCACGACAAGGCCGAAGCTTCCAAGCAGCTCCGTCGCAACCTCTGCATTCAGTGCATTATCCTCCGCAAGCAGAACAGCAGCACACCTGCAATCAGTGCCACCAGATACAGCGGGTGGTCAAACAGATACGCCATGATGGTCGGTGTCTCCACGTTCATGCTCGTAAATGCGGTGATCGCCGGATGGCGGGAAAATGCAAACTCCTCCTCTCGTATTTTCTTTTCGCAGGCAATAAAAAAGCACCATAGATTCTCCTACCGTGCATTTGAGTCATTTCTCCCTATTTATTTTATAAGAAATGTTCCATATTTACGCAGCTGGCTGCCATTTTACAGGCCTTGTAGCTTTGCGTCACAGCCTTTCGACTGCTTTGCCGAGATTCTTTTTTTATTTTAATTCATTGCTGTAAGACTCTCTTCTCCTTTCCCATCGGAATATGATATAATGACCTCTGGATTTTGGCAGATTACTGTTTTTAACATTGGAGGTGTACGATGAAATACAGACTCATGACAGAAAACGATTTAGAATATGTTGTCGAAAAAAATAATGAATACTACAACAATGTCGAAGGCTGCTGGACCTATGAAAAAGCCTATAAGAGAATTTATCAGGTACTCACAATGGAAAATTCCTGAAGTAAACTGCGGAATCGCAAGTATGTGTTTCGTCTTGAAAAAGCAGCAAAAATATAGTATAATATTTTTGTTGCTGACCTGGCTGAAACATTTATAATTTTTGTTTCTGTAGCTCAGCAGGATAGAGTGTCCGCCTCCTAAGAGAAAGCCGAGGCATTCCCCAAAGGGAAAAAATAAAAAACAACTTTCAGTTCGAATCTATTCTGAAAAATGCTAATGGTGACAACAAAGCATTCCCCAAATTGGGGAACGTTCTAATGTTACCAAATCAAAAAAATCTGTAGATTGACAACTCGAAAAAGAGTTGATAATCTTATATATGGCCGAAGGGAAAAATCCCAGAAACCCAGTAAAATCAAGGGTTTGCGGCATGTGTCGTCATAGCTCAGCTGGATAGAGCACTCGCCTCCTAAGCGAGGGGTCGGAGGTTCAAAT
>ERZ827488.33-NODE-33-length-182499-cov-9.679008_pt1 | contig 182499 bp, 156 predicted proteins | sample MGYA00519771_ERZ827488 | MGnify/ENA primary metagenome ERZ827488 (study PRJEB31778, sample SAMEA3449323) | human gut metagenome | biome: human gut; feature: human-associated habitat; material: faeces | place: United Kingdom | collected 2010/2012 ... | reverse complement strand
AGCAGCTGACTTGTAATCAGCAGGTTGTAGGTTCGACTCCTATCACCAGCTCCAAATTAGATTATGTGGTTATTATAGCAAGGAGGATACACCTGTTCCCATTCCGAACACAGAAGTTAAGCTCCTGAGCGCTGATGGTACTTGGTGGGCAACCGCCTGGGAGAGTAAGACGTAGCCACGTAATCTTTTTTTATATACAAAAATAAAAAAAGATTTTGTTGGTAGCGAATTTAACTATAGGTTTCAACTTTCTCGGCTCTTTTACTTATGAGGGAATCTGTTTTGTGGTGAAATGATTATAACTCATAGTTTAGCCGAGATTTAAATATAAATAAGTTAATAAAATGATTAAACTTTTTAGGAGTTGTTACAAAAAACGATGAATAAATATAACATTTATTTTTTTAGAGTTTTTTATAACAACTCCTTATTTTATCGCATATAGGAAATTATATTCATTTAAAAATTGTAGATAAGTATAATTTACGTATATGTGCTTCAAAGAAATCTACATTTTTAAGGGGCTTTAGAATTAAAGATTTCTTTATATAATAATAAATTATATTTTATTTAATTTAAAACTAAATAAGATAGACATTTCTAAATGAATCCTTTATTATTTTTACTAGATGTTACTTTTTTTTTATATTGATATGTTATAAAATAAAAACTATAGGTTAAGGTATTGAGTGGGGAAAATCTTAAGATATGGAGGAAGAGTATGAATATAGGAGTTGTAGGGGTAAATCATAATTTAGCTCCAATAAATGTTAGGGAAGCAGTATCTTTTACGGATACAAAAAAAATTGAAGCAATAAATATACTATTGGATAGGGAAATCGACGAAATTGTAATTTTATCTACTTGTAATCGAAGTGAAATTTATATAAGTGGTGAAAATATAAAACAAAAAGTCGATGAAGTGGCAAATTTTTATAAAGATTATTTCGGGGTAAAAGATATAGAACAATATTTATTCAAAAAAACAAATTTAGAGGCAATTCAACATTTATTTGACGTTACAGCTGGTTTAGACTCACTTGTTGTAGGTGAAGACCAGATTTTAGGACAGGTAAAAGATGCACATGAGTTTTGTATGAAGTTAGGTGCAACTAAAAAGGTATTTAATAAACTATTTAGAGATGCTGTAACAACATCTAAGGAAATAAAGACTATAACAAAAATATCACAACAACCTCTTTCAATTAGTTATATAGGTGTAAAATTACTTAAAGAAAAAATGGGTACTCTTGAAGGTAAAAATGCATTAATTGTGGGATTAGGAAAAATGAATTTACTTACATTAAACCATTTAGAAGAAGAAAACGTAAAAAATATTTATATAGCTAACAGAAATATTGAAAAAACAAAAGAGATAGAAAATAAATTTGATAATATAATTCCAATTGAATATAGTGATAGACATAAAATAATTCAAGAAAAATCTATAGACATAGTAATTAGTGCTACGTCTTCACCTCATTTGGTAATCAAATATGATGATATGCCTAAATTAGATAAAAAAATATATATAATGGATATCGCCTTACCAAGGGATATAGATACAAAATTAAAAGAATTAAATTATGTTGAATTATATGATATTGATGATTTAAAAGAAATTCATGATAAAAATGATATAAAAAGAAATGAATTAGCACAGAAAGCTCAAGAAATTATAAAAATAAAAATAGATGAGTTTACTGAATGGTTAGATTTGACTTTCATAGATCCTACAATACAGTCATTAAACAGTAAGTGTATAGAAATTAAAGAAGACACTTTAGAGTATATTTTTAGAAAAATTGATTTAAATCAAAGAGAACAGAAGATAATCGATAAGATGCTAGGTTCTGCATTAAAAAGAGTTATTAGGGAGCCTATTATTAATTTAAAACAAGTAAAAAATAAAGGTCAAAGGGAAGAATATATAAAAGTTATTGAGGATTTATTTGAAATATAAATTTATGGAGGATTTGAAGTATGAAGCACACTAAATCAGAGCAATTATTTAAAGAAGCAGAAAAATACATTCCTGGTGGAGTAAATAGTCCTGTTAGAGCATTTAAATCAGTTGGACTAGCACCAATATTTGCAGATAAGGCACATGGGGATAGATTAATAGACGTAGATGGGAATGAATATATAGATTATATTTGTTCGTGGGGACCTCTTATGTTAGGACATAGTCCAGATTTTATGTCTGAAGGCTTAGAAGAAATGGCTAAAAGAGGAACTAGTTATGGGGTAGCAACAGAAATAGAAATAGAAGTTGCTAAAATAATAGTTGATGCATACCCAGCAATAGACCAAGTTCGTATGGTAAACTCAGGAACAGAGGCTACAATGAGTGCTTTAAGAGTTGCTAGAGGTTATACTAATAGAAATAAAATACTTAAATTTGAAGGTTGTTATCATGGACATTCTGATGGATTATTAGTTCAATCAGGTTCAGGAACATTAACTTTTGGGGTGCCAACAAGCCCAGGAGTACCTGCTGATGTTGTAAAAAATACTCTAGTTTGCAGATATAATGATATGGATGATGTAAGAAGAGTATTTGAAGAACAAGGTGATGATATAGCAGCAGTAATAGTTGAAACTGTATCAGGAAATATGGGAGTTGTTCCAGGAACTCAAGAATTCATACAAGGATTAAGAGATATATGTAATGAATATAAAACCGTTTTAATATTTGATGAAGTTATAACTGGTTTTAGATTAGCATACAATAGTTCAATCGGATACTTTGGTGTAGAACCAGATATGGTTTGCTTTGGTAAGATAATAGGAGCTGGTATGCCAGTTGGTGCATATGGATCTAGAAAAGAAATAATGTCATGTGTATCTCCAGTAGGACCTGTTTATCAAGCTGGTACATTATCAGGAAATCCTCTTGCAATGTTCTTAGGAAAGAAAAATCTAGAAACATTAAGAGATCATAAAGATATATATTCTGAATTAGATAGAAAAGGTAAAATGCTACAAGAAGGTATTCAAAATAACCTTAAAAAATTAGGATTAGATTATACTGTAAATAGAGCAGGTTCATTAGTATGCCTATTCTTTACATCAGGTCCAGTTCAAAACTTTGATGATGCAACTAAATCTGATATAGATAAATTCAATGCATACTTTAAAGAAATGCTAGACAGAGGAATATTAATTGCACCAAGTCAATATGAAGCAATGTTTTTATCTTATGCTCATACAGATGAAGATATAGAATACACTATAAAATGCAATTATGAAGCTTTAAAAGCAAGTCATAATTTATAAGAATAAAAATAAAATTCAACTTAATATTACAAAACAATACATTTATGGTAAAAAATACAATTTAAATTATAAAATTCTAACGAAATTAGTAGAAACTTTGTAAATTACTTTATATAATTTATAATAGATACTTTTAATAAATTAACCCTAGCCCTTAAGGCTAGGATTAATTTTATTTGAATAAGATATAATTAAACAGAAGAGGGAGGACATATAATGAGTTTGATTGAAAGTATATGCAAAAATATTTATCCGCTAGATACTCGTTTTATGGAACAAGCACAAGCTAGACAAGACAGATTAATAAAGCCACAAGGGAGCCTAGGAAAGCTAGAAGATATTAGTATCCAATTAGCAGGTATATACGGAAGTAAATACTTTGATACTACAAAAAAGATAGTTTTATCTTTTGCATGTGATCATGGCGTATATGAAGAAGGTGTAGCTCCAAATAATCAAAATATAACACTTCTGCAATCTATGAATTTCCCAAAAAAAATTAATGGTGTTGGGACTATATCTAAATTCGTAGGTTCTGATGTACAGTTAATAGATGTAGGTATTAATTGTGATGAGCCAATCGAAGGTGTAATTGATTGTAAAATAAGAAAAAGCACATCTAATATGGCTAAAGGTCCTGCAATGACAAGACAAGAAGCTATAAGGGCAATAGAAATTGGAATAGAAATGTCAGAGAAATATATACAAGAAGATTACAAAGTTATAGGTATAGGAGAAATGGGTATAGCTAATACTACTCCATCTGCCGCTATAATATCTGTAATCGCTGGATGTGATCCACAAGAAGTTACAGGAATGGGTGCAGGTCTTAAAAAGGAATTATTACAACATAAGGCACAAGTAATAAGAACTGCAATAGAGATAAACCAACCAAATCCAACAGATGGAATTGATATATTACAAAAAGTTGGTGGATTTGAAATAGGTTCTATGGCTGGTGTTATATTAGGGTGTAGTGCAAATAGGGTACCAGTTGTTCTAGATGGATTTATATCATATGCAGCAGCATTAATCGCAGTAAATATAAATCCAAGATGTAAAGACTATATGATAGCATCACATTATTCAGCAGAACCAGGAGCTAAAAAAGCATTAGAATTATTAGGATTAGATCCATTCTTAAAAATGGATATGAGACTAGGAGAAGGTAGTGGTGCCGCTTTAGCATTTAATATGATAGAAGCTGCAAACTATGTTTATAAAAACATGCTAACTTTTGATGAAGTTGATATGGGTATGTAATTAAACATTAAGGAGAAAAGTATGAGCAAGATTATTTTAGTCACAGGCGGTGCAAGATCTGGCAAAAGTGGCTTTGCAGAATCTCTGTGTAGAGAACAAAATAATAGCACTGCTTATATTGCAACATCAGTCGCTTTTGACGATGAAATGAAAGAAAGAGTTAGAAAACATCAAGAAAGTAGACCTAAAGAATGGAAAACCTATGAAATCTATAAAGACATCTATAAAATAATAAAAGAATTAGGTGAAAAGCATCAAACAGTTATACTAGATTGTATAACATTATTAGTAAATAATTTAATGTTTGTTGATGGTATAGATATAGATAAAGCAAGTGAACAAGAAATAAATGATTTAGAAGCTTATATAAAAGATCAAGTAAAAAAACTTATAGAAGAAGTCAAAAGGACCGATTTGTATTTTGTTATGGTTACGAACGAAATTGGATTAGGAGTAGTTCCTAGTTATAAATTGGGTAGAGTTTATTGTGATTTCGTAGGAAGAATAAATCAAATGCTTGGAAGATTAAGTGATGAAGTTTATTTCACAGTTTGCGGAATTCCTACAAAGATAAAAGGATAGACTGATATGAATAGATTTATTTCAATACTGCAATTTATGACAAGAATACCTATACGAATAGAAACTGGATTTGATGAAGAGTTTCATAAATCAATAGTATATTTTCCATTAGTAGGATTTGTAATAGGTGTAATAACATATATTTTTGGGTGGCTTTCATTAACTATATTTGATCCATTTATAAGTGCTATAGTCATTACTCTCATAGAAGTTTTGACAACAGGCGGACTTCATATAGATGGATTAGGTGATACATTTGATGCAATATATAGCAATAGAGATAAAGAAAGAATTCTAGAGATAATGAAAGATTCTAGATTAGGAACAAATTCTCTTCTTGCAATAATGTTTTTAATACTATTAAAAGTAGGATTTATTAACAGCTTAGTTCAAAATGGGCTATTATGGTTAGTTATATTTATGCCGGTTATAGGTAGAATTGGAGTAATGATGATGACTTATAAAACAGTAACTCCAAGAGCAAAAGGTATGGGTAACTTATTTATAGGAAAAGGTACTATGGGAATGATTATAACAGCTATAGTATACTCTTCTATATTGATTATACTGTTAGGTAAATTTATCTTCCTACAACAAATTGATATGATAGGAAAGGTTTTAAGCTCTATTATATTTATAATAGTATTTTCATTGTTGTTTAAAAAACATGTATATAAAAAGATTGATGGTGTAACAGGAGATATCTTAGGATGTACAATAGAACTTGGAGAAGTACTTTATTTAATATATACTTATATGCTAATATCAGTAATTTAGTATTGTAAGGAGACGAGATATGAAAAAATTAATTTTAGTACGCCATGTATTAACAGAGGATAATGAACTTGCCAAACTATCTGGTCATATAGATAGCAAGGTAAGTGAAGAAGGAAAGAAACAAATAGAAAAAATTACTGAGTTTTTAAAATATGAAAAAATTGATAGAATTTATACTACAACATCAAGTAGAACTAAAGAAACTGTAAAAAATTTAGCAAATATAAATTCAATTGAGATACAGCAAAGTGAAGACTTGCAAGAAATTAGCTTTGGAGATTTTGAAGGAAAAGACTTCAAAGAAATACAAAAAAATTATCCTGATGAATTTAACAAAATGATAGAACAAGGATATAAGTATACATATCCAAATGGAGAAAGCTTGATTGATTGTTATGAAAGAGTTTCTAAAGGAATAGAATTTATTTTAAATGAAACTCCAGAAGATAATACAATATTAATATGTTCTCATGCGGGAACTATAAGAAATATTTTAACATATTTAATATCAAATACATTTGAATACCACTGGAACTTTAAAATTGATAATGCATCAGTAAGTGTTGTAGAGGTTGATAATGGATTTGCAGTTATTAATAAGTTAAATGATACAAGTTTTTTAAAATAGAATATTAGATTAATTTATATTAGGGAAAAAGGTACAAGCCTTTACAGCCCCCGCTACTGTGAAATGGACGAAACTATAAAGGCCACTGTTTGAAAAAATGGGAAGGTATAGGAGTAGGATGAAGTTAAGTCAGGATACCGAAGTTAATTAATTTATTAGAGTTAAAATCTCGGGGTGAAGATTTTGTTTATAGATAAAAATCCTAACCTTATTGTTAGGATTTTTTTGTTAGATTTTAAATATTGGATTTAGTAAAAATATAATAGTATTTGAAATATAGAAAAGGGGAAGGGCTATGAGTAAGAAAATAATGTTTCAAGGAACTGCATCTAATGTAGGAAAAAGTATAATTGTTACAGGCTTAGGTAGAATATTTAAGCAAGATGGATATAGTGTAACTCCCTTCAAATCTCAAAATATGGCTCTTAATTCATTTATAACAAAAGAAGGACTGGAGATGGGAAGAGCGCAAGTTTCACAAGCAGAAGCTTGTGGATTAGAACCGATAGCAGATATGAATCCCATACTACTTAAACCATCAGGAAACAACAAAAGCCAAGTTATTGTAAGAGGTAAAGTAGTGGGAGATATGAGTTCTCCAGAATATCATGAATATAAATTAGAATTGATGAATGTATTAGGAGATATATTTAAAGAATTTGAAGAAAAATACGACATAGTAGTTATGGAAGGTGCAGGGAGTGCAGCAGAAATTAACTTAATGGAAAGAGATATTTCTAATATGGGTATGGCAAAAATTGCAGATGCACCAGTAATATTAATTGGAGATATTGATAGAGGTGGAGTATTTGCATCACTTGCTGGAACAATGCTTTTATTAAGTGAAGAAGATAGAAAAAGAGTAAAGGGCGTTATAATAAATAAATTTAGAGGCAGAAAAGAACTTTTAGACTCTGGTGTAAAAATGTTAGAAGATATAATAAAAGTTCCTGTATTGGGGGTTGTGCCTTATTCTGATATAAAAATTGAAGATGAGGACAGTGTAACTACAAGATTTAAGAAACAAATGGGAATAAATGATATCCATATAGAAATAGTTAGAACACCACATATGTCTAATTTTACAGATTTCAATATATTTGAAACGCAAGAAGATGTAAGTATTAGATATGTGGATTATGGAGAATCTTTAGGAAATCCCGATATAGTAATTATTCCAGGAACAAAAAGCACTGTGGATGATTTAATGTTTTTAAGAAAAAATGGTCTTGAAGAACAGATAAAAGAATTACACAGAAGAGGTAAATTAGTTGTAGGTATTTGTGGCGGATATCAAATGTTAGGTAAGAAATTAAAAGATCCATATCATGTAGAAAGTGATTTAGAAGAAGTAGAAGGAATTGGTCTTTTAGATACTGAAACAACTTTTGAACTTGAAAAAACTACAACACAAGTAGATGCTATTATAGATAAAGATTTAAATGGATATTTTGCTAATTTAGAAGGCAAAAAAGTTAAAGGTTATGAGATACATATGGGAATTACCGATAGAGGTGACGGAATTAAAAATCTATGCACTATTACAGAAAAATTAGGCCAAAAAGTTAATTACACAGAAGGAAGCGTAAATTCTGAGTGTAATGTTTTGGGAACATATCTTCATGGAATATTTGATGATATAGATTTTACTAGAACGATTTTAAATAATATAAGAGAAATGAAAGGCTTAGAAAGAATAGATAGCAAGATAAAATCATTTAAAGAATTTAAAGATAAAGAATACGATAGATTGGCTGATTTCTTGAGAGAGCATTTGGATATAGATAAAATCTATCAAATAATGCAAGAACATGAAGAAAATAATGGACAATAGGTGATAGAAATGAAAAAGATATTAATTGCGGGAACAAATAGCGGTGTAGGGAAAACAACTATTTCATTAGGTATAATGCAAGCACTTACAAAGAGAAATTTAAAAGTACAACCATTTAAAGTAGGGCCTGATTATATAGATCCTTCTTATCATACTTTTATAACAGGGAGATATTCAAGAAACTTAGATTCATATATGCTTGAAGATGAAAAAATTAAGTATATTGTAAAAGAAGCTTCTAAAGATGCAGATATATCTGTTGTAGAAGGGGTAATGGGACTTTATGATGGATATGGAATAGATTTGAATGATTGTACAAGTTCTTATACATCAAAAATATTAAAAGCACCCATAATCTTAGTTATAAATGCAAAAGCTATGGCAGCATCGGCAGCAGCTATGGTTTTAGGATATAAGATGTTAGATAGAGATGTAAATATAAAAGGCGTTATCACAAATAATGTAAAGAGCGAAAGTCATTATAAGACTTTAAAAAGTGCAATTGAAAAATATACAGGAATAGAAGTTTTAGGTTATTTTCCACCGAACAAAAACTTTTCATTAGAATCTAGACATCTAGGTCTTATACCAAGTGTTGAAATGGATTCTTTAAAACAGAAATTTGATAATTTAGCAGATGAAATTGAAAAATACATAGATGTTGATAGAATAATAGCGTTATCAGAAACGGAAGAAATAGAAAGTAATTTTGATTTAGAAGCATTTATAAATAAACATAAGGTAGAAAATAAATCAATAGCAATTGCATATGACAAAGCATTTAATTTTTATTATAGAGAAAATATAGAACTATTAGAAAAGCTAGGTCTGGAAATAAAATATTTTAGTCCAATGAAAGATAAGGAAGTTCCAAATGCAGATTATATCTACATAGGTGGAGGATTCCCAGAAATTTTTCCACAAGAACTACACGATAATAAATCTATGAGAGAATCTATATTAAATGCTCATAGAAAAAATATACCGATATATGCAGAGTGTGGAGGTTTGATGTATCTAGGAGAAAAACTAGAAAATCAAAATAAAGAGTTATTCGACATGGTTGGAATATTTAAGGGAACAAGTGTAATGACATCTTCATTAAAAAGATTTGGATATTGTAATGGAAAAGCAAAAGTAGATACTGTTTTAGCAAAAAAGGGACAAATTATAAAAGGTCACGAATTCCATCATTCAATATTTAAAAGCAATGAGCCTTGTGCATATGAAATGACAAAAGAAAAAGGCGGGGTTGTAATTGATAGATGGGATGGCGGGTATAGTATTGGCAACACGCTTGCAACATACTTACATACCCATTTTTATAATAATTTAGATTGCATAGCAAACTTTTTAGAAAAGGGAAATAAATAAAATGAATATATTATCATTGTACATAGGATATATTACAGATTTAATTATAGGAGATCCGTATTCATTTCCTCATCCTGTTAAATATATAGGAAAATTAATAAAATCAGTTGAAAACTTTATAAGAAAAATAGCCAAAAGTGATAAAGGATTAAAAATAGGAGGATTTTTCTTATGGTTTGTAACTGTAGGAATAACTTTCATAATAACATATGAAATTATAAGATTGGCAAGATTTAACATGGTAGTTTATGTTATAATAAATTCGATTGTGATTTATACAACTCTAGCGACAAAATGTTTAAAAGATGAAGCTAAAAAAATATATGATGTTTTAAAAACTGGAGATATAAAAAAATCTAGAATACAATTGTCTTATATAGTAGGTAGAGATACTGAAAATTTAAGTGAAAAAGAAATAATAAGGGCAACTGTGGAAACTGTAGCAGAAAATACTGTTGATGGATTAATTGCACCTTTATTTTATGCTTTTGTAGGAGCATGTATAAATGTTGGCGGAATATCATTAGCAGCACCTTTGGCAATGACTTATAAGGCGATTAATACTTTAGATTCTTCAGTAGGATATAAAAACGAAAAATATCTTCATATAGGATTTGCTTCAGCAAAAATTGATGATATAGCAAATTATATTCCATCAAGAATATCAGTTATCTTATTTACAATAGGGAACCTCTTTTTGAGAAATGATTATAAAAATTGTTTTAAGATATCAATAAGAGATAGAAAAAATCACAAAAGTCCTAACTGTGCATTTTCAGAGGGTGCAGTTGCAGGAGCGTTAGGAATCCAATTAGGTGGGACAAATATTTATTTTGGAGAAACAGTATATAAACCAACGATTGGAGATAAAACTAGAGAAATAGAAGTTCAAGATATATCAAGAACTAACAAAATATTATATGCAACATCATTGACTTCTATGCTAGTATTTACATTATTTTACGTGATAATATATCATATTTTCATGTAATTGCTTATTAATAAGGAGGATACATATGAAGGATTTAGGTCATGGAGCTAATGTCGATAATATGGCTAAAAAATTTGGAAAAAATGAAAATGACATAATTGATTTTAGCTCAAATGTAAATCCACATATAATTTCCGATTTGGGAAAATATGTTTTGGAAGGGTTAGAGAAAAGTAGAAGTTATCCAGATATAAATTATACTAATTTAAGAAATAACATTTCTGATTATATAAAAGTAGATAGCGAGCTTATAATTCCAGGTAATGGAGCTACAGAAATTATATATCTACTTATGAAAAGTATAAAAAGGAGATTAGCTATTTTAAACCCTACTTTTTCTGAATATGGTAGAGGGGCTAAATTAAATAATTTAGAAATAATAGACTTTCATTTAAAGGAAGAAAATAATTTTAGCATTGATTTAGATGAGATACAAAAAAATATGGACAAGTTTGATAGTTTATTTGTTTGTAATCCAAATAATCCAAATGGAAAAGTTAAGGATCTAAATGAACTATTAGATTTGATGATAGAAAACGATAAACTTTTAATTGTAGATGAAACTTTTATGGAATTTGTAGGGGAGGAAGAAAAATATAGCTTGATAAATAAGATAGAACAAACTCCTAATTTATTTATATTAAAGGCCGTGACTAAATTCTTTGGAATGCCAGGTCTTAGACTAGGATATGGAGTTACAAGTAATAAGCAAATCATAAATAATATTTATGAATATAAAGAACCTTGGACTATAAATTCATTTGCTGAAAACTTATCTAATTATTTATTTAAAGATAAAGAATATATAAATGGCAGCAAAGATTACTACATAAACGAAAGAAAGTTTATGTTAGAAGAATTAAGAAAAATATCAAGATTAAAAGTTTACGACACAGATACAAATTTTGTTCTTATAAAATTAGACGATGATGAAGCTAATTCATTAAAACTAGAACTTTTTGAAAAATATAATATCCTTATACGAGATGCTTCAAATTTTATTGGACTAGACAAAAGTTACATAAGAGTAGCTATAAAATCTCATAATGACAATAAAGTTTTAATAGAATCATTAAGAAAAATATTGGTATAACAGTATGAAATTTTATGGAGTATGTCCAGCATCTTGTGGTGAATTCGTTCAAGGGTTTTTGGATAATGAGGAATATTTATCATCATATGCAATTAATTTATTTTCGGTAGCGACTTTAGAGGAAGGTAAAGAAATCATTCAAAAAGGACCTAAAAAATCACGACGAGCTATGGAGCTTGTTTTTGAAAAGTTTGGGTTACCTGTGGATGAAACTAAAAATATATCACTCAATATAAAAAGTCAAATACCTGTTGGAAAGGGGATGGCAAGTTCTACTGCTGATATTGGCGCAACTATTAAAGCTACATTATCTATGTTGAATAAAACCTTAACCGGAGAAGAAATTTCAAAGTTAGCTGTAAAAATAGAAGCGACAGATTCCCTACTATTAAATCAGCATAGTATATTTAATCCTCTTACAGCAGATATAAAAAAATATTTAGGTGGTATTAACGATGCTAAAGTAGTTATATTAGAGCCGAGCGATATTCTAGACACAAAATCAATTAGAATGACACCAAACTATAAGACGTATAAGATGCAGAATAAGGAAATAATCAAAAAATCTTTTGAATTATTAGATGAAGGTCTTGCTAAAAATGATTTAAATCTAATAGGTAAAGCTTGTACATATAGTGGTTTGGCGAATGAAAATATACATAAAAAGCCATTCTTAGAAAAAATAATAGATATTTCTGATAAGTATGGGTGTTATGGAGTTAATATCGCCCACAGCGGAACAGTTATCGGAATTTTAATGCATAGAGAGATGGATGATATAAGGCTAATTGAATATTTAAGAGAAGATGAAATGTCAAAATACTATAAAAAAATATATACATCAGACATTATTGATGGAAAAGTTAGGGAGGAAGAAGAATGGAATATATTAAAGACCCAAAAATGATAGAGGTCAGAAGTTTTGAAATAATTCAGGGGATAATCGATGATATAAGACCAGGTTATAAATTTAAAAATGAAATAGAAGAAAAAATAATCAAACGTTGCATTCATACTAGTGCAGATTTTGAATACTTAGATATATTAAAAATATCAGAAACCGCTGTACAAAAGATAATAGATGCATTAAATAATAAATGCACAATCTATACAGATACTAATATGGCTTTAAGCGGAATTAATAAAAGTAAATTAAATGACTTAGGTTGTGAATATAAATGTTTAGTTGCTGATGAAAGAACAAAAGAACTTGCGAAAGAAAAAGGAATAACTCGTTCTATGGCAGCAGTTGAATTAGCAATGAAAGATGAAGGAAGAAAAATATTTGTCCTTGGAAATGCTCCAACAGCTTTATACAAAGTTATAGAAATGTTTAATGAAGGTTGTAGTGTTGATGCAGTTGTAGGTGTTCCAGTTGGTTTTGTTGGTGCTGCTGAATCAAAATATTCACTAGAACAAACAGAAATTCCTTATATAGTAGCTGAAGGCAGAAAAGGTGGAAGTAATGTAGCTGCTGCAATAGTTAATGCTATATTATATGCAATGTAGGTAGTGATATGGAAGAGTATGTATATATAGACGGCAAAAAATACAGAAGAGGATATACTACTGGATCTTGTGCAGCTGCAGCATCAAAGGCAGCGACATATATGTTAATTACTCAAAAGAAAATAGAATCAGTTAACATAGATACACCGAAAGGCATTTATTTAACTTTAAAACCTGGAAATATAGAAATAAATAAAGAATATGCGATTTGTTCTATACAAAAAGATGGTGGAGATGATATCGATGCAACTCATACTATGGATATTTTTGCAAAGGCAGAAATGATTGATAGAGAAAATGAGGGCGAAGATATTTATGTTACAGGTGGAATAGGAGTAGGAACAGTTACTAAAAAAGGACTAAAAGTTGAAGTTGGAAAATCAGCTATAAATCCAGTTCCTATGAATATGATTAAAACTGAAATCCGCAAAGTATTAGGAACAGATTTAAATACATATATAGATAAAACAAAAACATTAAAGATTACTATATATGCACCTCAAGGAGTTGAAATAGCGAAAAAGACTTTTAACCATAGACTTGGAATAGTCGGAGGAATATCTATTTTAGGAACTTCTGGTATAGTCGAACCTATGAGTGATGAAGGATGGAAAAAATCACTATCTATAGAACTAGAAATGAAAAGGGCTCAAGGACTAGATAAAATTATATTAGTTCCAGGAAATCATGGAGAAGAATTTATTCAAAATGAACTTCGACTAGATATAAAATATGTAGTTAGAATGAGCAACTTTGTAGGCTATATGCTTATGGAAGCTAAACGAATGGGGTATAAAAAAATTCTTTTAGCTGGACATATTGGAAAATTTATAAAAGTTTCAGCTGGAATATTCCATACTCATAGCAAGGTTGCCGATGCTAGAAATGAAATAATGATTTCGAATTTAGCACTTATGGGAGCACCATTAGAATTTCTACAAGAAATAGATAAATGTGTTACAGCAGAAGGTGCAGTTGAAATAATTGACCAAAGTGAATATACAGGTGTTTATGAAATCCTATGTAACAAATGTAGAGATAGAGTAAAACAACACTTGGGTGATGATGATATAGAAGTAGGGGTGTATATGTTTAGAATGGACAAGTCATATCTTGCGAAATCAGACAATGCAGAATCTATAGTGGAGGTATTTAGATGATAAATATTATAGGTTTAGGGCCTGGAGATACAGGCTATATTACTAAATTAGGTGAACAACTTATTTATTCATCAGATGTAGTAATTGGGGGAAAAAGAAACCTTGAATCCATTAAAGATTTCAAGGGAGAAAAGATAGTTTTATCTATAAACTTAAAAGAAATCCTACAATACATACAAAATAACTTAGATAAAAATATTTCTGTTATAGCGTCTGGAGATCCATCTATATATGGAATTGGAAGATATCTTTCAAAAAACATAGAGCATAAACATTTGAATATAGTTTCTGGTATAAGTTCTCTTCAATATATATTCTCAAGAATATTTGTTGATATGAATGATGTTTATATTACAAGTAGCCATGGTAAAGTTCCAGACTTTGATTATATACTTTCACATAAAAAAGTATGTATGGTTACTGATAGTAAAATAGGACCTCATGAAATAAGTAGAGAAATACAAAAAAGAAACTTAAATAAGACTATTGTTGTAGGGGAAAATCTTTCTTATGAAGATGAGAAAATAACAATAGGAAAGCCAGAAGATATATTGGCAGTTGAAAAATTTGATATGAATGTAGTGGTGATATTAGATGAGGAATAGGGATTTTATAACAGGAAAAGTTCCAATAACAAAAGAAGAAGTTAGAGCAATATCAATTAATAAACTAGATTTATTAAATGCAAAAACTTTTATAGATGTAGGCGCTGGAACAGGGAGTATATCTATAGAAGCTGGATATCACTATCCAGACTTAAGAGTTATTGCTATTGAACGCAATGATGATGCACTTGATTTAGTAAATAAAAATATAGAAAACTTTAATTTAACTAATGTAGAAGTAGTAAAAGCTTACGCACCTATTGAGTTAGATATATATAATGATGTAGATGCAATTTTTCTTGGTGGGACAGGAAACAAGTTAGAAGAAATAATCGACTGGTCTAAAGATTTATTAGTTCCAGGAGGAAGACTTGTAGCAAACTTTATAATAATTGATACATTCTATGAAATGTTGAGATTAGTAAGAGAAAAGGGATTTAAAAACGTTGATGTAACAGTTTTAAACGTTTCAAAACTTGAAAAATTAGGACCAGGGGAATATTTCAAACCTCATAATCCAATATATATAATTTCATGCGAAAAAGGAGTAGAATAAGACGATGAATACTAACATTAATAAAGTACATTTTGTAGGGGCAGGACCTGGGGATAAAGAATTAATAACATTAAAAGGATATAAATTACTAAGCAATGCAGATGTTGTAATATATGCAGGTTCATTAGTAAATCCAGAACTTCTTGATTATTGTAAGGAAGGTTGTGAAATACACGACAGTGCTTACATGACATTAGAAGAAATAATAAATGTTATGGAAAAAGGAATCAAAGAAGGCAAATCAGTTGTAAGATTACAAACAGGGGACTTCTCTATATATGGCTCAATCAGAGAACAAGTTGAAGACTTAGCAAAATTAGATATAGATTATGATTGTACACCAGGTGTAAGTTCATTTTTGGGAGCATCATCAGCATTAGGTGTTGAGTATACTGTTCCAGAAGTATCTCAAAGTGTTGTTATAACTAGAATGGAAGGAAGAACTCCGGTACCAGCAAAAGAATCTATAGAATCTTTCGCACAACACCAAACTTCAATGGTAATATTCTTATCAGTTCAAGAAATAGAAAAAGTAGTAGAAAAATTAATAAACGGTGGATATCCAAAAACTACTCCAATAGCAGTAATATACAAAGCTACTTGGCCAGATGAAAAAGTAGTAAAAGGAACTTTAGAAGATATAGCAAGCAAAGTTAAAGAAAATGATATTAAGAAAACAGCATTAATAATGGTGGGAGAATTTTTAGGTACTACATATAATAATTCAAAATTATATGATAAGGACTTCAAACATGAATACAGAAAATAATATAGCTATTGTATGCATAACAGACAATGGAAAAAATTTAGCTGTAAAAATACAGAAGAAGTTGAAAGAAGGGAAAATCTATTTTGTAAAAAAGAAAAATAATGAAGAGTCTCAAGAGATTTGTAACATAGGTAACGATACTTACACTATGAAAAATGATAAACTTGAACTTAGACAACAAAATAGTAAAAATATAATTAGGATTGAACAAAAACTAAAAGATTTTATTCCTACTATATTCAATAAATACAGATATATAGTATTTATCATGGCTACTGGCATAGTCGTAAGAACAATAGCACCATTAATACAAAGTAAATTTCAAGATCCAGCAGTAATTGTAACAGATGAAAAAGGAAAAAATGTAATAAGCTTATTAAGTGGACATATGGGTGGAGCCAATGAAATGGCTTTATATATAAGTCATTTGATGGAGTCTAATCCAGTTATTACAACTGCGACAGATGTAAATAATAAATCTTCATTAGATATGATAGCAAAAAGATTTGATGGATATATAGAAAACTTCAGAGATAATGTATTAAAAGTAAATTCTATGATAGTAAATAATAAACCAGTAGGTTTATTTATAGATGGAGATTACGATATAGATACTCGTGGTTTTACTATATTGAAATATGAAGACATGTTAAATCTTGATAAAAAAAATAATGAAGAAATAAATGATTTGGAGACTGTAGTAGTAATAAGTAATAAGCAGAAATTAGATTTTGAAAGCAAAAAAATAATAAAATTAGTTCCAAAAGATATCGTATTAGGTGTTGGATGCAAAAAAAATATAGATAGCAAACATATGAAAGATTCACTAAGAGAGTTTTTATATATTAACAATATAGATAAAAATGCTATAAAAGCTATAGGAAGTATAGAAATTAAAAAAGATGAACAAGCGATAATCGACCTAGCAAATTATTTAGGGGTGCCTTTTAAAATATTCACAGTAGAAGAAATAGCACAAGTAGATTATTTATATAGTAAATCAGAATGGGTTAAAAAGAATGTAGGGGTATATTCAGTGGCTGAACCATGTGCACATTTACTTAGTGAAGGAAATATGATTATCGAAAAACAAAAATTTAAGGGAATAACATTTTCGGCAGGGAGAGTGAACAAATGATATACGTTATAGGGATAGGTCCTGGATGCAGAGACTTAATGACGCAAGAAGCAATATCAGCAATGGAAGATGCAGAAGTAATAGTTGGTTACAAAACATATATAAAATTAGTTGAAGATTTTATTAAAGATAAAGAAGTTGTTCAAAATGGGATGAGAAAAGAAGTAGACAGATGCCAAGATGCTATCGACATAGCTAAAACTGGCAAAAAAGTTGCTGTTATAAGTAGCGGAGACGCTGGTATATATGGAATGGCAGGACTTATACTTGAATTAATAACTAAACAAGAATTAGATATACCTGTTAAAGTAGTACCAGGGGTTACTGCCAGTATAGGAGCAGCTGCAGTATTAGGAGCACCTATAATGCACGACTTCTGCCATATAAGTTTAAGTGACTTAATGACTCCATGGGAAGTTATAGAAAAAAGATTAAGACTAGCAGCAGAAGCTGATTTTGTAATCTGCTTATATAATCCAAGAAGTAAAGGTAGAAGTGAGCATTTAGCAAATGCATTTAAAATAATGGGAGAATTCAAAGATGGTTCAACACCTGTAGGAATAGTAAAAGATGTAGGAAGAGAAGATCAAGAAAAATTCATATGTACTTTTGACACAATGGATTTTGAAAGAGTTGATATGACTACTATGGTTATAATCGGAAATAAATCTACATATATACATGACGATTTAATGATAACTCCTAGAGGATATACTGTATAAGAAAATTTTATAAGAAATTAATCATCACAAAAGAAGGGATACATAGCATGATTTTAGTATTAGGAGGAACATCTGATAGCATACATATTTGCAATAAATTAAATGATATGGGATTACCATATATAGTTTCAGTAACAACTGAATACGGAAGAGATATTGCAAAAAAAGCTACAGAAAATGTATTCTTAGGAAAACTTACAAAAGAAGATATGGTATCTTTGATAAAAGAAAAAAACATAACACAGATAATAGATGCAACTCACCCTTATGCTACTGTTGTATCTAGTAATGCAATTGAATGTTCTAAAATTACAAATATTGATTATGTGAGATTTGAAAGGGAATCTCTTATAAAACAAATTGACTATGAAAATAAATATGTTGTTGAAAATATAGAACAAGCTTGCCAAATAGCTAATGAAATAGGAAATAACATATTTATTGGAACAGGAAGTAAAAACTTAGATAAATATATAGAATTAATAAAGGAAAAAAATTTAATAGCGCGTGTATTGCCAACAAGTGAGGTTCTTGAAAGTTGTGAAGGATTAGGGCTTAATGCAGACAATATTATCGCTATGAAAGGACCTTTTTCTGAAGAAATGAATATAGCTACTTATAAACAATACAACATAGATTTATTAATTACTAAAGAAAGTGGAGTAGCAGGAGGTTTCTTAGAAAAAATCAATGCATGCAAAGTGTTAAATATACCAGTGATAATTATAAGTAGAAAAAAAATTGATTATCCAAAGGTTATAAATAATATAGAAGATATAGAGAAAATGATATAGTTTTATGGGTTATTTTAATTTTTAAATTTGAGGAATATTTAAATATCAAGGAGAAAATAAAGATGAAAAAAGCAGTATTAGTAGTAAGTTTTGGTACAAGCTACCATGAAACTAGAAAAAAAACAATAGAAGCATGTGAAAGAAAAATAAGTGAAAACTTAGAAGGATATGATTTTTATAGAGCTTTTACTTCTAATATGATAATTAATAAATTGAAAAAAAGAGACAATATGTTCATAGACAATCCAGTTGAAGCTCTACAAAAATTAGCTGATGCAGGATATGAAGAAGTTGTAGTTCAAACATTACATATAATTTGTGGAGAAGAATACAACAAATTAAAAGAACAAGTTGAAAGTTTCAGACCTAAATTTAAAAGAATAGCTTTAGGAAGACCTCTATTAACTACAATAGAAGATTACAAAGAAACAGTTGAAGCAGTAAGAAAACAATTAGAGGTAATTAAACCAGATGAAGCAATAGTATTTATGGGGCATGGAACTACACATGAAAGTCACTCTGCTTATCCAGCATTAGAATACATGTTTAGGGATAATGACATGAATGTTTATATAGGAACAGTTGAAGGATATCCTGAAATAGAACAAGTAATCAAGAAATTAAAAGCCGATAATATAAAAACTGTAGATGTACTACCTTTCATGTTAGTTGCGGGTGACCATGCTACTAATGATATGGCAAGTGATGAAGAAGATTCATGGAAATCTATATTAGAAAAAGAAGGATTTAAAGTGAATATACATCTACAAGGTTTAGGAGAATATCCTGCTATACAAGATAAATTTGTAAACCATGCACTAGATTGTGCAAAAGAATTAGAAAAAGAGTTAGCATAAAAATTATGTGACAAAAACACTATTGGAGGAAATGTAATGGCCAAATTTTATGGAATAGGAACTGGACCAGGGGATAGTTCATTGGTAACAGTAAAAGCAGTAAATACATTTAAAATATTAGATATATTATATACACCAGAACCCAAAAAAGGTGCAGATAGCTTAGCTTTATCAATAGTAAAAGAATATATACCAGAAACTGTTGAAATAAAACAAAGACACTTCCCAATGAGTGCAGATGGGGTAGAAAAAATGGCTGCATGGGATAAGGCTGCTGAAGAAATTAAAGCAGACGTAAAAGCTGGGAAAAATGTAGGATTTATAACTTTAGGAGATCCTATGATATATAGTACATATGTCTATGTAATGGAAAGATTATTGGATGAAATAGAAGTTGAAACTATACCAGGTATTTCTTCTTTTTCAAATATAGCATCAAACCAAAACTTCCCATTAGTAATGGATACAGACCCACTTATAGTAATACCATGCACAATGGAAGAAGAAAAAATAGATGCAGCATTACAAACATATGATTGTTTAGTTCTTATGAAGGTTTATAAGAACTTTAAAGAAATCGTTCAAAAACTAGAAAAATACGATTTAATAGATAGTGCTATTTTAGTAAGTAACTCATCTCAAGATAGAGAAGTAGTTTATAAGGATTTAAGAGATATTCATCTACAAGAAAAAATATCATATTTTTCTACAATATTAGTTAATAAAAACAACAAAAGAAAATAATCTTAAAAAACGTTAAGGAGATAAATATGAAATTAGTAGTAGGAACTAGAGGTAGTAATTTAGCTCTTGTTCAAACTAATTGGGTTGTAGATCAATTAAAAAAAGAAAACCCAGGAGTTGAATTTGAGGTAAAAATAATAAAAACAAAAGGTGATTTAATAAAAGATCTGCCACTAGATAAAATAGGCGATAAAGGTTTATTTGTAAAAGAAATAGAAAAGAGTCTTTTAGATGGTGAAATAGATATGGCGGTTCATAGTATGAAAGACATGCCATCATATCTTCCAGAAGGACTTAAATTTGCACATTCTCCAAAAAGAGAAGATCCAAGAGATGCTCTTATTTTTAAAGAAGGTTATAAAAGTCTAGATGATTTACCTCAAGGTGCAAGAATAGGGACAGGAAGTAAAAGAAGAAAATATCAATTATTAAAACACAGACCAGACTTAGAAATAGTACCTATAAGAGGAAATATAGAAACTAGAATAAAGAAAATAGAAACAGAAAAACTTGACGGTGTAGTGTTAGCAGCATCAGGATTAAGAAGAGCTGGTTTAGATGATAAAATAGATTATTATATACCAACTGATATTATGCTACCTGCTCCTGCACAAGGAATATTAGCTCTTGAAATTAGAGAAGATGACAAAGAAACTGAAAAAATAATAGATTCTATAAAAGATGATATTACAAAAATTCAAATTGATGCAGAAAGAGGATTCTTAATTGGAGTTAATGGAAGTTGCCATATACCAATGGGCGCTTACTGTGAAATAGAAGGAGAAAAAATTACTTTAACTGGACTTTATGGAGATGGCGAAGGAAAGAAAATAGTAGTTCAATCTCAAGTAGGAACTCTAGCTGATGCACCAAAAATAGGATACGAATTAGCAAAAAGCGTATTAAAGGAGTATGAACAATAATGAAGGGGAAAGTTTACTTAGTTGGGGCAGGACCTGGAGATTATAAACTATTAACACTAAAAGGTTTAGAATGTATAAGAAAAGCTGATGTTATAGTTTATGACAGACTTGCTAATATAAATTATTTAAAAGAAGCAAAAAAAGGTTGTGAGTTTATAAATGTAGGAAAAGCATCAAGCCATCATTTATTACCTCAAGATCAAATTAATAGATTAATTGCAGATAAGGCATTAGAAGGTAAAATAGTAACAAGACTTAAAGGTGGAGATCCTTATGTATTTGGAAGAGGCGGAGAAGAAGGCGAACTACTTAAAGCAGAAGGAATAGAATTTGAAGTTGTTCCAGGGGTAACTTCTGCAATAGGCGGACTTTGCTATGCTGGAATTCCAATAACACATAGAGACCATGCATCATCATTTCATGTTATAACAGGGCATCTTAGAAAAGATGGAAAAGAAAATCCTGAAATAAACTGGAATGCACTAGCTAATATGAAAGGTACACTTGTATTTTTAATGGGCGTATCAAACCTAAAAAATATAAGCGAAAATTTAATTAAAGAAGGTATGTCTAAAGATACTCCAGTTGCATTTGTAAGTTGGGCAACACGCTATAATCAAAGGGTAGTAACGGCTACTTTAGAAGATGCTTATGAAGTTGCGATAAGAGAAGAGGTAAAACCTCCGACATTAATAGTTGTAGGGACAGTTGTAAATCTTAGAGATACACTAAACTTCTTTGAAAAGAAACCTTTATTCGGAAAAAGTATAATGGTTACTAGGTCAAGAAGCCAAAACAGCAAATTAGTAGAGAGAATAATGGACTTAGGTGGAAATCCTATAGAAATACCAACAATAAAAATTGAAAAAGTTCAAGATAATAAAGAACTAGAAAATGAAATTAAGAATTTAAAAGATTATACATACTTAGTTTTAACTAGCAAAAATGGAGTAGATATATTCTTTGATAAACTAGATGAAATGGGATTAGATTGTAGAGCACTTGCAAATATAAAAGTTTGCTCAATTGGGGCTGCAACATCTAAGGCCATAATAAGAAGAGGAATTAAACCAGATATACAACCAGAAAAAGCAGTAGGCGAATCTTTATACGATGAATTAAAAGATATAGTAAGTAAAGAAGATAAAATATTAATTCCAAGAGCTAAAAATGCTAGAGAATTTTTAGTTAAAAAATTAAATGAAATCTCTAATGTAACAGAAGTTGTAACATATGAAAGCGTTATGGATGATAGCAAAAAAGAAGAAGCAATAAATGCATTAGAAGAAGGAAATTTAGATTATATAACATTTGCTAGTTCATCAACTGTAACTAATTTCATAAATTTAATTGGTGAAGAAAATAAGGATAAATTATCTAATACTAAGATAATTTCAATCGGAAAGATAACTACAAAAACTATATTAGATAATGGCTTAGAAGTATATAAAGAATCAGAAAAAGCATCTATCGAAAGTATGATAGAGGCAATGTCAGAATAAATGCCAAGAAAATGAAAGGGGCAAAAAAATGATAAGAAGACCAAGAAGATTAAGAGCAACAAAGGCTATAAGAAATTTAGTAAGAGAAACAAAATTACAAAAAGAAGATTTAATCTATCCTTTATTTATAGTAGATGGTGAAAATATAAAAAGAGAAATACCTTCTATGGAAGGGGTTTACCATTTCTCTGTAGATATGTTAGAAGATGAAATAAAAGAATTAGTTGAATTAGGAATAGAACATGTATTATTATTCGGTGTTCCTGATGACAACAAAAAAGATTGCTGCGGTAGTGAAGCATACAACGATAATGGAGCATTACAACAAGGTATAAGAAAAATAAAAGAAGTAGCTCCAGAAATGGATGTAATATGCGATGTTTGTATGTGCGAATACACTAGCCATGGACATTGTGGAATACTAACAGAAGGCGGATATGTAGATAATGATAAAACGTTAGAATATCTATCAAAAATAGCTGTTAGTTATGCAAAAGCAGGAGCAGATATGGTTGCACCTTCTGATATGATGGATGGAAGAATCGGTGCACTTAGAAATGCATTAGACGAAAATGGATACGAAACTGTTGCTATAATGGCATATAGTGCAAAATATGCATCAGCATTTTATGGGCCATTTAGAGATGCTGCAAATTCTGCACCAGCATTCGGAGATAGAAAAACATATCAAATGGATCCGGCAAATTCTAATGAGGCTATGGTAGAAGCTGACTTAGATATTGAAGAAGGAGCAGATATAATAATGGTAAAACCAGCTCTTTCTTATTTAGATATAATAAGAAGATTTAAAGATAATTACGATTTACCAATAGCAGCTTACAACGTAAGTGGAGAATATTCTATGTTAAAACAAGCTGTTAAACAAGGTTTATTAAGTGAAGATGCAATATATGAAGCTGTTATGTCTATAAAAAGAGCAGGAGCTACTATAATAATAACTTATTTTGCAAAAGATTTAGCGAAAGTTATTGATATGAAAAAATAATTTTTTAGATGTAAGAAATATAATATAAAAAAATTATGAAACTCTTCCTTCAATATTTTTAAAAAGGAAGAGTTTTTTAGTTTTAAATACAAAATAAAGCAAAAAAAATGAAAGTGAAAAATCAGAAAAATTAATTTATTTAAAATTTTGAATAAAAAAAATATATATACATATGAGAATATTTGAACTTTTTATTTATTTGTGGAAATTTTTGTCAAAATATTGTATTATTAATATTAAACATAGTTAAATATACAAGGGGGATTAGGACTTATGAAAGCGATTGTAGAAAAATGGAATAGCATTAGCTTAGTAAAACGTATTCTTTGCGGTTTAGTGATTGGTGCTATATTAGGTTTTGTTGCTAAGGAAGCTACAGTTATAGGACTTTTAGGGGAATTATTCGTAGGCGCATTAAAAGCAGTTGCACCAATATTGGTATTTTTCTTAGTTATGGGTGCTTTAGCACAACACAAAGATGGGCAAAAGAGTAATATGGGTACAGTTATAGGGTTATATTTAATAGCTACTTTTTCTGCTGGTTTAATAGCAGTTATAGCTAGTTTTATATTCCCAGTTACAGTTAATTTAGGCGCAGCTGCGGCAGCAGATGGAGCATCAGCGCCAGGTGGAATAGGTGAAGTATTAAAAACATTATTGCTTAATGTAGTTAGTAACCCAGTTGGATCTATAGTAGATGCAAACTATATAGGTATATTAGCTTGGGCGGTAGTATTTGGCTTAGCTTTAAGAAAATCTTCAGATAAAACAAAATCATTATTATCTGATATTTCAGACGCTGTAACACAAGCAGTAAGATGGGTTATAAGCTTTGCTCCATTTGGTATAATGGGATTAATGTATAATTCTGTATCTACAAGTGGTGCATCAATTTTCTCAGACTATGGTAAATTACTTGCTTTATTATTAGGATGCATGGTATTTGTTGCATTAGTTATAAATCCATTAATAGTATTCCTAAATATAAAACAAAATCCATATCCATTAGTATTTAAATGTTTAAAAGACAGTGGTATAACAGCATTTTGTACTCGTAGTTCAGCAGCAAATATACCAGTTAACATGGAATTATGTAAAAATTTAGGATTAAACGAAGATAACTATTCAGTATCAATTCCTTTAGGAGCTACTATAAACATGGGTGGTGCAGCAGTTACAATATCAGTATTGTCTTTAGCAGCTGTTCATACTTTAGGAATTAAAGTGGATATACCAACAGCATTAATACTTAGTTTATTATCTGCAGTATCTGCATGTGGTGCTTCAGGTGTAGCTGGAGGTTCTTTATTACTTATACCTTTAGCTTGTAGTTTATTCGGTATATCAAATGATATAGCAATGCAAATGGTTGGTGTAGGATTCATCATAGGTGTTATACAAGACTCTTGTGAAACAGGACTTAACTCTTCAACAGATGCTTTATTAACTGCAACAGCTGAATTCAAACAATGGAAAAAAGAAGGAAGAAAACTTCCTATCTAATAAAGGGGTAAAACTAATTAAATTAAAAATTAATTAAATTAGAATATAAAAAGGCTATTATTAAGTAGAAGTCTACTTTATAATAGTCTTTTTTATGATGTGATATAATATTTTTAGATTGAGTTTTTTAATAAAAATAAATAATAGAAAGAAAGGTAGTCAAAATGCTTTATCCAATAAATTTAAATATAGAAAATATGAAAATTACAATAATCGGTGGGGGAAAAGTAGCTTATAGGAAGGCTACAAATTTTTTAGATTTTGGGAAAAAAGTGACTGTAGTTTCAAAAGAGTTTGTGGATGAATTTAAAATGATAGAAAATGAAATTGAAATAATTCATGATGGGTATGATAAAAAATATATAAAAGATTCGTTTGTCGTAGTGGCAGCTACAAATAATAAAGATATAAACCATAAAATCGGAGTTTATTGTAATCAAAATGGAAAGTTGGTAAATGTAGTAGATGATAAGGAACTTTCTAATTTTACAGTTCCATCATATGTGAAACGAGGGGAATTACTCCTTAGTATATCGACAGGGGGAAATAGTCCATCATTATCAGCTAAAATAAAAAGAGAATTAGAAGAAACATATGATGAATCTTATGGAGAATACATAGAACTTTTAGGTTTAGCACGAAAAAAGATAATTGAAGAAAATAAAGATATTAAAGAAAGAAGGAAAAAAATAAAAGCTTTAATCGACTTATCAGTAGAGGAACTTAAAGAAAAAATTTAATTTATAAAATAAAAATAATTTATTGACAGAATATTAAAAGTTTTATATTATTTTATATATAATACATATTTACATAATATGGAAATTAATAAGATAAATTCGATGACAAAGACAGTAACATAAGTCTAATTTATAGAGAGCTTAGGATGGTGGAAGCTGAGCAATGAAGCTTATTGTGAAGAGAACTTTTGAGAATGTTTCTTGAATTGAGTATGGAAACAGGTAATCTTGCCTTAAAAGAGTAAAGTGGATAAGTTTCTTATCAATAAGAGTGGTAACGCGGTATATTCGTCTCTTGGTTTTTAGCCAAGAGACTTTTTTAATATCATTAAATCTGTAATTATCACATAGTATAAGAAATTTTATCAATAAGAGTGGTACCGCGGAATTTCGCCTCTTGAATTTATTTCAAGGGGCTTTTTTGATAAAAAATAATAGAAGGGGATTGAAAAAATGAGTAAAGTTAAAGTAGGAATAATCGGAGCTACAGGTTATGTAGGTGTAGAATTAATAAGATTACTAAATGCACATCCACAAGTAGAGTTAAGTGCTATAGGTTCAAATTCTTTTGTAGATAAAAGTATAACAGAAGTTTATCCAAGTGTAGGTATAGGAAATGATATGAAGTGTATGAAAAATGAAGATGTAATAAAAAATAGCGATCTTATATTTACAGCTTTACCACATGGTGTTAGCGAAGAATTTGTATTACAAGCAGTTAAAGAGGGTAAAAAAGTTGTTGATTTAGGAGCTGATTTCAGATTAAAAGATGAGGCAACTTTCAAAGAATGGTATAACGTATCTTTTATAGATAAAAAATTACATGAAGAAGCGGTTTATGGTCTTTGTGAACACTATAAAGATGAAATAAAAAATGCGAAAGTTATAGCTAATCCAGGATGTTATGTAACTAGTATATCATTACCTCTTATGCCATTATTAAAAGAAAAATTAATCAAAAAAGAGGGCATAGTAGCTGATTCAAAATCAGGTGTAACTGGAGCAGGAAGAGGACTTACATTACTTAGTCATTACCCAGAAATAAATGAAAATATGGTGCCTTATAAAATAGGAAATCACAGACATACACCAGAAATAGAACAAAATTTAACTGATGCAGCAGGAGAACCAGTAGAAATAATATTCACTCCTATTTTAGCACCAATGAATAGAGGTATATTATCAACTATTTACTGTGATAAAGCAGAAGGTGTTACAATAGAAAAGATACAAAATGAACTAGACGAATTCTACAAAGATAAACCATTTGTAGATGTATTACCGCTTGGTCAAGTTGCAACAGTTAAACATGTTAGATTATCAAATAAATGTGCTATATCAGTACATGAAAACAAATCAAAAATAATTATATGTTCAACTATAGATAATATGGTTAAAGGTTCAGCAGGGCAAGCAATACAAAATATGAATTTGATGCTTGGATTTGATGAATGTGAAGGATTAAGCACAATGGCAACAGCATTTTAAATAACATAAGGGGGCGATAATATTGATGGAAATTATTAAGGGGGGCGTTACAGCAGCAAAAGGATTTACAGCATCGGGGATGCATGTAGGTCTTAGAAGAAATGTAGAGAAAAAAGATATCGCACTTGTATATTCTGATACAATGTGTAACGCGGCTGCAGTATTCACTCAGAATAAAATAAAGGCAAATCCTATATATGTTACAAGCAAACATATACAAGATGGAAAGGCACAGGCAATAATAATAAACAGTGCAAATGCGAATACTTTCAATGGAAAAGAAGGGTTAGAACATGCATTTAGAATGGCGGATGCAACAGCTGAAGTTTTAAATTTAAAACCAGAAGATGTTTTAGTTGCATCTACAGGTGTTATAGGAGAGCCGCTAAAAATAGATTTAATCGAAAATAATGTTGGCAAATTAGCAGAACAACTTAGCAAAAGAGGACATATGGCTGCTAGAGAAGGAATAATGACAACTGATATGATTAAAAAAGAAATAACAGTTTCAATTGATATAGATGGAAAAAAAGTAGTTGTTGGAGGTATGGCTAAAGGCTCAGGAATGATACATCCAAATATGGGAACTGTTCTTGCATTTATAACATCAGATATAGATATAGACCAAGGATTATTGCGAGAAGCATTGAGATATGCAACAAATAAGAGTTTTAACAGAATTAGTGTTGATGGTCAAACAAGTACAAATGATATGGCTATAGTTTTAGCAAATGGAAAAGCAGGAAATAAAAAGGTTACTGAAAAAGATGCAAATTACGATATATTTTTACAAGCATTAGTTTATATATGTACAGAACTTGCAAAATTGGTAGCAAGAGATGGAGAAGGGGCAACTAAATTAATTGAATGTGTTGTAGAAGGGGCAAAAACAGAAGAAACAGCAGCTAGATTGTCAAAAGCAGTTATAACATCAACTATGGTTAAGGCAGCTATATTTGGTTCAGATGCAAACTGGGGAAGAATTTTATGTGCAATAGGATGCGAAGGTTCTGAATTTGACCCGAATAAAATAGACATAATCTTTGAAAGTAAGAAAGGTTATATTGAAGTTTGTAAAGATGGGGAACCTCTTAAATTCAACGAAAAGAAGGCAAGAAGCATACTTGAAGATGATGAAATAACTATAATTGTAGATCTTCAAATGGGAGATGCGAGAGCAAATGCATGGGGATGCGATTTGACATACGAATACGTTAGAATTAATGGTAGTTACAGAAGTTAGAGATATAACTGAAATAATATAAGGTTGAAATGGGGGATGAATAATTATGAAATTTAATGATGATAAAGCAAAAATGTTGATTGAAATGCTTCCATATATTGAAAAGCATAGTGGAAAAACTATGGTGATAAAATACGGTGGAAATGCTATGAAAAACGAAAGATTAAAAGAAGCAGTTATGGAAGATATAATTCTTATGAGTTACGTTGGAATTAACATAGTTGTAGTACATGGCGGAGGACCAGAAATAAATAAAATGCTAGACAGATTAAAAATACAAAGTGAATTTGTAAATGGTTTAAGATATACAGATGAAGATACGATGGAAGTTGTTGAGATGGTTCTTGCTGGAAAAGTTAACAAAGAACTAGTATTAAAAATAAATGAAAGAGGCGGTAAGGCAGTTGGCCTTTGTGGTATAGATGGAAACATGCTAATCTGTGAACCTACAAAAGAAGATTTAGGATACGTAGGAAAAATTGTTGAGGTAAATCCAGAAATAATAAAAGACAATCTTGATGCTGGATATATTTCTATGATAGCAACAGTGGGGGCTGATAGAGAAGGCAATATTTATAATGTAAATGGAGATATCGCAGGTTCTGCAATAGCTGGTGCACTTAAAGCAGAAAAATATATCCTTTTAACAGATGTACCAGGTTTATTAGAAGAACCTTCAATGGATGAAAGTTTAATATCACATGTATATAAAGAAGATTTACCAATACTATTTGAAAATGGAACTATAACAGGTGGTATGATTCCGAAAATAAATAGTTGTATAGATGCTTTAAACCAAGGGGTTAAAAAAGTTCATATATTAGATGGTAGAGTTAGACATTCAATTATAACTGAATTATTTACAGATGCAGGTGTAGGAACTTTAATTGATTAATTATTTGTATTTTATGAATAGTTAGGAGTTTATGGGAAGATAAATAATATATTGAAAAGGGAGCGAATTTAAATGGAATTAACACAAAACGTAAAAAATATACAAGAAAAATGGGATGCGAACTTTATGAAAACATACGCTCAAATTCCTGTTGTAATGGATAAAGGTGAAGGTGCAACTATAACAGATATAGATGGGAAAAAATATGTTGATTTTACTAGTGGTATAGGGGTTTCTTCTTTAGGATATGGACATAAAGGTTTAGTGGAAGCTATACAATATCAAGCATCAAAATTACTTCACAGCTCAAATATATTCTTCAATCAACCACATGTAGAAGCTGGGGCTAAATTAATTGCATTAAGTGGATATGACAAAGTATTTTTCTGTAATTCAGGAACAGAAGCAAATGAAGGGGCTATGAAAATAGCTAGAAAATATAGTGATTTAAAATATGGCGGAGATAGAGGTACAATTTTAAGTTTAAATAAATCTTTTCATGGTAGAACAATGGCATCATTAATGGCTACAGGAAAAGAAGCTTATCATAAATATTTCTATCCACTACCAACTGGATATAAATACGTAGAAAAAAATGATATAGAAGCATTTAAAGAAGCATTAAAAGATGAAACAATATGTGCATTTATATTTGAAGCAGTTCAAGGTGAAGGTGGAGTATATCCAATCAATAAAGACTTTATAGAAGAAGCAGTGAAACTTTGCCAAAAAAAAGATATAGTAGTAATTTGTGATGAAGTTCAAGCTGGCATGGGTAGAACAGGTAAATTATTTGGATTCCAAGAATTCGATATAAAACCAGATTTAGTAACAATGGCAAAAGGTTTAGCTGGTGGTATACCTGTTGGCGGAATATTAGCTGATGAAAAAGTATCAGATGTATTAGTTCCTGGAGATCACGGAACAACATTCGGAGGAAATGCTTTAGCTATGGCTGCAGCAAATGTTGTCTTAGATGAATTAGCAAAACCAGAATTTTTAGCAGATGTAGCTAAAAAAGGTGATTATATAATGGATACAGTGAAATCTTGGGGCTTAGACGAAATAGTTGAAGTCAGAGGTAAGGGCCTAATGATAGGTATCGAAATAAAAGGTAGCGCATCAGAAATAGAAAAAGTGGCTGCACAAAAAGGATTATTAATACTAACTGCAGGGGAACATGTAATAAGATTATTACCACCACTTGTAATATCAATAGATGAAATAAATAAAGGATTAGAAATCTTAAAAGAATGTTTATAGGATTTTAAATAAAAATATTTTATAAAATAAAGGAAGATGTCTTTTATAATTGAATTTATTAAAGACATCTTTTTTGTATTTATAAAATGGCTAAACATAAAGCAAGAAAATGTTTTCAATGCTATAATAAAATTATAGTTGAAATTAAAAGATTTTAAGTCAACAAGGGGGGATTTATATGAAATCTTGTAGTAAATGTAATTGTAAAATTGATTTATTAACTAGACTTAAAACACTGGGGAACGAATGTGTAAGGATAAAATGTGAACAATGTGGCACAGTATATGAAGTTGAATCTAAAGGTGTAGTAAAAATAATTAACTTATTATCATTTTTTATGATTTTTTATTTAATCTATTATTTTCTAAACTTTATGGAAGTAGATTTTATGATTAGGATTGGTATAGTATCTTTCTTAGCAATAATATTTTATATATTTTGGAATGCTATTATGTCTTATTTTCTTGAATATAATGTAATCATTGATGGATATAAGACAATATCCTCTTTAAATAGTGAAGGAAAACCAGCAAAGATAAATGAAACTAGTCAAGCAAAGAAAATATTTAATGATATATTAAATAAAAATGGATTTGATGAAACAAACATAAAGTTAGATATTTTAATGGATTCATTTGAAGAGTTTTTACACAAAAGATTTAATTGTTATGAGGATGAAATAATATATAGTATAAGACCAACTGATTTAATTTATAAAGACTTATGTTGTTGTACTTTGATACGCCAATTTCAAACAAGAAATGTTAGGGGAGAAATAAATTTAGAAAGAATATATATACAAGTTTATTATAATTCTAAAGATGTTGTTAACAAATTATATAATTCACATTTCAATTACACATCAGATAAATTTGATGAATTTTTAGCAAATGTCAGAGATGAAAATTCTTATTGGGAGGTTTTAAAATTATATAAACCTGTCAAATATGAAGTTACAATGGATAAATTATTTTAAAATAAATATTATAGATGAAAGCATATAACTTGATAACATTTTGTTATAAGGTTATATGCTTTTTGTTATACCTATGATATAAATTTTTGGCGATACTTCTTATTATACTGTAATGATATTCTTTATCTAGAATAACATTAAGTATAAAGGAGGTTTTGTATATGCAAGCAAAGTGTCAGGTTGATATGACTTATGGTGATATTCCAAAGCAATTATTTATGTTCACTATTCCAATTCTATTATCGCAAATCTTACAACAATTTTATAATATTGCAGATACTGCAATCATAGGTCAATATGTAGGAACAGATGCTTTAGCAGCAATTGGTTCTACTGGACTTTTGATAGCAGTTATAGTTAATTTTTTTATAGGGTTATCTACGGGAGTAAGTGCGGTTATAGCAAATCAGTTTGGCGCACATGAATATGACAAACTTAGAAAAAGTATAGCGACTTCGCTTTCAGTAAGTATTGCCTTGGGAATAGTTTTTACTATTGGAAGTCTTATATTTATGAAACCTATTATAAATTTACTTCAAACACCTAAAGATGTATATTATTTGGCTGTAGATTATCTAAAAATATGTTTTTTAGGTATAACATTTCAACTATTGTATAACATAGGAACTGCAATTCTTAGAGCTCTTGGAAATACAAAAGACCCATTATACTTTTTGGTCTTTTCATGTGTATTAAACTTAATCTTAGATATTTTATTTATTGTTTACTTTGGATGGGGAGTCAAAGGGGCAGCTATTGCAACCTTAGTTTCACAGATATTAGCGGCACTTTTAGTCTTGTGGAAGATAATGCACCTAGATGATGAATGTAGAATAAATTTAAAACAAATCAGAATTTACAAAGGATATATAGAAGATATATTTCTTATTGGGATACCAGCAGGATTACAAGCAATTTTTATGAGTATCTCATCTTTAATAATACAATCTAGCATAAATTCATTTGGAGCAGAGGCTATGGCAGGAATGACTGTATTTGGAAAGGTAGAAGGATTTTTATATTTTCCATTGTTCTCTTTGGGCCTTGCTGTTACAGGATTTGTGGGGCAAAATTTCGGAGCAAAAGAATATGAAAGAGTGAAAGAAGGAATAAATATAAGTGTAAAATTGAGTGTATATATTTCACTTATATTTATAATTGTTTTAAATATTTTTGCTCCATATATATTAAGACTCTTTACTCATGATTTACAAGTTATAAAAGTAGGTCTTGAGAGTATTAGAATTGTATTTCCTTCATATGTTTTTTATGCAATCAATCAAATTTATATTGGTAGTTTGCGTGGGATAGAAAAGACATTTGAACCTATGATAATAGCATTATTTGCTCACTGTATTTTTAGGGTTGTATGGTGTTCCGTTTTGCTTAAATATTTTCACGATATGAAGGTTATTTATAGCAGTTATTCAGTTAGTATACTTATTATGTTTGCATTACTTTATTTTTCTTATAAAAAACATATCTGTAAAAAATATTTTAAGCAAGAAGTGTCTAATATTGATTAGAAACGATTAGATATAGAATTTAGATAAAATAAAAATAGTGAATATATTAGAATAGAATGAGATTTCTTTTATATTCACTATTTTTTAGAAATAAAAGAAAATATAAAAAATGTAGTAGATAAAACAATATAAAAACATATTTAAATTAATAATTACATCAAAATTAGTATTTATGTAAAACAAAAAAATGAGATATTAAAAAATAAAAATGAAATAATTTTTTAAAAAATTGCATAATTCTGAAAACTTAATTATAATATAAATTACATTATTAATTTGGGATGGGAATTAATTTTCATAAATAGAGATGTATTCAATATACTTAAGGGAGGAATTATGATGGAAGTAAAACAAAGTATTCCAAACATCGGATTACCTAAAAAACAGGGTTTGTATGATCCTAAATTTGAAAAAGATAATTGTGGTATAGGTTTTATTGCAAGTATAAAAGGTGAAAAATCACATGAAATAGTTCAAAAAGGATTGATGATTCTGCAGAACTTATCACATAGAGGTGCAACTGGATGTGATGAAACTACTGGTGACGGTGCAGGTATAATGATTCAAATACCACATGAATTTTTCAAAAAGAAATGTGAAGAACTGAATATAGATTTACCAGGTGAAGGAGAATATGCAGTCGGGATTATGTTTCTCCCTCGTGAATCTGATGAAGATTTAGAATGTGAAGGAATTTTCGAAACAATATTAAGAGAAGAAGGGTTAAAACTTTTAGGATGGAGAGATGTAGAAGTTGACCGTAATGCTATTGGGGAAATAGCAAAAGGTAGTGAGCCTTTAATCAAACAAGTATTTATAGATAAGGAAAGTTATACAACAGAAGAGTTTGAAAGAAAGTTATTTATTGTAAGAAAAAAAGCTGAAATAGCAGTTAGAAATTCTACTATGCATAACAAAGGATATTTCTATATTCCTAGCTTATCAAGCAGAACAATAATTTATAAAGGATTACTTTTGGCTAGACAGATAGGAAGCTTTTATAAAGATTTGAGCGACAAGGATTTTAAATCTGCATTAGCCTTAATTCATCAACGTTATTCAACAAATACATTTCCAACTTGGGATTTGGCACAACCATTTAGATATTTGGCTCATAATGGGGAGATAAATACTATTATGGGAAATAGAAATTGGATGAATGCAAGAGAGGGAGTATTAAAGTCAGATAAATTTAAAGATGGATTAGAAGAGATATTTCCGATATTGACACCGAACTGTTCAGATTCTGCAACTCTTGATAATGCATTTGAACTTCTAATATCAACAGGAAAATCACTAACAGAAGCTATGACAATGCTTATTCCACAAGCTTGGAATGGTAATGAGCTTATGGATGAAAATGAAAAGGCATATTATAACTATCACGCAACAATAATGGAACCTTGGGATGGACCAGCGGCTATAGCATTTACAAATGGAGTTCAACTTGGTGCAATGTTAGATAGAAATGGGCTTAGACCATCTAGATATACAATAACTAAAGATGGATTTGTAATATTGGCATCAGAAACAGGGGTATTAGAAACAGAACCAGCAAATGTTGAATATAGCGGTCGTTTAGAACCAGGTAAAATATTTATGCTAGATTTGGAACAGGGAAGAATAATCCCAGATAAAGAGGTTAAAAAAGAATTATTTGAAGAATATGATTACGAAGGTTGGCTAAAAAGAAATAAACTAACTTTGGATAAAATTCCACAACCGTCATATTTACCAAAAGGTGATGAAGATACTTTATTGCAAAGACAACAAGCATTTGGATATACATATGAAGATATAAAAATAGTTTTAGCTCAAATGGCCAGAGATGGAAAAGAACCGCAAGGTTCTATGGGAGACGATACACCACTTGCTGTTTTATCTAAAAAGCCGCAACTACTTTATAACTACTTTAAACAGTTATTTGCACAAGTAACAAATCCACCTATAGACCCAATTAGAGAAGAATTTATAATGAGTTTAGTTACAATAGTTGGTCAAAAGGCAAACTTGCTTGATAACGATAAAAAAGATTATACATTTATACAATTAGACACACCGATATTATCAGATGTAGATTTAGAAAAAATAAGCAAGATAAATAATCAGAGTCTTAGAGCCGTAAAAATTCCTATGTTATTTAGATCACCAGGAACAGGTCAAGATTTAGTTGAGGCATTAGATTTATTATGTGAAAGAGCAAAAGATTCAATATTAGAAGGATACAATGTAATAATTTTATCTGATAGAAATATAAATAAGCAACAAGCCCCAATACCGGCATTATTAGCAACTAGTGCATTACAACATTATTTAATAAAAAATAAATTGAGAACAAATGTGAATATTATACTAGAAACTGGTGAAGCAAAAGAAGTAATGCATTTTGCATTATTAATAGGATATGGTGCAACAGCAATCAACCCTTACTTAGCTTATGAAACTATAGATCAATTAGCTAAAAAAGAATTGTACGTGGGTCATAAGAGTGCAGAAGTTTTAAAAGAAAACTACAATAAAGCTATTTGCCATGGATTATTAAAGATAATCTCTAAAATGGGAATATCAACAATACAGAGTTATAGAAGTGCACAGATATTTGAGTGTATTGGAATAAATAGTGATGTAGTAGAAAAATACTTTACTGGAACTCCAACAAGAATAGAAGGTATAGGACTTGATATAATAGCAAAAGAAACTTTGACAAGACACAATATTGCCTATAATAAACTTAGAAATCCAATAGATACATTAGAACTTGGTGGAAAATACAATTATAGAAGAAATGAAGAAAAACATATGTTTAATCCTTATACTATAACAACTTTACAAAAAAGTGTTAGAGAAAATGATTATAAATTATTCAAGAATTTTTCTAAAGCGATAGATGACCAAGCTGAAGAATTATGTACTATTCGTGGATTGCTTAAATTTAAGGAATCAGAAAGTATATCAATAGATGAAGTTGAGCCAGTATCAGAGATTGTTAAGAGATTTGTGAGTGGTGCAATGAGTTTCGGTTCACTTAGTAAAGAAGCTCATGAAACATTAGCAACAGCAATGAACACTTTGGGAGGTCGTTCAAATACTGGTGAAGGTGGAGAAGATTCAAAGAGATTTAAAACTATAACAATGAGTGCAACAAAACAAGTTGCATCAGGTAGATTTGGAGTAACTGCTGAATATTTAGTAAATGCAAAAGAAATACAAATAAAAATGGCACAAGGAGCAAAACCAGGTGAAGGTGGTAGACTTCCAGGGCCAAAGGTAAATGAAAAGATAGGAAAGGTTCGTCATGCTATACCAGGAATAGATTTGATATCACCACCACCACATCATGATATATATTCAATAGAAGATTTAGAACAATTAATACATGATTTAAAAAGTGTAAACCCAAAAGCTAATATATCAGTAAAACTAGTTTCAGAAGTTGGTGTTGGGACAGTAGCAGCAGGAGTTGCAAAAGCTAAGGCAGACCTTATATTGATATCTGGATACGATGGGGGAACAGGTGCAGCTCCTTATACATCAATAAAATATACAGGTGGCCCATGGGAATTAGGGCTTTCAGAAGCCCACCAAGTACTTCTTATGAATAACTTGAGAAGTAGAGTTATCCTACAAACCGATGGACAAATGAGAACAGGTAAAGATGTTGTAGTTGCAGCACTTTTAGGTGCTGAAGAATTCGGATTTGCAACAACACCACTTGTAGTTATGGGATGTATGATGATGAGAAAATGTCACTCAAATACTTGCCCAATGGGTGTTGCAACACAAAATCCAGAGCTTAGAAAAAAATTTAAAGGAAAAGTTGAACATGTTATAAATTATTTCACATTCGTTGCCACAGAAGTAAGAGAGATAATGGCCGAGCTTGGATTTAGAACTATGGATGAAATGATAGGTAGAGTTGATAAGTTAGAAATAAATAAACTTTTAAAAAATGAAAAAACAAAAGACTTAGATTTTTCATCAATACTTTATAGACCTAATTTACCACAAAGAATAGTTGGTAGAAAAATTATAAATCAAGATCATGGAATAGATACTGCTTATGATTTAAAATTAATAGAATTTGCAAAACCAAGTTTAGAAAATAAAACAAAAGTAACTGGTGATTTCAAAATTAAAAATATAAATCGTACAGTAGGAACTATGTTAAGTGGAGAAATTGCAAAACGTTATGGGGCTGAAGGATTACCGGACGATACAATTACTTTAAATTTAACTGGTAGTACAGGTCAAAGTTTTATGGCATTTGGAATGAAGGGTATAACAATTAATTTGACAGGGGATTGTAATGACTATGTTGGAAAAGGACTTTCAGGAGCAAAAATAAAAGTTAAACTTCCTAAAGAATGTACTATAAAATCTGATGAAAATATAATAGTTGGAAATACAGTTTTATATGGGGCAACTAGTGGTGAATTCTATGCTAATGGAAAAGCAGGAGAAAGATTCGCAGTTAGAAATTCAGGAGCAACAGCAGTTGTTGAAGGTGTTGGAGATCATGGTTGTGAATATATGACTGGAGGAACAGTTGTTATATTAGGTGATATAGGTCGAAACTTTGCAGCAGGTATGAGTGGTGGTAAAGTCTTTGTATATGATCCAGATAAACAACTAAAAGGCAAATTAAATCATGGCATAGTAAACAGTGCAGATATTGAAAAATTAATAGATACAGAGGATGAAGTAATATTAAGAAATCTGATAGAAAAACACTTCGAATACACAGAAAGTAAAAAATCAAAAATGATATTAGACAATTGGGATAAAGAAAAATTTAATATTGTTAGGGTTATACCTAAGATGTATAAAAAACTAATAAGTGAATATCAAGCAGTATAAGGGGGGACAAAAATGGGAAAAGAAACTGGTTTTATAGAATTTGAACGTGAGAATCAGAGCAAACGTCCAGTAGAAGAACGTATTAAAGACTTTAACCAAATATATATACCTATGAATTATGAAAAAGTAAAAATACAAGCAGCAAGATGCATGGACTGCGGAGTACCATTTTGTACATCTGAATATGGATGTCCGCTTGGAAATGCAGCGCCAGAAATAAATGACTTAGTATATAGAGGACAATGGAAAGATGCATTAGATAGATTGCTCCAAACAAATAACTTCCCAGAATTTACAGGAACTGTATGTCCTGGATTATGTGAAAAGGCATGTGTTTTAGGAACTATAAAAGAACCTGTTGGATTTAAGAATATGGAGCTTAGTATTATAAATAAGGCTTTTGAAGAAGGATGGATAACTGCAAAACCACCATTAGTAAGAGTAGGAAAAACTGTTGCGGTTATTGGTTCTGGTCCTGCTGGTCTTGCTTGTGCAGATCAATTAAACAAAGCTGGTTATGATGTAACAGTATTTGAAAGAGATGATGTAATTGGCGGACTTTTGGTTTATGGTATACCAGATTTTAAGTTAGAAAAATGGGTTGTAGACAGAAGAGTAGATTTATTAAAACAAGAGGGAATTAAATTCAAAACAAATATATGGGTAGGAAGAGATTATCCAGCCAAAATATTAAAAAAAGAATACGATATAATTGTTTTAACTGGTGGAGCAACTCAAGCAAGAGATTTACCTATTCCAGGACGTTCACTAAAAGGGCTCCATTTTGCAGTGGATTACTTAAAACAACAAAATAAGAGAAATAGAGGGTTAGAAGTAGATGAAGATGAGATATTAGCTACGAATAAAAATGTAATTGTAATAGGTGGTGGAGATACAGCAAACGACTGTGTCGGAACTGCTATAAGACAAGGTGCAAAAAATGTATATCAACTTCAACGTTCTTCAGAAAGTGAGAGAGATTCAAAAGGAGCAAGTTTCTGGGGAAAAATTTCAGCAATGACTAAAAATCCAGTATTTGAAGAAGGTGGAATAAGGGAATATTCAGTTAAACCTACAGCGTTTAGTGGTGAAGCTGGTATAGTTAATAAATTACATGCAATTAAATTAGATGAAAATAGGGAAGAGATAGCTGATTCTGATTTTGAAATAGAATGTGACTTAGCATTATTTGCATTAGGATTTTTACATCCAGAACACGAAATATTACTTGGGGACTTAGGAGTAGAACTTGATGAAAGAGGAAATGTAAAAACTGATGAATTTAAAAGAACATCTGTAAAAGGCGTTTATGCAGCAGGTGATATGAGAAGTGGACAATCTTTAGTATGCAAGGCAATTTCCGATGGAAGGAAAGCGGCAAGAACAATTGATTTAGATATTATAGGTCAAACTAATTTAAGATAATATTTTCATACAATATAATTATCAAGAAGAAATGTTATAAGTAAAAAAACTTACTTTAACATTTCTTTTTTATTTACTACCAAATAGTGCTAAAATATAATTGGAGAATTGGATGAATAAAAATATATAGTTGTAAATATAAAAAACAAGGGGCTTGAACATGGGAATACAATTTTAAAAACTTATTTAAATTTTTGAAATTCGAATAGGAGGTTATATAAATGAGAGAGTTTATTATTTCAACAGATTCAACTAACGACTTACCAGAAGCATATTTAAAAGAAAATAATATAGCAGTGCATCCATTATATTATATTATAGATGATAAGGAATATATTCCAGGGGTAGAGGATATGCCTGTTAAAGAATTTTATAGGGCTTTAAAAGAAGGAAAAATGCCGACAACAAGTGCATCAAATCCTATAAATATAATTGCTAAATTCCAAAAAGAAATTAATGAAGGGCATGATATACTGCATTTAAGTTTTTCATCAGGTTTGAGTTCAAGCTATAATAATGCCAGAATATGTGCAGAAAAATTAATGGAAGAAAAACCGGGGTCTAAAATAATAGTGATTGATACTTTATCAGGAACAGTTGGTCAAGGAATACTACTTATGAAAGCTGTAGAAATGAAAAAGGCTGGCAAAACTATAGATGAAATAGCAAAATGGTTAAATATGCATAAACAACATGTAATACATGAATTTACTGTATCAGACTTAAATCATTTATTCCGAGGGGGAAGACTTTCAAGAGCAAGTGCATTGGTAGGAACTATGCTTAACATACAACCAATATTACATATGGATGATGAAGGAAAATTAGCAGCAATAGGAAAAGTAAGAGGGCGTAAAAAAGCCTTACATACATTAGTTGACAATATAGAAATAAAAACAGATGTATCTAATTTAAAACAGGTATTTATATCTCATGGTGATTGTATTGAAGATGCCCAGTATGTCGCGGAAAAAGTAAAACAAAAATATGGAGTAGAAGATATAATTATACAAGATATATGTCCAACAATAGGAGCACATACAGCGCAAGGTGCAGTTGTAGTTGCATATATGGGAAATGCAAGATAAATAATTTTATTAGTAATAAAAAGTAGGATGGCGATTTTGTCATCCTACTTTTTTTAAAACTATTTAAGTAATTTATTCAATTCGTCTACGCGATTTTGAGAACCTACAGCAATCATATTATTTATAAATATTACATCTGTAATTTTATGTTTATCTACAAAATCACTAAGATTATCATTAAAATATCTTGGATCTATTACATATACTTCTCCATAATTTTGAGTTAATAAAGGAGCAAAAGCATTACCATAAGATTCTTTGATAACAACAACTTTTTTACTACTATCAATGTCAGGATTTTTGATTATAGTAAGGGGGTTATCACCATGAAGGAATGTACCATATGCATTTGAACCAGTAGAATAATCTGAGTAAGGAGAGTATTCCAATTTTTTTGTTAAAGAACTATTTTGATAAATAGTTGCAGTTAAATCTCCTCCAACAGGTCTATATTCAACAACATCTGGGTTATCAGCTAATTTTTTTTCTTTTGAACCATTATATAATGTTCCTAAGAATCCAGTTACTTTTTTAAGTGGATAATCATCTAAGTTACAAGGTTTTAAACCTGCTGTTTCACAGAATTTAGTATATGCATAATAAGCACCAAGTTGAGTCCAGTGATGGTCTGATCTAAAGTATATATATTCAGTTTTATGTTGTTTTAAAATTGAATAAGCATCAACTGGAGTAACATTTTTACCAAGTTTGCTATTAACTAAGTCAATTACTGGCTTTTGTTCAGAAGCTAAATTTTTATACTTAGATGGTAATGCGAATTCAACATGTGTAGGAATTAATATGTTATATACATTTGCATTTAAAGTATCACCATATTTTTTTATTGTTTTTGCATAATTATTTACAGTAGGTTCATTAAATCCATAACCTTCACAAACTATATCATCAATACTTAATAATGTTCCCACCTGTTCAACGTTTTTATACATATCTTTATCAGAATCATCATCAGCATTACTTTGTGTAGCATTTGCAGAGTTATTACTAGTAGTGTTAGATACAACAGTCATTTTTATTTCACTATCGACACCTTTAAGAGTATTGATATTATCTGATAAGGCAAGGAATTCTTGTCTATGAACAAAATTGTCTTTATAGAATTCGTCTATTTGCGATAAAAAATCTCCACTAAAGAATTTTTCTGCAGTTAATTCAGATAACTTAGGGAAAGTTGCTAAATCCCTTTTTTCTTGTTGAGAAACTCCACCATTAGTTGTGAAGAACATAGGTATAAAGAAGAATATCATAATTAAACTGCATATAGCTATATTTAAATAATCAGCAGGTTTAGGTTTTTTATTGGATTGATTATTTTTTAAATCTACTTTATTACTCATGTTATACCTCCCTAGAATCTATAATATAAAAATGGATTATAGCTTTCTCCAACTAATAAAGATATTGTACAGAATATTAATGATACATTAAAAATGATTTGTACAAAATCTAAATTACCATTTACTTTAGAATTATCATTCAGTTTATGGAATAATATTTTTGGAATAGGAGTAGATGCAATTAGAGCAATTACTACAAATGCTATATTAGACATAAATGTTATTGGTAAAGTGTCAGAATAAAGTGGATTATTATTTAGACCTACTAGAGCTTTTAAGAATGTGCTAAGGCTATTTAAATCAACATAGTAGAATATAGCCCAACCAATCATAACAATAATTATTGCAAAGAACCACTGAATAATTTGTGGCAATTTTTTTGTGAATTTGAACAATACTTTTTTTTCTAAATAAATTATTGTACCGAAATATAATCCCCAAATTATAAAGTTCCAACTAGCTCCATGCCAAAATCCTGTTAAAAACCAAACAACAAATATATTTAATAGTTGTCTTTTTCGATTACCGCCAAGAGGTATGTAAACATAATCTCTAAAAAATGATCCTAAAGACATATGCCATCTTCTCCAAAATTCAGTTGCAGATTTTGATATATATGGATAATTGAAGTTTTCACAGTAAGTAAATCCAAATATTTTACCAAGACCTATAGCCATGTCAGAGTATCCTGAGAAGTCAAAGTATATTTGAACAGTAAACATTAAAAGTCCGAACCAAGCGTCTAATACACCTAGAGTTGCTATTTCACCATCTAAAAATGTTGAAACTAAAGTTGCTGCAGTATTAGCAATTATAACTTTTTTTGCTAAACCAATTATAAATCTATTAATACCTTGAGAAATATTAGATATATTAACTTCTCTGTTGTCGATTTCTTTTTCTATATCGATATATCTTATAATAGGTCCAGCTATTAGTTGCGGATATAAAGATACATACATTAAAAATTTAGGGAAACTCTCTTGAGCTTTAACCCTATTACAATAAACATCTGCTACATAAGAAACTATTTGGAATGTATAGAATGAAATACCAATAGGTAATGATATATTAGGAACTGGTAAATCTATAGGAAGTAAAGCATTAAGATTATTTACAAAGAAACCAGTATACTTGAATATACCTAATAAACCAATATTAATTATTAAAGAAATAATTAAATACATTTTTTTTTGTTGTTCTGTTTCGCTTTTATGTATTTGCATAGCAAATATATACCCGATAAAGGAACTAAAAATTAGTAAAGCAACACATACAGGTTCGCCCCATGAATAAAATACTAACGAAAAAATTATAAGAATAATATTTTTTACTTTAAAATTTCTAGCTAAAAAGTACAATATTATATTTGCTGGTAAAAAAGCAAACATAAATAATAAATTTGAAAATACTATTTTAATCACACTCCTAATATTAAAAATTTTTATTTATGTATATAACAATATATACCAAACCATTGTGATATATGAAAAAATATGGCGACAAGTTTTGTAATTATTCGGGTATAATAACAAAATATAATAAGCATGGTAAAGTTATCACTATATCGTTATATAAAACATATATATTTAGATGTTAAAAATTAATATTAACTAGATACTGTTATATTAAAAAAAAATAAGTGACATTTGTTACAGAACAAGTTTACAAATCATGATATAATTAACGATGTATGGATAATATTGGATAAGAGTTATAATTATGTGAAAAATAGGTAATTATACAAAATAATATAAAATAAATAGGGGAAACAAAAGGAGATAGAAATGAATATATTAGATAATTTAAAGGAACAAGGTGTTAGTGAATCATTAATAAAGGATATAGAACATTTCAGAAAAGAATATGACGTAAAAGATGAATTAAAAGAAAGAGTCACAAAATCACCAGCATTTTTTATAGGAAAAGATATATTAGAAATGTGTATTACAGGAATTTTAGAAGAAGAAAATATATTATTATCAGGACCAAAAGCAACAGGTAAGAACTTACTATCTGATAACCTATCAGAAATTTTCGGAAGACCTCAATGGAACACTTCATTCCATATCAACACAGATAGTGCATCTTTAATAGGTACAGACACATTTATAGATAATGAAGTAAAACTTAGACGTGGATCAGTATATGAATGTGCAGTAAACGGCGGATTTGGTATATTTGATGAAATCAATATGGCTAAAAATGATGCAATAGTAGTACTTCATTCAGCACTTGACTATAGAAGAGTTATAGATGTGCCTGGATATGAAAGAATAAAACTTCATCCAGCAACTAGATTTATCGGAACCATGAACTACGAATATGCTGGAACAAAAGAATTAAATGAGGCATTAGTATCAAGATTTTTAGTAATAGATATTCCAGCAGTAGATGAAGAAAAATTAAAAATGATATTAAAAAGGGAATTCCCGACAGTAGATGAAGAAAAATTACTTCAATTTATAGGAATATTTATGGACTTACAACTTAAAGCTGAAAATGGGGAGATATCTACAAAAGCTATAGATTTAAGAGGAATGATAGGTGCATTAAAAACTATAAAAAGAGGTCTAAAACCAACTCTTGCAATCAATATGGGTATTACAGGGAAAACATTTGATATATATGAAAAAGAAATGGTATCAGATATTATAAGAACTAGAATTCCAGAGGGATGGGAAAGTTTTGATATATTCCCAAATGATTAGTTGATGCAGAAATATAAATGCTTAAATAATTAATTAAAGGGTGATAATATGGGAAATGGTTTAAAGTGGATATTCAATGAATATGAATTTGATAATAGAGTAAATAATTTGGCTTGGACAGTTTCAGGAAAATACGATGAAGAAATAGATTCATCAGAAAAGGATTATAGCTCAAAAGATGCATCTATGTATTATGCGATAATAGCAGGGGCTAGAAGAAAATATGTGGATTGGGAAACTGTTAAGAAGTACTTAGTTAATAGAATAAAAGCAGGATATAATAAAGATATTTTATGCACACTTATTCAAATAATTTTAAATGATGTTGTAGAAAAGAAAGTAATAGAAGAACGACCAGGTGTAGTGGATATCCGAAATAAGGCATATGATGATATTTTAAAAGGTTATTCTAAAATACACAAAGAAGATATCTTGCAATTACTTAAATATACTTATGTTCTTCAACAAATGGATAGACATCCTGTTATGGATAGACTTGTTCGAAAAATACTTAGAGAAATTAATGCAATAGATTCAAACGACGATATAATGAACATATTAAAAAGAGTTGATGAGATATATCTTACATATTTCCAACATATATTGGATAGCCAAAATCAAAATGTAGAATTTGCAGAAGAAAATGTAAAAAATGTAGATATAGATTTTGATACATTTGCAGATTTTATGTTAGAGGAATTGTATAGCGACCAAGAGGTTGAAACGGTAGAAACAGAGATTAATAATTTAACAGGTGGTATGCTGGTAGATGGTTTAGGAGATGAAAATGGTGATATTGATTTGGAATCAACTCCTAATAGAGCGATATATGTTAATGAAGAAATGCTAAATAAGATATATAAAAGAGTAGAATACTACTATGGAAAATCTTATTTAAGTCAAAATGATAGTAGAAAAATAGAAGCAAGAAATTGTAGAAATGTTCATGAAGGATGTAGATTACATTTTACAGATGGCGTATTGAGATCTCCTTGCGACAATGCGTTTCAATTAAAGTATGTAACTAGACAAAAGGACAATAATATATTCGAATTTCAATATAAAATGAAAATGTATAGAAGACAAATTAATAAACTTAAAGAGAATTTTTCAAGATTATTAATAGAAGAAAGTTCATCTGATAGAGTGTATTCTGATTGTGGAACAATATATGCGAATAAGGCTTGGCGCATAGGCAGAAGTAGCAACAATAAAGTGTTTTACAAGGATGTTGATAATGGAAAGGGTAGATATGTTATAGATATATTACTCGATTCAAGTGGTTCACAAACTTCAAAACAGTTTATGGTAGCTATACAGGCGTATATCTTAGCAACTTCACTTACTTTAGCTGGAATTCCAAATAGGGTTATGGGATTCCAAAGTTTCTTAGACTATACTATATTAAAACGTTTTAGGGATTACAATGACAATGTAAGAAAATGTGAAGATATATTTGAATATTACTGTTCTGGTAACAATAGAGATGGTCTTGCAATAAAGGCTACTTGTGATGGTTTATTAGAACGCGAAGAAGAAAACAAAATACTAATCGTACTTAGTGATGGAAAACCAAATGACGTAAAAATAGGAAAAGATAGCTCAAGAAGTATAAGAGGGGAAATGTCTTATAAAGGAGTTGTTGGAATTAAAGATACAGCAACAGAAGTAAGGCGTGCAAGAAAAAGAGGAGTAATGGTATTAGGTGTTTTCACAGGAAAAGAAACAGATTTAGAGGCTGAAAAGAAAATTTATGGCAAAGATTTTATTTATATAAAAGATATACAAAGATTTTCAGATATTGTATCAATGTATCTTAAAAAGGTCATAAGTAATTAAAAGTTAGATAACAAAAAGGAATTAATAATAGAAAATAATTGATAAAATATTGTTGCAAAAACATATAAAAATCACTACTATTAAAAATAACAAGTACATTAATTAAGATTAATTATCTTATTAAAACAAGTACTATTTCTAATTTTATGTTTTGTGAAGATTAGAAATGATAACAAAATGGAATTGCAAAAAATGCTAAACAACATAATATTTTGTCTATTTCTGCTATAATATAAAATGTATATTGAATGAAAAATGTTTATATTTTAGATGAAATGTATATTTTAGGTTCTTAACTGGATTAATAGGGAAAGAGGTGAAATCCCTCTACAGCCCCCGCTACTGTAATGTTGACGGAACTCTCAAATACCACTGTGATAATAAATCATGGGAAGGTGAGAAGATGGATGATACTAAGTCAGGAGACCTGCCTAAGATATAAAGTAATTTCTTCGGGGTTGGAGAGAATATCTTACTAAGCAATTATTTATAAACTTATTAAGTATATTAGCCTAGCCTCAAAAGGTTAGGTTTTTTATTTTGACAAATCTTACTATTTAAGTAGGTATATACAAGAAATACCCAAGAAGAAATCATATATATTTCAGACTAATGTATAACATTTTCAAATATATTATTTTAAGGGGAAGAGATATGAAAAAGAAAAAGACAAATTTAAAATGGTGTCTATTAGCAACTTTTATGTTCGCTTTAGCACCAACCGTTTCAAATGCAATGCATATTATGGAAGGATTTTTACCAGTTAAATGGGCAGTAATTTGGTATGTTTTATTTATACCATTCTTTGTTGTCGGTTTAAAAAACATAACAAAAGTAGTACAAGAACATCCAAAGAAGAAATTACTATTAGCTTTATGTGGTGCATTTGTATTTGTGCTTTCAGCATTAAAAATACCTTCAGTAACAGGAAGCTGTTCGCATCCAACAGGGGTAGGACTAGCAGCAATATTATTTGGACCTAGTGTAACAGTTGTTTTAGGAACAATAGTATTATTATTCCAAGCTTTATTATTAGCTCATGGTGGAATAACAACTTTAGGTGCAAATGCCTTTTCAATGGCTATATTTGGACCAATTATATCATATTTAATTTGGAAATTATGCAAGGATAGAATCAACAAAAATGTTGCAGTATTTTTAGCAGCATCAATAGGTGACTTAGCTACATATACTTTAACTTCATTACAATTAGGGCTAGCATTCCCTGATCCAACTGGTGGATTTATGGTATCTGCTGTTAAGTTCTTAGGAATATTCTTTGTAACACAAATTCCTATAGCTATAGCAGAAGGGTTATTAACAACAATAATCTATAACTTTATATCTGAAAATGAAGACAAGGAGGTACTTGCATAATGACAACTCATGAATCAAAGAAAAAAGGAAATAGTACAAAATTAACAGTTATATTAATGCTGTTAGTTTTAGCAATAGTTATTGTACCTCAAGTTATAAAAAGTGGGGCAGAATTTGGTGGGTCAGATGACCAAGCTGAATCTGTTATAACAGAAATGGATCCTAATTATAAACCATGGTTTAGCAGTATATTTGAACCAGCAAGTGGTGAAATAGAAAGTTTACTATTTGCTTCTCAAGCAGCATTAGGTGCTGGTATAGTTGGTTATTATATAGGAGTTACTAGAACTAAACATAAAATGAAAGAAGAAAAATAGTTTTATAAATTAAATTTATAAATTTTAATAAATATAGAAAGAAGATAAATTAATGATAATAGATGATTATGCTTATAAGAATAAATTATTTAAAGTTAATCCTAACTTGAAATTTAGTATAGGTATGTTATTTTTAATAATATCATTAATAAGTCCTTACAATATATTATCTGTGTTGATAATATTAGGTATGAGTTTCACAATAGTTGGAATTGCCAAAATAGAAGTAAAAGACTATATACATTTTATAAAAATACCTTTTACATTTTTAGTAATAAGTATAATTATGATTTTAATAAATTTTTCAGGCGATAAATCAGTTCTACTTCATTACATTAAAGTAGGAAATTTATATATTGGAGTTTCACAAACATCTATAGATACATCTGTACATTTATTTTTTAGGGCATTATCTTGTTTAACATGCATATACTTTATAATGTTGACGACACCATTTAATCAACTTATATTTATATTTAAAAAATTGCATTTACCAGATGTTGTACTAGAGATATCAATGCTTATGTATAGATTTATATTTATATTTATGGAGGAGGTTGCTGATATAAGAACTTCTCAAGAACTTCGATTTGGATATATAAATTTAAAAAATGGATATCGTTCATTCGGTCTTTTAGTAAACATGTTATTTAAACGAATGATGATAAGATATGATGAAATGAGTATAGCACTTGATATGAAATTATTTGATGGCACATTCCATATAGTAGGGGATAGTAAAGATGTTTAAAATAAATAATTTAACATATCAATATGATAAAACTAGAAAAGCTCTCGATAATGTAAGTATGGACTTCAATAAAGGGAATATAATTGGAATCATTGGTTCAAATGGTTCAGGAAAATCAACTTTATTTAATAATCTGATGGGAATATTAAAATCCACAGAAGGAGAAATACTATACAATGGAGAACAAATAAAGTATGATAAAAAAAGTTTATACAATCTAAGAAAGGAAGTTGGGATAGTATTCCAAGATCCAGAAAAGCAGATATTTTATTCAATGGTATATGATGATATTGCTTTTGCACTTAGAAATATAGGTATAGATGAAAAAACTATCAAAGAGAGAATCCATACTGCTTTAGAAGCAGTTAATGGTTTACAATTTATAGACAGACCAGTTCATAACTTGAGTTTTGGTCAAAAGAAAAGAGTCGCAATAGCATCTGTAGTAGCTATGGAAAATAAATTAGTATTATTAGACGAACCTACAGCAGGTTTGGATCCAATAAGTACTAGAGCTATTGTAGATATAATAAAAGGTCTTAATAAAAGAGGTGTTAAGATTGTAATATCAAGTCATGATATGAATTTAATTTATGAAATATGTGACTATGTATATGTTCTTAACCAAGGAGTACTTATAAATGAAGGTACTCGCGAAGAAGTATTCATTAATGAAGAAAAGATTGATGAAGCAGGTCTTGAATTACCATGGCTTGTAAAACTTCACAAAAATATGGGATTACCCCTATTTACAAGAGAAGAAGACCTATACAGCTACTGGAACCATAGAGAACAGAAGACTGTATAAATAAAATCGCCCTCAACCTATTTTATGACAAAATAGTTTGAAAATAAAATAACCCTTAACCTATAATAGGTACCCCAGGATTACTCCAAAAATCTCTGGGGATTTTTTTTATTATACTGCTACTGATTCTTTTGTAAATATATTTTCATACATATATTCTTTTCTGTATTTATAAATATAAACTAGTGATACGATTAAAGTAATAATTTCAGCAAAAGGAACTACCATCCAGACTCCATTTACTCCAAATAGATTAGGGAATATCATCATACCAATTATGAAGAATATGAATGTTCTAAGTGATGAAATAATAGCAGATACTTTTCCGTTTGAAAAGGCTGTAAACATCCCTGATGTAAATATATTTATACCGTTAAATAAAAATCCAAACGAGAATATCATAAAAGCATTATGAGTAATACCAAATAAAGAACTTTCCTTTGATGTAAATATACTTATAAGGAAATTGGCATTTTGCCTAGATAAACTAAATGTAAATAATGCAAATATATAAATTATCATTAGACTATATTTGATGATATTTTTTAACTGTTCACTATTTTTACTTCCATAGTTGAAACTTATCCTAGGTTGCACACCAGAAATAAATCCCATATATGCTGCATTTAATAAAATTTGTATATATAAAATTATAGTTATTGATGCAACACCATCTGCTCCTAATAGTTTCATTAAAACTACATTATATACGAATGTTGTAACACAGTTTGATATTTGTGTAATCATTTCAGAATAACCATTAGAACAGCAATTAGCTAGTACATTAAGAGTTAATTTAGGTTTTACAAAGTGTAGAGTATGTTTTTTATTTAAGAAATAAAAAATTCCTATAAATGAAGGAACGATATATCCTATACAAGTTGCAAGTGCTGCACCTTTTATGCCCATATTAATGTTAACCATAAATACATAGTCAAGTATGATATTTACAACACCACCTAATAAACCACTAAATAATCCAAGTTTTGCTGCACCTGCAGTAACAAGGAAATAGTCAAAGAAGAACTTTAAAATGATAAAAGGTGTAAATAATATCATATAAAGTAAGTATTCTTTACAATAAAAATATAATGCGTCAGTTGAACCAAGAAGGTAGATGATTTTTTTCATAAAAATAATAGTTATAATTTCAATAATCATACCTACCATTAAAGCACCTAATGTAATTAATGTGAAATTTTCTCTTGCCTCATCAACATTATTTTCTCCTAATTTTCTAGCAACTATTGCACTTCCTCCAGTTGCAAACATAGTACCAACACCTAAAACTAAAAAGATTATAGGGTATACGATATTAGATGCAGATAAAGCATCAGCCCCTACGAATCTTGAAATAAACATTCCATCTATAATTGTATATAGAGAAAAACATATCATCATGATAATTGTTGGTAAAGTATATTTTATCAATGATGTAAATGTTATTCTATTTTGTAATGTATTGTTCATATAACCTCCTTGAAAAACATTTTGAAATTTTATATATTAATACTAAAGTATTCAGTAACAGGATAGTCAATAGGAGGATAGAAATTTGAAAGATAATTACTTTTCGACTGGAGAGTTTGCAAAGCTGTGCAATGTAAATAAGAAAACTCTTTTTTATTATGACGAAATAGGCCTTTTTAAGCCTGAAATAGTTAAGGAAAACGGATATAGATATTATTCTGTATATCAGTTAGAAGTTTTCGATATAATTCATACACTTAGGGATTTAGGAGTACCGCTAAAACAGATAAAGTCTTTTATAGATGAAAGAAATCCTAAAAGTGTAGTTAAATTTTTTGAATATAAAACTGGAGAAATTGAAAATGAGATTAAACAACTTAGACGAAAACAAGAAATAATGTCTAATAAAATAAAAATTATAAAAGAAGCTGAAAAAATTCGAGATAATATAGATAATTTAAGTATAGAAGAACAAGATGAGGAATATTTAGTTTTAAGTAAAAACATAGATAAAAGCAAATTTCCTTATGATAGCGAAGTTTATGCAAATCATTTGAATTACTGCTATAATCAAGATTTGTACATAGGATATCCTTTAGGATTTATAAAGACAATAGATGATTTATACAGTGAAAATGACTATGCATATACTTATTATTACACTAAAGTAAATAAGAACGATGGTGAAAATATTATTAAAAAACCAAAGGGAAAATATTTAGTGGGATATTTAAATGGTTCTTATATTGACATACCAGGTCTTTATAAAAAGATGTTAGACTATGTAAAAACTCATAATTTAGAACTTATAGGGCATTCATATGAAGAAGAATTAATTAATTTAATTGCTGTAAAAGATATGAATGATTACATAATAAAAGTTTCTATGCAAATAAAAATAATCGATTTTTAAACAACTTGACAAATAAAAGAGACAGCTGTATTATTGTATTAAAGTATTAATACAGTAATAAGGAGGTGTTAATATGGAATGGAAAATTGATAATAATAAACCTGTATATATACAGCTTGTAGAACAACTAAAGGTTAAGATAATTTCAGGAGAAATAGAATTAGACTCAAAATTAGATTCTGTTAGGAGTTTAGCAGCAGATGCTATGGTAAATCCAAATACGATGCAAAAGGCATTGGCAGAGTTAGAGAGGGAAGGATTTGTATATTCAAAAAGAACTAGTGGAAGATTTGTAACAGATAATAAGGAGTTAATAGAAAAGGAAAGAAAAAATTTAGTTAAAGATAACGTTAAAAAGACATTAGATACTTTAATTAATTTGGGATATACGAACGAAGAAATTCTTAATTTAGTGGAAGAAATCTTGAGGGAGGATAATAATGAATAATATAGTAGAGTTTAAAAATGTATATAAGAAATATGGTAATACAGATGCATTAAAAGGAATCGATATAAAAATTCCAAAAGGGAAAATAGTTGGGCTTTTAGGACCAAATGGAAGCGGAAAAACAACTATGATAAAAATAATGAACGGTTTACTTACTACAACTGAGGGAGAAGTTCTTATAAATGGAATGAAACCAGGTATAGAAACTAAAAAAATAGTTGCATACTTACCAGAAAGAACTTACCTTAATGATTGGATGAAGGTAAAAGATATAATTGATTTCTTTAAAGATTTTTATGAAGACTTTGATAAAGTCAAAGCACTTCAAATGTTAAGAACTTTAGAAATAGATGAAAATAGAAGATTAAAAACTCTATCAAAAGGGACAAAAGAAAAAGTTCAATTAATATTAGTTATGGCTAGAAAAGCTGATTTATATATATTAGATGAACCAATTGGAGGAGTTGACCCAGCCGCAAGAAGTTTTATACTAGATACAATACTTAAAAACTTCGATGAAAATTCAACTTTACTGATTGCAACACATTTAATAAGTGAAATAGAAAATATATGTGATGAGGTTATATTCTTAGCATATGGAGAAATTGTTTTACAAGGAGATGTAGATGAAATCAGAGCCAAAAAACAAAAATCTATAGATGCTTTATTTAGGGAGGAATTTAGATGTTAGGGAAATTAATGAAATATGAAGTTAGATCTTGCGGAAGAATATTTTTTCCATTTTATATAGTAGTACTTATATTTTCTATAGTGGCAAGTTTATTTATAAACTTTGATAATTATGAACATGATTTTTCAGTATTATACTTAGTTGGATTTTTAGCTATTTTTGCATTATTTGTAGCAGCAATAGTATTAACTATACTTCTTATAGTTCAAAGGTTTAATAAAAGTCTTCTGGAAGATGAAGGCTATTTGATGTTTACATTACCAGTAAGTCAAAAATCGTTAGTATTATCTAAATTCTTAACATCATTATTATTTATAATATTAACATCAATTGTTGGAATGATTTGTATATCTTTAGTTTTAGTTATGTTTGGATATAAAGTTAGTGATGTTATAGATATTGGTTATGTTTTAAATAATACAGGCTCTATTTTCTCAAGAAATATAGGTGGAATCTTATTTTATACTTTAAGTTATATAGTTAATTACTCAACATTTATATTAACAATATATTTAGCAATAACAATATGTCACTTACCAAAACTATCTAAACATAAAGTATTATCAGGTTTAGGTTCAATAATTGTGCTAATGATAATACAAAATTCTATAGTGGGTATTGCGGATAAAATTATGGGGAATGTAAGAGTTAAAGCTATTGAAAATTTAGATATATATAATCTTGATTTTAATAAACTTATTGATATCATGTTATCAGCAGGACATTATGAAATAGTAATGCTTATAATAAATATACTTATTGCAGTAGCTTTATTCTTTGGAACAACTACATTATTAGAGAAAAAACTTAATTTAGAATAAATTTGATTTATTTAAAATATAAAAGATATCCTTTAAATGATGATATTTCATTGTTATTTAAAGGATATTTTTTGTTTTGAGTTAAATTTTTAGAGCAAATCCCTTTTAATTATTTATTAGATAGTCTAAAATATGTCTATACTCTAAATAATAGATTTATTAGAAACGGAGGGAAATAATGATTTTAGAAACAATTGAAATGTTGAACCCGGCTCAAAGGGAAGCGGTTGAACAAACTGAGGGACCTATACTAATTCTTGCTGGGGCAGGTTCGGGAAAAACTAGGGTTTTAACTACTAGAATAGGATATTTAATGAAAGAAAAGAAAGTAAAAGCTGAAAATATTTTAGCTATAACTTTTACAAATAAAGCGGCTAATGAGATGAGGGAGAGGGTAGACGAAACACTAAACGACGAAGATACTAGTGCTATGTGGATTACAACTTTCCACTCTTGCTGTGTTAGAATACTTAGAAAATCTATAAATAAAATAGGATATAATAGAAGTTTCGTAATATACGATAGTTCAGACCAAGTTACACTTGTAAAAGACTGTTTAAGAGAGTTAAATTACAGTGAAAAAGCTATGGATCCTAAATACATAATAAGTGTTATTTCAAATGCGAAAGATAAACTTATAAATCCAAAGCAATTTAGAGAAAAATATAAAAATGATTTTTCAAAATCAAAAATTGCTGATGTATACGCATTATATCAAGATCGTTTAAAAAGAAATAGTGCGCTTGACTTTGATGATTTAATATCAAAAACAGTAGAGCTATTTAGAGAGCATGAAGATGTTTTAGATTTCTATAGAAATAGATTTAGATACATAATGGTGGATGAGTATCAAGATACGAGTAGAGCGCAATATGAGCTTGTTAGATTACTTGCACAAGGACATCAAAATATATGTGTAGTTGGAGATGACGACCAAAGTATTTACGGATGGAGAGGCGCAGATATAAGAAATATACTTGAGTTTGAAAGAGATTATGATGATGTTCATGTAATAAAACTAGAACAAAACTACAGATCAACTCAAATTATACTTGATGCTGCCAACTATCTAATTAAAAATAATATAGAAAGAAAAAGAAAGAAACTTTGGAGTGAAAAGAAAGAGGGAGAATTAATAAAAATTCAACTTGCTGAAACTGAAGTTGATGAGGCGGAGTTCGTAGCAAATACTATTTCTACTATGGTTAGAACAGGTGAAAGAAGTTACAAAGATTTCGCAGTTTTATATAGAGCTAATGCACAGGCTAGACCAGTTGAAGATGCTTTAAATAGGGCACAAATTCCATATAATATTTATGGTGGGACTAAATTCTATGAAAGAAAAGAAATAAAGGATATGGTTGCTTATTTAAGAGTAATCCAAAATCCACAAGATGATATATCTTTAAAAAGAATTATAAACGTTCCTAGAAGAGGTATCGGTCTTAGAACAATAGAAAAAATAGAAGATAGAGCAAGCTTAAAAGAAGAAAGTTTATATTCTGTTTTAATCGATATAGATGGAAATTCAGATATATCTAGAAAGGCAAAAGCGAGTATAAATGGATTTGTAGATATAATGTCTACATTCAGAAGTTTAAAACAAATATACCCTGCAAGTAAAATGATAGAAAAAGTTATGGATATTACAGGATATTTAGATGAATTAGAAAAAGATAAGAGCGAAGAATCTCAAGATAGAATAGAAAACTTAAAAGAATTTATATCTGTAGCAATGGAATTTGAAAGTAAAAACGAAGATACTAGTTTAGAAGCTTTCTTAACAAATGTAGCACTTACATCAGAACCAAACGAAGAGGAAGAACATGCAGATAGAGTTTCTTTAATGACTATACATTCAGCGAAAGGGCTTGAATTCCCGGTTGTATTCTTAACAGGTATGGAAGAAAAATTATTCCCGATAGCAAGAGCAATCGCATCTATGCAAGATACTCAAATTGAAGAGGAAAGAAGGCTTTGCTACGTTGGAATCACAAGAGCAAAAGAAGAATTATTTATGACTATGACAGGAAAGAGAACTCTATATGGAAGAACAAATCATTCAGTAGCATCTAGATTTATTGAAGAGTTGCCAGATGATTGTGTAGAAAGACTTAATAAGGTTCAAAAAGAAATCTCTTATTCAAAAGCAAGTTATAATATGCTAGATAAGTATACTAAAAAATATATGAATACAGTTAACAAAGCTGAAATAGCTAAAAAGGCAAATGCTACAATAAAACAAAAAACAGATATAGCAGACCTTGATAATATAAAATTAGGAAGTAAAATACATCATCCTAAATTCGGAACAGGAACAGTAGTTGCTGTAAAAGGACCAGATATTACAATAGCATTTGACAACCAAGGTATTAAAACTATCAACAAAGAATATACAACAATTGACGTAATTAAATAATAAATGTTTAAAGGATGATGTAGATAGATATATCATCCTTTAAATTTATGATATAAAACATATAAAAAAGGGGGATAAATATGAGTTTAGGTGTATGCCTTCCTGGTGGAGGAGCGAAAGGAGCATTTCAAGCAGGTGTATTAGAAGCTTTATATAACAGAGGAATTAAAAAATATGATTCATATGCATGTACATCAATTGGGGCGATGAATGGTTACTACTTATACACAGAAAATGTGGATAAAATGAAAAAGATGTGGATAAGTGAGAAAAATCTGTGTGGAAAACGTTTTAAATCTGTTGATAATATTATAGATAATAGTGAAGATTTTAAACCACTATACGAATTAAAAAAATATAGAATTCCAGAAAATTCGAGTTTTTATATTAATTATCTTCAAGTAAGAGATAAAATTGGCAAAGAGATAATCGTAGATATATCAAAATTTAATCATAAAAACAGAGTTGATTATATAAAATATAGTTGTGCATTGCCTTATCATCAATGGGGAGAGTTATTTTCGATTAAAGAAGTAAAAGAATATATAAAAGAAGGGAAGTTTGATGGATGTAATTTAGATGGAGGTATGGCACGAAATACATATATAGATCCATTGATTGAGAATAATGTGGATAAAATACTAATAATATCAACAAGACATAATTTTGAATTGCCGCAAAGAGTTAAGGAAAAAATTGATAACAATAAGATTGTAATCATATCTCCTAAAACATCTGTAGATAATAAAGAAATGCTAAATTTCTCATCGGAATTCTGTTCAAAAATGTATAAAGAAGGATATGATATTGGTTTAAAATTTGATTTAGATTTGCTAAAAAAATAATTTTTTTTAATAAATAATGCTTATTCATATAAAATTAAAAGAGAAAACCTATATTGTATATATAAAATAGACAAATTTAAGATTTATTTTTCAATAAAATGGTATATAATAAAATATGAAAATGAACAAATGAAAGGAAGAAATCAACATGGAAAATAAAAACCCTATAGTTACTATAGAAATGGAAAACGGAGATAAAATGGTAGCAGAATTATACCCACATATAGCTCCAAATACAGTAAACAACTTTATAAGCTTAGTAAAAGACGGATACTATGATGGAATCATATTCCACAGAGTTATAAAAGGATTTATGATACAAGGTGGATGCCCTAATGGAAACGGAATGGGTGGACCAGGATACTCTATAGCAGGAGAATTCTCAAGCAATGGATTCACAAACAACTTAAAACATGAAAAAGGTGTTTTATCAATGGCTAGAACTATGCAACCAAATAGTGCAGGTTCTCAATTCTTTATAATGCATGCAAGAGCTCCACACTTAGACGGAGAATACGCTGCATTCGGTAGAGTAATAGAAGGATTAGATGTAGTTGATAAAATAGCATCTGTTAGAGTAAACAGAATGGATAAACCACTTGAAGATCAAAGAATAAAATCTATGACAGTAGAAACTTTCGGAGTTGAATATCCAGAAGTTGAAAAAATGTAGTCATAATTAATTTTTGACAATAAAATACTATTTACATTTTTTCAATCTTCATTTAAAATATTTTAAAGAGTCTTAAAAACACAAAAAACACAAAAACACACACACCTGAGTGATAAGGCAAAATATAAACTGTAAATATTTTAGAAAAGCTATTGCGAATATATTCGTGATAGCTTTTCTTGCTTTTGCTATAATATTAATAAAAATAAAAAAAGGGGAATTTAAATGGATTTAGAAGAAATAAAATATAGAATGCAAAATCAAAAGCTTTATTGCTGTGATGATGAAAGATTAATAGAAGAACAATTAAAACGTTTAGACATGGTACATGATTATAATAATCTTAAACCTAGCCAACAAACAGAGAAAAAGGAAATGTTAAAAAATATGTTTGCAGAAATAGGGGAGAGTTGTTATATAGAAACACCTTTTTATGCAAATTGGGGAGGTAAGAATGTACATATAGGGGACCGCTTTTATTCAAATTACAATTTAATGCTTGTAGATGATGGGAAAATTACAATAGGAGATAATGTTATGATTGCTCCAAATGTAATATTATGCTCAGCTACACATCCAATTTCACCAAATTTGAGAGAAAAAGGTATGGAGTATAATATGCCAGTTAAAATTGGGAATAGGGTTTGGATTGGTGCAAATGTCGTTGTAATGCCAGGAGTGACTATCGGTGATAATTCAGTAATTGGAGCAGGTAGCGTAGTAACTAAGGATATACCCGCAAATGTAGTAGCATTTGGAAACCCATGCAAGGTTCATAGAGAAATTACAGAACAAGATGAAGTATACTATAATAAAAACTGTAAAATTGATATAGATATATAGAAAATAAAAACATCCTCGGTAAATGAGGATGTTTTTTATTTTAAATGTATAATTACATATTTTTAACTGCGCTAGTTAAGTTAGGTACTAATTGTTTCTTTCTAGAAACTACACCTTCAGCAAATACACCTTGATTTGCATCTACGTTGAATGCTTCAGATATTACTGAATCATTAGCTTTGTATAGTAAGTAAGAACCTTCTTTTATTATGTCAGTTATAGCTAATACTAACATATCATAATCAGTTCCGTTTATATAAGATAAGTATTCGTCTTTTTTATTTAATATAGAATCTATATCTAAAGTCATAACTTGTCCTATACCAACTTTGTTTCCGCTCATGTTGAATTCTTTGAAGTCCATGTTTACTATTTCTTCTATAGAGAATTCATCTAAAGAAGTACCAGCTTTGAACATATCCATTCCGTAAGCTTCATAGTCAACACCAGCTATTTTAGCTAATTCTAAAACTGCTTTTTTGTCTAATTCAGTAGTAGTTGGTGATTTGAATATTAATGTATCTGATAATATTGCAGATAATAATAAACCAGCTATATGTTTAGGAACTTCTACATTATTTTCTTTGTATAAGTTGTATATTATAGTAGAACAGCATCCAACTGGAGAAACTCTAACTGATATTGGTAAGTCAGTAGATATACCTCCTATTTTGTGGTGGTCAACTATTTCAACTATATTAGCTTGTTCTATACCATCGGCACTTTGAGCAAATTCATTATGGTCAACTAATACTACGTTCTTTTTAGTTGGGTTTAATAAATGTCTTCTAGAAATTAATCCTAAGAATTTACTGTTATCATCAACAACTGGATAAGCTCTGAAGTTTGTACTTAACATAGTTTCTTTTACATCATCAACATAGTCATTTTCGTTGAATAAAACTAAGTTTTCTCTAGTTATTATATCTTCGATTTCTGCACATTGATTTATTAAGTTTGATGCAGTATATGTATCAACATCAACAGATATAACAGTAACACCATTAGCTTTTGCTAATGCAGTTAATTCTTCATTAAGTGTTGCTTTACCTGTTAATATTAATAATGAAACTTTAGTGTCTATAGCGTATTCTATTATGTCATATCTGTTACCAACTATAGCGATATCACCTTCGCTTAAAAGGTTCATTATTTCTTCCATTCCATAAGATAAAGTAGTTACTCTACCATCGAAAACATCGTTACATTGTACTAATACTTCACCTTTTAAGTTGTAGCATACATTTTCTAGAGGTATGTTAACTTTTCTGAAATGTTGGTACATTAAGCTTTTAGCTATTTCTACCATAGTTATGATACCTTCGAATTTTCCGTCAACAGAAACTACTGGTAAAGTTTTAGTTCCTTTTTCTATCATTGTGTTGTAAGCGTTTAAAACTGAATCGCTAGGTTTTAAAGATTTTACTTTATCGTAGCTTAAATCTTTAACTTGGATTTTTACATCTTCAAGAACTTTAGGGGCTTTAACACCGAAGTAATCTAAAGCATATTGAGCTTCTTTTCTAACTTCTCCTAAAGCATAAGGAGTAGCTTCAACTCCTAATTCGTTTTTTAAATGTGCTAATGAAATAGCAGAGCATATACTATCTGTGTCTGGATTTTTGTGTCCAAAAACTAATAAACTCATATAAATAACTCCTTTCAACTATTTATAAAATAGTTCGAATATATTCTTATTTTTACTAAGGATTTGACAAACCTTAAAAATATATTAATCAATAAATTTATTATAACAAATAGATACCTATATTTGTTCATATAAAAAAAATAATGTATAAATTAAGTATGATATTTGTTACAAATACATATTTATTATACAATAAATGAAGATATTAATATAGATAATATAGTAAATATAAGGTCAAATTATGTAAAACTGCTATATTATAAAAAATCTATATTAGAAGGGGCCTATTAAGGCCCCTATTTATTTCTTGTAAGTTATTTATCTAATAAAGTTTTAGATATTATTACTTTTTCATATTGATTTTTTATGCAAAGTATTTGATTAGATAAGTCTAGTTCGAAATTTGCAAAGGCTGAAAATAAATCTATATCTCTCATTAAATGAACTGTAATAGTATCTAAATTTTTATTTATTCTAAGTAATACAGATCTTACAAATGGAAATTGAATTCTTGAATTAAAGAAATTATTTTCTCCAAGTTCAATATCTAAACATCTATAATTAACATCCACATATATATCTAAATCATCATCTTCTTCTCGAATTATTCTATATTCAAAATCACAATCGAAGTTTATTTTTCCTATTTGAATCATAATGTCCTCCAAATTAATTTGTTCGTTAAATCTAGATTAATAATAAAATCAATTATATTAATTTAGATTTATTTTATATATTTATTAATAAAAAAACAAGAGCTTTCATTTAGGGGAATGAAAGCTCTATTAAATTGGGGGAGATTGAGTTAAATATTTAAATTACACTAGTATTATTGTTCAAATTTATAAATTATATACATAAAAAGAAAAATTTTTTTACAGAAAAGATAAAACTTACAAACTTGACATAAATTGTTAATTAGTGTATTATAAAAGTAACAAAAAAGTTACAAAATTGTAAATAAGACGGAAATTGATTACAAAATAGAAAAGATTTTATAAGGAGGAATAGGAAAAGTGAACAATAAAATAAAAAAAATAATTTCGGCGTTGGTAATATCTTGTACAATAGTAGGACAAGTAGCGGTACCAACAGTAGCAGATGCATATACTAAATCAAGCACGGCAAAAACTACATATAGTACAAAAGCTACTAGTGTTTCAAAGGCTAAAAGTGTTAGCAAAATAAAAAGTCAAATAAATTCTACATATAGAAAAGCAAAATCAATATCAGGAAGAAGTAATTTCGCACATCAATGTTCTTTATATGTTTATTCTCAACTTAGAGCATTAAAAATATATCAAGTACCAGATACATATTGGAATGGTAGTGGATGGTACTACAATTTAAGATCAGGTGCAAAAACAAGCACAGGATATACTCAAAAGAAATACTCAGGGAAAACTTGTCTTAAAAAATTAGTAAATGCAAACGGTGGAAAAGATGTATACAATGTAGTTGTAAGTTTTCCAAAAAGTTATAGATCATCAAGTTCAGTAGGACATGTTTTATTTATACATGCAATAAAAGACGGAAAAGTATATTATTCAGATAACTATAGATATAATGGAAAACCAGAAGGTAGTGTAATTATAAAATCAGTAAACGAATTTACTAGCTACTTCTCAAGTAATTACGGTGGAATAAACGGGGCAGTACATTTTAAAAAATAATTTAGAACGGAATAGGAAGGATACGTAATAAAGATTATGTATCCTTTTTTAATTTTTATAATTAATTAAAAAAGATACTCAAAAAATAAAACTGAGACATTAATTTAATACTATTGCCTCAGTTTTTGTATTATAAAATGAATTATTTGTAATAAGAAATTATCTTCTTGGGTTTATAAAAGATGCTCCTAAGTATTTTTTGATATCTTCATCAGAAGAGAAATCATCTATTAATATTTCTCTATCAGAATCTTCAAGTATTACTAAAACTTCGCAGTTTCCTTTTAAGAATGCTTTTCTTACAGTTTCTTCTTTTACTTCTCTTACTTTAGTAAATCCCTTTTTAGTTTTTTCGAAATCCTTAGTGAAATAACTTTCCATCATATTTATAATTTTAGTATATCTGTTCATTTATATATAGACCTCCTAATTTATATTCAAAAATATGTTATAATAAGTTTTTGTATTAACTAAATAATTATAACAAGAGGAGAAAATTATGGCTAGTATAAAAAGAGAACAAATACTAGAAAGTATTGAGTTTTGCGAGAAAAATGGTTATTTTGAAAAATTAAATGATATATACTCTACACTTCCAAAAGGAGATTGTGCAGGATGCGGAAACTGCTGCATGGAATCTGTAGGAATAAATTTAATAGAGTTTTTAAACATATATAGATATTTAGCTGAAAAACAAGAACTTAGAGAATGTTCTATTGAGAGAATAGTAGACTATTATTTTATGGAATTAATGAAAAAAAATTCATGTCCATTTAGAGATGAAAATAATAGATGTTTAATATATGAAGTTAGACCACTTAATTGCAGACTATTTGGGCATTGGAAAAAAGAAGATTACAATGCTAATTTAAGTAGGGTAATAGAACAAAATATGAATTATAAACAGGATATGAAAAATTTATATGGGGTAGATATAAGCGATGAAGTTTTAAATTTCTCAATTAAATATTGTGAAACATTCAAACCCGAAAAAAATTATTTATCTAAAAAAGAAAGACTTAATTTTGAAGATGAAATAATGAATTTAGATGCTAGAATTTTAGGAAGTGAATTAATTGATATCCCTTATAAAGACAGAGGAATAGTAGAATACTTTATAGAAAGCATGTTATATTCTGATTTTGCTTATAAGGTTAAAATAAGAATAACAAAAGAAAAAAATATGAATGTTATAAATAAAATAAAAAGAATTTTGCTTACTAACTAGTATTAAAAACAGTAAAAAATATTTATTATCAAATAAATATGCTTTAATAATATAAGGAATTAAATAAGTAAATTATATTAAATAAAACCTAAATAATTCATAAATAAGAAAAATATACATGGTATAATATATAAAGAGTTTAATGCTATTTAAATTTATACAAGGGGTGTAGTTTTTATGAAATTACAGAGAGTGTTTGGAAATACATACTTTATAAAAGGTGGTACCAATACAGGTGTGTATTTATTTGAAAATAAAAATGCATTATTAATTGACCCTGGTCTTAGTGGGCTAAGACCTAAAAATATGATTAATATGTTTGAAAATGAAAAAATAATACCAAAATATATAGTAAATACACATGAACATGAAGACCATGTGGGTGCTTGCCATCAAATAAAGAATGCATATCCTGAAATAGCAATTTTTGCTTCGGATGAGGCTAAGCTGTTTATAGAAAGGCCAGAATTATTCTCAGATTTTATTTTAGGAGGCAAGCATAATAAGTTTTTGACCGAAAAACTATTTCATAGAAATACAGAAAAAATATCTGTAGATGCAATAATATGTGAAGGAAAATTACAAAAAAATGGAGTTGATTTTGAGGTTATAAACTTAAAAGGACATACATCAGGAAGTATTGGAATATTAACTTCAGATGGTGTGTTATTTGCAGGAGATTTATTAATTGGAGAAGAAACTTTAAGCAAATATGATTTTTTATTTTTACAAGATGTAGAAGAGTACTTAAAATCATTAGATATAGTTAAATCATTAGATTTTAATTATATAGTATTAGCTCATGGCAAAAAAGTTTTAGACAAAAATGACACAATACTTTTAATAGAAAAACACAAACAAGCAGTGCATAAATACTTATGCCAAATAATAGAAAATCTCAAAGTGCCTATGAATGTAGACACTTTGCTTAAAAAAATTATAAAAGAAAATGAATTAACTTATAATTATAAAGAATATTATTTTTTTAGAACTTCATTAGTATCATTTATCAGTTATCTTGCTGATTTAGATAAAATTAATTATAAACTAGAAGATTCTGATTTGCTTTATTATACAAAAATAAAATAAATTATGGTAGAATAGAAATGATTGTTAATTTATTTGACGAAAGGTGAATAATATGAATTACGAAAAGTGGGATGAAATATTAGCTCCTTATCAACATGCAGTTGAAGAACTTAAAGTAAAATTTAAAAATATAAGAAAAGAATTTTTAACTAAGGGTGAATATTCTCCTATTGAATTTGTTACGGGGAGAACAAAAAAGATTTCTTCTATAATATCTAAAGCTAATAGATTAGACACTAATGACATAGAAGGTAAAATAGATGATATTGCTGGTATAAGAATAATGTGCCAGTTTGTTGAAGATATATATACGATTGTTGAATTAATAAAAAATAGAACTGATATGACTGTTATAAATGAAAAAGATTATATTACCAACTTTAAGGAAAGTGGATATAGAAGTTATCATTTAATAATAAAATATCCTATAAATTCAATTGCAGGGTCAAAGGAGATACATTGTGAAATACAAATAAGAACTCTTGCTATGAACTTCTGGGCGACTATAGAACATTCTTTAAAATACAAATATGAACATTATATACCAGAAAATGTAGCATTGAGACTTAGAAAAGCAGCTGATGCAGCATTTTTATTAGATGAAGAAATGAGCGAGATAAGAGAAGATATAATGAAAGCTCAAGTTATGTATCAAGCAAAATCTGTAACTTTAAAGGATGTATTGAAAAAGATACAGGAACTATATAATTTAGGGGAAATTAGTAGTGCTCTTAAATATCAAAGAAGATTGGATAAAATCGATAGTGAAAGAGATATCGATGAAATAGTTGCGCTTAAAGAAGAAATAGATTATATTTTAGAGGACTTTAAAACACACAGAATAGAAAAATAATTTTACGCTGTCTTAATTTTTGAGACAGCTTTTAAATTATAACGTATATAAAATTATAATGTTTAAAAAATATTAATAATGATTAAACTTATCGTAGAATAAAGTGTTTGAGAAAGGAGATGAATTTATGGGATTATATGCAATAGGTGATTTACATTTTTCTACGGAAAATCCAAAGCCTATGAATATATTCGGTGATAATTGGGACAATCATGAGAAAAAGATAGTCGATAATTGGAGTGAAACAGTAAAAGATGATGACACGGTATTAGTTCTTGGAGATACATCTTGGGCTATGAATTTAAATGAAGCTAAATCAGATTTAGATATAATTGAATCACTGCCAGGAAAGAAAATTTTTATAAAAGGAAATCATGATTATTGGTGGTCATCACTTTCAAAAATAAACGCTGTATATGAAAGTGATGATATGAACTTTATACAAAATGGATATTTCACATATGGAGACTATGCTATATGTGGAAGTAGAGGATGGCTTTGTCCAAATGAAGTTAAATTTGATAGCAACGATATGAAAATATATAGAAGAGAAGTACTGAGGCTAGAAATGTCTATACAATCTGCAATTCAAAATGGTTGTAATAACATTATAGTTATAACTCATTATCCACCTACAAATGACCAACTAGAAGAATCGGAGTTTACTAAGTTATATGAAAAATACAACGTTAAAAAAGTAATTTATGGTCATTTACACGGGAAAGAATCATTTGAAATGGGTCTTAAAGGAATTAGAAATGGAATAGAATATATTCTTGCATCAAGTGACTATCTTGATTTTAAATTAATAAAGGTATTAGATTAAATGGAAAATCCTTATTATATAGATTTAGTGAGAATCTATATAATAAGGATTTTCCCATTTTATAACACATAGGAAATTATATTCATTTATAAATTGTAGATAAATATAATTTCCGTATATGTGTTTCAAAAAAATCTACATTTTTAAAGGTTTTTAAGATAAATATTTTTTTATGATTAATATTTATAAAAATTGTAAATACTAAAAATACATTAAAATGAGTATTAATGGAAAAGGAGATTGTGATTATGAGATGGATATTAGTATTTATATTTTTATATGTTATACCTTTGGTAGTTTTATTTAAAAACTATAAAAAATTTAGTCGCGCATGTATATATGCATGCACATATGTTGTATTAGCTACAACAATAGTCATAAGCAATATGTACATAAGTGGTATAAAACAATTAGAAAATAATAATTCAATGGTAATGAATTATAAAGAAATATATACATCTAGTTTGGATGTAAATAATGTAGAACAAGACTTATTAAAAATAAAACAATACAAGTCAGATATATCAGATATTGAAAATATAGCATTGAAACCAATAAAAGAATGTGGAGTTTATTCTAAAGATATACAAACATGTATAACAAATAATGCAAAAATAAGAAAAGACATTGATAAAGCAAAATATATGTCTGAAAGAGTAATCGAGCTTTATGATGATATGGAAGTGCCTCAATTATCTAAAAATGAATATACAAAAACATTGAACGAATGTACAAAATACATGAAGGAATCATATGAACTAAAGTACAAGGCTATAGATCAAATAGAGAAATTAATAAAAAAAGATGATATTGATGATGTTTCAGAGATAAAAAAATATATAAAACAATCTGATGAAAAGATTGATAAATATCAAAAACAAATTTCTGAATTAGAAAGAAAAATAAGAAATAAATAAAGTATAAAATCTAGGGAGTATTGTATAGAAAATATACAATAACTCCCTAGATTTTTTTGTAGAAAAATTTATTATCAAGTAAAATTTTAATTAGATATAGCTATCTACGTTTTTTTGAATTATACTAAAGTATATGATATAATGAATTCTTGAAAAACGGGAGATATATAATGAAAAATTTAAATATATGCATAGATATAGATGGAACAATTACTAGTCCATATCATTATTTGCCATATCTAAATAGTATCTACAATAAAAAACTTACTGAGGAAGATTTTACAACAGTATATTGGGCAGAGTTATATGGAGATACATTAGAAGGAATGTTGGATAAACTTCATTCAAAATATATGAATTCATATTCAGAAGCTAAGGTTGTTGAAGGAGTTAAAGATGTTATTGATGAATTATATAAAGATAATAATTTATTTTTTGTGACAGCAAGAAATTATTCTTTAACACAAATAACACAGGATTGGCTTAAAAAACAACAATTATCGCAAATACCTCTTTATTCACTTGGTACAGATAATAAACTTCATAAAGCTAATGAATTGAAGTGTGATATATTTATAGAAGATCATCCAAATAATGCTTTAAATCTTGCAAATGGTGGAATAAAAGTAATATTAATTGATTGTAATTACAATAAAGGTGTAGAGCATCAAAACATTACTAGGGTTTCTTATTGGAAAGAAATTAAGGATGTTATTGATAAACTATAATTAAGTTAGCTTACTTAAAGGAGGCGAAGTTTAATGATAGAATTAAAACTAAAAAACAGAAAAGGCAGCTTTCATGTAAATAGTAAAGAAGTAAAAGATATTATTGCGGCTCGTCAAGATATCGGTTATTTACAAGACATATCTAATTCTATAAACCAGGATAATATAATGGTATTTGACTGCGAGTTATCAGAGATGGTATTTTCTAAGGAAGAGATACTTGAAGCTATTGAAGCATTAGGAGAAACTGTTGATGAGTCATTTTTTGAGATTATGTTTGATGATATCAGACGTTTCTTAAAAGATACTACAGATGAAATAGAAGAAGAACTTCAAGATGTGTATTGTATGGATAATATAAAATGTTATTTTGAAGTTTACAATATAAACCAAGAATTTTCAGATTTCAAATTTGTATTCTTAGTAAGTTTTGAAGATATAAAAATTGCATCTTTAAAAAATCTTGCTAAGATAGTTTCAAAAAGACAGTTAGTAGGAGCATCAAAATTTTATAGTTAGATAAAAATTTGTAAATAAAAAATAAGATTGCGAATCTTCGGCAGATATAAGTTTTGTACTTGTACAAGATTTTTATTTGCCAGAGGTTCGTTTTTTAGTTTGAATTTAATTTATAGATTTAGAATATATATTGAGTTTATATAATATATAGATTAATTTTGTAAAAATAAAAAGGGTTGAGGAAAAATCTTCAACCCTTTTATATTCGTTCTTGTTTTTAACTTTTTAGAATTAAGCTTGTCCTATAGAACCGAATAATTCCATTTTTTCTTTAACACAAGCTTTTATAGCTTCAAATCCTGGAGCTAATACTTTACGAGGATCATAACCTTTACCTTGTTGGTCTTTACCTTCTTCGATGTATTTACGAGTTGCTTCAGCAAATACTAATTGGCATTCAGTATTAACATTTATTTTAGCAACACCTAAAGATATAGCTTCTTTTATCATTTCATCTGGTATACCACTACCACCGTGTAATACTAATGGCATGTCACCAGTAGCTTCATTGATTTTTCCTAAAACTTCGAAGTTTAATCCAGCCCAATTTTCTGGATATTTACCGTGTATATTACCTATACCAGCAGCTAAGAAGTCTATTCCTAAATCAGCTATTCTTTTACATTCAGCAGGATCAGCAACTTCGCCAGCACCTACAACACCGTCTTCTTCTCCACCTATAGAACCAACTTCTGCTTCAACAGATATTCCTTTAGAGTGAGCTAAAGCAACTATTTCTTTAGTTTTTTCTACGTTTTCTTCTATTCCATAGTGAGAACCATCGAACATTACTGAAGAGAATCCAGCAGCTATAGTTTCTTTTGCACCTTCAAAAGAACCGTGATCTAAGTGAAGAGCAACTGGAACAGTTATGTTTAATTCTTCTAACATACCTTCAACCATTCCAACTATAGTTTTGTATCCGCACATATATTTCCCAGCACCTTCAGATACACCTAATATAACTGGTGAATTGTTTTCTTGTGCAGTTAATAATATTGCTTTTGTCCATTCTAAGTTGTTTATATTGAATTGACCTACTGCGTATTTTCCTTTTTTTGCTTTTACTAACATTTCTTTAGCAGAAACTAACATCTTATACCTCCATAAATTCAAAAATAGTTAAAAATTTACAAGACTTACCCATCAATAATATTATATACTTAAAAAGAAAAAACGTATAGATATAAATTGATAAAAATATAATAACAAATATATAAAATGTTTTTATAGAAAAATATCATTTTAAGGTAAAATATAAAAATGGATATACTTGGTTAATTTAGAAAATAGATATTATATACATATTGAAGGAGGAAAAGCATTGTCTAAAAAACAAAGAATCGACAAAATATTATCTAATTTAGGATATGGAAGTAGAAGTGAATTAAAAAAGTTTTGTAAAAATGGTTTAGTTAAGGTTAACGGTAAAGTGATAAATAACCCAGGAGTACAAGTTGATGTAGAAAATGATGAAATAATATTCGATGGGGAAAAAGTAACTTACAAAGAATTTATATATTTAATGTTAAATAAACCTGATGGATATATATCTGCAACATTTGATAAGAGAGATCCAATAGTCCTTGACTTAATTGATAAAGAGGATTTAGTATTTGAGCCATTCCCGGTTGGAAGACTTGATAAAGATACAGAGGGGCTTTTAGTTTTAACAAATGATGGACAATTAGCTCATAGGGTATTATCACCTAAAAAACACGTTCCAAAAACTTATTATGCAAAAATTGAAGGTATTGTAACAGAAGAAGATATTAAAGCTTTCGCAGAAGGGGTTACATTAGATGATGGATACGAAACTATGCCTGCAGAACTTATAATACTTAAGAGTGATGAAATTTCAGAAATAGAACTTACTATACATGAAGGCAAGTTCCACCAAGTAAAGAGAATGTTTGAAAGTGTAGATAAGAAAGTAATATATCTAAAGAGATTATCTATGGGTAAACTAAAATTAGACGAAAACTTAGCGCTTGGAGAATATCGCGAATTAACAGATGAAGAAGTTAAAATGATAGAAGAAAGAGACTAAATTTAATCTTAAATTTAAATATAACAAATTTAGATAATAAAGGTTTTGATATAAAGACAAAAATCTAATATAATTAGTAGGTATGATTAAAAAAAGGCAATAATTATATAGACTAAATAAACGCTATATATTGAAGATAAAATAGAAACTTGTATTTAAAATTAAGATATTGACGGAGGATAATTTAGTGAAAAGAAGAGAAATTATTGAATTTGAAGTAGGCAAAATGGAGTTCGGTGGAACTTCTTCTACTGTAATAGGAAAAAGAAATGTTAACATGAAGGGCGGAATAACTGGTCAAAAAGTAAAAGCATCAGTTAAAAAAGCGAATAGCCAAAAAGCAGAAGTTAAATTACTTGAAGTATTAGAAAAATCTCCATTAGAAACAGAACAAGCATGTAAGCACTTTGGACAATGTGGAGGATGTACAATATTATCCCTTCCATACGAAAAACAATTAGAACTTAAAAAACAACAAATATTAGACTTATTTGAAAGTCATGATATAACAGGATTTGAGTTCCTAGGAATAGAATCAAGTCCAAATAATACTTGCTACAGAAATAAAATGGAGTTCACTTTCGGAAATGAAATGAAAGATGGACCATTAACTATAGGAATGCACAAAAAAGGTAGACATATAGATATACTTACAGTTGACGGCTGTATGTTAATAGACCAAGACTTTATAAAAATATTAACTGCTACAGAAGAATTCTTTAGAGCAGAAGGGCTACCATACTACAGAGGAAATGACCACAAAGGATACTTAAGACACTTAGTTGTTAGAAAAGGTATAAAAACTAATGAAATGATGGTTATGATAGTAACAAGTACTCAATTAGACTATGATATGGACAAATACAAAGATATGTTACTAGGATTAGATTTAGATGCGGACTTAGCAAGTGTATTACACTGCTTAAACGACAACTTAGCAGATGCAGTTAAATGTGATGAATTAAGAGTTTTACACGGAAGAGATCATATATATGAAGAATTATTAGGTCTTAGATTTAAAATATCTCCATTCTCATTCTTCCAAACTAACACATTAGGAGCTGAAAAATTATACTCTATGGCTAGGGAATTTGTTGGAGACTATAAAGACAAAGTCCTTTACGATTTATACAGTGGAACTGGAACAATAGGACAAGTTTTATCTCAAAAAGCTAGAAAAGTTTACGGAATAGAAATAGTAGAAGAAGCAGTTGAAGCAGCAAATGAAAATGCTAAATTAAACGGATTAACTCACTGTGAATTTATAGCAGGAGACGTTGCTAAAACAGTAAACAGCTTAAAAGAAAGACCTGACATCATAATAGTTGACCCACCAAGACCAGGTATACACAAAGATGCTGTTAGAGATATATCTAAATTTAATGCAGAAGAAATAATCTATATATCATGTAACCCAAAAACTTTAGTAGTTGATTTACAAGGATTTGAAAGTTACGGATATGAAGTTAAAAAAGTTAGATGTATGGATATGTTCCCAAATACACCACACTGCGAAACTGTAGTATTATTACAAAGAAAAGACAAATAGGAATACTTTATAGAACATAGGGATGCTTGAAATAAGTGTCCCTATTTTTTTGAATAAATTTATTGTATATTAAATTAAAAAAAATATAATTAAAATTTAAATATAAACTGTGACCAACATAATTTTTTGTTGTCTTATTATATGAAAGGAGGAAAAAACTTGGAAGACCATAATATTGTAGATCTATATTGGTTTAGAGATGAAAATGCTATATCTGAGACTGATAAAAAGTATGGGAGCTATTGTAACACAATAGCAAACAATATTCTATACAACCTTGAAGATTCAAAAGAATGCGTAAATGATACATATTTAAAAACATGGAATTCAATTCCACCGACAAGACCAAAAATTTTAAAAGCATTTTTAGGTAAAATCACAAGAAATTTAGCTTTAAATATTTATAAAAGCAAGAATTGTCAAAAACGCAAGGGAGAAGTGCCACTAGTTCTGGATGAATTAAAAGAATGTATACCTAGTCAAAATGATATTGATACAGAAATGGAAGAAAAATATCTAACAGAATATATAAATGAATTTTTAAAATCTTTGCCAAGAGAAAAAAGGATAATAATAGTTCAGCGATATTGGTATTTATATTCTATAAAAGATATTGCTGAAAAAAATAATTTAAGCCAAAGTAATGTGAAAATGACATTATCAAGGTTTAGAACAAAATTGAAAGAGTTTTTAGAAGAAAGAGGTCAATATATATGATTGATGAAAATAAATTTCTGGATGCATTTGGAGATATAGATGACGAGTTTTTACTTGAGGAGTATGATAACTGTAATAAGTCAAAAAAAATTATAAGGTTTGAAAAATACTTGAACAAAGCACAGAATATAGCACAAAAAAATCATAAAAAATTTATAAGTATTGCTTCAGTTTCAATAATTGCTATAGCTATAGGTGTAGTATTTTTCAATCAAAAAACAAATACTCTAGATAATATAGTATTAAAAGAAGATGGAAAAGAATTTATGAATGATGAAAATAATAAAGTATCAGGTTCTGATTCAAAAAAAAATCTATTAAAGGAAGTAAGTTCAATCAAAAAAATGGAATCAGATTTAGGATTTACTGTTCCGGTTTTAGATAAAGAAGTTGATAAGTATTTTGTTATTGGAGAAAAAAATAGAGATAAACAGGGACGAATAATATACAAAGATGGTACTGAATTTGATATCGTAAAAGGGGATAAAGATATAATCGGAATTCCTGATGGAAAATTTTTTAAAACAGAAACAATCCAAGGAGTAAATATTTCATACTACAGTGCGGATAGTATAAATTACGCAATTTGGAGCAATAAAGGATATTCTTATTCATACCAAAATATATATGGAAAAATAGACAAAGCAGAACTTAATAAATTGATTAAATTAACAAATAATTAATTGATAGTGATAAACAAAAAAGTAGAATTTAGGAGGTAAAATATGAACAATAAAATAAAAATATTAGGATTAAGTGCATTTATAGCAACAGGTATGGTTCCACTTGGGGCTACACAAATATTTGCTAATGAAATAAACCCAACTCAAGTTGAAGAACGAAATTTAGATATAGATGAAGATTACGATATAGATGATAATCTAGAAGATGTAGATGAAAATGAAGAGATAGACGATAGTGAAATAATACCAATAAATGATTATGTTGAAGATTATCAATCAGATAATAATCAGGAACAGAAAGATAATCAAGAAGATGAATTATTAATAGGGCAACCAAAAAGTAATGATACTCCAAAAACTTCTGACTCAGGGGTTGGAGGATATATAGGAGTTATCATAGCATCTATAGGTGGTTTATTTGCAGTAATTAGAAAAATGATATAAGTTAAATTTAGATTACCTATGTTCAAAGTTGATTTAAATAAATTATAAAAATATTTGACTGTTACATATTAAAATTTGTAACGGTCTTTTTTATAAAAAAATATTTTAATAAAACTATAAAATATAGTATAATACATTATTTTTCTGTAAATATTAGACAATGCATAGTTTTAAATATATGAAAATAAATTGAGTTAGTTTTGTAAAAAATGAGAAAATAGGAAACACTATGTTAATATAGACATATTCATATAAAATTTTATAGGTATAGTTTTATATAATAGGAGGGTTAGGAAAAATAATGAGTCGAATAGGAATTATAACAGATAGTCATAGCAGTATTACTCAAGATGAGGCAGACAGATTAGGTATAAAAATATTACCTATGCCATTTTATATTGGTGGAGAGTGTTATTATGAGGGGAAAAATATAACTCGAAATGAACTTATGGAAAAATTGATTAACCAAGAAGATATTAGCACATCGCAACCATCACCAGAAGAAGTGATGAATTTATGGGATGATGTTTTAGAAGAATACGATAATATTTTATATATGCCTCTTAGCAGTGGATTAAGTGGTTCATATTCTACTGCGGCAATGCTCGCACAAGAGGAAAAATATAAAGAGAAAGTTTATGTTGTGGATCATGGGAGAATATCAACACCACTACATCAATCAATATTAGATGCATTAGAAATGATAGAAGAAGGGCTTTCAGCTAGCGAGATTAAATTAAAATTGGAACAAGCTAAACAAAAAATGGCGATTTTTATAGCTGTAGATGATTTAAAATATTTAAGACGTGGTGGAAGAATATCATCAGGTGCTGCTGTAGCAGGACAAATATTAAATATAAAACCAATTTTATCTTTAGATATCGGAATCTTAGAATTATATAAAAAATGTAGAGGTCTTCAAAAAGCTAAAAAGACAATGATTGAGGATATTAAAACTATATTGGCAGAGCAATACTCAGAAGAATTTAAAAATGGTGATATACACTTATTAGCTGCATCGAGTGCCGATGATGAAACAACACAAAGATGGGTGCAAGATATTAAAGAAGCATTTCCGGGGCATGAAGTAATGTGTGATTATTTATCATTTGGAGTTACTTGCCATACAGGACCAGGGGCATTGGGTATTGGATTTTCATGCAGACCGTAAAATTTTATTAATTGTTATGATAAAACAGGAGTGCTAGAATTACATTATCAGATTAAATTTCAAAATATATTGGGGGTATATATGGAAAATAATTTAGATAGATTTTGGGTGAGTTTTAAACAATGGTATTTATACGAATTACCACAAAATAATTTAATAAAAGAGCAATTTATTAGTTATGATGAACATGATGATGCAAAACCTTATTTAGATATAGATTTTAATCATTATTATAAATTAAACTTTGGTGTAGAATATGATGGAATTTTAGAAAAGGATGAAACAATTACAGTTAAATCATTAAAGATGCTAACGGAGTTAACATATTCAGAATTTATAAAGGATAGGTATGCTTTCACAGTAGATGTAAATAAAAGATTGGTGAAATTTAATATTCCATTGAAGCTTAGAAATGGAGTACTTATTTCAGTAGGGCATAAAAGTTCAAATGAAATAAAATATATTTATAATTATGAGCAGCTTGAAAGAAAGATCAATTATTCAGAGGAATTAATTATAAGTGATGAGTTATTAGATAAAAAGACAGCACTAGATTATATCACGGATTCATTACAATATATAGTTTCTATAAATGAGGGTGATGGTGTAAAAATGAAAAACCAAGAGGTAGCTTTACAAGTGGGAGAAACTAAAGAAAGCAAGCTTTATACTGTAATACATAATGAGTTAGAAGAAATAAATAAAATAATAAATGAGTATTTTGATATTAGACATAATGAATATTTAAATAAAGCAAAACAGAAGAGGGAAGTTTTAAATGATAAAGATTTTATTGAGTATTTATATAATCGTATATATTCATTATTATTTTTATTAAGAATAAAGTGTAATAAAGAGGAATCAAGCGAAATTTAATAGATTATTACATAATAGTTTTTTATTTAAATAGGGGAAAGTAATAAATGAAGATTAATAGATTATTTGAAATAATATATATTTTGATTGAAAAAGAAAGTATAACAGCAAAGGAATGGGCAGAAAAATTTGAGGTATCAACGAGAACAATTTATAGAGATGTAGAAATTTTATCTTCGGTCGGAATACCGATTTATATGACAAAGGGAAGAGGTGGGGGGATCTCACTTTTACCGAATTATATATTAGATAAAACTGTGTTAACAGATAAGGAAAGAGAAAATATATTATCCTCCTTAAGGGCTGTTCAAACAGTAGATATCGCTGATTCAAACTCAAAACAAGAATTAATTCAAAAATTTAGTAGTTTATTTGGAAATTCATATATAGATTGGATAGAAGTCGATTTTTCATCTTGGCATGACTATAAAGATCAATCAAATATTTTTCAAATTATAAAATCGGCAATATTTAATAAAAAAAAGATAAAATTTGAGTATTCAAACTCAAAGGGAGAACAAACTTATAGAAAGGTTGAACCTTTAAAACTTTGTTCAAAAGGAGGTTCGTGGTATTTATATGGATATTGTGATAAAAGATGTGATTATAGATTTTTTAAATTAATGAGAATGAAGGATTTAACAATATTAAACGAGGATACAATACATATTGCACCTTCTAAAATATTAACTACTGAAAATACATTTAAGCAAAAATGTATACATATTAAATTACATATACAGAAAGAAATGGCCTATAGAGTATATGATGAGTTTGACAATTTTACAAAAATGGAAGATGGAAGTTTTATATCGGAAATAGATATGCCAGAAAGTGAATGGACGCTTTATTATATTTCTACTTTTGGACCATACTGCGAAATACTCGAACCGAATGAATTAAAAGAAAAATTTAAAGATCATTTAGAAAAAACATTAAGTATATATAAATAATAAATTTGAAAAAAATTATAAATATATGACACATAGTTGTCATATTTATCTTAGTATAATTATCTCACAATATAGATTAAGGTCTTTAAAAAAATTATGCTAGGAGGTATTTATATGGAATATGAAATAGTAAATTTAAAACAAAAAACACTTGTAGGTCTAAGTGCAAGAACATCAAATGATTCTCTTGATATGGGAAATGTTATAGGTGGTTTATGGGGAAACTTTTATACAGGTGGAATACATGAACAAATTAAAAATAGAGTTAATGAATTTGCAATAGGACTTTACTCTGATTATACAGAAGATAAAAAAGGATATTGTATTACTGTTGGAAATGAAGTTTCAAATGTAGATGAGAATAATAAAGATTTAGATGTTAAAATAATTCCTGCTGGAAAATACGCTAAATTTTCTATCTGTGGAAATATGGTTACAGCTGTTGCAGAAGCTTGGCAACAAATATGGGACATGGATTTAGATAGAAGCTTTACTGGAGACTTTGAAGAATATAAAAATTCAGAAGTAGAAAATGCAGAAATAGATATTTATGTAGCCTTAAAGTAATTAAGTAGTAATTATATATGCGAATTTATTATCCTAATAACTTTAATTATTTGATAAATATAGAAAGTTGGGGTGGGATTATGGCATCAAGGAAAGAATATTTACAATTTATTTTAGAACAATTAAGTGATTTAGAAGAAATTACATATAGAGCTATGATGGGAGAATTTATTATATATTATCGTGGAAAGATTGTTGGTGGTATTTATGATGATAGATTATTAGTAAAACCAGTAAAATCAGCAATTTCTTATATGAGGACTCCTTCTTATGAATTACCATATGAGGGAGCAAAAGAAATGTTGCTGGTAGATGAAGTTGATAATAAAGAGTTTTTAATGGGATTATTTAATGCTATGTATGATGAATTGCCAGTTCCAAAAGTCAGAAAAAAGAAATAAAATAAATGAATAAAGTTATTAAAATTCAAATTAACTGTTGTAAATATAAACGTAATATGTTATATTGTTGTGACAAATAAAATATGATACTTATATAAATTCATGATTGGATGAATGTTTCTACAAACTACCGTAATAGTTTTGCTATAAGTTTTTGAAAAAAACGGCAAAACTATTACGGTAGTTTTTTATTTTTTGAAAATATAAAGATAGGAGGAATTATAAAATTGGTAAATGAAAACAAAATTTTAGAAGAAGAAAAAATCTCGAAACTTTTATTAAAATTCTCTGTTCCATGCATAATGGGACTTTTAATTAGTGCATTTTACAATATAGTCGATCAAATTTTTATCGGAAATAGTACACTTAGTTATTTAGGAAATGCAGCTACGGGAGTTTCATTCCCAGTAATCTGTATTGCAAATGCTTTTGCGTGGTGCGTTGGAGATGGTGCGGCATCTTATCTAAGTATATGTGCAGGAAGAAAAGATACGGATAGTGCACACAAATCTGTTGGAACAGGAATAACTATTACATTACTAATTAGTATTGTACTTATGCTTATATGTGAGATTGCAGCAGTACCGCTTATGAATCTTTTTGGTGCATCAGACCAAACTTTAGGACTTTCAGTAACTTATTTCCGTATTGTAGCAGCATTTTTCCCGTTTTATTTATTATTAAATGTAATGAATAGTATGATTCGTGCAGATGGAAGTCCTGCATTTGCTATGAAAGCAATGGTAATGGGAGCTATTATAAATATCATTTTAGACCCAATTTTCATTTTTTTACTTAAATGGGGAATTGCAGGTGCAGCATGGGCTACTGCTATTGGTCAAGTAGTATCTTTTGCAATGTGTACAGTTTATTTCTTTAAACCAAAAAGTTTTAAATTAAAGAAAAGTAGTTTTATACCTAATATAACGATTTTATCTAAAATGATTAATCTAGGGGCAGCAACTTTTATAACACAGATTTCAATTGTGGCATTAACATTAGTTAGTAATATGACGCTTGCACGTTATGGAGCATTATCAAAATATGGCCCGGATATTCCGATTTCTGTATTTAGTATCCAAACAAAAGTATATACAATTGTTTTAAGTATTGTAACTGGGATTGTTCTTGGAGGACAGCCGATTTTTGGATATAATTATGGAGCAAAAAGGATGGATCGTGTACGTGAAGCATACAAAATAGTTCTTCGTGCCACTTTAATTACTGGTATAACTGCAACAATTATTTTCCAATTATGGCCGAAAGTAGTGGTTGGAATTTTTGGTTCAGGAAACGGACTATATCAAGAATTTGCAGTAAAAACGTTTAGAATTTATCTGTCGCTTATGACGGTTACCTGTCTGGTTAAGATGACAGCAGTATTCTTCCAATCTATTGGGAAATCTAAACATGCAGTTATGGCATCTGTTATACGTGATATTATTTGTTTTACACCACTGGCAATAATACTTCCTGCTATTTTAGAAGGGTCAGAATCTGGAACAGGAATTAATGGAATTTTATATGCAGCACCGATTTCAGATTTAGTTGCAATTGCTGTGATTTTTGTATTGACAATTTCATTCTTTAGAAAATTAAACAAGGAAATAGTAATAGAAGAACAGAAAGAATTAGCGAGTTAAGTATTTTTATTGGTAATATGATTATATTAATTGAAAGAATATAAATTACATTAATAGTTATCAATCTATATTTTGAAAGGTTATATAGTATAGATTGATAACTAAACATAAAAATTTGTCGAAAGATAAAAAACAATCGGATTTATTTGTTTAAATACTATACAAATAAAGTATAAAAATGTATAATATAATAAGAAATATATGGGAAAGTTTGATTGTCTGCAAACGAATTCCTAAAGCTATGACCTAAGCATAACAAAAAAATGTTATGCATTTTTTTTGCTTAAGTAAAAGAAAATAATATATATTAACATAAAAATATATATATTATTTTTTTTAATCTATACACCAGTGCAATTATTGTATAATTTATTGTAAGAATAAGATATAATATATTATACCATTCAAGGGAGATGATACTATGAAGCCAATTATAGGAGTTATTCCTCTTTGGGACGATGAAAAAGAAAGTATATGGATGTTACCAGATTATATGAATGTTTTAGAAGATAATAATGCTATTCCGATTATGTTTCCTTTATCAACAGATAAAACAAATCTAGATAAATGTTACGATATGGTTGATGGAATTTTATTTACAGGTGGACATGATATAAATCCTAAACTTTATAACCAAGAAAAGAAAGAAGTTTGTGGAGTTCAATGTGATAAAAGGGATGAAATGGAATCATATTTATTTAAAAAAGCTATTAAAGACGATAAGCCTATTTTAGGTATTTGTCGAGGAATTCAACTATTTAATGCTTTGTTAGGAGGAACATTATATCAAGACTTACCCACAGAACATTCATCAGAAATTAAACATAAAATGATAAAACCATACAACAGGGGAATACATAGTGTGGATATATTAAAAAGCACACCACTATATAAAATAATAGAGGTAGATAAATTATCAGTAAATAGTTATCATCACCAAGCTATAAAAGATTTAGCACCAAGTTTAGTTGCAAATGCAATTTCGGAAGACGGTTTAATAGAAGCAATAAGTATGCCAAATAAGAAATTTGTTATGGCGGTTCAATGGCATCCAGAATTTTTATGGAAAAATAGCAAAGAAAATAATTTAATAATTGCTGAGTTCATAAAATATGCAACTAAGTAATGTACAATATAGATATAAAGTGATAAAAATATGTTTAATTTAGGGAGTGTATTATGAGAGAAGAGGAAAAAATATTTGCAGGAAAGTTATTTGATGCAAGAAAAAAAGAACTAAGAGATATAAAGCATAAAGCCCATACTCTTTGTCAAAAATTTAACACTATAGATGAATATGACGAGGATAGATTATCAATAATTAAAGAGTTTATAGGCAATATAGGTGAGAAATATTATTTCCAAGGTCCTATACAATTTAATTATGGTTCGCATACATTTATAGGTGAAAATTTTTTCTCAAATTTTAATTTAACTGTTATGGATGATGCAAGAATTTATATCGGAGATAATGTCATGTTTGGACCAAATGTATCATTAATGGCTACAAACCATCCACTAATTGCACATGAGAGAGTTGCAATGAAATACCCAGATGGACATGTATCAATGTCTGAATATGCTGATGAAATACATATTGGAAATAATGTATGGGTTGCAGCAAATGTAGTAATTTTAGGTGGTGTTACTATTGGCGATAATGCAGTAATTGGTGCTGGAAGTGTGGTAACAAAGGATATACCAGCAAATTACTTGGCTTATGGAGTTCCATGTAAACCGATAAGAGAAATAACAGAACAAGATTCGAAAATACATTTGCTTTAATTAAGTAGTAATATATTTGCAACTTTATAAGTAAAATATAGCTAGGTTTAAACAGAAAGGGGAAAAATCATGGAAAAAGAATTATGGTCAGATTGTAAAAGAGTGGTTTTCTTTGGTTTACCACTTAGTTTTACGAAGTATCGTTTAACAACTAATCGTCTTTTTGTAAATACAGGTTTTTTAACTCAGAGAGAAGATGAAGTTAGATTATATAGAATAACTGATGTTTCTTTAAGCAGAACTTTAATGCAGAGAGTTTTTGGACTAAGTACAATACATTGTAATTCTAGCGATAAAACATTAGGAAATTTTGATATTATAAATATAAAAGATGGCGAAGAAGTTAAGGAAATTTTATCTCAAAGTGTTGAAAGAGAGCGAATAGCGAGAAGAGTTTCTACTAGAGAAAATATGATAGATGTAAGTGACGATGATGATTGGAATTAATATATTTTAATCGCAATAAAACGGTAGTTAGATGACTACCGTTTTATTTTTATAAGACATAGGTAGCAAACGACAGAAAGAGGTAGTGTTATGAAAATTATAATTTCACCAGCGAAGAAGATGAATATTGATGATGATATTTTTGAATATAGAAGCAAACCAGTATTTTTTGAACAAGCAGAAGAAATAATGAATTATATGAAAAATTTATCATATGATGAATGTAAAACTATTTGGAAATGTAGTGATAAATTAGCCCAATTAAATTATGATAGGGTTGTTAATATGGATTTAAATTATAGATTGACGCCAGCATTATTTTCATATGAAGGTATTCAATATCAATATATGGGAGCAAGAGTGCTTAGCCGAGATGCGCTTGAATACCTACAAGATAATCTGAGGATTTTATCGGGATTTTATGGCATTCTAAAACCTTTAGATGGAGTAGTTCCATATAGACTTGAAATGCAGTCAAAATTTATAAATTATAAAAACAAAGATTTATATGAATATTGGGCTGATAAAATAGCAAATAGTTTATTTGAGGAAACTAATTTAATAATAAATTTAGCATCTAAAGAATATAGTAAATGCGTAGAAAAATATCTAAAAAACTCACCAGGGACAAAATTTATAACATGTGTATTTGGTGAAATAAAAGGAGACAAGGTAATTGAAAAGGGTACTCTAGCTAAAATGGCAAGAGGAGAGATGGTCAGATATTTAGCACAAAATAAGATTTGTGATTTAGAAGGATTAAAAAGATTTGATAAATTAGAATATAAGTATAGCCAAGAAAAATCTAATGAAAAGACATATGTATTTATAAAATCTTAAAGAATCTAATATAAAATAGTAATAATATTTATTTTTTGTTAATATTATATATAAATAATTGACAACTAGGATTGAAATAATTTACAATATAGAAGTTCTAAATAATTAAACGGATTAAAACTAAATAACTCCTATGAGGGAGTAGTTTGCGGCTAAGCCGTTGTAATGTCGACATAATGATTGCAAAATCCGGTATTACATTAAAAAACGAGACTCATGGATAATAAGGTATTTATATTTAAATACTTTATTGTCTATGGGTCTTTTTTAATTTTAAAGGAGGAAGAGATAATGGGATTATTAGAACTTTTTATTTTAGCAATAGGTTTATCGATGGATGCCTTCGCTGTATCAATTTGTAAAGGGCTAGCTTTACCAAAAATAAATTTAAAATCGGCAGGTATAGTTGGTTTATGGTTTGGAGCATTTCAGGCATTGATGCCACTTATAGGTTACTTACTTGGTGTAAATTTCAGAAGTTATATCGTAAGTATTGATCACTGGATAGCGTTTGTGTTATTAGCTTTAATTGGTGCAAATATGATTAAAGAAGCATTATCAGATGATGATGAAGAGGAAGAAGCAGAAATTAGAAACTTAAAACGTGGTCCAGAAGAAAGAACAATAGGTGTATGTTCATTGGATTCATGTTCAATATCACCAACAGGTCAAGTAGCATTAAGCAGAGAAGATAATGGAATAAAAGAAATTTTAGGATTTAAAACAATGTTTCTACTTGCAGTTGCAACAAGCATAGATGCATTAGCAATGGGTGTTACATTTGCATTTTTAAATGTAAATATTATTCCAGCTATATCTTTTATAGGGGTTGTAACATTTACTTGTTCAGCAATAGGTGTAAAAATAGGAAATGTATTTGGATTAAAATATAAGTCAAAGGCTGAAATTGCTGGAGGAGTGATACTTATACTATTAGGTTGTAAAATATTAATTGAGCATTTAGGTATTCTATAAATCTATCTGGGGGTTGAATGTTATTCAACTCCTTTTTGCATAAAAAACACAAAAATACATTGTTGTATAAAGAATTATTAAATAAAATAATATATATAAGGTTTTGAAAAGGGGTGAGTTAAATGGACGTATATGAAAGAGTGAGACAAAATATATTGGCAGGGGAAGCTGAAGAAGTAAGTAAAATTGTAAAAGAGTTAGTCAATTTAAAATATCCGCCCGAAAAAATATTACAAGAAGGTTTAATTAAAGGAATAGAAATTTTAGCTGACAAATTTAAAACAGAAATGGTATTAATTCCAGAGGCATTAGTTGCAACAAGAGCATTAAATGCCGGCCTTAAAACTATATCTCCATATATAAAAAAAGATAATATGTATAAAACTAGAGCAGTTATAGGAACAGTTGAAGGAGATATACATGATATAGGGAAAAATCTTGTGAAAATGGTGGTTTCAACAGTTGGTGTAGAAGTTATAGACTTAGGAATAGATGTTAGTATAGAGAAGTTTATAGATGCTATAAAAAAATATAAACCTCAATTAGTTATGATTTCAGCACTACTAACAACAACTTTAAAACAAATGAAACTTACAATAGAAGAAATAGAAAATAAAAATTTAAGAGATGATGTAATTATATTTGTTGGTGGAGCTCCAGTTACACGAGCATATGCTATGGAAATAAAAGCAGACTATTATACAAAGGATGTAGTTGAGTTAAGAGATTTATTAGATGAAAATTTAGATAAGATATTAAAGCAAAAAAGTACAAAAAAAAGCAGATAAAAACAAATAATATAGTAATATGCTTATGTTACTATATTATTAGAAAATATTAAAATAGTATGCTATATAATCTATATTTTACCGTGTAGTATAATATGGATTTTAAAAGCAATTTTTAATGAAAGGTCACTTCATTACCATAATTAAAATTTAAATATTTTCCCATAATTAAATATACCAAATTAATTAGCAAAGTACTAGATAAAATCAATTAAAATGAATTTTATTCTAGTACCTTTTTTTTATAAAAAATAGATTATACTTTATTTATAAACAAAGATTATAGCAATGATAAAATATTCAATTAACTATAATTATAGATAAAAAGTTATTTAATAGGAGGGGATAGGATGGACAGCATAAATTACCTAGATCAAGAGTATATGGAAAAGTTATTAACTAATTTTTCAAAAGCAACAGGTTTATTTATTGAAGCTGTTGATGTATATGGAAAAACATTTTTTACTCCTAAAGATATAGAAATGTGTGAATTTTGTTCTTATATAAGATCAAATGAAGAAGCTATAAAAAAGTGCGAACAATCGTATAGAAAAGCATGTCAGGAAGCATTTAGATGGAAAACTACGTATTTTTTTAGATGCCATGCAGGTTTAGTGATGTGGTCTGTACCTATAATTGCAGATAACCAAAATATAGGTTGTATTATTTGTGGTCAGGTTCTCCTTTGGAAAGCGGATGAATTCTTCTTAGATGAATTAAAAGAAAGTACACAAGATATGTTTGATTTTGAAATAATAAGTGAAAAAGTTAAAAAGTTAGAAATTATCTCTGCAGAAAAATGCCAATCAGCAGCAGAAATGCTTCTTTTGGTTGTAAATTATTTAATGAGAACGAATAATAATATATTTTTGGAGCAAAGAAATAGACAATATTGGAGAAATCAAATTGTAAAAGAAATCGAGGAAAGAAAAAAAGGAAATAAAGATAAAACTTTTGATTATGACACTTATTTTAAAAGGGAAAGAAAATTATTACAATATATTAGAGTTGGAAATAAAGATAAAATCATAGATTTTCTCCCAATAATATTTACAGATATAGAGATATTATCAGAATATAATACTGAAAAAATTAGATTAAGATCAAGTGAGTTAGTAGTAAGTATATCAAGGGCTATAGTAGAAGGTGGACTAGATTCTAAATTATCTATAGATAAAGCTGAAGAATTTTATAAAAACGTGAACGCATGTAAATCTTCTGAGGATATATTTTTATATTTAAATAATTTCATACTAGAACTAGTTGATGATATATTTATTCTTACACAAAATAAACAAGTATCTTTATTGAAAGAGGCAAGAGGTTTTATATCTAATAATTACGATAAGAATATAACTGTAGAAGATGTTGCAGATAGTGTATGTTTAAGTTCATCTTATTTAAGTCATTTATTTAGAGAAAAATTAAATTGTACAGTAAATAACTATATAACAAGAGTTAGAATTGAAAAATCAATTGAACTTATGTCTATGAGAGAATTATCAATTCAAGAGATTTCTAAAAAGGTTGGTTTTAATAGCCAAAGTTATTTTACCAAAATATTTAAGAGATATATTGGGGTAACACCAGTGATTTATAGAAATAAATTTAAATAACTTATCAAAAAAATATAGAAACTAAACTATACGGATAGGGGGATGAAATATGGATTACTATAAGTTGATTAGTGAGGCTATTATGGAGGGAGAGGCGAGTGAAACTATGCAATATACGAAGGAGGCTCTAGGTCTTAAATACCCTCCTGAAAATATATTAAAAAACGGGCTTATGGCTGGGATTAATACAATCGCTGAAAAATTTAAAGATGAAGCTGTATTAATACCTGAAGTATTGATGTCTACAAGAGCATTACATGCAGGTCTTAAAGTTTTACAACCTTATTTAGAAGTAAAAGGGAAAAAAGGTGCAATAAAGATAGTTATAGGTACGGTTTATGGTGATTTGCATGATGTAGGAAAAAATATAATAAAAGCACTACTTACAACTATGAATGTAGAAGTAATAGATTTGGGAATTGACGTTTCAGTAGAAAATTTTATACAAGCAATAGAAAAAGAAAAGCCAGATATACTTATGATGTCATCATTATTGACAACAACAATGAACCAAATGCAGTTGGTAATAGAAGAATTAAAAAAAAGAGGATTAAGGGAAGATTTAACTATATTCATAGGTGGAGGTCCAATTCGAGATATATTTAGAAAGAAGATTGGTGCAGATTATTATATTGAAGACCCGCTAGAACTTAGAGATTATATAAGAGATAATTTTTCAAAATTTAAGAAAAACAAAAAAGGAAAAAATATAAATAAATTTGATTAAAATAACATAAAAATATTAAAAATAGCAGATAAGTATAAAGAAAAATAAGGAAAAAACATGATATTATCATATTGTAAAGAAAAAGATAAAAAAAGAAAAAGATAAAAATATGGTTATATGAGTAAAAGGGGGAAAGATTTATGATTCGTGAGAAAGAATTACAGGCAGTAGAAGAAATACATAAGGCTAGTATGAAAATATTAAGTGAGATAGGTATAAAATTTGGTCTTGATGAAGTAAATGAAATATTTAAGAAACATGGATTTAGACAAGAAAATGGAAGAACATTTTTTACAGAGGAACAAGTAATGCATGCTTTGGACACAGCAACAAAAGAATTTACTATGTATGGTAGAGATGAACAATATTCTATTAATATAAATACAGAAGAAGTTAACTATACACCAGGATATGGTTCACCAATGATAACAAATGCAGATGGTACTGTAAGAGATGCGGTATTTGATGATTTCTTAAAAATGGCTAACTTATTTCACATGGAAAAATCATTTAATGTAAATGGTGGTATAATTGTTCAACCATCTGATATAGCAGCAGAAATAAGTATACCAGCTATGGTTTATGCAACTATAAAACGTTCTTCAAAGGTTCTTTTTGGTATACAAGGAAATCAAAAAGACCAAGAAAACATATTTAAACTACTTGAAATTACATTTGGTGGGAAAGAAAAACTTAAAGAAAAATATAGATATTTAGTACTTTCAACTCCAACAAGTCCTTTAAAAATGGATAGAGAAGCATTATACACTTTAATGAAAGGGTGCGAATATAACCACCAATTGTAGTTTGTTCAGCTTGTATGCCTGGTTCAACAGCACCTGTGACAATTGCTGGAGCAGTTGCAATGTGCAATGCTGAAGAATTAGCGGGAATAGTATTAACACAATTAATTAATCCTGGAAATCCTGTAATATATTTATTTGCAAGTTACGGATCAAATGTTCAAACAGGAAATGCATCAATTGGAACACCAGAATTAATCAAAGCTGGTAGATACGGCTCATTACTTGCAAAAAAATATGGATTAGCTTGCAGATGTGGTGGAGGATTAACTGATGCAAAAGGTGTAACTGCACAAGCAGGTGTAGAAACAGCAATGTGCTTAATGCATAATGCTTATTACAAAGGAAACTTAGTTCAACATTCAGCCGGAATATTGGATTCATTTGCGACAATGAGTTATGAAAAATTAATGCTCGATTTTGAAGTTATAGATAGATTAGCTAATTACATGGAAGATATCGAGGTTAATGAAAATACTTTAGCTTTAAAAACATTAAAGAAAGTTGCAGAAACAGAAGGAATATTCTTAAATCAAAAACATACAGTTAAAAATTGTAGAAAAGCTTATATACCACAAGTAAGTTTGAGAACTAGCTTACCAGAAGGAATGGATCCAAATAAACAACTTTATGACTCAATGCATAAGAGAATGGAAAAACAATTAGCAGCTTATGTAAAACCAGAATTAGATTCAGAGATAGAAAAACAATTAGATGATTTTATGTTAAGTATTGGTATGAAACAAGAAGATATAGATAAAATTTAATTATATAATATACATCAGTATAAAAGTTTAGTGAAAGGGTGAAAGGTATGAGTGTCGTAGTTGGATTTATTGGTGCAGGAAATATTGTGAAAGCAATTTTGACAGGTATCGATAAAGGAGGAAAATTTACACATGATAAAATAGCAATCTTTGATAGAAAAGAAAACGCCCGCGAAAAATTTAAATCAGATGGATATATAGTATATGACTCAATTGATAAATTAGTTAAAAATTCGCCAATAATAGTTGTTGCTGTAACTCCTCAAGCTATAAGATCAATTGTTCCAGATATTAAGGCGGGAATAACTGAAAAAACAGTACTTTTATCTGTTGTTGCAGGGATAAGTACACAGTGGTATAAAGAAAATATTGATGAAAAGAGTAAAGTTATTAGATGTATGCCTACATTAACTGCACAAGAAGGAATGGGATCTTTTGCAGTATGCAAGTCAGAGGATATAACCGATGAAGAATTTAAAGACGTAGAAAATTTTCTTTCTAGTTGTGGAATAGTAGAAAAAATACCAGAGGATTTAATGGATGAAGTTGTGCCACTTAATGGTTCTGCGCCAGGATATTTTTATCATATGGCAAATGTAATTGCAAATGAAGGTGAAAAGATGGGATTTGATAAAGAGGTTGCATTAAGACTTTTTGCACAAACTATGAAGGGTAGTGCTGAAACAATTTTAAATTCAGGAATGAGTATTGAAACATTAGAATCAAAACTACGTTTAAAAGGAGGAACAACAATAGCTGCACTTGATAAGATGGATGAATTAGGATTTGAAAGATGCATAATTGAAGGAGTTAGAGCTTGTGTAGCTAGAAGCAAAGAACTTGGGAAATTATAATATATTAATTTATAAAATATAAAAGCAAAGATTATCAATAAAAGATAATTTTATTTACCACAGGATAATTGGATAATTTTTCCATAAAGTATGCTATTATTCCATGAATGCAAATTTTTTATGATATACTATATCAAAGCTATTTTTACATTTATAGGATAGAAATAATTTATAGTTTTATGGAGGGGTGTTATGGATAATACTAAATTATTAGGTAAGAAAATAAAAGATTATCGAAAAAGAAATATGATGACTTTGCAACAATTAGCAGAAAAATCAGGAATTTCTGCTGGATATATTAGCAAAATAGAGAGGGGGACAGTAAATTCATCTTTAAAAAATATACAAAAACTATGTGAGGTTTTAGATACAACAACAGATGAATTAATGAAAGATTGTTTTCAACAAAAAGAATATGAGGAAATACAAATAGATAATTACTTTATTTTTACAAAAAATGAACGAATGCCAATATACGGATTTGTTGGTGCTCTTGATTTTGAAAATATATATACAGGAAATCCTTATTTTAAGGTAAATGTTATGACATTATCAGAAGGTATGAAAAATCATTCATATTCTATTCATAGTTATGATGAATTTGGCATCGTAGCAAAAGGATCACTTGGAATAGAGTTTGATAATAAAGAAAGTTATACTCTTGAAGAAGGAGAATGTATATTGATAAAATCAAACACAAAACATGCCGTGACTAATTGTTCTAATGAAGAATGTATATCTTATTGGATTCAAATTACAAATTGTGAAAAATAATCAAAATAATATGGGGGTGAATAAAGTGGAAAAAAAGCAATATTTAGACCGCATAAAAAGATTAAAAGAACGCGTCTTAAACACACGCCCAGAAATGGACTTGGAAAATGCAGTATTATTAACAAGGGGATTTAAGGAATCAGAAGGTCAACCGCTTGCAATTCAAAAAGCATATTCTTTTCGAAAACAATGTACAGAAAAAACAGTAAAAATCTGGGATGATGAGCTTATAGTTGGAAATTCAGGAAGTAAGCAAAGAGGTGGTTTGCTTAATCCTGATACATGCTGGTCAGTTTTAGAGGATGAAATAGATACTATTAGCGAAAGAAAATATGACCCATTTTATTTAACAGATATCGATAGAAAACGTTTTAATGAAGAAATAAAGCCATATTGGAAAGGAAGATCAACATTTGAAAAATGGCTTGTTCAAATTCCAAAAGAGACAAAAATATTAAGAGATTGTGGTGTTTTATATATTAATCGTAAGGCTGTTCGAGGATGGGGAGAAACAACTGCAGGATACGAAATGGTAATAAATGAAGGAATTGAAGGAATAAAAAGACGAATTGAAGAGACTAAAAATAATTTGGATATAACAAAATCAGGTCATTATGAAAAGTTGGCATATCTGAAAGCGTTATCTTTGGTGGCTGAGGGTATAATTATTTTATCAAAACGTTATGCAAAGGAAGCTAAAAGATTAGCGCAATTAGAAACAGATAGCAAAAGAAAAAAAGAATTAGAGATAATTGCAAAAACTTGTGATAGGGTTCCAGAAAAACCAGCAAGAACATTTAGAGAGGCATTACAATCTTTGTATTTTTATCAAATATGTATTTTTATGGAACAAAATGCAGCAAGTTATAATCCAGGACGTATGGATCAATATCTATATCCTTATTATAAATCAGATATTGAATCAGGAAGAATTACAAAAGATGAGGCACAAGAACTGTTAGATTGTTTGTGGGTTAAGTTTAGTGAACCTTGTTTGTTCCAAGATGAGGTTACAGCACAATTTTCTGCAGGATATCCAATGTTTCAAAATGTGTGTGTTGGAGGAATAGATGAAAGAGGTATGGATGCAGTTAATGATTTATCTTTTATGATTCTACAGGCTACAATGGATGTTCAACTGTATCAACCATCTTTATCAGTAAGATATAATATGTCTAGAAATTCAAATGCATTCTTAAAAAAGGTTGCAGAAGTTATGAAACTAGGAACAGGATTCCCAGCATTTCATTCAGATGAGGTAGGAATACAAATGATGTTAAATAAAGGAATTCCTATGAGAGAGGCATATAACTGGAATCCATGTGGATGTGTTGAAACAAATCTTGCGGGAAAACAACGTTGTTATACATCTTATGCAGATTATAATTTAGGTGCTATAGTTGAGTTTGTTATGAATAATGGAAAAAGTCGAAAATATAATACTCAAGCATCTATTGCAACTGGAGATCCATGTACATTTGAAACATATAATGAATTTTTAGGAGCAGTAAAAAATCAAATAAGATATGTTATTCGTGCAATGGTAGCAGGAAGTCATGTAAATGATGATATTGGTTTTGAACGTATTTGTCCAGCATTATCGTTATCATTTAAAGAGTGTATATCTAGTGCAAAAGATTATGCATGGGGTGGAGCAAAATATAATATAGGAAATGGACTTGATGCTATAGGAGTAGCTGATTTGGTAAATAGTGTTTATGCAGTTAAATACCTAGTATATGATAAAAAATTAATATCTATGGAAAAATTAGTTGAGGCTATCTCAAACAATTTTGAAGGATATGAAGAAATACAAAAGATGTGTCTTGATGTACCGAAATATGGCAATGATGATGATGAAGTAAATGAGCTTACTGCAGATTTATTTACATTTATAGCAGACTTGATAGAATCATTTAGTGGAAGATTTGGTCACATGACAGCAGGTATTTTACCTGTATCAGGAAATACACCATTTGGACTAGAAGTTGGAGCATTACCATCAGGTAGAAAGGCATTTGTTCCATTGGCAGATGGAGTTAGTCCAACTTCGGGAACTGATACAGAAGGTATGGGGGCAATTGTAAAATCAGTATCTCACATACCTCACATACGATTTAATCAAGGTACACTTTTGAATTTAAAATTAGATCCTGTATTTAATCAAAGTGAAAACTCAACAGAATCACTTATGGCATTTTTAAAGAGTATGTGTTCATTAGGTGTATTCCATGTTCAGTTTAATGTAATAGATAAAGAAGTTTTATTAGATGCACAAAAACATCCTGAAAATTATAAAGGACTGCTTATACGTGTGGCTGGATATACAGCATACTTTGTGGAATTAGGAAAAGAAGTGCAAGATGATATCATTGCTCGTACAGCACATGCTAGTGCTTGTTAATCAAAAAAATGGCGATGGAGGTGGGCTATATGAGTAATGAGGGTAATATCCTTAGAATTGAAAAAATATCACCAAACGATGGTAATGGTTTACGAACAGTTGTATTTTTTAAAGGATGTCCACTAAGATGCAAATGGTGTTCAACACCAGAATCTCATAAAATAAATCCAGAATTATATTATAAACCAGAAAAATGTGTATCTTGTGGAACATGTATAAATAAATGTGCTGAGCGAGCCTTATCTTTAGATGAAGATACCCACAAAATTATTATAGATAAAACAAAATGTATAAATTGTTTTGAATGTACAAAACAATGTTTGAAAGGCGCGCTTGGTATATATGGTAAAAATATGACTGTTGAGGAAGTTGTAAAAGTTATATTAAAAGATGAGATATTTTATTTTCATTCTAATGGAGGTGTGACACTAAGTGGAGGTGATGTATTATTACAATCAGAATTTGCAAAAAATATCTTAATCAAATGTAAGGAATCAGGAATTCATACAATGGCTGAACTTGATATGTTTGGTGATTTTAAAAATATAGAAAAGATACTCCCATATTTAGATTCATTTTATGTAGATATCAAATTAATTGATAATGATCTACATAAAAAATGGGTTGGAGTGGAGAATACAACTATATTAGAAAATATAAAAAAGGCTGCACAAATATCAAAGCCGGGAAAGTTGCATATAAGGGTTCCATTGATATGGGATATAAATGATTCATATGATAATATTTTTAAAACAGCACAATATTGTAATGAACTCAATTCATGTGAAGAGTTGGAATTTTTACCTTACCATAGATTAGGGCAAATAACATATAAATATTTAAATAAAAAGTATGATCTTGAAAATCTGACAACAATGTCATACGAAGATGCTTATAAAAAAGTATGCTTTCTCAAAGATTTAAACTTCCCTTTTAAGATAAAAATATCAGGAAAAGTAATAAATGATTAATATTATTTAATTAATATTCATAAATAAAACCCTAAAAAACTTAAATATATACTGTTTTTATTAATTAAATTAAATTTTTATGAAAAAAATCAAATAAATTAAGCAGATATATATTAAAAATAACAGGAAAATAATAAAAACTCTCAAAATAACATATTTGTAGTAAAAATAGCATGATAGTTATAAAAAAATGATAATTTTTATGTGATATTATCATGGTATAAAGATAAGACAGAATAAGAAGTCATAAGAAAAAGGTTTTGGGGGTTTAATTGTAAAATCTAAATACCCATATAAAAACGTAATAATTATATTATGGATAAAATTATTTACAAATTAAGGGGGAAAGATTTATGAATCGTGAGAAAGAATTAAAGGCAGTAGAAGAAATACATCAAGCTAGTTTGAAAATACTTAATGAAATAGGTATAAAATTTGGTCTTGATGAAGTAAATGAAATATTTAAAAAGAATGGATTTAGACAAGAAGATGGAAGAACATTCTTTACAGAAGAACAAGTAATGCATGCTTTAGACATAGCTACAAAAGAATTTACTATGTATGGTAGAGATGAACAATACTCTATAAATGTGAATACAACAGATGTAAATTACACACCTGGGTATGGATCTCCAATGATAACAAATAGAGATGGTAGTGTTAGAAATGCAACTTTTGATGACTTTTTAACAATGGCAAACTTATTCCATATGGAAAAATCATATGACATTAATGGTGGGATACTAGTTCAACCATATGATATAGAAGCAGAAATAAGTATACCAGCTATGGTTTATGCAACTATAAAACGTTCTTCAAAAGTATTATTTGGTATTCAAGGGGATGAAAAAGACCAAGAAAACATATTTAAGATATTAGAAATTGCATTTGGTGGAAAAGAAAAATTAAAAGAAAAATATAGATATATAGTTCTTTCTACACCAACAAGTCCTTTAAAAATGGACAGAAATGCATTATATACACTAATAAAAGGTTGTGAATATAACCAACCAATAGCAGTTTGTTCAGCTTGTATGCCAGGTTCAACAGCACCTGTTACAATAGCTGGTGCAGTAGCAATGTGTAATGCAGAAATGTTAGCAGGAATAGTACTAACACAATTAATTAATCCAGGAAATCCAGTTATGTACTTATTTGCAAGTTATGGTTCTAATGTTCAATCAGGAAATGCATCTATAGGAACACCAGAATTAATAAAAGCAGGAAGATATGGTTCTTTATTAGCTAAAAAATATGGTTTGGCTTGCAGAAGTGGCGGAGGTTTATCTGATGCAAAAGGTGTAACTGCCCAAGCTGGTATAGAAACTGCAATGTGCTTAATGCATAGTAATTTCTACAAAGCAAATATAGTTATGCACTCTGCTGGTATATTAGATTCATTCGCAACAATGAGTTATGAAAAATTAATGTTAGACTTTGAAGTTATAGATAGATTAGCTAACTATATGGAAGATATAGAAGTAAGTGATAAAACTTTAGCTATCGATACATTAAAGAAAGTTGTAGAAACAGAAGGGATATTCTTAAATCAAAAACATACAGTTAAAAACTGTAGAAAAGCTTATATTCCACAAGTAAGCTTAAGAACTAACTTACCAGAAGGTATGGATCCAAATGAACAACTTTATGATTCAATGCAAGCAAGAATGGATAAACAATTAGCTGCATATGTAAAACCAGAGTTAGATCCAGAAATAGAAAAACAATTAGATGACTTCATGTTAAGTATTGGTATGAAACAAGAAGACATAGATAAAATTTAGTATAAATCAGAATATTTTAATACAAAAATACAAGGTGGTGTTAAACTCTTACTCCATAAAGTATTTTTGTATTAAATATATAACTAGAGTAGGGGGGGAATAGGATGGTAATTGTCGGAGAAAAAATAAACACAAGTTTAAAAGGGATAACAGAGGCTATAAAAGCAAAAGATAAAGAATTTATTCAAGAATTAGCTGTAAGACAAAGTAAACAAGGAAGTGACTATATAGATGTAAACTGTGGAACATTAATTGATGTAGAAGAAGAAATGTTACCATGGTTAGTTGAAATAGTGCAAGAGGTAGTTGATAAACCATGTTGTATAGATAGTCCAAATCCAAAGGCATTAGAATCAGCATTAAAAGTACACAAAGGTGTACCAATGATAAATTCTATAACTGCTGAAAAATCTAGATACGACGATGTTATAAAATTAGTAAAACAATATGATGCAAAAATAGTAGCATTATTAATTGACGATGCGAATGGAATAAGTCCAAGCGATGAAGTAAGAACAAAAATTGGGATAGAATTAATAAATAAAATGCATGAAGATGGTATACAATACGAAAATATGTATATAGATCCATTAATTCAACCAATAAGTACAGATTCAAATATGGGATTAGTTGCACTTAACACAATTGCAAATATAAAACAAAATTTTCCAGAGGTGCATTTTATGTGTGGACTTAGCAATATATCATTCGGATTACCGAATAGAGGGTTATTAAATAGAACTTATTTGGCAATGTGCATGCATGCAGGTCTTGATGGAGCAGTTTTAGACCCTGGTAATAGTAAAATGATGAGTATGATATTTGCTGGAGAAGCATTGCTTAATAAAGATAGATTTACTAAGAAATATTTAAAAGCGCATAGAAAAGGGCTTTTAGAATAATTAAATAAGATATATAAAACTTTAAAATTTTAATAAAAATATAAATAATAGGGGGTTATTTAGAATGGCAAATTATGTTGAAGAAATAAAAGAACTTGTTATAGATGGTGAAGATGAGGAAATAGTTGATAAAATAAAAGAAGCTATAGATGCTGGTGTAGCAGTAGGTGATATAGTTAATAATGGTCTTATAGAAGCTATGAATGTAATTGGACCAATGATGGCAAGTGGAGAATTATTTGTACCAGAAGTTTTAATGAGTGCTGAAACAATGCAAGTTGGATTAAATTATGTAAAACCACTTCTTCAAGACGGAGACTTAAAATCATTAGGAACAGTAGTAATAGGAACTGTTGAAGGAGATTTACATGATATAGGCAAAAACTTAGTAGCTATGATGTTAGAAAGTTCAGGATTTACAGTAATAAATATTGGTATAGATCAACCACCACAAGCATTTGTTGATGCTATAGTTGAAAATAATGCACAAATAGTTGGATTATCAGCATTATTAACAACAACAATGCCTGCAATGAGAGATACAGTAGCATTAATAAAAGAAAAAGGATTAGACGTAAAGGTTGCTGTTGGTGGAGCACCTGTAAATAAAGAATTTGCAGATACTATCGGTGCTGATGGATATTCAGAAGATGCAACTGGAGCAGTAGCACTTTGTAAAGGATTTGTAGGAGCTTAATAAAAAGTAAGAATGGGTTAAATTAAATAAGTATTATTATTAATTTATTATAAAAGTTTGTGAAATATTAGAAATTAAATATGTACATCAGTTGAATAAAGGCACATAATTCTATGTGCCTTTATTTAGAATTATAATGAATAATAACTTATAAATAAAATAAATAAAAAATATAAGAATACAATCAGACTATTATTGTTATAGAATATATCAAAAAACAACTTTTTTTATTATATGAAATGGATGTTATATATTGCTTAAGTTTACTATTTATAAATATATATTAATTTTAAGTTTAATTATTGAATGGGGGAAATATTATGGAAAGAAAAAATAAAGATTCAAGGGGCAATATAAATGAATGGTCGAAAAATAATACTGTTTTTGTTATATCAATTTTAATAACTATATTTATAGTTGTATATGGAATAATTAATAGCAAAGGATTTGAAAATATATCAAGCAGTATATATTTATTTTTACAAAATCATTTCTCCTGGTTTTACTTATTAATTACATTTTGTTTAGTTATATTTTGTGTATATATTGGATTTAGTAAATTTGGAAATATAAAACTTGGTCCCGATGATTATGAACCAGAATATAACACGATTACGTGGTTTGCAATGCTATTTTGTGCTGGTATGGGAGTCGGTCTTGTATTTTGGTCAATATCAGAACCATTAGCGCATTATATACAACCTATAGAAGGAATAGATCCTATGAGTCAGGAGGCTATTCATTTTTCAATAAAATCATGCTTTATGCATTGGGGAGTACATCCATGGTCGCTATATGCAATAGTAGGATTAGGACTAGCATATTTTCAATACAATAAAAATAAACCAGCACTTATAAGTTGTTTATTTGAACCTCTTATAGGAAAAAATAAAATGGGAAAAAACATTGGAAATGCGATAGACATATTTACAATAGTACTTACTGTAATAGGGGTTGCAACATCTTTAGGAATGGCTTGTATACAAATTTGTCAGGGTTTAAATTATATATTTGGAATAAATGTTAATGTAAAACTTTGGATAATGATGATAGTTGTAATTGCGATTATTTATATATACACTGCAGTATCTGGATTGGATAAAGGTATGAAGTATTTATCAAATGCAAATCTAATTTTAGCAGTGAGTTTACTAATAATTGCATTTTGTGTAGGACCAATTCAATCAACACTTAATAGTATAGTAAATGGAATTGGAGAATATATATCAGGATTTGTAATTGATAGTTTGAAAATAAATCCTTATGGTGATAATACATGGATTTATACTTGGAGAGTATTTTACTGGGCATGGTGGATTACATGGGCACCATTTACAGGTGTTTTTATAGCTAGAATATCAAAAGGAAGAACGATTAGAGAATTTATAATGGGAGTTATATTAGTCCCATCAATAGCATGTATGGTATGGTTCGGAGTTTTTGGAAATTTAGCGCTAAATGTAGTTAATTTATTTGATGAACGAACATTAATTGATATGGTAGCGACTCCAGAAACAGCATTATATTTCATATTTAATGAATATCCTGCGGGGACAATATTATCTATAATTGCAGTTATAGTTTTAGTTATTTTTTTTATAACATCTGCAAATTCAGCGATATTTGTTTTAAGTATGATGAGTTCAAAAGGAGAATTAAATCCTAGTAATTATAGAAAAATTTTATGGGGAATAATATTAGCTTTATTTGCAATAATATTACTTCTTACAGGAGGATTAAATGCAATAAAGAATATTTCTGTAGCAGCATCATTCCCATTTTTATTTATATTAGCTGCAATATGTTATAGCTTACAAAAAGTATTAAAAGCAGATCTAAAATTAAAAGAAAAGGGAAAATCAATAGATAAAAAATAATTAAATTTAGTAAACAGTAAAAAAGGGGGGAATTTTCTATGAATGATAAAGGAGTAAAAAATAGGACATTAGTTTTATTAATTCTTAGTTTAATAGCAGGATTGATGTATCTAACTCCACTTCTTAGATTTTCATTTTATGATCAGATGATGGATGCATTAAATCTTACTGACATACAAATAGGAACATTAGGTTCTGTTTATGCAATATTTTGTGTGATTTGCTATCCAGTTAGTGGGGTACTTGCCGACAAATTTAGTACAAAAAAACTTTTAGTAATATCAAATTTTGCAATGGCGCTAATAACAATTTGGTATTGCCTATTACCTGGATTTACATCACTTATTATAATTCATGGATTATATGGGATATTTAGTATAGCTACTTTTTGGTCACCATATTTAAAAGCTGTTAGACAATTGGGCAGTGAAGAAGAACAAGGAAGATTATATGGAATTAGTGAAGGATTAAGAGGCATTGGTCAAACAATAGTTGCAACAATTTGTCTTTTTGTAATATCAAGTTTTGCATCAATGGCTGTAGGTTTCCGTGTATTACTTATAATAAATGCAGTAGTATTTATACTTTTAATGTTTGCTACTATTTTTGTAATACCTGAAGATAAAATTGAAAATAATGAAAGTAAAGAAAAAGAAAAATCAGATAGTATTATTACTATTGTTACAACATCACTTACAAGTTCTTCAACATGGATTTGTATATTTGTAATTATGAGTGGATATACATTGTGGTGTACGGCAAATGGTTATATTGGAACTTATTGCACTAGGGTTCTAGGAATTTCGGCAAATTTATCTAGTACATTATCAATTGTTCGTAGTTATGTAATAGTCTTTTTAGCAGGATTCACTGGTGGATTTATAATAGATAAATTCAAAACAAAGGGACAAGGAATGATGTTAGTCTTTTTAGCAGGAGCAATATCTATAGCCGCAGTACTTTTTACATCAAAAGTAACTGCAATATGTATAATAATTACAATCGTGTTAGCATATATAGTTAATGTTCTTAAATCAACATATTGGTCAATCTTAGGTGATGCAGGTATACCAGTTGAATCAACAGGTATGGCAACAGGTATAATATCATTAATAGCATTAACACCAGATATGTATGTACCAATAATAATTAGCAGGTTTATATCATACGGAGAAAGTATCGGAAATTTAAAATTAGGGTTTGATTTTATGTTGATATGGTTATTAGTTTGGTCAGTATTAGGCATATTTTCTGGCGTTATATTAAAAAGAAGAAAAGAAAAAATTATGAGGGAAAAGAATGAGATAACATAGAAAAATAATAAGATTAATCGTTAAATTTAAATAGAATCTTCAAGAATTTATAAGTATTTGGTTAAAATAATATATCCAAGTGCTTTATAAATACTTGAAGATATTTTTTTGGATAAATTCTAAAAACAAAAACTATTTTTTATAGGAAAAACAACCCGATATGTCAAATCAATAATATAAGAATAAAAATATGTTATTTTAGGAGAGGAATTTATATGAATTATTGTGAGAAAATCAGACAATCTATGATTGATGGTGATGATGACTCGGTTGTAAAATATATAAAAAAATCTCTTTTATCGGGATATAATCCAAAATACATATTAAAAAATATATTAATAGATGCACTAAGCTTGATTGCAAAAAAAGAAGAAAAAAATGAATGTTTGATACCAGAAGTACTACTGGCTATGCAGGCATTTAAATCTGGTTATAAAGTAATAGAGCCCTATTTAAAAGAGAAGGAAAAAGATTATGACATTATTATAGTCATGGGAACTGTTCAAGGAGATATACATGACTTGGGCAAGAATGTCATAAAAATTTTTTTAGAAACATTAGATGTAAAAATAATAGATCTTGGGACAGATGTTCCAGCAGAAAAATTTATAGAAGCTATTGAAAATTATAATGCCAATATTCTGATGATGTCTTCATTACTAACAACTACAATGTCTGAAATGAAAAAGGTGATGGACATGTTAGAAGATAGAAAATTAAGACAAAGGGTTCATGTTTTTATTGGAGGGGCATCAGTAGGTGAATCATTTAGGGAGAAAATTGGAGCAGACTGTTATACTGAAAGCGTAGTAGACCTTTTAGATTATTTAAAAAAGAATATGGCTAGAATAAAAGAAAACTCTTGAATAAAGGTGGGTATTTAGGAGTTTTTTTATTGGAATTATGTAATGAAAAATAGACATACTATAATTTTTTAGTATGCCTATAAAGAATAAATATATATTAATTTAAAGAGTGTTTGCAATTTTAACTTACAATTTTATAATAACTTCTAGCCGTAATTCTATAAACTATACCATAGAATATGGCGAATATTAGAAAACTACCACAAGTAGAAATTACAAATAATTTTGTATTTGTAAGGTTTAAAATAGCCAATATTTTAGTTATGAATGGGAATGCAAAAGCTATATGAATTCCTGCTACAATAAGTGGTAAGAAGAAAACTGTAAGCACTTGAGAGTGTATAGATTTCTTGATTTCCTTGTGACTTATTCCTACCTTTTGCATTATTGCAAAACGTTCTTTGTCATCATATCCTTCAGAAATTTGTTTATAATACATAATTAAAATTGTAGCAATCATGAATAATACACCTAAGAAAACACCGATGAATAGAAGACCACCATTAAGGGCAATAAGGTTATTTCTAGACTCTTCACGACAATCTATTTTACCTTGATAAATGTATTTATTTGTATCTTTTGGATAATTAGCCATTGCTTGCATGTCATCTATAAACTTATCATTTATTTTTAATATATTTTCGGCAGTTGTATCTACATTGAAGAAATAAAAATATTTTATATCTGAGGCCATATCGCCGTATACTTTTTGTTGCAATTTATTTATATTTTTTAATATATCTATATTTTTAACTACAACAACATGATTTTTTGCAACATTAGCAGCAACATATTGATCAGTAGGGAAATTATCAAATGTATTTTTTACTTTAAATGTATAATTAAAAACTTTAAGTTGTGGATTTGTATATTTTTCACGGCTAGAACAAATAAGCACTTCATCATCATTTAATTTAACATTAGAATTATATATTTTATTATAATCATCTAAAGTTACAAATGATAATGTACTTATATCATTTACCATATTTGAATATGTTGAATTGGCTTTATCAACTATAAAAGTATCCCCATTATTAATACAAGCAAAGTTCAAACTTTTATATTCAATTATATCAGTTGGTTTTTGATCAAAATCATCAAGTGTATTGTTTATCCAAGCTTTTAAATTTTTTATATCCTTATCTGAAAACTCAGAAGGAGTAAATTGAAATTCCCTTGGATAATAATTGTCAACAATATCGTTCATTCCATACCATAAAGAGAATGTAGATGAAAGCATTACTAATACCATAGTTGATAATACACATATATTAGCAAGACCAACAGCATTTTGTTTCATACGATATATCATTCCTGAAACAGAGATAAAGTGTTTTGTTTTGTAATAATAATTTTTGTTTTTTCGTAATGCTTTTAATAAAACAATACTTCCAGCCGTAAATAAGAGATAAGTACCTATAATTACTAAAATTACTGCGACAAAGAATAACATTAAAGCAGCTATAGGATTAGTAGTTGTAACAGCTATATAATATCCTGTGCCTAGACATATAAATCCAAGTAAAGCAATAAACCATTTTGCTTTTGGTTCTTTTTCACCTACAGTACCACCTTGTAATAATTCTATTGGTTTAGCCAAGTGGATTTGTCTAATACTATTTAAGAATATTAATAAAAATATTCCAGCGAATAATATAAAAGTAGAATTAAGTGATGCAGAAGATATATAAAATCCTAGAGGAATTTTTACTGAAAACATTGATAATAATACTAGAAGCATTAATTTATCAAATAAAATTCCGACTAAAATACCGAAAATTAAACTAATTACGCTTATAATAAGTGTTTCACATAATACAACTCTAGATATATGTTTCTTTTCCATACCTAAAATATTATAAAGTCCAAATTCTTTTTTTCTACGTTTCATAAGGAAACTATTTGTGTAAAATAAGAATATTACGGCGAATATTCCACATACAATTGTACCTAAAAATAAGACTTCAGACATTGTTCCTGTTCCAGTTGCTTTAGTCAAATCTGGATTTTTTGATAAAGAGCAAATGATATAAAACATGCAGATAGTTAATATTGATGTAATTATATAGGGTACATATGTTTTTGCATTTTTCTTTATATTTGTAACTGCTAATTTAAAATAAAAAAATCTATTCACTTCTAACACCACCTGTAGCAATCATAGTTAATGTATCTGAAATTTTTTGATACATTTCTTGTTTTGTTGAAGAACCTCTATAAAGTTGATGGAACACTCTGCCGTCTTTTATAAATAAAACTCTTTTGGCGCTGCTAGCAGCTTTTGTACTGTGAGTTACCATTAATATTGTTTGACCTTGTTTGTTTATATCTTCGAATAATTGTAATAATTCATCAGAAGAATGAGAGTCTAGAGCGCCTGTTGGTTCATCTGCTAAAATAAGTTGAGGTTTAGTTATAAGTGCTCTTGCTACTGCAGCTCTTTGTTTTTGACCACCAGAAACTTCGTAAGGGTATTTTTCTAATAAAGAACTTATTCCTAATTTAGTTGCGAGTGGTTGTAAAAGTGAATTCATTTCATTGTATTTTTTACCTGATAAAACTAATGGTAGAAAAATATTATCTTTTAATGTGAATGTATCTAATAAGTTGAAATCTTGGAATACAAATCCTAAATTATTTCTACGGAATGCTGAGATTTCTTTTTCTTTTATAGATACTATATTTTTTCCATTTAATAAAACTTCACCGCTAGTTGGTTTGTCTAGTGAAGCTAATATATTAAGTAGGGTAGTTTTCCCAGAACCAGATTCACCCATTATAGCGACATATTCTCCTTCTTCAACAGAAAAGGATACATCTGATAAAGCTTGAACATGATTTGAACCAAATCGTGTTGTGTATACTTTCTTTAAATTTTTTACTTGCAAAATTGCCATTTGAATGACCTCCATTTTATTTAAAATCTATTAATTTCTTATTTATGAGTTAATTATAACAAAAGAGGGAAATGCGACACCATTTGTTTGGCTTACATTTCCCACTCAAAACTTACATTCCTGTAATTTTAGAATGTAAGATATATGTTTTAAAAATTTTAGATGAAAACTTATAATTATTATCATAAATTTTATGGAGACTTATTCTATATTCACATTGAGCATTGATAAATCGAGAATTACCTTAGTTTTTACACCGACTTCTGATTCAATAGATATTTTATGTGATAATTTATCAAGTATATTTTTACAAAGATAAAGTCCAAGACCAGTTGCCTTTTTATCAGTTCGCCCATTATATCCAGTAAATCCTTTATCAAAAATTCTAGGTATATCTTCTTGTGAGATACCTATTCCCGTATCTTCGATTACTAGTTTTTTATCTTCCAAAGGATAAATTGATATTTTACCCTTATTTGTATATTTTATAGCATTAGAAAGAAGTTGTTCAATTACAAATACTAGCCATTTTTCATCAGTTAATACCTTATAAGTTGTAGGTTGAAAATCTAAATTGATTTTTTTTCTAATAAAAAGTGGAGCATATTTTCTAATAGCTTGCCTTACGATATTATCTAAATCATATTCCTTTATAACAAAGTCATTTTCATTACTACCTAATCTTATATAAGAAAGCACCATTTCTACGTATTGTTCTATTTTAAATAATTCAGATGAAAGATCGCTTGAAATTTCACTTTCTGAAGTTTGGATTAATAACTTCATTGCTGATATAGGTGTTTTAATTTGATGAACCCACATAGTATAGTAGTCTATCATGTCACTTTTAGCTATATCAGACTTAGAAATATAAGTTTTATATTCCTTGTTTAGAGTTAAAATTAAATTAGTGTAATCTTCTTCCATTAAAGTTTTAGGCGATGGAAGATTTTCCAATGATATAGAAATCTCGTTTTGCAATTTATATAGTTGAATATGTTTTTTATAGTAATTTATAAAATTAATACATATATAAATTAATCCTATAAAACTGCATAGCATTACAGAATAATAGATAGCCTCAATTTCTAAATCATATAAAGAAAATACTATGCCAAAGACTAATGCAAATACTATAAAAAGGAATATTACCTTGATGTTTTGCTTTATGTAACCACGAATAACACTAAAAAATTGTGAATTGCTATTCATCTTTGGTCTCCTTATTCAATAATATATCCAAGGCCTTTTTTAGTTTTTATAAAGTTATTAAGACCTATAGATTCTAGTTTTTTACGAAGTCTTGTAACATTTACGTTTAAAGTATTTTCTTCAACATAATTATCAGTTTCCCATAGTTTAATCATTAAATTATCTCTGCTTACAGTTTTATTTTTATTTTCTAATAAAGTTTGAAGTATCTTATATTCATTTTTTGTAAGCTCGACTTTCTCTCCATTATACGAGATTGAGTTATCATTTATATTTAAGATAGCACCCCTATGTTCTAATAAATTAGAACTTGTTGAAAAGTCATAAGTACGTCTTAATATAGCTTGAATTTTGGCGATTAGAACATGTAAATCAAATGGTTTTGAAATAAAATCATCTCCACCCATATTCATAGCCATAACTATATTCATATTGTCTGAAGCAGATGAAATAAATACAATAGGGACCTTAGATAATTTTCTAATTTCACTACACCAATGATACCCATTAAAAAAGGGAAGTGTAATATCTAATAGTATTAATTGAGGATCAAATTCAACAAACTGAGGAATAATATTTTGAAAATCTGTAATACATTTTGATATAAATCCCCAATTAGAAAGTTCTTTTTCAATTGATTTTGCTATTATTTCATCGTCTTCAATAATTAAAATCTTATGCATATAATCCTCCTTTTGATTTATTTTAAATATGAATCAAGACCATCAGAGCATCATTCATACCATAATAATATCATAACATCTAGATTGTAAAATATCTCTAAGAATTTTGATTTAGGTAATTTTGTTTTATATTATATAAATTATGGAATAATAAAAAATAGGAATATATTTTAGTGTATTTTAAACATAGTAAAAGGAAATAGATAGGGACGGGATATCTAATTTCCTTTATTTTTTTGAAAATTCGAGTTTATTTTTAAAGAAAAGCAAGCATAGAAATAATATAAAAATTAGTAATAAAATTAAATTCAAATTAATAAATACGATAAAAAAATTAAGGAAAATTGTAAAACGAAAAATAAAAAATTTTAGAGGGAATTTATTATAAAAATAGAATTGTATAATAAGATTATCTTCCTTAATATTTTCAATATACATTTCAATCTCAAATGTTGATTAAAATTTAAAGTGTTAATAATTCGTTGAACTTTTTAATTTAATGTGATTATTAAACATCAGATGGAGTAAACTTACAAAGTCTGAATTTAAACAAGTTTTAGTTGGTGATAAACACCAACTATTTTTTTTGAAAAAATATGGATTATTATGTATAATCAAAAAAATTTAATCAAAAATGTATAAAAAGAGTAAGTTTTTAAACTATAATATAGTATAAGAAGTTTATTTTAAAGGAGGCATGTTTTATGAATAAAGTGTCGTATCCAAGAAATAAGGTTTTAGGTGGTATTTGGGGATTGATAATTGGTGACGCAGTCGGTGTGCCATATGAATTTACACCACAGGAAGATATTCCAAGCATAGATAAAATTGATATAGTTACTCCAACCTATTTCAGAAAAACATATATAGATGTTCCTTTTGGGACATACTCAGATGATGGAGCTCAATTTTTATGTGTTATAGATAGTTATTTGGAATGTGATGGATTTAATATGAATAATCTAGCTAAGAAACTTTTGGAATGGTTATCAGATGGCTTATGGGCTGTAGATGGATATGTTTTTGATGTAGGTAGACAAACATTAAAAGCGTTAGTTGAATATGCTAGAGGTTCTAGTCCAAGGGTATCAGGGTTATGTGAGCCAGAAGGAAAAGGAAATGGAGCATTGATGAGAACATTGGCACTAGCTATTTTAGAAGATGGAGATGATGAAAGGCTAGTCAATGATTCCCACGAACAAGCAATGATTACACATGGCCATATTTGTAACCAAGTATGTTGTGCATTTTATAATTTGATTGCAAAATATATGCTTGAAGGTATTGAATTTGAAGAAGCATATTCTACGGCAGTGAATTCTCTAAAAAATATATATAAAAATAATAAAGAATACTTACATGAATTTGAAAATAATATTTTACCAGATGGAATAATAGAAGAAAGAGGAACAGGATATGTAATTGACTGCCTAAAAAGTGCCTTTAAAATTATACGAGAAAGTAATTCCTATGAAGATGCTATAAAAAAATCAATAGCATTAGGAAATGATACAGATACAACAGCTGCTGTTGTAGGTGGATTAGCAGGTATTATTTATGGATTTGAAAATATACCTACTAGATGGTATGAAGAAATTAGGGGAAAAGAAAAAATATTAGAGTTAATAGATAAAATACATTTTGAAGATATCTAGATTCCCATCTAGGTATTTTTTTGTGTTTATTTTTAGAAAAGTAGTATTTTATATAAGTATTGTATAAAAAATTAATTTATGTTTTTAATATAATATGTTTTTTATTATGCTAAAATAATTTGTAGATTAATATTAACAATAAATAAAATAAATAGGGATATTGAGGAGATGAATATGGTAAAAATAATTGCAACAGATATGGATGGAACTCTTTTAGATAGTAAAAAAAGACTTCCAAAAGACTTTGGTTATGTATTAGAAAAATTAGATGAAAAAAATGTGAGATTTATAGTAGCAAGTGGAAGACAATACTATAATTTACGCAAACAATTTGAAGGCTATAATCAAGATTTAATTTATATAAGTGAAAATGGATCAATGGTTTTTGATAAAGGGGAAATTGTATATTTAAGTGAAATTTCTGCAGAAAAATTAATTAAACCTGTTGAAATTGCAAGAAAGATAAAAGGTGCATCAATAATATTATGCGGAGAAAAAAGTGCTTATACTGAAAATAGAGGAGAATTTTTTACAAAACATGCAGATATGTATTATGAAAGACTAGAAGTAGTTGATGATGTATTAGATATTGTTAGAGAGGGAAATGATAGAATATGCAAAATTGCATTATTTCATGATGAGAATTCTGAAAAATACTTATCTAAAGAGTTTTCTGAAGTTGAAGATGAATTCTTAATCAGTGTATCAGGGGAGTTATGGATGGATTTTATGAATATAGGTGTAAATAAAGGAACTGCCATAGAAAGAATTCAAGAAGCTTACGATATAACTTATGATGAAACAATGGCATTTGGGGATTATTTAAACGATTATGAAATGATGCAAAGTTGTAAATATAGCTATGCTATGGCAAATGCACATCCAAAATTAAAAGAAATAAGCAACTATCAAGCAAAATCAAATGATGAGGATGGGGTCATGGAAGTTATAAAAGAGTACTTTGAAATTTAGTTATTTGGATATAATAATTTAAAAGATTAATTGATTTAATATTAATATAAATTTGTACTTAGTATATTTGTGAAAGCGAGGATTATGAATGTTCATAGACAGTGATGATATAAAAAAAGTAATTCCTGAAGTAGTAAAAATAAGAAGACATATACATATGTATCCAGAAATTAGCGAGCAAGAATACGAAACATCTAAATATATAAAAAAATGTTTAGAAGAAATAGGATTGGAAGCTAAAATAATTGGAGATACTGGGGTAGTTTCTATGCTTATGAATAATCCAGAATATCCAACTGTGGGTCTGAGGGCAGAAATGGATGCATTACCAATAGAAGAAGAAACAAATTTAGAATTTAAATCTAAGAATAAAGGCGTTATGCATGCATGTAGCCATGATGGAATTGTAGCAACTGCATTAGGTGTTACAAGATTACTTTATGAACATAAAGATGAGCTAAAATGCAATGTTAAATTTATATTTGAACCAGCAGAGGAAGTAGGAAAAGGAGCAAAAAAACTTATAGCAGAAAAAGTATTAGAAGACCCAAAAGTTGATAAGATGGTTATTTTTCATTATGCGAATTCAGAACCAATAGGTATGGAGATTCAAAAAAGTGTTTCTACAGCTACGTTGGGGAGAGTTGGAATTGAAATAATCGGAAAATCATCACATTGGGGAGAACCTGAAAAGGGAATAAATGCAATTTCTGTGTCAGCAAAAGTTATAGATGCAATAGATAAGATAAATATAGATTTAAAAGAAAAAATGCAATTTGTACTTGGAATGGGAACTATAAATGGTGGAGTAAAAAATAATATAATGGCTGAAAATGTTAAGTTGGAAGGAACACTTAGAACATTTTGTGAAGAAAATTTTGAGTATGTTTTAACTTATCTTCAAGATAGAATGAAGGAGATTGAAGAAGAAACAAATGCAACAATTAAAGTAACATTAATCTCACATCTTCCTGCATTAATAAACAATCCTGATTTAGTAAAGATGGGTAGTGAAGTAGGAAAAGAAATATTTGGAGAGAGATTTGTTTTAGGTGAAAAACCATTCTTAGCAGGTGATAATGCTGCATATTATTTTAGATTAGTTCCTGGAGTTAGAATGGTATTTTTCGCAGAAAAAGAAAATGAACAAAATTGGCCACTTCACAATGGTAAATTTGATTTTAACGAAGATATTTTTCCATATGCAGTATGTACACTTTACAACTTTATTTCGAATATGCAATAGATCAATAAAAAGAGCTTTTCTAATTTTTATATTAAGAAGGCTCTTTTATAATGCAAATTTAAGAAATTTATATTTAGTTAAATTAATTCATATAAAATAAATGAAATTATACTTAAATTACTGTTAATAGAGGATTTTGGGTATATTAATATAATATAGTTTAAAGGCAAATAATTTAACTTTACTTTTCTTGTTTAATAGAAGGTTTTATTATATACTTGTTTAAGGAAAAATATACAATTTTTAAATATAAATTATAGTGAATGGGTGATAAGAATGGCAAATATACAAGATATTCTTTTTATATTTATGCAGGGCTTTTCTGGTGCGGTTGCTGGATACATAACTAATAAATATGCTGTTAATATGATTTTTAAAGAATATACACCTTTAAAAATTGGTGGAGCCGTAAAAAAGAATAAAGTGAAATTTATAGAGGAAATAAGTGAATTAGTTGAAAAAGATATCATAAATTCGGAAACGCTGATTGGTTCTATAGAAAGCAAAGATTTTTCTGATGTAATAGATTCAGCATGTATAGATTTTATGACTAATTCATTAAATGATGTATTTAACGGTGTAAAATTAAAAAATATACCAGGAATAAGCACAAGTACTGCACAATGCATTACATTTATAGAACAAAATTTACAAGAAGAATTACCAAAATTAATAGATAATTTATCTAATAAAATAGATATCAAAAGTTTATTACAAAAGGAACAACTAGATAATATAAGTGAAAAAATAGTTGGATTAATTATAGAAGTATTAGAAACTGATGAAAAACTAGAAGACTTTTTATCATGTTTATATGATGAAAATAAAGATTTAACTTTGGCACAAATTTTAAGTGATGATGCAAAGCAAAGTCTAGTTAGTGGTATATCAAGTATAATTAACGAATCTATAAATAATATAATCAATGATGAAAAACAATGTTTAGATTTATTAGAGAAATTATATGAGCTACTTGATTTAAAATCAGTAATATCAAAATTAGAAGACGGACTAGGTCAAAAAACTTTAGAAGATATAGCAGGGCAAGAAGGTTTAGATAATATAAGTAATTTATTATTTAAACATATTCAAATATTAATAGATGAACAAGAGAATAAAGATAAAGTAAAAGAAATTATATCTGAATTTTTAACAATAGCAAAAGGTATGGACTTAACGTTATTTGAAGTACTTCCACCGCAATTTGCAAACTCTTTAGTAAGTTATATAAGATACATTATACCTGATATAGCACCACATATATCTAATTGGTTATATGAAAATAAAGAAAAGATAGATACAGTTATAAATACAGCTGTAGATGAAACAGTAAATCAAACAGAAGATCAGTCTTTTAGGGGAATAGTTGATAAATTCGGAGGTATGTTGGCAACAATTTCTCAAACTTTAAAAATTGTAGATAGAGCTGCCAATATGGTAGAAGGGTATGACTTGACTCCTGAATCTAGTGAAAAGATATACCTAGCAATATCTAAATTTTTCGAGGAAACAAATATTGGTGACATAGTTGACTTATTACAAGATAAATTAAATTTAAGTGATGATGATATTTGCGAAAGATTAATAGACTTATTTAATCAAAAAGGAGATATTTTAACTCAAAAAATAGTATTTAACTTAAAAGAAAAGAAAATATCAGAATTTGCAAAAATAGATTTAGAGAAAGTATTTAAATCAAAAGTTATGCCTTTGATTTATAAATTTATAAAATCAAACCAAGGAAAAATAAATAATTACGTAGCTGAATTATTGAAAAATAAAACAGAGCAAATATTAAACAACAATATAGCAAATTTAATTTCAGAAGAAAAAGTAGGTTTATTATCTAAAAAACTACCGAAATTAATTGCAAAATATATAGGCACTAACAAGGTTACATGCAAGGTGTATATTGAAAAGATGGTTTCATCAGGCCTTAAAAATATAGACTTTGAAAGTTTAATAATTAAGAATAAAGAATCATTAATATTATTAATCTGTAGAAAGTTCAATGATTTAAAAGAAATAGCATTAGAAAATCTAAAAGATAAAGAGTTAAATAATGTTCTTGATTTAATTAAAGATAAAAAAGGATTTAGTTTATCATTAAGTGAGAAACTTCATAAAGGCCTTGTAAACAACGTAGATAAAGTAATAGACAACAACGTGCAAAGAGTAATATACAACAATTTAATAAAACTTGATGAAGATGAAATCTGTAATATAGCACAAAGTTTTATGGGAAAACAGCTTAAACCATTATCTTATTTTGGTGCATTATTGGGAACTGTAGCGGGATTGATATTTGCATTTGGAATAAATGGAACAATAAATAATTTCGGTTTCTATAACAGATACCAAACAACAATAATGGCATGTGTGTTAATGGGATTAGTAGGTATACTTACAAATGTTATAGCTTTATGGATGATATTCCATCCTTACGAAAAAAATAAATTTGTTGCAAAAATACCAATTTTCAAGATTTTTGCACAAGGATATATACCTGCACATAAAGAAAGTTTTGCAAATGGAATGGCTTATTTTATTGATAATGAACTTTTAAAAGGAAAGAGAGTAGAAAGTTTATTTAATAGTAAAAAAGATAAATTCTCTGATAGTATATACAATTTTGTATCTAACAATAATTTTAAAATGATTGTAGATGTAGCAAGTGAAAAGAAAAATAAAATAAGCAAATTTTTATATGGATTTATTATAAATCAATGTGAAAAAAATAAAGCTAAGATAGCAAAATCTTTAGCAAAAGTAAGTGATAATTTAACAGTAGATACTGTTTTAACAAAACAAAAAGTTTTAAGTTTATCAGAAAACTTTTTATCTAATTTAGATAAGTTAGATGATTCAATTATAAGATTTGTACAAGGCAAATTAGATAAACAAAATACAATAAATAATATACTACCTAAAAAAGTAGTTGAAACTATTAATAATAGTGTAAATGAGGCTATTGATAACAGTGTAAAAATTTCTGTTGAAAAGGCCCTTAAAGAAGAAGTTATAAAAGCATTGGTTTTAAATAATGGAGAATTTTATAATAATTTTGACTCAAAAACAATAGCTGATATTGTAGGAGATGAAAGATTATCTAAATTAGAATTATATGTTGGAGACAATTTAAACAATTATATAATTGAAAATTTACCAACTATACTAGAAAAATCAATGGATGATTTCTTACAAACTCAACTGCATGAAGAAAAGACTATAGGTGAAGTTTTTGGGGGGACTCTAAGAATAACTATAGATAAAAATTTATATCAAATAACAGCATCATTATTGAGAAAACTAAATAATTATGCCCAAGAAAATAAAGATAAAGTAGTAAGTATGATTGTTTCTATGGTGAGAGCTCAACTTAATTTCTTTGTTAAAATGGCATATGATTTTATGAATGGTGATCGTTTAGTGAGTCTAGTAGTTTTAAATATTATAGAGACAAAATTAGAAGATTTTATAAACGAGACTATGTATTCAACAATAAAGACAGCATCGGTTTCACTTAAATCAGCAATTTATCCAACAACTATTCAGAATATAGGATTTGTTGCAGAACAGGTAAATACAAAACTAATTGCAGATAATTTAGTTTTAGAAATAAAAGAAAATGAAACTATGTTCAACAATATAGATGTGTTGGCATTAGATGCAATTAATAAAGTTAAGAATATAAAACTTGAAGAAATTTTTGAACAAACAAATATAGATACAATCGAAGGTCTATATAACCTAATACAAGAAGATATAATTCAAACTTTAAATAATATAAATGATAACTATAACAATAATATAGAAAATATAAATAAATTTATAAACACTTATGTATACGAAAATATAACTTCAAAAGTATTAGAACAGAAATTAGAAAATATATTAAATGTAGATGAAAATATATCAGTTATTGTTAAATCTATATTAGAACAAATTAATTCTAATTCTAGAAGCAGAGATTTATTATTAGAATCTATTGAAAGAGCTTATAATAACAACATTATAGGAATGAAATTGAATGATATATTAAATCAAGATGTTTTAATTTCTGAAATAGAAATATATCTAGAAAAACTATTTAAAGATATAGATTTTAATGAAAATAATCAGTATATAGTAGATAAAATAATATTTAATTGCATAGAAAGTGAATTTAAGTTTATTGATGATTCAACAAAAGAATACATTGTAAGAAGAACTGTAGATGCTTTATTAACTACAGGAATCGGATTTACAGTAGATGCAATGAAAGCACTTAAACTTAAAGAAATAACTACAGAACAAGTGGAAATTATGGACCCAAGAGAAATCCATATGCTATTCAATGCATTTGCGGGAGATTTCTTCATAAAATTATACTTATATGGTTCAATGGGAGCTGTATTTGGATTAAATATGTATCTATCAATTGTTTTATGGATAGCTGACTGGTTCTATAGCAAGAAAGTGGATGAATTTGAAATAAATACAGATAATATCTTTAAGGAATAAAATAATAAAAACTCCTCACTCTATAAATAGAGGAGGGGCTTTTTTATGAAAAAATTAACCACTATAATAGTTCTAATTGCAGGTATTTTGATAGTTTCAATATGTAACTTTAATACAGTTAGGGAGGCTTTTGAATTAAATACTAGAAATGCAGCTGTAGATTCAAAAGTTATTAACAAAGAAAATAAATATATTAAGTCTGAATTAAAAATACCAAAATTGGTGATGAATAATAAAGAGATTGAACGTATTTTAAATAAAAAATTTGAATCGGATATAATGAATTTTTATAACACTTCGGTTAAGGAGGCAGAGTCTTATTTCGATGATTTTCCAGATGCAGAAAATAAATTTGTTATAAGTTCAGATTATGAAGTTAAAAAGAGTAATAATAAGGTACTTAGTATGCTCATCAAATATTATAAATATAGTGGTGGAGCGCATGGGACTTATGAATATATTCCATATAATGTGGATTTAACTTCAGGTGGAATATTTACTTTAAAAGATCTTTTTAATGAAAATTCAAATTATAAAGTAGTGATAGAAGATGAAATAAAAAAACAAATAATACAATTAAATAAGGAACAAAACTTACCAAAGAATAGTACACAACTTTATGCATTTAATGAAATAAAAGATAATCAGAAATTTTATATAGTAGATGATACAATAGTTATATTTTTTGATTTATATGATATAGCTCCCTATGTAGCAGGGATACCAGAGTTTCCGATTAATAAAGAAATTATAAGTAATTTGCTTAATAATCAATATAAAGAAATTATATTTTTTAAAGAATAATAAATTAAAAAGTATCTTAGCTAGATGAACTTTAGCTAAGATACTTTTTTTAGATTATAGGATGTAATGAAGCAATTTTTGTAACTGCAACATAAACTCTAGAAATTTCATACCAAGTTTTAAAGTCTACTACACCAGTTTGTGGTAATCCGAATATCTTTTGGAATGTTCTAACTGCTTCAGCAGTAGCCGGACCATATATTCCATCTTCAGCGACCTTTGGAATAGCTGGGTAAGAGTTAGATATTGCGTTTAATTGATTTTGGATAGTTCTAACAGGAGTTCCTTTAGAACCAATTTCTAATGTTGTTCCAAGAAAAGAAACTGGAACTCCAGATACAATTTGTGCTTCTGCAAACAATATATTATCTCCATAAAAATATTTAAGAATCTCCTCATAATTATATCCTTGATCACCTAAACTCTTACTTCCCCATTGAGTCATTTGGTCAGGACATTGTGTTTTTTGACCATCACAATATTGTGCTAAAAGTGGCTGTCTTGCTGTAGGAGGTCTTTTTATAAATGTATTAAAAACTGTATCTACTACAACTGATATTTCATCAAAAATATTTCTGTTATGAATATACTTGTGGTCATAATTAGTAGTAGATGTAATTGTGAAGTTGTATCCTTGGTTTCTATACCACTCTGTAAAAACTCTATTTAAAGTAAATGATATAATTGCTATTACATTTGCATAAATTGTTTGTTCAGGCCATGTTGAATATATTTCGGATGATGCTACATTTTTTATATAAGTCTTAAATGGAACCCAGTAATTTTCAGCGGAAGAGTCAGATGGCAATCCGTCATGAACAACTATAAATTCTGGAACAACTGGATTATCTAATACAACAAATCCTGTTGGTGCAGGAATTGGTTTTAAGCTGTCTTCAGGTATTTTTGGTGGATAATCTCCCCATAAAGTATGTGGTCCTATATCATAAGTGATTTCATTTTGTCTTCTATAAGATCGTCTACTTCTTTGTTTTGGTGTCATCGGAATAGATTGTCTAGCAGTTACTATAGGCAAAAGTTGTGTACCATCTATAATTATTGTTTCATATCCATCTTTTATAGCTTCGACTATATAGTCAGCATAAGGCTTTGTAGTAGAAGTTGGATCTAATGAATAATCAACATCTGGTGCGGATAAAGGAACATTTACAATTTGACCAGATTCATTAGTTTTTAAGTTTTGATATATAGCAGAAGATGTTGAACCATCTGCATTTTGTCCATAAATATTTATAGTAACATCTTGTATCGGCGCATTAGTCGTTGAATCTACAACGCTTATTGTTAAGAAACCGTCTTGCATTTAATCACCTTCTTTTCTTTTATAACACATAATATAATTTTAGTACCTACCAAGTTACATACTAAAATTATATTATTATTAACTATATGCAATTTAATAATAACTGTTGAGAAAAAGTGCAAAAAATTATTGATAATTCTATTATTTATTTTATGAATAGAGCTAGTCTTTTGTGAAAAGATATTTTATAAGAGCAATAACAGAATAAAAGAGAGGAGAAAATATATTTTTATATGTTGGCTTTTTTAATTACATTTCTACCGATAATTAGCTTTATATTATGGATTTATTATAAAGATAAATATAACAGAGAAAATATTTCTATACTTTTAAAATATTTTATTCTAGGTATAATTCTTAGCTTTTTTGCAATAATAATCGAAAAATTTTTGATAGATAGAAATATATTTGAGGATGATACAAATTTGATATATACTGCATTTGTAATAGCAGGATGTACTGAAGAAATATTAAAAGGTTTAGTACTTTATATTTTTTCAAAAAAAGAAGATTCATATGATGAAAAACTAGATGGAATAATGTATTCTGTTTTTTTATCACTAGGATTTGCAACTGTCGAAAATTTAATTCATATTAATTATGATTCCAAAATGATATTTCAAGTAGCATTTATTAGAGCTATAATATCAATACCAGCTCATATTATGTTTGCAATTACCATGGGATATTATATTTCAAAATATAAATTTGAAAAAAATATAGCTAAAAAAAGACAGAACTTAATTCTAGCTTTTTTAATACCTATATTACTTCATGGTACTTTTGATTTTATATTGATGATACAGTATAAATGGATTATTATAGTTTTTATAATATATATTATAATTTTAGCAACAATTAATTTAAATAAATTTAATAAATATATGTTATATTCAAAAAAGAGATTTTTTGATAGACTAAAACATGGAAGAAAATAAATAGACAGAAAGGGAAAAAATTTTGATTAGTTTACCAGAAAAATTTTTAGAAGATGTAAAAGTTATACTCCAAGATGAGTATGAAGAATTTATAGATAGTTATAATGAAAATAAGACGACAGGTCTTAGATTAAATACAATGAAGATGTCAAAGGAAAAGTTCCAAAAATTAAATTTATTTGATTTAGAACAGATTCCTTGGACAAATGAAGGATTCTATTATGATGAATCAGTTTGTAAACCTGGGAAAAATCCTCTTCACGAAGCAGGAGTTTATTATTTACAGGAACCATCAGCTATGAGTGTTGTTCCAAAATTGGATATACAAAAGGGTGATAGGGTATTAGATATGTGTGCTGCTCCAGGAGGAAAATCAACATACATATTATCTCAATTAGATGATACTGGACTTTTAGTATCAAATGAAATAAATCCTATAAGAATAAATGCATTAGGAGAAAATCTTGAGAGATTTGGAGCTAGAAACTGTATAATAACAAATACTGACTCGATAAGATTAAGAAAGGCATTTACAGGATACTTTGATAAAATAGTTATAGATGCTCCTTGTTCAGGTGAGGGTATGTTTAGAAAGGACCCAGTTGCAATACAAGACTGGACTTATAGTAAAGTTTTAGAATGTCAATCAATCCAAAAAGAAATAATAAGAGATGGTTATAAAATGCTTAAAAAGGGAGGAATCCTTGTTTATTCAACTTGTACATTCTCAAGAGAAGAAAATGAAGATGTAATAGAAGAATTTATAGCAGAAAATGAAGGTGCAGTTTTAATAGAAAAGGAAAGACTATGGCCACATAAAATAAAAGGTGAAGGTCATTTCGTCGCTAAAATTCAAAAACTAGATGATGAAGACTGCAGAGTTAAAGAAATGAAATTAAAAAAATTAAATAATGAAATTAAGGAATATAGAAGCTTTGAAAAGAAATTCCTTAATATAAATTTAGATAATAGATTTATGTTAAGAGGAGACAATTTATATTTAGTACCAGATGAATGTCCAAATGTAGAAAAACTAAAAGTTTTAAGATATGGATTACATTTAGGAGTACTAAAGAAAAACAGATTTGAGCCTTCACATGCATTATCACATTATCTAAAACCTGAGCAAATAAAATATGTACAAAACATAGAATTAAATGATGAAACAATATTTGACTATTTAAGAGGAAATGTAATTAATACGGGAGAAAGCCGTGGCTGGGTAGCAGTTGCAGTAGAAGGTATTCCGATTGGATGGGGAAAAGAATCTAATGGAGTGTTAAAAAATCATTACCCAAAAGGACTTAGAATAAAATATTAAATATATATAATAAGATATAAAAAATATTACAAAATTAATTTTTAGGAGTATTATAAAGTTAAGGTATTAAAATAAAGGGGGAAATATCCTTTTTATTGAATATATATATTTGAATTTGATTAATTTAGATAGGAGAGAATATGATGGGAAAAAAAGAAGTGAATCAAGAAAAAAGTATCAAAAGTACTATAATTGAATGGATAAAAGTTTTTGGATTAGCTATTATATTGGCATTTGTAATAACTTTATTTATAAAGCCAACTTTAGTAAGAGGTGATTCTATGGTTCCAACTCTTCACGAAAATGATTATTTAATAATAAACAGAATGGTTTATAGAATGGGAGAACCTAAAAATGGAGATATTATAGTATTTAAATCTGATTTGGAAGCAACTGATGGAACAAATAAAGATTTAGTAAAAAGAGTAATTGGTGTTGAAGGCGATAAAGTTGTAATTACAAATGGACAAGTTTATGTAAATGACAAATTGCTTAATGAACCATATCTAAGTGAAGGAATGGATACTGAAGGAGAAATGGAAGTAACTGTTCCAAAAGGAAAACTATTTGTATTAGGTGATAATAGAGAAGTTAGCTTAGATAGTAGATATGATAAAGTTGGCTTAGTAGATGTAAGTGATGTGGAAGGAAAAGTTTTTGTAAGATTGTATCCTTTTAACGATATAAGTTTTATAAATTAGTAAATATTAATTTATTTTAAAATTAATATAGGTACACAAATAGGAATGAATGAATAATAAAATAGTAAGAAAATATAATGGAGAAGTATATAATATTTAAATGAAATTTTCTTATAAAGAGGGGAACAACTATGGTTAATTTAAATATAGACGGTTGTAAAAAAACATATGATTTAAAGAATAATACGGATGGAATCAGACTATCTGATATAGCTAAAGATTTTGAAAACAATTATTCGGGTTATATTTCATTGGCAGTAGTAAATAATGATGTACAAGAATTAAATACTTATATTAAAGAAGATAGCGACATAAAATTTTTGGACACAAAAAATCCAGACGGACTTAGAGTTTATACAAGAACGCTAAATCTTGTTTTTATTATGGCGTGTAAATGTTTATTTAAAGACAGTAGAGTGGTAATAGAACATTCATTATCAAACGGGGTGTATTGTGAAATATACTTAGGTAGAGATATTACAGAAGAAGATATATCCAAAATAAAAGATAAGATGGATAAAATTATAGCTAAAGATTACGATATAAATAAAAATATATATACTAAAAAAGAAGCTATAGAAATATTCAAATCTATAGGGCTAGATGAAAAAGCAGAATTAATTAAATATAAAGAGAATGATATTGTAAAAATATATAAATGTAATAACTATATAGATCATTTTTATGGATATCTTATGCCATCAACTGGATATATAAAAAGTTATGATTTGTTTAAATATAGAAACGGCGTAATATTAATGGCAGCAAGTGAAGATGATAAACATATTCCTAAAAAGTTTGTGCCACAGCCAAAACTAGCGAATATATATAAAGAAGCAGAAGAATGGTCTAATTTAATGGGCGTAGATAAAGTATTATCTTTAAATAAGATAATAGAAGAAAAAAAATATGGCGAAATAATAAGAATCGTCGAAGCATTACATGAAAAAAAGATAGGACAAATTGCCGATATAATAAAGCAAGAGAACAAAAGAATAATTTTAATTGCGGCACCATCTTCATCAGGAAAAACAAGTTTTGCAACAAGATTATGTATTCATCTAAAAGTCAACAATTTAAATCCAGTATCTATATCTTTAGATAACTACTTTGTTGATAGAGATAAAACTCCATTAGATGAATTTGGAAAACTAGACTATGAATCTATAAATGCTATCAATTTAGAAAGATTCAACAAAGATTTAAAGGATTTACTGGAAGGAAAGAAGGTTCAACTTCCAAGATATAATTTTATAACTGGTAAGAGTGAAGCAGGAGAGATTCTTCAAATAGAAAAAAATCAACCAATTATACTTGAAGGAATACATGGTTTAAACCCTGTATTAACTGCTTCAATACCAGATGACGAAAAATTTAAAATTTATTTGAGTGCATTAACTCAGTTAAATTTAGATGATCATAATAGAATTCCAACTACAGATTTAAGATTGATAAGAAGAATTGTCAGAGATAATCAATTTAGAGGTCATACTGCAGAAATGACTATAATGGGATGGCCTTCTGTTAGAAGAGGCGAAGAAAAAAATATATTCCCTTATCAAGAAGAAGCTGATGTAATGTTTAATACAGCTTGCGTATATGAATTAGCTTTATTAAAAACATATGCAAAACCTCTATTAGAGCATATTGGTGAAGATAGTGAGGCATATATAGAAGCTAAAAGACTTCTAAAATTCCTACAATACTTCGTAGAATTAGATGATTTATCTGATATACCACCTACAGCTATAATAAGAGAGTTTATTGGTGGAAGTAAAATAGTAGATTAAATAAAATGTGAATAAATTGAGAACTAATTTAAGTTAAAGAATTGGTTTTCAATTTTTTTTTGAAAAATTTTCAGTTATTATAAAAAAATAATTGGATAAAATTGTATTTTTGTATACAAAAGTACAAGTATGAATGTATAATAAATATAATATAGAAAAAATATTTTTTTTGAAGATTATATTTATGTTGAAATTTGCTTATAAATCATGTACTATAATAATGTAGAATATTTAGATTATTCAAAAAAATTTAATTCTATAAACAAAATGTAGTTAAAAAAGGAAAATAGTATAGAATTGAATAGTCAATATATGTATTAGTTTTTTTTTGACAATTATAGGTATTTCCTATATAATTATTTTTATATTAAGAAGTAAGTTAAGTGACTTTTTTGGGGGTAAGAAAAATGAAGGATTTGTTAGTATTGCGAGATCTAGAGTGTGTTAAAGCTATTGCACACCCAAGAAGAATTGACATCTTAAATGCTTTTGATAAAGAACCTTTATCAGCTAAGCAATTATCAGAAATGTTAGACGAACCACATGCCAAAATAAATTACCATATTAAAACATTGTATAATGTAGGTATACTAGAATTAGTAGAAGAAAAAATTAAATCTGGTATAGTTGAAAAATATTACTATCCAACAGCGAATAATGTTGTTATGAGTAGAAAAATAATTGATTATACTTTAGATCCTGCAAGTGAAGATGGCAAGGTATCTATATCAGATTTTGAAGACACAATAGAGAATTTTTATATTGCAGTTGAAAAAGGGGCTTTAAAATTAGAAAATGTTTTAGAGTATAGGGATATAAAATTATCAGATTCTGAAATTGCCGAATTACAAAAAACAATGAAAGATAAGGTAGCGGAAATTTTAGCAAATAGAAAAGAAAATGATGAAGAAAAGAAAAATGATCTAATGATGGTAGCAATACCTACAGGTCTTGATGAAAGTATAAAATAAGTATCAACTCTGTTGGTACTTTTTTTGATTATAGAATATTGAAATAATTAAGTTATTAGAATGATAGTTATTTATATTAAAGCGCAAAATAGAATAATTAAATATAACTATCATGTGTAAGAGGGAGGAATCTAAATATGAGAAAGTTTGGGAATACTGGAATGGAAATAAAAAGGGTTGGATTTGGAGGAATTCCAATACAAAGAATTAGCCAAGAAGATACTAATAAGGTAATCGATGAATTAGAGAAATGTGGGGTTAATTTTATTGATACTGCTAGAGGATACACAATAAGTGAGGAGTATCTAGGAAATGCTTTAAAAGGGAGAAGAGAAAAATTCTATATAGCTACCAAATCAATGTCTAGAGACTATGAATCTATGAAAAAAGATATAGAAATCAGTTTAAAAAATCTTCAAACTGATTATATTGATTTATATCAAATGCATAATGTCAAACCTGCTGAATATGATACTATATTTGGGGAAGATAGAGCATATAGAGCTTTATTAGAAGCAAAAGAAGCAGGAAAAATAAAACATATAGGTATAACTAGTCACGGTTTAGAAACTGTTGAAAAAGCTGTTGAAAGTGGAAAATTTGAGACAATACAATTTCCATACAATATAGTTGAAAATCAAGCAGATGAAGTATTTAAAAAAGCTCATGAAAAAGGTGTTGGAACAATAGTTATGAAACCATTAGCAGGTGGGGCTATAGATGATGGAACATTAGCTATGAAATATATATTATCAAGAGAATATATTGATGTTGCTATTCCAGGAATGGATACACCAGAACAAGTCAGAGAAAATACTGCTGTGTTAGCAAATTTTGAATTAACAGAAGAGGATAATGTTAAAATAACAAAAATTAAATCGGAACTAGGGACTAATTTCTGCAGAAGATGCGAATATTGCTTGCCATGTCCACAAGGTGTAATAATTCCGCAAAACTTCTTATTAGAAGGGTATTACACTAGATATGGTTTACAAGATTGGGCAATTGACAGATATAAAGCTCTTGGTGAAGATCAAAGAGCAAGCAACTGTGTAGAATGTGGTGCATGTGAATCAAAATGTCCATATGAATTACCAATAATAGAAATGCTAAAAAATGTAGTTAATACTTTAGAAAAATAAATATATAAATAAAAAATAGAGATTATACCTGTTAAAATAAACAAGTGTAATCTCTATTTTAATAAAGAAAATCTTTAATGTATATAGATACATCAAAGATTTTCATTACTAAAATTAAATTTACTTTTCAGTTATTGTATAAGAAACGTCATATTTAGATACTGGATAAAGGAATATTTCAACCCTAGGTTCTTCTTTATCTATATAATTAAATAATAAAACAGGTTTAAGTTGTTTATCATTTTTTATAATTCCACTTTTCTCAATTCCATCACAAATACTTTTTGGATAGTTGTGTAAATCCCCCATTCTCTTATCAGGGAAATAAAGTTTTAGAACTGTTATTAAATCTTCTTCTATTTGTTCCCCTTGATATTGTTGATTGATATATCCTGCAATCATATTTTCGTATGCTAAATATTTAGAATGTTTTCCTTTTGCTGGCATCCAGGCTTGACCATGAATATTATGAAGTTTAAAATTAGACTTACTGATAGGTCGTCCTGGGATTGTTAGTTTTATCAAATTATCACTCCCTTACCTTTAGTTATTATAAATCTAAAATAGAATTTATGAAAGGATATTTTATGCATAAAGATAGATTGAAACAAATTTGTGAAAATAAAAAAATAGATATTATGGGTGTGGCACCGATTGGGCCATATTTTGAACTAGAGAAAATTTTAAATGATAGAAAACAAAAAGAACATCTTACGGGTATGGAAGAAGAAGATATAAATAAAAGAATAAATCCAAGATTAATAATGGATGATGCAAAATCGGTAATTGTATGTGCATTTCCATACTATATTGGAGAATACAGAGATTCTAATATATCAAAATATTGTTATGGAGAGGACTATCATATTGTAACTAAACAAATACTTACAGATATATGTTTAGAAATAGAAAAGGAAATACCAGACTTTAAATATGAAATCTTTGCAGATAATGGCCCTTTAGTAGATAGATATTTGGCTTATTTAAGTGGAATAGGATATTTTGGAATAAATAATAATATCATAACAGATAAATATGGGTCTTATATATTTATAGCCTATGTAGTTAATAATTATGAGTTTGAACCAGATAAACCTAGCGAAAAAAGCTGTCTAAAATGTAATAAATGTGTGAAATATTGTCCGGGAAATGCTATTTTGGGAAATTTTGAAATCGATCCTAGAAAATGTCTTTCATATATAACCCAAAAAAAAGAGGAATTATCTGAAAGTGAAATACAATTATTAAAAGAAAATGGCAAAGTGTTTGGATGTGATATATGTCAAGATGTATGTCCTCATAACAAAGATATACAAACTACTAAGATATGTGAGTTTAACAACGAATTAATTACAAAAATAAATCAAGAAGAAATAGACGAAATTTCTAATAAGGAATTTAAAAGAAGATATAAAAACAGGGCATTTAGCTGGAGGGGGAGAAAAATTATTAAGCGAAACTTAGATATAATTTCAGATAAAAATAAAATGGATTTTTAAAATTTTGATAAATAAGTCAAATATTCATAATTAATAGTGTCGGTTAAACATATACTTAAATAAGTTGAAAATATATTGTGTTGAGGGGAGAAGGCTATGAAAAAATTTAAAAATACTTCTGAAATCGAACCGTATGATGGTATTATCGGGCAACAACGAGCTGAAAAAGCTATGCAATTTGGATTAAAAATGAATAATCCAGCTTATAATATATACGTTTCAGGAAACTGTGGAAGTGGAAGAATTACTTATACGATAAAGGCGATAGAATCTCAGCAAATTGATGAAAGTAAAATTAAAGACTGGTGTTATGTATATAATTTTAAAGACCCTAGAAAACCTATAGCTATTGATTTTCCAGCGGGAGAAGGGTCTGAATTTAAAACATATATGGAAGATTTAATTGAATGTTTAACAGAGGAAATCAACGATGCATTTGAAAATGAAGAATACGAGCTTACAAAAAATAAATTACTCCAAACTTATGAATTTGAAAAAGAAAAATTACTTAAAAATATAAGAGACTATGGAAAAGAAAAAGGATTTAAGTTGAAAAGTTCTAGTTCAAGTTTTATATTTATACCTATAGATGATAATTATGAAGATGAAATATCTGCTGAAGAATTTTGTAAAACTAAAAAAGAACTTGAGGAGATGGCTATTCAGGTTTTATATAAATTAAAATCTTTAGAAGACAGAGTTAAACAAGTTGTCATTGAAACAGAAAATCAAATTGGAAAATTAGTAGTAGAACCGTATATTGAAGCAGCACGAAAAAAATATAGTGATAATAAAAAAGTAATCGAATATCTAGATGCATTGGAAGAAAACATTATTGAATCTATATATTATTTTTATTTAGATGAAGATGATTTAAAAGATAAATATGATAAAGATTATGCATTAAAATATGAGGTTAATTTATTTGTAAGTAACGATAACTTTTCAAGAATTATTGTGGAAAATGACCCGAGACCAAGTAATTTATTTGGAAGAGTGGAATACGAATATCACAATGGAAATCTAAAAACGGATTTTACAAAAATAATTCCTGGTGCATTTCATAAAGCTAATGGAGGGTATGTGATTTTATATGTTGATCAACTTTTGAGATATGCAAATACTTGGGAATTATTAAAGAAAACATTAAAAACTAAGCAGATAGATATAGAAGGTCAAGGATTTATAAATCCTATGCCAATTCCATGTGATTTAAAAATAATTCTTATAGGAAGCAAATATTTATACAACCTTATTTATAATTACGACCCTGAATTTATGAAGTATTTTAAAGTATTTGTAGATTTTGATGATGAAATGGATAAAACTGAAGAAAATGAAGATGCAATAAGCAGATTTATTTCTTATCAATGTAATAAAAATAATTATAAGCACCTTACTTATGATGCTGTTACAAAGGTAATTAATCAAAGTATGAAGATGGTTGAAGATAAAAATAAGCTGTCCACAAATTTTAATAAGTTGATGGATATGATAGATGAAGGAAACCTATATGCCAAAATGGATGGTTCAAAATATATAGAAAAAAGACATATAGACAGAGCAATATTAGCAAAGAAAAATAGAATAGATAAAATTGAAGAAAAGATAGATGAATCATATAAAAATGAAAATACATTAATAGATATAGAAGGAAAGCAAGTAGGAGTTATAAATGGTTTATCTGTATTGAGTACAGGAGAGCATACTTTTGGGAAACCATCTAGAATAACTGTTGCTACAGCTTGCGGTAATAGAGGAATTGTAAACATTGAAAGAGAAGTAAAAATGAGTGGTTCCATCCATAATAAAGGGGTATTAATATTAGAAGGATACTTAGCAGAAAACTTTGCACAAGAATTCCCTTTATCTTTAAATGCATATATTTGTTTTGAACAAAATTATGGAGGTGTTGATGGAGATAGTGCATCATCAGCAGAATTATATGCATTATTATCTTCTCTAAGCAATTTAGCAATAAAACAAAATATTGCTGTTACAGGCTCTATTAATCAAAAAGGTCAAATTCAAGTAGTAGGTGGAATTCCAAAAAAAATTGAAGGATTCTACTATTGTTGCAAACATAAAGGTCTTACAGGAGAACAAGGTGTAATTATACCAGCAAAAAATGAAGATAATTTAGTTTTATGTGAAGAAGTAGAAGAAGCTATAAAAAATAAGAAGTTTCATATTTATAAAGTAAATAAAGTAGAAGAAGCTATGGAAATATTAACAGATGAGAAATTCAATATTATAAAAGAATTATCTATAAAAAAATTGAGAAAATATAGTGAGTATAAAAAATAAATACTTATTTTAATTAATTAAAATTTTTAAAAATCAATTTTGAGAATATTATCATGCTCAAAATTGATTTTTTTGTCGTAATAGGAAAAATATAAATTAAATGTTTTGTAATATATTGAGTAAATTTAAAGATAATAAATTTAAAGATAAAATAATAAAAAATTGACTGAAAAACAAGGGGGACAATAAAATGAAAAACGTAAATAAAATACTAGATAAATTGGAAGAAATATATCCAGATGCACAATGTGAGTTAAATTATGAAACACCATTTGAACTTTTAATAGCTACCATACTATCTGCACAATGCACAGATGTAAGAGTAAATAAAGTAACAGAAGTATTATTTAAAAAATATAATACACCAGAACAATTTGCAGCTTTAACAGAAGAAGAAATCGGAGAAGAAATAAGAAGTTGTGGACTTTATAAAAGTAAATCTAAAAAGATAAAAGAAAGTTCAAGAATGATTTGTGAAAATTTTGGAGGAGAAGTTCCACAAACATTAAAAGAATTAACTACACTTCCTGGTGTAGGAAGAAAAACTGCAGATGTAGTTTTAAGCAATGCATTTAATCACGATGCAATAGCAGTAGATACTCATGTATTTAGAGTTACAAATAGAATAGGAATAGTAAATGAAAAAAATGTGGAAAAGACAGAATTTGCATTAATGGATGTTATTCCGAAGAATAGATGGTCTCACTCTCATCATTTATTTATTTTCCACGGAAGAAGGATGTGCAAAGCAAGAAAACCTGAATGTGATGCCTGTCCAATAAAGGATGATTGTGACTACTATAATAATTTACAAAAATAGGACTAATTACTACAGAAAGGGATGACTGTGTTGAGAAGAGGCAAACTTTTAATTTTGATGATGCTAGTAATTATTTTTATGCTAACAAATAATAATATTATATATGCTATTAATTTAAGCGGAAAAATCCTTAATAATATTTATGTGCAAGATATAAATCTATCTGACTTGACTAAAGAAGAAGCAACAAAAAAGATAAATTCTTATATTGAGCAAAATAATGAATTTGAATTATTCTACAATGATGAATCTATACTTGTAAATAAAGAAACATTAGGTGTAGATTATAAAGTTGATGAATTAGTAGATAGAGCTTATAGTATAGGCCGAGATAAAGACTTAATTACTGATATGAAAACTAAAATAAGTCTAAAAAAGGGTGAAAAAAAAATAATACCATTAACTTGCAGTTATAATACAAAAAAAGTAGATAATTTAATTGATAAAATATATTCAAAATTATATATATCACCAAAAGATGCAAGTGCTAAAATTGTGGACGGCAACATAGTTGTTTATGAAGAACATAAAGGCCAAGCTGTAAATAAAGAAAATTTAAAAGATATTATAGTATACAAAATTGAAAATTTGGATTCTAGTCAAAGTGAAATACCCTTAGATGTATTAAATCCTAAATATACCTATGACCAATTAATGAAGATAGATACATTATTAGGAAGTTATGAAACTTATTTTAATCCAAAAAGGAAAAACAGAGTTAATAATATCACAGTAGCTGCCAAATCTACTAGTGATATCCTTGTAAATACGAACGAAAAATTCTCATTTAATCAACAATTGAGGGACAATGATGCATATAACAAATTAAAAGTAGCATCAATAATTTTAAATGGAAAACATGATAAAGGTGTGGGTGGTGGAATATGTCAAGTATCTACTACTATTTATAATGCAGCCTTATATGCTGGAATGGATATAGTTCAAATAACTAATCATTCTATACCTAGCCCTTATGTAACAAAAGGAAGAGATGCGACTGTATCAAATGGAAGTATGGATTTTGTATTTAAAAATAATAATAATAATCCAATAATAGTTCATAACGAAATTTTTGAAAATAAAATTGCATCGAAAATATACGGATGCAGTAGCGATAAAAGAAATATAGAAATAGAAACAGAAATAGTAGAAACTATAAAAAATAAAAAAATATATAAAAGTGATTCAAAGCTACAAAAAGGAACAAAAGTAGTTGAACAAGAAGGTAGATTGGGATATACTGTAAATACTTTTCGTTTATATAAGTCAAATAATGAAATCTTAAAAAAGGAACTGGTTAATACAAGTTACTATCCACCTTGTGATGAAATAATATTAAAAGGAACAAAGGATAACACACTTTATAAATAATAATATTTATTTAAATGTAATTTTTAAATATATGTTTTTTTTGATATAATATAATTTAGGTTTATAATAAGTTTATAAATTAAATAGTAATTATAAATAATAGAAAAATTATAAAAGTATAAGGAGGAGAAAATGTCAATAAATGTTGTATTAGTAGAACCAGAAATACCTCAAAATACTGGAAATATAATAAGAACTTGTGCAAACACAGGCGCAATTTTACACTTAATTAGACCATTAGGGTTTTCATTAGAAGATAAATACTTAAAAAGATGTGGACTAGATTATTGGGATATTTCAGAAATAAGATATTATGATAGCTTTGAGGAATTACAAGAAAAATATCCAGATGCAAAATATTTTTATTCAACAACTAAAGCAAATAAAGCTCACTCAGATATGGAGTTTGAAGATGGTTGTTTCTTAGTATTTGGAAAAGAAACAAAAGGTCTTCCAAAACCTTTAATAGAAGCGAATATGGAAACTTGTATGAGAATACCTATGTTAAAGCTAGAAAAGGCAAGATCTTTAAATCTGTCAAATTCGGTAGCTATAGTAGTATATGAGGCTATGAGACAAATTGGATATCCAGGAATGAGATAACAATTTTAAGGTGAAGGAGTAGTTAACTATGGGTAAAATTAAATTGATTTGTGACAGTATGGCGGATTTAACTAAAGATCAAATAGAAAAATATGATATAGAAGTTTTACCGTTAACTGTAATATTAGATGATAAAGAATACAAGGATGGAATCGATTTTGAATTAGATGAGTTCTATCAATTATTAAAAGATAAAAAGTATCCAAAAACTTCACAAGTAACATATGGACAATTCAAAACAGCATTTGATAAATATGTAGCTGATGGAAGAACTATTTTCTATATAGCATCATCAGCAAATGCTACAGGAAGTTATCAAAGTGCTGTAATGGCTAAAAATGATACTGAAGGGGATATACATTTATATGATGCAAGTAATTTAACTTTTGGTGCAGGAATGTTTGTATTAAAAGCAGCACAATTATTAGAAGAAGGAAAAACTCTTGATGAAGTGATTAAAGAGCTGAATATAATAAAAGAAAAATACTGTTTAGTATTCTCTATAGATTCTTTAAATCATCTTCAAAAAGGTGGTAGAATTTCTTCTACAAAAGCAATGGTAGGTAACTTATTAAATGTAAAACCAATATGTGAAGTTAAAGATGGACTAGTTACTCAATTAGGTCAAGTTAGAGGTAAGAAGAATGTTATAAATAAACTTATTGAAGCTACAGATGAGTTAACTGGTGGAAATATAGATACTAGTATTATGTATATCGGATATATGGACAACGAAAAAGAAAAAGATAAAATGGTAGAGGCTTTAAAAGAAAAATACAATCCTGACAAAATAGGAACATTTAAAATAGGTTCTTGTATAGGATCACATTCAGGTCCTGGAGTTTTAGGAATATTAAGCTTTAAAAAATAATCGTATTTTTGTGAATTTAAAGTACATACTATATAAATTATACGAACAATATAAAAAAAAGACTGTGGAATATGCATTCTACAGTCTTTTTTTTATATAAAATTTATAAAAATCCATTTTTTTTTCGGTATTACTGATAAAATAACGAACGAAATATAAAAAAATAAAAAAAAAGTATTGATTTTTTTAAAAAAAAATAGGATAATGGAGTTGGAAATGTTTCGTGCTAATTCGACATATAAGATATACTATATAAAACAAAATTAAAAATAATTTACTTTATAAATAAATATATAAGAGTTTGCATAAAATATGAATAGTAAATAATCGACAAGTTTTAGGAGGACATTATGCAATTAAAAAAATTATTTGCAGTAGGACTTACAGCGATAATGATGAGTTCATTATTAGTTGGATGTAGTAGTAAAACAGAAAGTAATGAAGACGTATACAAAATAGGAATGATATCTGATACAGGTGGAGTAAATGACGAATCATTTAACCAATCTACTTGGGAAGGGTTACAACAAGCTCAAGAAAAATATGGAAAAGACAAAGTACAAGTAAAATATGTAGAGTCTAGCCAAGAAGCTGACTATACACCAAATATAGAAACATTCGTAGAAGAAGATTTAGATTTAATAATAGGTGTTGGATATAAAATGGCTGGTGCAATAGAAGAAGCATCTAAAAATTATCCAGATGTACAATTTGCAATAATAGACCATTCTTATGAAAAACAACCAGAAAATGTTACTTCATTAATATATGAAGATAATACAGCTGCTTATTTAGCTGGATTAGTAGCAGCTAAAAAGACTGAAACTAACAAAGTTGCATTTATAGGCGGAATAAAAAGTGCTACATTAGATAAATTCGAATATGGATTTAGAGCTGGTGTTAAAGCTGCAAATCCAAAATGTGAATTAACAGTTAGATATTTAAATAGTTTCTCTGATTCAGCATTAGCAAAATCAGTAGCAAACCAAATGCATAAAGATGGTGTTGATGTGATATATACAGCAGCAGGTGCAGCTGGTACAGGAGCTATAGAAGCAGCAAAAGAAAACAATAAAATGGCTATAGGTGTTGACGTTGATCAAAGTCCTTTAGCACCAGATAACATAATATCATCAACTATGAAAAACGTAAATGTATCAATAGTTAACTTAGTAGGTGAAATATTAGAAGATAACTACCAAGGTGGACAAGTTATAGTAAATACATTAGCTAGTGGTGGTGTTGGTTTATCTGATACAACAAAAGATCATGTTTCTAAAGATATACTTGACTATGTTAATGAACAAGCTGGTAAAATAAAATCTGGAGAAATAGTAGTTCCAGAAAATGAAAAACAATACAACGAAATAGTTGGAAAATAAATTAGAGTATTAATAAATTAAAAATAAATTTAAAACTGTTAAATAGCTATCAAAGGAATATTCCATTGATAGCTATATTTGTGTAAAAATATACAAATATAGACAATATATTCAATAATTATACTTGATATAAAAAATATATGATTAAAATATAATAAAAATTTAATTTTATATTGAAATTTTATTGAGAAAATAGGATAATAGATAAAGGTGAAATTCGTGCAAATTCGACATATGTGTTACACTATTTAAAATCTAATTAAATTGAAATTTTGTATTACATAATAAATAATAATTTATAAATAATATGATAAAATTTGCACAAAATAAAAATAGAATATAGAACGCTAGGAGGACAAAATGCAATTAAAGAAATTATTTGCAATAGGACTTGCATTCACAATGATGACAACACTATTAGTTGGGTGCAGTAGTAAAAATGATAATGCTGGTAAGGATTCGGCAAGTGACAAAGTATATACTATTGGTATGATAACAGATACTGGTGGGGTAAATGATGAATCATTCAATCAATCTACATGGGAAGGTTTACAAAAAGCTGAAAAAAAATTCGGAAGCGATAAAGTAAAAGTAAAATACTTAGAATCTACAAAAGATGCTGATTATGTTCCAAATATAGAAACATTCGTAGAAGAAGATTTAGACTTAATAATAGGTGTTGGTTATAAAATAGCAGGTGCAATAGAAGAGGCAGCTAAAAACTATCCAGAAAAAGAATTTGCGATAGTTGACCATGCATATGAAAAACAACCAGAAAATGTAACTTCATTAGTTTATGAAGATAATACTTCATCATATTTAGCAGGATTAATAGCTGGTAAAATGACTGAAACAAATAAAGTCGCATTTATAAGTGGTATGGAAAGTGCTGTATTAGCAAGATTCCAATATGGATACATGGCAGGTGTTAAAGCTGCAAACCCAGATTGTGAAGTAGTAGTAAGATGCGCAAATAGTTTTAATGATGCTGCACTAGGAAAATCTATAGCAAATCAAATGCACAAAGATGGTGCTGATGTAATATTCACAGCTGCAGGAGCAGTTGGTACAGGTGCTATAGAAGCGGCTAAAGAAAATGGAAAAATGGCTATAGGTGTTGATACTGACCAAAACGCATTAGCTCCAAACAACGTAATAACATCAGCTGTTAAAAATATAGACGTATCAGTTATAGATTTAATAGGTAAATTAATCGATGGAAATTACAAAGGTGGAGAAGTTGTAACTAATACACTTGCAAGTGGCGGTGTTGGTATAGCAGCAACTACAGACAAAAATGTTCCAGAAGACATATTAAAATATGTTGATGAGCAAGCTGACTTAGTAAAAAGCGGTGAAATAAAAGTTCCTCAAAATGAGAAAGAATACAAAGAAATAGTTGAGAAATAATTCCAACTAAATATAGTATATTTCTGGCGGAATTAGAAAGATTTTAAAATACAAATAGATTCTATAAATAATGGATAATATATATATGTATTATCCATTTTTTAAATATACGACAAATGTCGGATATAGAATAGATAAATTAAAATAAGGAGGACAGCATAAGCATGGAAAATAGTTATATAGATTACAATCATAAAAGTATACAAATGAAAAATATAACTAAGAAGTTTGGCGATTTTGTAGCCAATGATAACATCAACTTGACTGTACACAAAGGAGAGGTTCATGCACTTTTAGGTGAGAATGGTGCAGGAAAATCAACTCTAATGAATATCTTATATGGATTATACACTCCAACTTCAGGTGAAATCTATATAAATGAAGAATTAGTTAATATCGAAAATCCTAGCGTGGCTATAAGCAAAGGTATAGGAATGGTTCACCAACATTTCATGTTAATAGGTACTTTTACAGTTGCACAAAATATAATTTTAGGTAGTGAAACTACTAAATTTATGGGAGCTTTAGATATGAACAAAGCCATAAAAGATGTAGAAGAAATATCTAAAAGATATGGTTTAGCAATAGACCCAATGGCTAAAGTAGATGATATATCAGTAGGTATGCAACAAAGAGTTGAAATATTAAAAGCACTATATAGAGGTGCTGATATGCTAATACTTGATGAACCGACAGCAGTTTTAACACCACAAGAAATAGATGATTTAATAAAAATCATCAGAAACTTAACTAAAGAAGGTAAATCAGTTATCATAATAACTCATAAATTAAAAGAAATAAAAGCGATAGCAGATCATTGTACTGTTATAAGAAGAGGTAAATACATCGATACTGTAAAAGTTGATGACGTTACAGAAGATGATTTAGCAACAATGATGGTTGGTAGAGAAGTTAACTTCAAAGTTGATAAAGAAGAAGCTCAACCACAAGGAACAGTATTAAAAATAAATGATTTAGTTGTAAAAGACAGTAGAAAAATTTCTGCTGTAGATGGATTATCTTTAGAAGTAAGAGCTGGAGAAATATTAGGTATAGCTGGTATAGATGGAAATGGACAAAGTGAGTTAGTTGAAGCTTTAACGGGTCTTAGAAAATGTTATAGTGGAAGCATAACAATAAATGGACATGAAATAGTAAATAATACTCCAAAACAAATTTTCAAAAAAGGTATAAAAAATATACCAGAAGATAGACATAAGAGAGGTCTTGTATTAGACTTTACAGTTTCGGAGAACTCTATACTACAAAATTACAAAGACTCTAGATTCTCTAAAAACAGTATAATAAACAAAGACGCAATGAACGAACATGCGAAATCAATAATTTCAAGATTTGACGTTAGACCTACAGATTACACTCAAAAAACAAGAGCACTTTCTGGTGGTAACCAACAAAAAATAATAATCGGTAGAGAGGTTATGAATATAGAAAGGTCTAGAAAAGAAACTAATGAACCTCAATTATTAATAGCAACTCAACCAACAAGAGGACTTGATGTTGGGGCAATAGAATTCGTTCATAAAGCATTAGTTGAACAAAGAGATGCAGGGAACGCTGTTTTACTTGTATCGTTAGAATTAGACGAAGTTATGAACGTATCAGACAGAATAGCTGTTATGTATGAAGGTAAAATAGTAGGAATAGTAGATGCAAAAACTACAGACGAAAATACTCTTGGACTTATGATGGCAGGAGGTGCAGTAGATGGAAAATAAAATAACTAAAAAGAAAAGTTTTCTTAATGATACTTTCTTATTCTCAATATTATCAGTAGCATTAGGTCTTTTAGTTGGAGCAATAGCATTAATATTATCAGGACATAATCCTATAACAGTTTATGCTGCATTAATAGACGGAATAATTGGAAAGCCTAAATATATAGCGTGGACTATAATAAGAGCTACACCATTAATACTTACAGGTTTATCAATTGCATTTGCATTTAAAACAGGTCTGTTCAACATAGGAGCAGAAGGACAATTTATAGTGGGTTCTTTAGTAGCTGTTTTAGTTGGTGCAGGTTTAGATTTACCAGCAATAATTCATATACCACTTACTTTGCTTTGTGCAGCAATTGCTGGAGCATTATGGGGTGGAATAGCAGGATGGCTAAAATCTAAATTTGGAATAAATGAAGTTATAGCAAACATAATGTTAAACTGGATAGCTTTCTATCTAAGCAACTTTGTATTAATGACTTCATGGTTAAAGGTTCCTAATAGTGAAACATCAGTACCTATAAAAGATAGTGCAAAAATAAGCATAGATTGGTTAAAAGGTTTAGTTGGTCCTGCGACTAGTGTAAACTGGGGGATTGTTATATCTATAATTATAGTTATCATAATCGCATTTATATTAGCAAAAACAACTTTAGGATTTGAACTTAGAGCAGTTGGATTCAACAAATTTGGAGCAGAGTATGCGGGTATAAACGTAAACTCTTCTATATTAAAATCTATGGCTATAGCAGGTATGATAGCTGCAATAGCTGGTGCAATACAAGTTATGGGTGTTACAAATGTTATAACAGTACTTCCAGCTCAAGAAGGATATGGATTTGACGGTATAGCAGTTGCACTTATAGCAAATAATAACCCAATCGGTGTTATATTCTCAGGATTATTATTTGGTGCATTCAAATATGGTGGAACAAAAATGCAATCAGTTGGTGCTCCATCAGAAGTTATCAGTATAATAATCGGATCAATAGTTTACTTCATAGCATTAGTACATGTTATTAAAATAGCTGTTCAAAAAATCAGCAAAAAAAGAAAAACAGAAGGGGTGAATGAATAATGAATGATTTAGCGATAATCCTTAGTACAACTTTAATGTATTCTACTCCCCTTATATTTACAGCGCTTGGTGGAGTTTTCTCTGAAAATTCAGGGATAGTAAATATAGGACTTGAAGGGATGATGACAATAGGAGCTTTCGTTGGAGCTACAGCAGGATACCTAACAGGTAATCCATGGTTAGGTTTATTATGTGCTGGTATAGCAGGTGGTATATTCGCCTTAATTCACGGTATAGCAACAATTAGTTTCAACGCAGACCATACAATATCTGGGGTTGCAATAAACTTATTAGCTCCAGGAGTTGCATTATTTGCATGTAAAATATTATTCAACGGTTCAGTTACAACACCAACTATAGCAATGGAAAATAAAATTCCAAGACCACTAAATGGTGTATTTGAATCAGGTAGTATATTAGATACGATATTCAATACTTATGCTACAACATATATAGCATTAGCACTTATAGTTGTAGTTTGGTTTGTACTATATAAAACTAAGTTCGGTCTTAGAGTAAGAGCTGTTGGAGAACATCCAGGAGCAGCAGATACTTTAGGTATAAATGTATCAAGAGTTAGATATATAAGTGTTATACTTTCAGGTATATTAGCAGGTATAGGTGGAGCTTCTATGAGTTTAGCTATAGTTTCTACATTCAGACCAGCATTAATATCTGGACAAGGGTATATAGCTTTAGCGGCTGTTATATTTGGTAAATGGAGACCACAATGGGCAGGGGCTGCTTGTCTATTATTTGGATTCTCAACAGGACTTACAGTTTACTTAGGAAATCCATCATTAGGTATGACTATAAATGAAAACTTATTATCAATGTTACCTTATATAGTAACATTAGTGATGTTAGTATTATTTGTTAGAACTTCTAAAGCTCCGGCTGCTTTAGGAAATCCATACAAAAAAGGTGAAAGATAATAAATATTTTTTTAAGGCTGTTGCAATTGCAACAGCTTTTTTTTGTCAATAAGTTTATATATTTGTCCATTATATTTTTTTAAGTAAAAAATTTGATTTATAAAATGAAAAGACTGTAGATAAAATATAAAAATCTACAGTCTTTTTGGTTTTATTTAGAAAATATATTAAAAAGTGAATTAAAAAATAAAAAATAGACATAATACTATATAGATGTATTTAACCTGCTTTTCTAATCTACAAGAAGGGAACGATTATATTGACTAATAAAGTTATACATATAAGTTATTTAGAAGATCACGATGAAATAGTTGATTTATTTATGAAAAGTAATAATAAATATATTATATGTAATAAGCATTTGAGAGATTTAAGTGTAGATATTGATATGGAGAATGAGGAGCACAAAGAAGAAGCAATCAATGAAGTAATAGATTTAATTTTAATTATATTAAGAAATAAATATTTAAAAAAATACATATGGGATAACTACAAAAAATTAAAAGATAAAGAAAAGGAGGAAATATATAAAGAGGCTAATTGTTTATTTGATAAAAAAGAACCATTCATAATAAATACAATTTATAACAAACTAACAGAAGTTGCAGAATCTGAAAAAGATTTAAATATAGACGGTTTTTTTAGGTTTAGAATGAGAGATTTTATGGTGTATATATCAATAATAAGTGATATAGCATTTGAAGAGTATTTAATAAGAAAAGATAAAAATCAATTTATAAATACTTTAAAATTCTTTATAGAATCTCAAGAACAAAAAATTGATTTATTGATAATACATATAATGAGAAATGGCGACTTTAGGTTTTATGATAAATATGGTGATGAAATAAACAATAAAGAAAGTGAAGAAATGATGAGCATGATTATGAAGGAGGATTTAAACCTCGAAGATTGCTTAATAAGCGTATTACTATCTTTATGTCCTAAGAAAGTGGAAATAATAGATGATTTGAAAAATGAGACATCAAAAGAAATCATAGAAAATATGAAAATAATATTTGAAGGCAATGTAAATATTGTACCTAAAAAGTAATAAAATTTAAAAGAAATTTGTTGAATATTATTGTTGAATGATTATTAAGTATCTGTTATAATCTAAATCAGAATAGTTAAAAATTATAATATAATTGCGATGAAGAGGACAAGTAAATTAGAATCTATTTTGCTAGAGAGTAAGGTCACCGGCTGAAAGCCTTATAAAATAATCTATTTGAAAAACTACCTCGGAGCGGAACTTATTAGCACTAGATGTGAAAGTGTTCGGTTGACAACCTTATAGTCATCAAGAGGATTTGTTTATTATATAAATAAATCAACTTGGGTGGAACCACGATATAACACTCGTCCCAACTTTATGGGACGAGTTTTTTTATTTTAGATTATTATAAATTAAAAATTTATTTTGAAAAAATATAGGAGGCAAAAAATGATTAAAGTTACATTAAAAGACGGTTCAATTAAAGAATTCGAAGGCAAAGTATCAGTATTAGATATTGCAAAATCAATCAGTGAAGGTTTAGCTAGAGCTGTTGTTGCAGCTTCAGTTAACGGTGAAACAGTAGGTCTTGACTATGAAGTATGTGAAGATTGCGAATTAAACTTATATAAATTCGATGATGAAGAAGGAAAAGATGTATTCAGACATACATCAGCTCATATGTTAGCTCAAGCTTTAAAAAGATTATATCCAGGGGTAAAACTTGCTATAGGACCAAGTATAGAAAATGGATTCTACTATGATATAGATTTAGATCATAGAATAACAGAAGAAGAATTAGCTAAAATAGAAGCTGAAATGAAAAAAATAGCTAAAGAAGATTTAAAAATAGAAAGATATGAACTTTCAAAAGAAGATGCTTTAAAATGGGCTAAAGAAAATGGTGAAGACTACAAAGTTGAATTAATAGAAGAATTACCAGAAGGTGAAGTAATATCATTCTACAAACAAGGTGATTTCGCTGACTTATGTAGAGGACCACATCTTCCATCAACTAAAAAAGTTAAAGCTGTAAAATTATTAAGTGTTGCTGGTGCTTACTGGCGTGGAGATGAAAAAAATAAAATGCTTCAAAGAATATACGGAACTTCATTCGAAAAGAATAAAGATTTAGAAGCATACTTACACTTAATGGAAGAAGCTAAGAAAAGAGACCATAGAAAATTAGGTAAAGAATTAGAATTATTCTTCATACCAGAAGAAGGACCAGGATTCCCATTATTCATGCCAAAAGGTATGCAACTTAAAAATGCATTATTAGACTTCTGGAGACAAGTACATAGAGAAGATAATTATGTAGAAATAGAAACTCCAATAATATTAAACAGACATTTATGGGAAACTTCAGGACACTGGTATCATTACAAAGAAAATATGTACACTGTTAAAATAGATGAACAAGATTTCGCTATAAAACCTATGAACTGCCCAGGTGGAATGTTATATTACAAATCAAAACCACATTCTTATAGAGATTTCCCTATGAGAGTTGCTGAACTTGGTAGAGTTCATAGACATGAGTTATCAGGTGCTTTACACGGACTTATGAGAGTTAGAGCATTCACTCAAGATGATGCGCATATATTCATGTTACCAGAACAAATAAAAGACGAAATAAAAGATGTTGTTAGACTTATAGACAGCGTATACAAAGTATTCGGATTCCAATATGGTGTAGAATTATCTACTAGACCAGAAGATTCTATGGGTACTGATGAAGAATGGGAAATAGCTGAAAATGGATTAAGAGAAGCTTTAGAAGAATTAGGATTACCTTACGAAATAAACGAAGGTGATGGAGCATTCTACGGACCAAAAATAGACTTCCACTTAAGAGACTGCTTAGGTAGAACATGGCAATGTGGGACTATACAATTAGATATGCAATTACCACAAAGATTCGATGCTACTTATATAGGACAAGATGGTGAAAAACATAGACCAGTTATGATCCACAGAGTTTTATTAGGTAGTATAGAAAGATTCATAGGAATATTAATCGAGCATTATGCTGGTAAATTCCCAGTTTGGATAGCTCCAACTCAAGTTAAAATACTTCCTATATCTGATAAATTCAACGCTTACGCTCAAGAAGTTAAAGATGCTTTATTCGCTAAAGGTTTAAGAGTTGAAATAGATGATAGAGCAGAAAAAATAGGATTCAAAATAAGAGAAGCTCAATTAGAAAAAGTTCCTTACATGTTAGTTGTAGGTGAAAAAGAAGTTGAAGGAAATGCTGTTTCAGTTAGATCAAGAGATAAAGGTGAAATGGGTAGCTTATCAGTAGACGAATTTGTTGCTATGGTATGCAAAGAAGTTGAAGATAAAGTTAATGTAATCCAAAACTAATTAGAATATAATTTTATAAAATAAAAAATTAGAGTCTTGAAATAGATAATAAAATCTATTTCAAGGCCCTTTTTATATGGAATAAGAAATTATAATCATTTAAAAAGATTAATATTAAAGTTTAAAATAAATATAATTTTCTTGTATTTGATTATAGTTTTAATGTTGTTGCGCTAATTCTAATTGTTTCATATTTTTAAACTCTATACTTATAGTAATTAGACATGTTATTGCTGCCACAAAATCGGCAACTGGTCCAGCGAAAATTATACCATCAATACCGAAAAATAGAGGTAATATAATTATCAATGGAAGTAGGTATATAATTTGTCTTGTAAGAGATAAAAATATACCTTTTATAGGTTTACCTATAGATGTAAAAAATGTCGATGTAATTGGTTGTATAAAGTTTATACATATGAAGAATAAGAAAATGCGGAAAAATTCTACTGCAAATTGGTAGTATTCTTCTGAACCAGAGCCAAATAAGGATATAATTTGTCTAGGGAACAATTGGAATAATACAAATGCAATAATTGATATAACTGCACCTGCTTTGTTAGCTAATATATAAGTTTCTTTAACTCTATCGTATTTTTTTGCACCGTAATTGAAACTTTCAATTGGTTGACTTCCTTGGCTAAGTCCGATTACAACAGAGAAGAATAGTTGAGAAACTTTCATTGTAATTCCTGCACATGCAATAGGAATAGACTCACCATATATTGATAAACCACCATAATATCGAAGTGAATTATTTAAAATAATTTGGACTATCATCATAGCAACCTGGTTTATACCAGAAGCCATTCCAATAGAAGTTATTTCTTTTATATAATGTAAGTTTAATTTAAAATGTTTTCTTAAAAGAGGAACAGTTTTAAAATTTTTCATATACATTATGACTACAATTGCTGAAGTAATTTGTCCTATTATTGTTGCATATGCTGCACCAGCCATTCCCATATTAAATCCAAATATAAAAACAGCATCTAAAATTACATTTATGACTGCACCTAGGATGTTACAAATCATTGCAACTTTAGGGCTACCATCAGCACGTATTAGATGTCCTCCTCCAACAGATAAAATTAAAAATGGAAAACCAAATGATGTAATCCTTACATAAGTTTGAGCATATGGAAGAACATCAGTTGGAGACCCACAAGCTTTAAGTAGTTGTGTTAAAAATAATTGTGTAATAATAAATAATACTACACCAGAAGAAAATAACATTATTGCTGCATTTGCTATAAAAAATGGTGATTTTTCTTTTTCACCACGCCCCATACTCAAATTGAAACATGAAGCTCCACCTATACCAAATAAAAGAGACAATGCTATACAAGATGTAGATAGTGGGAATGCTATATTTGTTGCAGCATTTCCAAGTGTTCCAACTGCTTGGCCTATAAATAATTGGTCAACAATGTTGTATAGTGCCCCAACTATCATAGCGATTATACTTGGCACAGAAAATTTGAGCATTAGTTTGGAAATTGGTTCTGATCCCAATGGATTTTTAGTATTTTCCACGATTTATCCTCCTAATACCGTAGTTAAGATTAAATTTATTAAAAAACTACTATATTTTAAGGCTTTAAAAAATTAAAGTCTTAATTTCATTCTATAATAGCAATTAGATAAAATCAAGGTTGTCAAAGGATAATTATAAATGCAAAAAAGTCCTAGAATTCCAGGACTTTTAAGGGTTTTAATTTTAGTTTGCAGCTTCTTTTCTTATCAAATCTTCTAATTCATTACAAGTCATAGTTTCGTTTTCGAATAGGAATTTTGAAACTATATGTAAGTCATTAATATTTTGTTTAAGAAGTTTTAATGTTTTATCGTAGCAAGTGTTTATGATATTATTGATTTCATTTTGAATACTTTCTGTTAAAAAGTTTTTATTGTTTTTATCAATAGTTATTAAACCTAATTTACTCATACCATAATCACAAACCATATTTGTTGCTATGTCTGTGACTTTTTGAAGGTCATCTTTTGCACCAGTTGATTGATGATTAAATATCAATTCTTCGGCAGCCTTTCCAGCTAGTAGTATTTGAATTTTTGATATTAATTCTGTTTTTGTGTAAATATATCTATCTTCATCTGGGAGTTGAAGAACATAGCCAAGTGCTTCTCCTCTAGGGACTATAGATATTTTTTGTATTTTGCATAGATTTAAAATATTACTAACAAGTGCATGTCCAGCTTCATGGTAAGATACAATTTTCTTTTCCTTTTCGATTAGTGCAGAACTTTTTGATTCAACACCAGCGATAACTCTTTCAAGAGCTCTATCGAAATGTTCAGAAGTTATTACTTCGCTAGCGTCCCTAACTGCATATATTGCAGCTTCATTAGCTATATTAGCTAGATGGGCCCCATTAAAGCCATGTGTTTTTTTGGCTAATAAATCTAAATCGACTGTTTTATCTAATGGTTTATTGTTAGTATGGACTTTTAAAATTTCGTATCTAGTTTTTACGTTTGGAGAACTAATGTGTATATGTCTGTCAAATCTTCCAGGTCTTAAAAGAGCATCATCTAGAAGGTCTAATCTATTAGTTGCACCTATTATTATTATGTTTGAATCTTTGTTAAAGCCATCCATTTCAACTAGTAATTGATTTAGTGTTTGGTCTTTTTCATTGTTGCTTTCAAGATGACGTTTTGCTCCTATGGCATCTATTTCATCTATGAATATAATGCTTGGGGCTTCTTTTCTTGCTTTTTCGAACAATGTTCTAACTCTTTTTGCTCCCACACCTACGTATTTTTCTACGAATTCGGAGCCAGTGACATTGAAGAAAGAAGAATTAGTTTCTCCAGCAACTGCTGATGCTAATAAAGTTTTACCTGTGCCAGGAGGCCCGTAAAATAGAATTCCTTTAGGAATTTTTGCACCCATTTTTTGATACTTTTCTGGTGATTTCATAAAATCAACAACTTCAAAAAGTTCTTCTTTTATCTCCTCTAGGCCAGCAACATCTCTAAATGTAGTTTTGGGTTTTGAATTTAGAGTAGGTTCATTGCTTCCGTCCTTTTCGAGTTTTGTTTGTACAAAAGCGGGAACAGGATTATTTAGTTTTTTAAAAAAATTATTAAGTAAGTTCATATCTTGCACCTCAGGTAATAGAATTTTCCTTTGCTTTATTTTTTCCAATGATGTGAAGCTTTATTATGATTTTACATTAAAAATAAACTATGTAAACTAAGATGTCTTACAGTAAGTATAACCAGCTTGATATTTATTATTCTAAAATAATGAAATACTACAAATTAAAGTCTAGTATAAAAACAAAATGAAACGATATTGGAAAAATTTTAGAGATGAGAAAATTTGAATTATAAGTTATAATATGAAAAGGACAGGATATGAAAAGTATATAGTATCAATATTAAAAATAGAGGCATATTATATACGGAGAATAAAATTATTTATAAAAATTAACAGCAAAAAAGTCTTGACATTGCAACAAGCAACATATATAATTGATATGGTAACAAGATAACAGTAAAGAAGAAGTTCATTCTCACCTTGCGACGAAGGTTAGTAAGGTAAATATAAGTACAACTATCTATTTTATAAATGATAGTATGATTTTGACGACTTATAGCGGATGAATTTTCATTCGCTTTTTATTTTATATAATAATAATTTGGAGGTGTCCTACAATTAGCAAAGAATTATCAATCAATGATCAAATAAGAGATAAAGAGTTAAGAATTATCTCTGAAACTGGAGAACAACTTGGAATAATGTCTGCCAGAGAAGCTCAAATATTAGCAAACGGAAAAAATTTAGATTTAGTTAAAATTTCTCCTAATGCTAAACCACCAGTTTGTAAAATTATGGACTATGGTAAATACAAATATGAACAAGCTAGAAAAGAAAAAGAAGCTAAGAAAAAACAAAAAACAATAGCAGTTAAGGAAATAAGATTAAGACCAGGTATTGAATCAAATGACTTAAATACTAAAGCGAATAATGCTATTAAATTCCTTAAAAAAGGCGACAAGGTAAAAGTAGAACTTCGTTTTAGAGGTAGAGAATTAGGACATAAAGATATTGGTAAAGAAGTAATGCTTAAATTCATAGAAATTGTTAAAGAGTTTGGTGAACCAGTGAAAGCCCCTGCTTTTGAAGGGAACAACATGGTTGTAATTATAGATCCAAAAAAAACTAATAAATAAATAGATTTTATTTACGATTAACTGAGAGGAGGAAGTTATCATGCCAAAAATGAAAACTCATAGAGGAGCTGCAAAAAGACTTAGAAAAACAGGAAGCGGAAAATTAAAAAGAAATAAAGCTTATAAAAGTCATATATTAACTAAAAAATCTCCAAAAACTAAAATGAACTTAAGAAAATCAGCTATAGTTAGCGATGGAGATGCTAAAAGAATAGCTCAATTATTACCATATTAATTATAATTAATTAATAAAACAAACTAATCAGAACGGATTAGGAACAAACACAAAATAAAAAAATACTTAAAAAACATAAGGAGGTCATCGACATGGCAAGAGTTAAAGGCGCAATGAACGCTCGTAAAAAACATAAAAAAGTGTTAAAACTTGCAAAAGGATACAGAGGATCTAGAAGCAAATTATATAGACCAGCAAATACTTTCGTAATGAAAGCATTAAAAAATGCATATATAGGAAGAAAATTAAAGAAAAGAGACTTCAGAAAACTTTGGATACAAAGAATAAATGCAGCTGCTAGAATGAATGGTATATCTTATTCAAGATTAATGAATGGATTAAAATTAGCAGGTGTTGAAGTTAACAGAAAAATGTTATCTGAAATGGCTATACAAGATCCAGCTGGATTTGCTCAATTAGTAGAAGTAGCTAAAGCTAAATTAGCTTAATTATAGATAAAAGCGAACTCAATAGAGTTCGCTTTTTTTATATCTAAATTAAAAAATCTAAATAAAATAAGAGAATAGCATTAAAAAAGGTCAAAATGATAAAAATAAATTAAAATCTAATTTATATATTTTCTTTTATATAGTTAATTATTGTTAAAAAACAATATTTGTCATATAATAGTTTATCATACAATTATGAGTGACTTTTAATAAATAAGAGGAGGACGTTCTTGAATTGAGAATCAGAAAAAAAAATATCAGATTTCTTAAAAAGTGGAGCTCTGTTCAAATTATTACTGTAGGTTTTTTACTTCTAACTTTAGTTGGAGCAAGTATACTATCTTTGCCTATTTCAAGTAGTAATGGACAACCTACTAATTTTGTAGATTCACTTTTTACTGCAACATCAGCTGTATGTGTAACAGGATTAGTTGTGTTTGATACAGCTACTCATTGGAGTTTATTTGGAAAAGTTGTAATCATATCTCTTATCCAAATTGGTGGTTTAGGATTTATGACAATAGCTACGATGATATCTTTAATAAGAGGTAAAAAAATAAATTTAAAAGAAAGATTATTGATACAAGAATCTTTAAATCAGATAGACTTATCTGGGATTGTTAATTTGACGAGAAAAATAATTTTTATGGTATTTGCTATAGAAGCAATTGGTGGAATTATTTTATCAATAAGTTTTATTCCAAGGTTTGGGATTATAACAGGGTTGGCATATGGATTTTTCCACTCAATATCAGCATTTTGTAATGCTGGATTTGATTTGATGGGATCTATAAGTGGTCAATTTTCATCATTAACATCTTTATATGATAATTCCTTAGTTATGATTACTGTATCCCTACTTATAATTCTTGGGGGGTTAGGATATCCTGTTATACTAGATGTATTACATACTAGAAGTTTAAAAAAGTTAACTATTCACTCTAAGCTTGTTATTACATCAACTATAATCTTATTACTTATAGGTTTTGTATTTATATTAGGGGTGGAATATAATAATCCAGATACTTTGGGAAATATGGATATGAAAGGGAAACTATTATCTTCAATGTTCCAAACAACGACACTAAGAACAGCTGGATTTAATAGTATAGATTTAAGTTTAACAAAAGAGCCAACGATATTTTTAATGGTAATATTAATGTTGATAGGAGCTTCACCAGCATCTACAGGTGGTGGTATTAAAACTACTACAGTAGCAGTGTTATTTTTAACAGTGAAGGATTTCTTATGTGGAAAGGATGAAATACATATATTTGAGAGAAGTATAAGTTCTGAGAGTATTAAAAAAGCTATGGTTATATTTTTTATAGCAATTTTTATATTTATAATAGGAACATTAGCACTATCATTAACTAACCCTCAATTTTCACTTATAGAATGTGTATTTGAAGTTATGTCAGCATATGCGACAGTTGGACTTAGTATAGGAGGAAGTCCTAACTTAAACGTAGTAGGTAAATTAATAATAATGATTTTAATGTTCTTAGGAAGAGTAGGGTCATTAACAATATTTACAGCAATATTATCAATTAATATAGCTAAAAAAGATAAGAATATAAAAAGACCAAAAGGAAAAATAATAATAGGTTAATAAAAAGTAAGAGGTATTTATAATGAAAAGAACATTTTTTAATAGTAAAAGTAAAGATAAACAATATCTTGTTATTGGATGTGGGAGATTTGGTTCATCTGTAGCAAAAAAGATGTGTCAATTAGGAAATGAAGTAATGGTTATAGATAAAGATGAGGATTCTATTAATAATATTGCTGAGCTAGTAACTCATACAGCAATAGTAGATGTGACAGAAGAAAGAGATTTAAAAAGTATTGGCTTAGGAAATTTTGATGTTGTAATAGTTGCAATTAGTTCAGACATAAGAGCCTCTATAATGGCAACAGTTATGGCAAAGGAGATGGGCGTGCCTAAAGTAGTTTGCAAGGCAAAGGATGAATTACAAGCAAAAGTACTTTATAAAATTGGAGCAGATAAAGTAGTATTCCCAGAAAGAGATATGGGTATTAGACTTGCTTATAATCTAGCATCAGAAAATATATTAGACCAAATAAACCTAGATCCAGAATACTCAATTATGGAAATTGTAACACCTCAAAATTGGGTAGGCAAAACAATAATAGAATTAAACTTAAGGGCAAAATATGATATAACTGTACTAGCTGTGAAAACTCAAAGTGGTCTAAAAGTTATGCCTTCTCCAAATTATAAAATGCAAGAAAAAAATATTTTAATTATTATCGGAAATACAGATAAAATAAGTGATATAATCTTAGAGAATTAAAGTTTGATTAGGAGAAAAAGATGATTAATATAATAAAAAGTAAAGACAATGATAAAATAAAATATACAAAGTCTTTATTAAAGACTAAAGGAAGAAATAAAGAGAAAAAATTCATAATAGAAGGTTATAGAATTTTAACTTTAGCACTAGAATGTGATGCAAAACTTGAATATGTTTTTATAAATGAAGATTTTGAGAAAAAACAAGACCATAAAGTACTATTAGAAGAATTAGAAAATAAAAATATAAAAATATATAAAACCTCAAATAAAATATTCTCAGAAATGGTAGATACAGAAAATACTCAAGGAATTTTAGCAGTATTAAGGTATAAAGAAAGAGATTTAGTTAATAATATCAATCAAGACGATAAATTTGTACTGATACTAGATAGAATCCAAGACCCAGGAAATATGGGAACAATAATAAGAACAGCAGATAGCGCAGGTGTAGATGCAATTATCCTCCTTAAAGGATGTGTAGATATATACAATCCAAAAGTAATAAGATCAACTATGGGTTCAATTTTCGATATGAATATAATCCAAACTACACAAGATGAAGCAGTAGATTTCTTTAAAGCAAATAACTTTGATATAGTATCAAGTTATTTACATACAGAAAGTTACTATAATGAAACTACTTATGATGGGAAAATAGCATTAGTAATAGGAAACGAAGCAAATGGGATTAATGATGAGTTGATTTCTAAATCAGATAAACTAGTGAAAATACCTATTTATGGAAATGCGGAATCTTTAAATGCTGCGATAAGCGCTGCAATATTAATGTATGAGATAAAAAAATATTTAGTTTAATATGTTGAAAGCCAAAATTACATATGTTATAATTATTGGCGTATACAAAAATACGGTCGAAATTAATAGGACACGTATTAAATAGAATTTACGGTGAAAGAGAAAAGTATTTTAAATAATTCTATAACAGAGAGTAACACCAAGGCTGTGAGTGTTATATAGATAGTTTAAAAGAAGTTCACTCTGGAGTATCAAATCTGAAATTAAGTAGGTTTTGACGTTTGAAACGCGTTAAGTTTCTTCGAGTGGTTTATAAATACATATTTATAAGCTACTAGGGTGGTACCGCGAATAATAGCTTTCGTCCCTAGCAGGGATGGAAGCTTTTTTTAATTAGAAAAATAATTAGAATTTTAATAAAAAATTAAAGAAAGGGTGAAATAAACGTGAAAGAACAATTACTTAAATTAAAAGAAGCTGCTTTAGAAGAAATAAAAGCTGTTTCTGCTATAGACGAATTAGATAGCATAAAAGTAAAATATTCAGGTAAAAAAGGTGAATTAACTAAATTATTAAAAGGTATGGGAAAATTATCTGCTGAAGAAAGACCAGTTATGGGTAAGGTTGCCAACGAAGTAAGAGAGTTAATTGAAACAAAAATAAATGAAAAAAGAACTGCTCTTAAAAAGATAGAACAAGAAGCAAAATTACAATCAGAAGTTATAGATGTAACTATGCCAGGGAAAGTTTTCAATGTTGGTAAAAAACATCCAATAACTCAAATAATAGATGAAGTTTCAGAAATATTCATGGGACTTGGATTCTCAGTTGTTGAAGGTCCAGAAGTTGAAACAGTAGAAAATAACTTCGATGCATTAAATGCACCAAAAGACCATCCATCAAGAGATATGTCAGATACATTCTACTTCAATGAAAACTTATTACTTAGAACTCAAACATCTCCAGTTCAAGTTAGAACAATGAGAAGTGAAGAGTTACCAATAAAAATAGTTTCTCCAGGTAGATGTTTCAGAAATGATTCATTAGATGCAACACACTCTCCAATGTTCCACCAAATAGAAGGATTAGTTGTTGGTAAAGATATAACAATGGCTCAATTCAAAGGAACTGTTGAAATGTTCGTTAAAAAATTATTCGGAGAAGAAACTAAAACTAAATTCAGACCACACAATTTCCCATTCACAGAACCAAGTGCAGAGGTTGACGTTAGCTGCTTCAAATGCGGTGGTAAAGGATGCTCAATGTGTAAAGGTGAAGGTTGGATAGAAATACTTGGTTCAGGTATGGTACATCCAAACGTACTTAGAAACTGTGGAATAGACCCTGAAGTTTATTCTGGATTCGCTTTCGGTATGGGTGTTGAAAGACTTGCAATGCTTAAATACGAGATAGATGATATAAGACTTTTAGTTGAAAATGATATAAGATTCTTAGAACAATTTTAATTAAAGTTTTGGCTACATAAATTTATTAATCACAGAAAAATATATTTTTAAAATTGTACGATTAAAGAATTTAATTTGATAAACGGAAATAATTTAAATACTTAATAAAATAGGAGGAAAATATAAATATGTTAGTACCTGTAAAATGGCTTAAAGATTACGTTGATATAGATATAGATACAGTTGAGTTCGCTGACATGATGACAATGACAGGAACAAAAACTGAAACTGTAGAATTCTTTGGAGAAGGAATCGAAAATGTAGTAGTTGGAAAGATATTAAAAATAGACTCACATCCAAATGCTGAAAAATTAGTAGTTTGCCAAGTTGAAGTTGGAGAAGGTAAAACTGTACAAATATGTACAGGAGCTAAAAACGTAAGCGAAGGAGATTTAGTTCCAGTAGCTTTAGATAAAGCTAAATTACCAGGAGGAATCAAGATAAAAACTTCTAAATTAAGAGGTGAATTATCAGAAGGTATGATGTGCTCTGCTAATGAATTAGGAATAAATGAATTCTATGTAGATGACAAAAGTAAAGATGGAATATATTTATTAAACGATTTTGATGGTATGGAAATCGGAAAAGATATAAAAGAAGCATTAGGTTTATATGATGCAGTTATAGACTTCGAGTTAACTGCTAACAGACCTGATTGTAGATCTATGATAGGTATAGCTAGAGAAGCAGCTGTAACTATAGGTAAAAAAATAAAATATCCAGAAATAGAAGTAAAAGAATGTGACGAAGAAATAGATTTCGATGTTAAAATAGAAAATCCAGACTTATGTATGAGATATGGAGCTAGAATAGTTAAAGATGTTAAAATAGGACCATCTCCATACTGGATGCAAAGAAGATTAATAGAAGCTGGTGTAAGACCAATAAACAACATAGTTGATATAACAAACTTCGTAATGCTTGAATATGGTCAACCACTACATGCTTTTGACTTAAACCAAGTTAAAACTGGTAAAATAGTAGTTAAAACTGCAGAAAACGGAGAAAAATTCACTACACTAGATAACGTAGAAAGAACTCTAGATGATAAAATGTTAGTTATAACTGATGGAGAAAAATCTATAGCTTTAGCTGGTGTAATGGGTGGTTTAAACTCAGAAATAACTGATGAAACTACAGCCGTTTTATTCGAAGGTGCAGCATTTAATGCTGAAAATACAAGAAGAACTTCTAAAGTTTTAGGACTTAGAACAGAAGCTTCAGGAAGATATGAAAAAGGTGTTGCTACTGAAACATCAAAAACTGGTGTTGAAAGAGCTTGCCAATTAGTTGAAATGTTAGGATGTGGACGTGTTCTTAAAGGAATAGCTGAAGATTATCCAACTAAACAAGAAAAAGTTGTATTAAATGTAAATCCATCTAGAATAATCAAAAACATAGGAGCTCCTATAACTTTAGATGAATTCGTAAAAATACTAGAAGACTTAGAATTCAAATGCAACTTAAAATCAGCAGAAGAAATAGAAATAGAAGTTCCAGACTTTAGATTAGATATGGAACAAGAAGCTGATGTTTATGAAGAAATAGCTAGAATCTACGGATTTGAAAAAATACCTTCAGCACAATTAGAAGGAAATGTTACTGCTGGTGTAAAAACTGACAAACAAAAATTCATGGACAAAATAAAAGAAACAGCGACAAGCATAGGTTTATATGAAATATTAACTTATTCTTTCGTAAGTCCAAAATCATTAGATAGAATAAAATTACCACTAGATAGTGCAAAAAGAAATTATATAAAATTATTAAACCCATTAGGTGAAGATACTTCAATAATGAGAACAACTATGATGCCATCTACTTTAAATGTATTATACACTAATGCATCAAGAAAAGTAGAACAAGCTTTAGTATTCGAATGTGGTCATACATTTACTCCACAAGAAGGTCTTCCAATAGAAAATAACCACTTATGTATAGGTATGTACGGTAAAGATGTAGATTTCTTTGTATTAAAAGGTTCTATAGAAAAAATATTCTCTTCAATAGGATTTGAAGGATATGAAATAATACCAGAAACTAATAATTCTACATTCCACCCAGGTAGATGTGCTACAATAATGTATAAAGGACAATATGTAGGAACATTTGGTGAAGCACATCCAGAAGTTATAGAAAACTATAACTTAACACAAAGAGTTTATCTTGGTGAAATAGACTTAGATTTAGTATATGATAACTCAGATAGAACTATAATTTATAATCCATTACCAAAATACCCTTCAACTTCTAGAGATATAGCTCTATTAGTTAAAAAAGACGTATATGTAGGTCAAATAGAAGAAATAATAGAAGCTAACGGCCAAGGTTTAGTTGAAAGTTATAAATTATTCGATGTTTATACAGGATCTCAAATAGCTGATGGATATAAATCAGTTGCTTACTCTATAACTTATAGAAGCAAAGATAAAACTCTTACTGATGAAGATGTAGCTAAAGTTCACGATAAAATTTTAAGTGAGTTAGAAACAAAACTAGACGCTAAATTAAGAACAAACTAACTCATCTTTTGGTAGGGGGAATTAGTTGATGAACAAAGTAACAGTGACAATACAAGGTGCTAACTATATTATGGTTGGCGAAAAAACAGATAAAGAAATACTTACTATAGCTAACTATGTAAATAGTGAGATGGACAAATTAAAAGAAAGTGCTCCAAATCTTGGTTCACTTCAAGTATCAATTTTGACATCATTAAACTTAGCAGATTTATTATTTGAGTGTTCACACGAAAATGAATCATTATTAAAACAAATAGATGAGCTAAAAGAAAAATTAGGTCAACCAAATGAAGAAATACAAGTTAGAATAGCTGAATTGGAAAATTCCTTGAAAACTAAAGCAATTGAAATTGCAAATAGTAATAGAGAAATAGAGAGATTAAATGCTATAATCTCTGAGCAAGCTAGCAAAATTGACAGTTTAAGTAATGTTACAGAAGGTAATAAATCTCAAATGGAAGATTATAAAGCCCAAGTACAAAGCTTACAAGCACAATTAAGTGAAATGCAAGAAAGAGCAATAACTGCTGAAGATCTTTCTTCACAATGGCAAAATAAATCTTTTAACTTACAGTTAGCAATAACAGATTTAGAAAATCAATTAAAAACTGCAAATAATACAGATGGTATTGTTCCAGCAGAATAAAGATAAAAATAAGCCCCATTAACATATATGTTGATGGGGTTTATTTATTGGTAATAAGTGTGAAAAATGTTATAATGCATGTTATAGAGAAAAGGGACAAAATATAAAACATAAGTAGCACAAATAATGATTAAAAAATAAGTATGTCATTTTATACTTATGAAATGATATGCAATTTATTATATACATGGAGGTATAGATATATGTATAAAAAAATATCTGAGGAACTAATAGATTTTATAAAAAATAGTCCAACTGCTTTTCATGCAATAGATAATATATCTAAGAGATTAAAAGAAAATGGATATGAAGAATTATTAGAGGGAAGACGTTGGAATATAAAAGCTGGAGGAAAATATTTTGTAACAAGAAATAACTCTAGTATTATTGCCTTAAATATAGGAACTAAATTGGATAACTATAGTTTTAACGTAGCTGCTTCACATAGTGACTCGCCTACATTCAAGATTAAAGAAAATGCAGAGATAGAAGTAAGAGGTAAATATACAAAATTAAATACTGAAGGCTATGGAGGAATGTTATGTTCAACTTGGTTTGATAGACCATTATCTATAGCAGGTAGAGTTTTAGTTAAGGAAGACAATACTTATGTAACTAAATTAGTTGATATAGATAGAGATTTAGTCATGATACCAAATGTTGCAATCCATATGAATAGAAAAATAAATGATGGATATGCCTATAATAAACAAGTGGATATGCTACCTCTATTTGGTGGAAGTGAAAGTAAACCTGGTGACTTTAACAAATTAATAGCAAATCAATTAGGTGTAGAAGAAGAAAATATTTATGGATCAGATTTATATCTATATAACAGGATGGCACCGTCTATTTGGGGAGCTAATGAAGAATTTATTTCATCACCAAAATTAGATGATTTACAATGCGCATTTACATCATTAGAAGGATTTTTAAAAGGTTCAAATGAGCAATCAATAAATGTATTTGCATGTTTTGATAATGAAGAGGTAGGTTCAGGAACTAAACAAGGTGCAGAATCTACATTCTTAGCTGATGTTTTACAACGTATAAATACAGGACTGGGTAAAGAACAAGAAGATTATTATCGTGCATTAGCATCAAGTTTCATGTTAAGTGCCGATAATGCTCATGCTGTTCATCCAAATCATCCAGAAAAAACAGATGTTAATAACTGTGTCTATATGAATGAAGGTATAGTTGTAAAATCTCATGCAGGACAAAAATATACAAGTGATGCAGTCAGCATAGCGATATTTAAAGGGTTCTGTGAAAAAGCTAATGTACCTATACAATTCTTTGCAAACCGCTCTGATGCGGCAGGTGGAAGTACATTAGGAAATATAGCTATGTCACAAGTATCAATGAACGGTGTAGATATAGGATTACCACAATTAGCAATGCACTCTTCATATGAAACAGCAGGAATAAAAGATACTTACTATATGGTAAAAGTTATGGAGGAATTCTTCAATAGTCATATCGAAGAAGTAAATTCATCTTCTCTAAAAATTGTAAAATAAAAGTTAATGCATAATATAAGAATTATATGTTAAAATGCATATAAGAGGAGCAAGTAGAATAAATTCTAATCCCGGAGGAATTTGTTTAAACGTTCCTCTTTTTTATTGAAAAATAAAAATTAAGATTTAAACTTAAAAAGTTTGAATTTATCAATTTAATTTTATACTTGAGTTTTGAGATAGAGTATTGTATCATGAGTTGATGAAATGATAAAATGTTTTAATTATAAAGAAAATGTGTAAAATAAAATAATAGAGTATTAATCATTAGGAGAGAAAAATATGAATGAAATAGAATTATTAGCACCCGTTGGCTCATTTGATGCATTAAAAGCTGCGGTTCAAAATGGTGCAAATGCTGTGTATCTAGGCGGGAAAGATTTCAGTGCCAGAGCATCAGCAAATAACTTTGATAGAGAAGAACTAATAGAAGCAGTTAAATATGCTCATATAAGAGATGTGAGGGTTTTTGTCACGACAAATACATTAATTAAGCAAAATGAAATAGAAGATTTCGTTGAATACGCAAAATTCTTATATGATATAGATGTAGACGCACTTATAATGCAAGATATAGGCGTTGCAATGCTTATACATGACCTACTTCCTGATTTTGAACTTCATGCAAGTACTCAAATGGTTGCCCATTCACTTGAAGATGTTCAATATTTGGAAAGTGTTGGATTTAAGAGGGTTGTTCTTGCAAGAGAACTTACTGTAGATGAAATAAAATATATTTGTGATAATACAAATGTAGATATAGAGATATTTGTTCATGGAGCATTATGTGTATGTTATTCTGGTGGATGTTTAATGAGTAGTATGATCGGAAATCGTTCAGGAAATAGAGGAAGATGTGCACAACCTTGTAGACAAAAATACACAATGATAGATATATCTACAGGAGAGGAAATCCACAGCAATGGGGAGTATCTTTTAAGCACAAAAGACCTAAATACAATTGAAGATGTGGATAAAATAATAGAAACTGGAGTTTTATCTTTAAAAATAGAAGGTAGAATGAAGAAACCAGAGTATGTAGCGACAGTTATCAACAGTTACAGAAATGCTATTGATGAATATCAAGCTACTAAAAAGGTAAATATATCCACAGAAACGATGGAAGATTTATATACTATATTCAATAGAAAATTCACAAAAGGTCTTATATTAGGTGAAGTTGGTGAAGATGTTATGAACAGTAATGTGCCAAATAACCAAGGTCTTTATGTGGGAAAAGTTGTTGATTATAATAAAAAAGCAAAGAGATTAAAAATAAAATTAGAAGGTACTCTTAAAAAAGGTGATGGAATCAATCTTGGTGGAGGTACAATAGGAAGAATTATAAAAGGAAAAGAAATAGCTCAAATTGGATATAAAGGTGAAACTATTGAACTTGATTTTATTGGAGAAGCTAGAAAAAATCAGCCAGTTTTCAAAACCTCAGATACTAATTTAATAGATAAAGCTCAAAAAACTTATACTCAAGATAAAGAATTTGCAAAGAGTTTAATAGATGCTGAAATAACAATTAAATTAGGTGAATATCCAGAGCTTAAATTAATAGATAAAAATAATAATTCAGTAACTGTTAAGGGCGACAAATTAGTAGAAAAAGCATTAAAAGTTGCTTTAGGTGAAGAAAAAATAGAAACTCAAATTAAAAAATTAGGTAATACACCTTATGAAGTTGACGATTTAAAAATAAATTTAGATGAAGGTGTAAGTATGCCAATTAGTTTAATAAATCAAATGCGTAGAGAGGCTATTGAATTATTAGATGAAGCTAGAATTCCTGTAAAAGGTAGAGCATATAAAGACAGCAAAATTAAATATTCACCTAAAAAATATGCCAAAGATACAAATTCTAACTCAAAAATAAGAGTAAAAATAAATAATATAGAAGCTTTAAAATCAATAATAAACTTAGATATTGATATGATTTATTATGAAGATGTAGCTACTTTAGAACAAGCGATGGCAATGGCTGCTGCAAATAATAAAAAATTGATATATAGCGCGCCTAGAATAGTTAGAAATAAAGAATATAAAAGATTAGAAAAATCAAATGAATATTGTAAAGAAAATGTTCAAATTTCAGCTTTAGGACAAGTTAAATATTATAAAGAAAATAGTGAAAATGTATCTTTTGATGTGGATTATTATCTAAATCCATTCAATAGTGAAACAATAAATCACTACAAAAAAGAAGGTGCAACAACTGTATGTATTTCACAAGAATTAAACATACATGAAATAAAAGAAACAACAAAATACACAGATATGGAAATAGAAACTGTGGCTTATGGATATATTCCAATGATGCTTAGTGAATATTGCCCAATGGGTGTTGTAGCGAGAAGTTGTAAAAAAGATAAAAGATGCGCAACTTGTAAAGAAAGTAAATATGTACTTAGAGATTTTAAAGGCGAAGAATATAGAATTTCCCAAGATTTATTCTGTAGGAGTACTATATATAACTCAATTGCAAACTGTTTAATAAATAATTTAGACGAACTTTTAGATGCAGGTATAAACGTATTTAGATTAGATTTTACTCACGAAAGTCCAGAATTAATATCAAAAATAACAAAGGCATTTATAAATACAGTGAACAATGATCTTTATGTAGATGTAGATGACCAAGAAATATTTGATAATATGGAAACGACTTTAGGACATCTTTATAAAGGTGTTGAATAGTAATTAAATGGGGAGAGTAAACTATGAAAAGATTACTAATTGTATTATTAATAGCCTTGATATCTGTTGGATGTAGCAATAAAAATTCTCAACAATCTTCTCAAGCTACACCAGAAAGTAGCCAAACATCGGAGAAAAATTTAACTATAGAGGATGTTGAGGGATATTGGGAATGCAAATCAGATGAAGAAGGCATATTATTAAAATTAGGGTGGAAAAATGACATAGATTTATATTATAGTGATGGATCTAAAGAAAAAAATAGCTATAATATAATTGATTCTGATTCGAATAGTATAGAAATAGAGATGAGAGATGAAGATAAAACAACTAATATAATCATAAAATCTGATGATAATGGGGAAACAATTACATTAAAAAGAAATAAAAAAGAACATTATTTTATCAGAATACCAAAAGATAAATTTTATGTTAAATTAATTGAAGATTATGGCGGAGAATAGAAATAAAACCATGTGACGATTTTAAGTTGCATGGTTTTTATTAATATAAGCTAAAAAATCAGTTGAATTCCAATTTACTACTTATAAAATTTAATATAAATTAAAATAGTTATAATCCTAAGTTATAACTATTTTTTTGTCGATAAATGTAGAATATTGAAATATTATGCATTTTATAGTAATATATTCTTGATTAGTTAAAAAATAACAGGAAAGGAACTAACATGAATAAGAAGGGATTTATTAATAAGATTATAACTATATTTTTACTAAGTATAGTTATATTAAATTCATATCCTAACGAATCATATGCACATGCCAATAATTTGACATTCAACAATCTGAATATCGAACAAGGTATAAGTCAATCTACAGCAGAGATTATATTCCAAGATAGTAAGGGATATATATGGATTGGTACAAGTGATGGTTTAAATAGATATAATGGATATGAATATAAGATATATAACTATGAGGAAGGAAAAAATAGTATCAGTAACAATGGTATAACTGATATAACAGAAGATGAAAATGGTTATATATGGGTAGGAACTGTTCAAGGTATGAATAGAATTAATACCGAAACAGGAGAAATACAAAATTATACAAAGGAAAATGAAAAGATACCTGATGATAGTACCTCTGAAGTAATTAAAACACAAGAAAATAAAATTGTAGTCGCAACTTATTCAGGAATTTGTGTTTACAATGAAGAAAAATATGCTTTTGAGTCTGTTTTAAATACAGGAAATGGGCTAATGAGTGATATAGTTTATTCATTAGATGAGGATAAATACGGTAATATTTGGGTTGGAACTGATATGGGAGTTCATAAAATTTCTAAGGATTTTAAAATCTTAGAAACTTATGGTGGTCCAAAAGAAGAAAATTCAGTAGTACAAGATGCAGTTTATAATATGTATTGTGATGATAAATACGATACTGTTTGGATAGGTACTGCCGACTCAGGAGTATTTAAATTAAATACGAAGACAAAAGAAGTTAAACAATATAAAAACGATCCAAATGATGAATGGTCTCTGCCATCAAATCAAATTGGAAAAGTATTAAGAGATAAAAATGATAACTTATGGATAGGTACAGATGGTGGACTAGCTTATTATGATGAAGAAGAGGAACATTTCCATATATATAGAAATAAGATTTATGATAAAAATAGTCTAGTTTATGATAATATCAAATCTATGATTCAAGATAAAGAAGGAATCATATGGATTGGTACTTATTCTGGGGTAAGTATATTTGATACAGAAAGTAGTATTAAACATTACAAAGCAGGACCAGATGAGGATTATTTATTAAATGAAAATATGGTTCACGGAATATATGAAGATAGCGATGGCTATCTTTGGGTTGGATCAAAGTTAAAAGGTATAAGCATTATAGATAGGGAAAATCATAGTGCAACATCTATAAGTACAGAAAATAATGATATTATAAAATCAGATATGATAAATGATATAACAGGATATAAAGATTTTATATTTGTCGCTACTGATGGTGGGATTTTAAGGATTGATAAAAAAACTAGAAAAATGAAAAACTATTCAGTAGAAGATGGTTTAGTAAATGAAGCTGTTAAAGATATTATGGTAGATGATAAAGGATATCTATGGGCAGGAACAATAAATGGACTTAGTATAATAAATATTGAAACTGAAGAAATAATAGATATGACAAAGTACATAGGTACTGAAAAATATATAAAGCATATATATCAGGATAATGAAGGAAATTATTACTTAGGATTATTAATAGATGAAGGTCTTTGTTATATAAATGTAAAACAGAAAAAAATTAAATATTTTTTGAATGATAAAAGTGATAAAAGTTCCATAAGTAGTAACCGCATTAGATACATCAATGGTGACAGTAAAGGTAATGTATGGATTGGTACAAGTTATGGTATAAATAAATTTGATAGAAAAACTGAAACTTTTGAAAGATATACAGCAGAAGATGGTATAGCAAATAATACTATTTATGGAGTATTAGTTGATAATGATGATAATATATGGATGAGTACCAATAAAGGGATTAGTAAATTGAATCCAGAGACAGGTAAAATAGAAAATTTAAGTGTTACAGATGGCCTTCAAAGTAATGAGTTTAATGGAAATGCATCATTTAAAAGTGATAGCGGAGAATTATTCTTTGGAGGTATAAATGGATTAAATACATTTTATCCTCAAGATATAAATAAAATGGATAGTGGTACAAAAGTTTTATTTGATGGATTTAATATAGATAATAAGGAATATAATGATATCGAAGGAATGAAGTTTAAAAGTAGTACTGACGATATAAATATTAAATTCTTTACACCAATATATTCAAGCAATAAAAATCTTATGTATGAATATAAGTTGATTGGGGCTAGTGGTGAAGTATTTACAACTAAAAATAATTATGTAACATTTAGTGAACTACCTCCAGGTAAGTATACTTTTGAAGTTAGAGTTATAGATACAGGTGGAAATAAAAGTGAGGCTAGTAGTGTTAGTTTTAAAATAAAACCACCGTTTTGGAGAAGTCCAATTGCGATATTAGCATACATAATAGCTGCGATATTATTTGTTTTAAAATATAAATATGAAGTTAAAAAACTAGATAGATTAGTTAAAGAAAGAACAAAAGATTTAGTGGAAGAGATGAAGAAAAATACTATTCTTCATAATAAAAATATAAAGCTAGAGAGAAATAAAAATAGTTACTTTGTAAACTTATCTCATGAATTAAGAACTCCTTTAAATGTAATGAGTAGTACAAATCAATTATTAAAGGGATTAAGTGGGAATTCAATAATTGATGGAGAAAAGTTAAACTATTATGTTGATATATCTCAAAGAAATTGTAATAGACTGCTGAATCTTATAAATAATATCCTAGATAGTAGTAAATTGCAAAATGATATGTATCAAATAACTTTAAAAGAAACAGATGTAGTTTATTTAGTTGAAGAAACTGCATTAACATTAAAAGATTATATATATTCAAAAGGAATAGATCTTATAATAGACCCTCAAATTGAGGAAAAGATGATTAAGTGTGACCCATATGAAATTGAAAGATGCATAATAAACTTAGTTGGAAATGCAGTTAAATTTACTCCAGAAGGTGGAAGTATAACAATTGATATTGAAGACCTTGATGACAAGGTTAAGATAAGTGTTACAGATACAGGATGTGGAATTGATGAGAAATTCCATAAAGCAATTTTTGATAGATTTAGTCAAGTTGAAGATAGCGAGCCTGTGAAATCAGGAAGTGGCTTAGGATTAACTATCACAAATCAAATTATAAAATTACATAAAGGTAAAATTTATGTAGAAAGTGAACTTGGAAAAGGTAGTACATTTGTAATAATATTACCAGTAAATCCAGAGGTTTAGATAAAACAAAAAGGGAGTTTAAGTAATTTTACTTAAGCTCTCTTTTTGTTTAGATTTTATATTTAGTCGACGTTTTTATTTGAAAATAATGTTGGAATTAAGAAAATACCAGCTAATCCGACTAATCCAAATATTATTCTGCTGAAAACAGAATAAGTACCTCCAAATATAAAGCCAACTACATCAGTTGCAAAAAGTGCTACACAACCCCAGTTAAGGGCACCAATTATAACTAAAACCAATGCTATTTTGTTCCACATATAAATTCACTCTCCTAAATGTAAATTATTACATCCTTATTATTTACCATTTTTTAAAAAAATATTTAAAATTAGTATAAATTTTCTAGAAGAGGAAATAAAGAAATCTTTACTCTAAATAATCCTAAATATGTAGATTTTTTGATAGATGATAATTACGTATTAAACATAGATATTAACTTTTTTATGAATAATTATAATTTAATTAAAAAAAAATAAAATATGAATTTATTTGATTAAATTACTGCGTGCTAAATAAAATAAAAATATATATAAACTTTATTTAATAAGGTTGATAACGATGTAGAGCTTTATTAAATGAAATACTTTACTTAAAATACCTTATATGTTATATTTAAAAAGTGAATGGGGTTAATTTACAGAAGCGTTTTTATAAATATAAGTTTATAATCATAGGAGGAAATTTGTAATGAAAAATATAAGCAGACTTGAACTAGAAAATATATACGGAAAAATAAGTCCATTTGAGTTTAAAAATAAATTAATAGAATTGGCAACTTTATCAAATAGAAAGAGTACACGTACTTTACTTGATGCAGGTCGTGGGAATCCAAACTGGATAGCATCAACTCCAAGGGAAGCATTTTTTACTTTTGGGCAATTTGCAATAACAGAAAGTAGGTATACTTGGGATGATGGTGATTTGACTGGTATGCCTAAAAAAACAGGGATATACAAAAGGTTCTGCACCTATGTTGAGAATAATAAATTTATGCCAGGAATAGATACATTAAAAGCAATAATAGATTATGGTATAGAAGAGTTGAATTTTGATAAAGATGAATTTCTGCATGAATTGACAGATGCAATTATAGGGGATAATTATCCATTCCCAGATAGAATGTTAATTCACATAGAAAAAATAGTAAAAGAATATTTAAAAAGAGAAATGAAATATGATGTGGAAACAGGAGGAGAATTTAATGTGTTTGCAGTTGAAGGTGCAACTGCTGCAATGTGTTATATATTTGATTCATTAATAGCAAATAACCTTCTTTTAAAAGGAGATAAAATAGCTATTATGACACCAGTATTCACTCCATATTTAGAAATACCACATCTTCCAAGATATGAATTTGAAGTGGTTTATATAAATGCAGATGAAATCGATCAAAATGATGAACATACTTGGCAATGTAGCAATAAAGAATTAGAAAAGCTAAGTAACCCAGATATAAAAGCATTATTTGTTGTAAATCCTAGCAACCCACCATCTGTAGCTATATCACAAAAATCTATTTCAAAAATTGTAGATATAGTAAAAACTAAAAATAAAGATTTAATGATAATTTCTGATGATGTTTATGGAACTTTTATACATGGATTTAGATCTTTGATGGCTGATTTACCATACAATACGATAGGAGTATATTCTTATTCTAAATATTTTGGAGTTACAGGATGGAGATTAGGAACTATAGCCCTTCATGAAAATAATGTTTTTGATAAATTAATAAAAGAGTTACCATATTCTATAAGAAAAAGAACTATGAGAAGATATGCAGATCTTAATCCAGTTCCGGAAAATGTTCCTTTTATAGATAGAATAGTTGCTGATAGTAGACAAGTTTCATTAAATCATACTGCAGGACTTTCTACGCCACAACAGGTACAAATGGCATTTTTCTCTGCATTTACTCTTATAGATAAAGAAAATAATTATAAAGATAAAACTATAAATATTTGTAAGACTCGTAAAAAATTATTATTTGATTCACTTGATATAGGAATAAATGAAGATGAAAATGATGCATCTTACTATACACAAATAGATTTACTGAGATTATGTAAGAAACGTTATGGAGAAGGGTTTGTAGAATACTTAAAAGCAAATTATAAACCAGTTGATATTTTATTTGATTTAGCTCAAAAATCATCCATAGTTCTACTTGGAGGAGGTGGATTTGCAGGTCCTGAATGGTCTATTAGAATATCACTTGCAAATCTATATGATGAAGCTTATTCGGAAATAGGAGTTGTTTTAAAAAGAATTTTAGACTCTTATGCTGATGATTGGAAAAAGCTTCAGGGTTAAGCTTATACTAACTCTAGTAAAAGTTGATAACAGGTAAGAAGTAAATAATATATTTAAAATAGAAAAATACTATTAATAAAAGGAGTATTTAAAATAGATTTTATCTAAATTAAATACTCCTTTTTATATTATTTTATTTAATTAATTCTCTCGATATAATTACAATTAACATATATATGGTTTAAATACATTGTAAGTCTTTCATAAAGAGGATGAGTAGCATCTCCATACTCTGACTCCAAGTTTTCGCCTATTTCTTCAACTGTTTTTTTTCCATCTATTTGTAAAAAAATGAAGCTTCCATATTCATCAAGTTTAATTTTTTTATAAAGAGGAATTCTAAATTTTAATTTTCTAAAAAAATTTTGTATAGGATGATTTTGTTTTTCTAATATTGTTACAATCTTATCCTTAACCTCATAGTCTATACTATTTGAAATTTTAAATACTACATTTAACGAATCTTCATTATTCATTTTTATGACCCTTAACTTTTGAATTTAGTATAGGAAGAGCAGTTAATACTACTAGTATAACTAATAATACAACAGCCATACCATTTCCTGCAGCAAATCCACTAGGACCATTTCCTCCAACTAAACCAGTTACTTGACAGATTACACCGATAAGCCCAAGTATAGAACCACCAGCAACAAGTCCTGAAGATAAACTTATACCATTACTAACTTTTACTTCTTTTTCTACTTCATTTTTAGTACTTCTTTCGATAAATTCACGAACTAAAGCACCTACTAATATTATAGAAGTAGTTGAAATTGGTAAGTAGAATCCGATAGCCACTGTCATTATAGATAGATTTAAGAAGTGTAGTACTATTGCCATAAATACACCAACTATTATCATAACCCATGGAAGATTTCCTGACATTATACCAGATGTAAGTGTAGACATTAAGTTAGCTTGTGGTAAAGCAAATGGAGGATTATCTCCAGTTATTTGTAATTGTTCAGTTAATAAAACCATAACAGCAACAACAACTATAACACCAACTATAGCAGATATTGTAAAGTAACGTTGCATTTCATTTTTATTACCACCAACAACAAATGTTACCTTTTGTGATTGACAGTATCCTCCAGCTATTGCTATAGCAACAACTATGAATGAACCGAATAAAAGTAGAGATTTATTGTCTGCTTGAGAAGTCCATCCCATAGAAACAAATACTACAGTAGTTATAACTAATGAAGCTATTGTCATACCTGATACAGGTAGGTTAGAAGTACCAATAGTTCCTGTTAATCTACCAGCAACTATAACAAATAATAAAGATAGTATAAATGATAAAATAGCTCCAACTATAGTCATTACTATGCTTTCAGATATTATAAATGAGGCAATAAGTCCTATAACAGTACCAGCTAATAATATTATTAAGTAAGATGAAGAACCTTCACCATCTTCTGAAGATGATTTTGCATTCATAGTTTCTTTTACTGAAGCTATTATAGTAGGTATAAGTTTTACTGCACCTATTATACCACCACATAACATCATACCAGCACCTATATATTTAACATAAGAACCAGAAATATCACTAACAGCCATTTGATTTATTGCAAGTGAAGGATTATTCCATACCATAGCTCCATCATGTGCCATTTCAGCAAAATAAGCAAGTAAAGGAGTTATACCAAATGCTGATAATATTGAACCAGCAAACATAGTTAAAGAAACATCCATACCTACTATAAATCCAATTCCTAGTAAAAGTGGATTAACTTCTAAGTCGAATTTCCATTTGTAGAATGATTTTCCTGCAAAAGACATAACATTGTTTGTTAAGTTTAAGAATGAACTTGAAAGTGTGTTTAATACACCACCTATACCAAATCCTATTCCCATGAATTTCATTGAATCTCCGCCAGCATTTTCTGATGCTACAAGAGTTTCAGATATAGCCATAGCTTCAGGATACATAAGATGACCATGTTGATCAATTATTAAATAGTTATAAACAAGTGAAGCTGCACCTATACCGAATAGAATTCCACCTATACCAACTGCTACACCTTCTAAGAAAGTAAATTCACTACCTATTAGTATAACAGAAGGTAGTACAAATATAAGACCACTAGCGACAGATTCACCACCACTAGCCATACCTTGAACTAAGTTTCTACCAAGGATTCCTTTGTGTTTTGCAAACATTGCAACAAATGCTGAACCTAAAATTGCACCTGGAATACCAGCGGCAACAGTAAGTCCTGCTTTCATTCCTGAATAAGCTGTAGAAGCTGCGAATACAGCAGCAAATATAATTCCTATAATTAATACAGCAATATTTCCTCCAAGTTTCGATTTATCTGTGATATATGGCACGTAGTCTTTTCCTGCAACTCCACCATATGCCTCTTTAGATAGTTTTTTATTCAAATGACATACCCCCTTCATTGTCGTTTAAATTAAATTTTATATTAATGTTGGTTCATGCTTTCTAAACAAGCAACTAAATAATCCCAAACATTTTTTATTGAAGAAATACTTACATGTTCGTTTGGAGTATGAACATCATAAGCATTAGGACCTATTGATATAGCTTCACAGCCATCCATTTTCTTAAGGAATAACCCACATTCAAGACCTGCATGTATAGTTAATATTTTAGGGTCATTACCTGTTAATTTTTTGTAAGTTTCTATACTTATTTCTTCTAGTTTAGAGTCAATAGCTCTTTCCCAAGAAGGATAATGATCAGTTTCTTCATAATCAGCACCTAAAGACTCGGCAACTAATTTTACAGTGTTATTTATATAGTCTTTTCTAGTTTCTACAGAACTTCTTGTAGTTGCTTCAAATGTCATAACATTTTCTTTAGTTGTTACAACACCTAAATTGATAGAACTTTCCACTAAACCTGGCATATCTGCTGCCATAGTTTGGATTCCAGATGGTATTAAGTTTAAAAGTTGAATTACTTTATTTTTACATTCATCAGTTAGAACTTTTTCAAAAGAAGTTTCACTTAATTCAATTTTTACGTCTGGATCTGGAATTCTGTATTCATGTTTGAATATAGATTCTATTTTAGCCAATTCAGCTTTTAATTGATCTATATCTTTAGTATCAACAGCTATAACAGCATCACATTCACGAGGTATAGCATTTGTTTTAAGACCACCATTTACATTTACTAAATCATAATCAACAGTTAATAAGTCTAATATTCTACCCATTAATTTATTAGAATTAGCATGGTTTTTGTCTATTTCCATTCCAGAGTGTCCACCTAAAAGACCTTTTAATTCTATTAAGAATCCTTGTTTTTCAGAAGATTTGAATTCAAGTGGTAAAGTTGTACAGTTTCTGTTACCACCAGCACAACCAACTAATATACATCCTTCTTCTTCAGAATCTAGATTTAACATATATTTTCCTGTTAAAACGCTAGTATCTAAATTCTTAGCACCAGTCATACCAACTTCTTCATCAGTAGTTATAAGTATTTCTAATTCAGGATGTTTAATAGTATTTGATGCAAGAAGTGCCATACCATAAGCAACCGCTATCCCATTGTCAGCTCCTAAAGTAGTTCCAGTTGCATATATCATGTCATCTACAACTCTTAATTGGATAGGATCTTTTAAGAAATCATGGTTTGAATCTTTATTTTTTTCACAAACCATATCCATATGTCCTTGTATTATTACTCCTGGACAATTTTCATAACCTTCAGTAGCTGGTTTTTTGATTATTACATTTAAGTGTTCATCTTGTATGTATTCTAGATTTAATTCTTTTGCAAAATTACATAAATAATCACTTATTGCTTTTTCATTACCAGAACCTCTAGGTATTTGAGAGATTTTTTCAAAATAATTTAAAACTGATTGTGGTTCTAAACCTTTTAGTATGTTTTCCATTTAAAATCAACCCCTTTTTTTAAAAATTATTTTTTATTAAGTATTAAATTATCTTTTAGATAAGTATAATAATATGTAAAAAAAAAGTAAAGTAAAAATTTTACAAAAAAGTTAATTTATATTTGAAAATTAATTTAAAAAATTCAGAAAAATGAAATGAAAATATTAGGAAAATCATGAAAATAATATGTTAATTTATATGAGGTAAATGTATAATTAAATGTATCATAATATATAAACATCTGTTAGTTAGGCAGATGTATTTTAGTATGTAAAAATATTTTAAATATATTGGGAGGTTGTTTAATGGAAAATAAAAAATACAAAACTAAGGATTTGATAGGACGATTTATTCCTTATTTTAAGCCTTATAAAAATGTGCTATTGTTGGACTTATTTTGTGCATTTTTAACTACAGGCTGTGATTTGATATTACCTATGATATTAAGGTTTCTTGCAAATAAAGGGACTGAGGACTTGTCATCAATTACGGTACAATTAATAGCCAGTTTAGCAGGAGTTTATTTAGTACTTAGAATAATAGATGCAATAGCAAATTACTATATGACTAGAATCGGGCATATAATGGGAGCTAGAATTGAGACAGATATGAGAAAAGATGCATTTGACCATATTCAAAAATTATCAGATTCATATTTCAATAATACAAAAGTAGGTCAAATAATGTCTAGAATAACTAATGACTTATTTGATGTTACTGAGTTTGCACATCACTGTCCAGAGGAATTTTTCATAGCAGGTGTAAAGATAGTTATTTCATTTATACTTTTATCTAGAATAAATTTAGCTTTAACAACGATAATATTTATCTTCATACCTTTAATGGTTATATTCAGTATGGATCAAAATAGAAAAATGAAGAGAGCATTTAAAAAACAAAGAGTTCAAATTGGAGAATTAAACTCAAGATTAGAAGATAGTTTATTAGGTGTTAGAGTTGTAAAAGCATTCGCAAATGAAGATATAGAAGCAGAAAAATTCACACAAGATAACAGAAAATTCTTGGGAACTAAAAAAGAAACATATAAATATATGGCTGGATTTAAAATTATAACTTGTATATTCGACGGAATAATGTATTTAGTTTTATTAATTGCCGGTGGAATATTTATGATGAAAGGTCTTATCCAACCAGCAGATTTATTTGTATATACATTATATGTAACAACTCTACTTGCTACAGTTAAGAGAATTGTTGAGTTTGCAGAACAATTCCAAAGAGGTATGACAGGTATTGAGCGTTTTATAGAAATTATGGATTCAGATATAGATATATTTGATGATGAAGATGCAAAAGAGTTAAATGGTGTAAAAGGAAGTATCAAGTTTAAAGATGTTTCATTTGGATATAACGATACAGATAAAAAAGTTTTATCAGATATTAACTTATCTATAAAAGAAGGAGAAAAAGTCGCTTTAGTCGGTCCTTCAGGAGGAGGAAAAACTACAATATGCAATTTAATTCCGCGTTTTTATGATACAACAGAAGGAAATATCTATTTAGATGATAAGGATATAAAGAAAATTACATTAAAGAGTTTAAGAAAAAATATAGGAATAGTTCAACAAGATGTTTATCTATTTGCAGGAACTGTTTATGATAATATCGCTTATGGAAATCCAAAAGCGAGTAAAGAAGAAATTATAGAAGCTGCAAAACTTGCTGGGGCTCATGAATTTATTTCACAATTAAAAGATGGCTATGATACATATGTTGGCGAAAGAGGAGTAAAATTATCTGGTGGACAAAAACAAAGAATAAGTATTGCTAGGGTATTCTTAAAAAATCCAAAAATATTAATACTAGATGAGGCAACATCAGCCTTAGATAATGAAAGTGAATACTTAGTATCAAAATCATTAGAAAGACTTGCAAAAGGAAGAACAACTCTTACAATTGCCCATAGATTAACAACTATACAGAATGCAGATAGAATTCTTGTATTAAATGAAAATGGAATTGTAGAAGAAGGAAATCACAAAGAATTATTAGAGAAAAAAGGCGTTTATTATCAACTATATATGATGGCAAATGAAATTGCATAAATAAAAACAAAATAGATTAAAATAAATATAAAAATTTTATCCATAATAAACTTAGATTAGGTATAATAGAAGGTGGTTTATTTTATGCTTAATCTAAGTTAAAAAAATTCTCAAATAAGTATAAAATTGGGATTTTTATCAATAATACTAAATAATAAAAAAATTGTGATGAAAATTACAATAATTAGGAGGAAGAATGAACGAAAAATCGCTTAGAGTTTTAGAATTTAATAAAATAATAGATAAGTTAAAAACAAAGGCGTCATCTTCTTTAGGTCTTAAACATATAGAAAATTTAAAACCAAGTAATGACTTTGATGAAGTAAAAAACACATTACTTGAGACAAGTGAGGCACAAGCCATACTTATTAAAAGAGGTTTAGTAAGTATGGATGGAATACATGATATAGAAGACAAAGCAAAAAGAGCTCATGTGGGAGCGACATTAGACCCAGGAGCTTTACTAAAAATAGCTGACTGTCTAAGAGTAGCACGTAGCTTAAAAAGAAATTTAGAAGGTTCAGAAGAGGAAGATTTCAATTATCCAATAATCCAAGCTCTTACAAATGCTCTATATACATTTAGAGATATAGAAGACAGAATATACACTTCTATAGTAGGAGAATCTGAGATTTCTGATAATGCATCTACAACACTTAAAACAATAAGAAGAAGAATTGTTCAAAAGAACCAATCTATAAGATCAAAGCTAAATTCTATAATAAGTTCAACTACATATCAAAAATACTTACAAGATAACATAATATCTATGAGAGGTGATAGATTTGTTATACCAGTAAAAGCTGAATATAGATCAGTAGTTTCTGGGATAGTACATGACCAATCATCATCAGGTGCAACATTATTTATTGAGCCAATGAGTATAGTTGAGATGAACAATGAACTTAGAAAACTTAAACTTGATGAACAAGAAGAAATAGAAAGAATACTTTCTGAATTATCAGCTATGATAGGCGAAATATCTGGAGAATTAATTTCAAATCAAGAGATTTTAGGAAAATTAGACTTTGCATTTGCAAAAGGTAAATTATCTGTAGAGATGAGAGCAATCGAACCAGTTTTAAATGAAGAAAAATACTTCCATATTAAAAATGGTAGACATCCAATGATAGATAAAAGAGATGTTGTTCCAAATACAGTATATTTAGGAAAAGATTTCGACACACTTGTTATAACAGGTCCAAATACAGGTGGTAAAACTGTAACAATAAAAACAGTAGGATTATTCGCTTTAATGACACAAAGTGGACTTCATATTCCAGCTGATTTTGGAACAAGTATGTGTGTATACGATAATGTATTTGCAGATATTGGAGATGAACAAAGTATTGAACAAAGTTTATCTACATTCTCTTCACATATGACAAATACAGTTTCTATATTAAATGAAGTAACAAGTGATTCATTAGTAATATTTGACGAACTTGGGGCAGGTACAGACCCTGTTGAAGGTGCTGCTCTTGCAATAGCAATATTAGAAGATGTAAATATGGCAGGAGCTAAATGTATAGCTACAACTCACTACAGTGAACTTAAAAACTATGCACTTACTAAAAAGGGTGTAGAAAATGCTGCAGTTGAATTTGATGTGGATACTTTAAGCCCAACCTATAGATTATTAATAGGTGTTCCAGGAAAATCTAATGCTTTTGAAATATCAAAAAAATTAGGCTTAAGTGAATATGTAATAAATAGAGCTAAAGAATTTATAAATACTGACAATATTGAATTAGAAGACGTATTACAAAATGTAGAGAAAAATAGATTAAAAGCAGAAGAAGATAGATTAGAAGCAGAAAAATTAAAGAAAGAAATAGAAGACATAAAGGCAGAATATGAAGGCAGACTTGAAAGAGTTATGGCCCAAAGAGAAAAAATAATTAGTAAGGCAAAATCTGAAGCATTTAGTATAACTAGACAAGCTAAAGAACAATCAGAAAATATATTAAAAGAGCTTAGAAAATTAGAAACAGAAATGGCATCTAAACAAAAACAACAAAAAATCGAAGCTCTTAGAAAAGAATTATCTGACTCAATGGGTAATTTACAACCATCAGTTAAGAGTATGATAGTGCCAAAAGTATCTTCTAAAGAAATAAAAGATTTAAAACCAGGTGATGATGTAAAAGTAGTAACATTAAACCAAGATGGTACTGTAGTATCTGTAGATAAAAAGAAAAAAGAGGCTTTAGTACAAATCGGAATAATGAAAATGACACTACCATTTAAATCATTACAACAAATACAAAAAGATAAAAAATCAACAGTAACTAAGACAACTCGTAAGATAATTAGCGAGAAATCTGGAAAAGTAAAAGGTGAAGTTGATTTAAGAGGAATGAACTTAGAAGAAGCAATAATGGAAGTTGAAAAATATCTAGATGATGCCTGTGTTGCTGGCCTTGAAACAGTAACAATTATCCACGGTATAGGTACTGGAGTCCTTAAAAAAGGTCTACAAGACATATTAAAAAGAAATAGACACGTTAAGTCAAAACGTCCAGGAGAATATGGTGAAGGTGGAGCAGGTGTTACAATAGTAACTTTACGATAAGAAACACGCCTTATAAAATTATGAGATAAATAAAGGTGAAAATTATGATAATAGTATCAGCTTGCTTATTAGGTGAAAACTGCAAATATAGCGGTGGAAACAATAAATCAGAAAATGTAATAAAGTACTTAGAAGACAAAGAATATATCTTAGTTTGTCCTGAACAATTAGGAGGACTGTCTACACCAAGAAATCCATCTGAAATTATTACATATGGAAATAAAGATGGGAATGATGTATTAAGTGGATGTACAAAAGTTTTATCAAATAAAGGTATAGATGTAACAAAAAACTTTATACAAGGTGCAGAAGAAACTTTAAAAATAGCAAAAGAACATAATGCTAAGATAGCAATATTAAAGGCTGGGAGTCCTTCTTGTGGATATAAAAAGATTTATGATGGTACTTTTTTAGGTAATAAAATTCAAGGAATGGGAGTAACAGCTGCCATTTTAAATAAAGAAAATATAGCATTATTAGATGAAGATGATATATAATTTATATCTTGAGTATATATAAGTTTGAAAAACTTGAAAAAAAGTAGAATTTGATTTAACATAGAGTAATAAATATGAACGTATTACAATAGGAGAGGAGAACATAATGCAAGATTTTAAAATAGCAATTGCTAACTGTCTTAAAGAAAAGATAGAAGATTTAACATTAGAAGAAATAGTAGCATTGATAGAAGTGCCACCAAATAAAGAGATGGGGGACTTTGCATTTCCATGCTTTAAATTAGCAAAAGTATTTAGAAAAGCGCCAAATATGATAGCTGCTGACTTAGCAGAAAATATAGAAGCTAAAGGTGCAATATCAAAAGTTATGCCACTTGGAGGGTATGTAAACTTTTTTGTAAATAAATCTCAATTAGCGGAAACAGTAATAAACGATGTTTTAACTAAAAAAGAAAAATATGGACACACTGACTTAGGACAAGAAAAAGCTGTAGTAATAGACTTTTCATCTCCTAACATAGCAAAACCATTCCATATAGGACATATAAGAACGACTGTTATAGGTAATGCATTATATAAAATATATGATTCACAAGGTTACAACGTAGTTAGAGTAAATCACTTAGGAGACTATGGGACTCAATTTGGTAAATTAATAGTTGCTTTCAAACTTTGGGGAAGTAAAGAAGCTGTTGAAGCTAACCCAATACCAGAGCTATTAAAATTATATGTAAAATTCCATGAAGAAGCTGAACAAAAACCAGAAATGGAAGATGAAGCTAGAGCTTGGTTCACTAAATTAGAAAACGGAGACGAAGAAGCAAAAGCTTTATGGCAATGGTTCAGAGATGAAAGTTTGAAAGAATTCGCTAGAGTTTATGACTTATTAGATATCGAATTTGATTCATATGCAGGTGAATCATTCTATTCAGATAAAATGGGTGTAGTAATAGATCAATTAAAAGAAAAGGGATTATTAGTACAATCTCAAGGTACAAATGTTGTTGATTTAGAAGAGTTCAACATGCCACCAGCTTTAATAACTAAAAATGATGGTTCAACTTTATATATGACTAGAGATTTAGCTGCGGCTATATACAGAAAAAATACTTATGATTTTGATAAATGTATATATGTTGTTGGTTCTCAACAATCTCTACATTTCCAACAATTATTTAAAGTATTAGAACTTATGGGATATGAATGGTCAAAAGATTTAATCCACGTTCCATTCGGTATGGTTGCATTAGAAGAAGGAACAATGTCTACAAGAAAAGGTAGAGTTGTATTCTTAGAAGATGTTTTAAAACAAGCTGTAGAAAAAACAAAAGAAATAGTACTATCTAAAAATCCAAATGCTAAAAATGTAGAACAAATAGCTAAACAAGTTGGTGTTGGAGCAGTAGTATTCCAAGAATTATCTAACAGTAGAATAAAAGATTATACATTCTCTTGGTCAAGAACTTTAAGTTTTGAAGGAGAAACTGGACCATATGTTCAATATACACATGCTAGATGTTGTGCAGTTTTAAGAAAAGCAGAGGAAGAAGTTACTGCAGATATAAACTATGATTTATTATCTGAAGGTGACGGAGCTGAAGTATTAAAAGTAATCGGTTCATTCAATAAAGCAATACTTGCAGCAATGAGAAAAAATGAGCCACACATAATAACTAGATTTGTTTTAGATTTAGCTCAAGCATTCAACAAATTCTACCATGACAATCCAATATTAGTAGATGATGTTGAGGTTAGAAAAGCTAGACTTGCACTAGTTGCAGCAACTAGACAAACTATAGAAAATGCTTTAGCATTATTAGGAATGCATGCACCAGAAAGAATGTAATTAATTATTAATTTGTAATAAATAAAATTTAAAAGGGGCTGTTGTACTATTACTGAGGAATAAAAATAGTACGGGAGCTCCTTTTTATAGCATATAGGAAGGTGGGAAGCTCTGACGGGCGGTTATTATATGAGAGATGATTTAATAAAAAACTGTTATATATCGTCATTTGATATAGAAGATAGTAGCTTGAAACATCTTATGATAATAGGAACAAAATGTCTTATAGATAATAAGTTACAGAGAAATGTATATGTTGATAATAATAGGCTTAAAGATGAACTAATTTACTTTAATTTTTATGAAAGTAAGCCACAGTACAGTGATGTCTTAAATGTACTATTGCCATTAATTTTATCAAATACAAATATACAAAAAAGTGAAGAAGAGGTATTAGCATTAATTCAAAAATATGTGAGATACTTAAAAAAAGAGCAATATCTATTCGACTATATTTTGGCTTCTGTATTATACAATAGTCTAATTCATAATTTGATAGATAATAAAGATATGGAGTATGAGGAAATTCTTCAATCGATTAAAGAGAAGGTAATTGGATTACAAATAGAGTTAGATAAAACTAGCATGATAAAATTCCAAATGGCTAGAATAAAAGCTATACAAGTTATAGATAATTATATAGATTTAAAAATATGTGACTATGAGGAAAATGAAATAATAACAAATTTATTAAATGTAATTTATGATATTTATATGGAAGACAGAGAAGTTATAAATGATGGGCTTTTAAGTATAAAAAAATCTATACTATCTATTTTATCAGCAGATGCTAATTTAAATATAGACAATATAGATTTTATATCCTCAATGGCTATGTATATTACGAAATTGAGAAAATACTCAATAAATAAGTCTTCATATAATACAAGTTCAGATCCAAGAAGTTTGATTAATTTAAATAAAGGAGATACTATAGTAGATCCTATTTTAAATAAAATACAGGTTATATCTAAAGATTTTTGCGATAATGTATTGAGAATTTCTATTAAATCAAAATCTGGACAATATACATTTAGTTTTAAACGAGTTTAACAATTTTCATCTAAATAAGTAAGAAATTGATCTTCGCTAGTTTCTGTTAAAAAACAAAGTTCTTTTACTATACTGTTTCTCAGTTCGATGAAGTCTTTGTTTTTAGTTTTTTTACCAGTAAACTCTAGTGATTTTATGATTAATAATAAGTCTCTTTTTGATAAATCATTAATAGTAACTTGATCGATTAATTCCATAGCAAACTTCCTTTCTAAAGTAATTATATAATATTATATTACAACATTATTCGATTTAAAAATAGGGGAAACGTGTAGAAATCAAAAAAAGAGGTGAAAAATTTGAAAATATTGCTGACAACTTTGAATTCTAAGTTTATTCATACAAATTTAGCAATCAGATACATAAAAGAAAGTATAAAAGATTTAATAGATGTAGATTTAAGAGAGTATACAATAAATAATCAATTAGACTACATTTTAAAAGATATATATTTAAAAGATTATGACGCTGTATTTTTCTCAACATATATTTGGAATGTATATGATATAGTGAAAATATGCGAAAATCTTAAAAAAGTAAAACCAAATCTTATAATAGGGTTAGGTGGTCCGGAAGTTTCTTATGATAGTGAAGAATCTATGGAAAAATACCAATTTGTCGACTATATACTTCGTGATGAAGGCGAAATGGTTATGAGAGACCTTGTTAAACATTTCAGAGGCGAAATGTCTATAGAAGATGTAGACGGAATTACTTATAGACAAGATGGAAAAATAATAAGAAATAAAACAAGAGAATTATTAAAGGATTTAGATTTAATTCCAAGTCCATATGAAAATCTAGATGTAAAAGAATATGAAAATAGAATAGTATATTATGAAACATCAAGAGGTTGTCCATTTAACTGCCAATACTGTTTATCTTCTGCTATAAAAGGGCTTAGATATTTCAGTATAGATAGAGTAAAAAGAGACCTTAAAAATTTAATTGATGCAAGAGTTTCACAAATTAAATTTATAGATAGAACATTTAATGCAAATAAAAAGTTTGCAAAAGAAATAATGGAATTCCTTATGGAAAATGACAATGGATATACAATTTATCACTTTGAAGTTACAGCACACTTACTAGACGATGATATGCTAGAATTTTTAAAAGACTGTAAAGAAGGATTATTCCAATTTGAAATAGGTGTTCAAACTACAAACCAAGAAGCATTAGATGCAGTCGGAAGAAGAGATGATTTTGAAAAATTATCTTATGTTGTAAAGACTATAGAGTCTTATCAAAATATACATCAACATTTAGATTTAATTGCAGGATTACCTTATGAAGGATATGACAGTTTTGAAAAGTCATTTAACGATGTATTTGGTTTACAAATAGAACAATTGCAATTAGGGTTCCTAAAAATGATAAAAGGGACAGGAATGAGAGCTAGAGCAGAAGAATTTGAGTATGAATACAAAGACTATGCTCCATATGAAGTACTAAGCAACAAATTTATAAGTTATGATGAAATATTAAAATTAAAAGATATAGAAGATATATTAGAAAGATATTACAACTCTAATAACTTCTCATTATCAGTAAAATATATAATCGAAAACTATTATAGTGAAAGTGCATTCAAATTCTTTGAAGAATTTGCAACTTATTTTGATGAAATGGGATATTTCCATCTTGCGCAAGGTAAGAATCAGTTGTATAGTATATTACTAGACTTCTATAAAGAAAAAATAGGTGAAAACTATGATTTATTTATGGAAATATTAAAATATGACTATGTTTCTTTAGGAAAAATATCAAGTGTTCCTAATATATTTGCAAAAGTTGAGGTTGATAATCTAAAACCAAGAGTTCATGAGTTTTTACATGATAGAGAAAATCTAGAAAAATATCTACCTAAACATGTGGATACACCTACTAAATATATCTTAAAATATGTTCATTTTGAACCATTTAAATACGATATATTAAAATTAAAAGAAGATATTCATGCAGATATAAAAGAACAAGAAAGCATAATACTATTTGTATATGATGATATAAAAGTATTTGAAAAATCTAGAACATATAAAGTTGAATTAAAGGAACTTACTAAAGAAAAGAAATAATACAATTCATGAGGAGGAGCATTATGAAGTTTAGAATAGATAAATATTTACTATCTAAAACAGAAGAATTGGCATTTATAACAGTTAAAGAAGATGCAGAATTTAAATTAGAGGGTTATACACTACCTAAAGATGGACTGAATGTACCTATAAAAAATGAGGTATTAGTAAAAGGTATAAAAGAAAATACGGCACAAGAAGGTCTAAATTCAATGTCTATAGCTGATGCAATGATATACATAATAGGTATAGACCCACAATTTAGATATAATGATGAATATAAAAAATTCTTAAAAGCATTAGAAAAAAACGTAAAATTCGATGCTAAATCTTATATGGGATATATGTCTAGAAAATACTTCGAAATAGGCGAAGTAACAGATGCTCTTATATATGTAAAAGCTCTTATAACATTATATCCAGATGATATTCAAGGATTATATAACTATGCAATAGTATGTCAAGAATTAGCTACTCAATATCAAAAAGATTATGATGCAAAAGCTATGAATGATATGCTATTAGAAGCTGGGGAAAAACTTGAACAAGTAACTAATTTAGACCCTAACTTTGCACTTGCATACTATCACTTAGGATACCATTATTACAACCAAAATCAATATATAAAAGCGAAAGTAATATGGGAAGAAGCGTTAAAACTAGGTCTTGATGAAGAATTTACAGCAGAAGTTCAAGACAACTTAGGAAAAATGTACTCTAAAGTTGAATATGAAGAAGGATATACTTTAGTATTCCAAGGAAAATTTGAAGAAGGATTAGAAAAATTACTGCCATTAGAAGAGAAATACGGAGATTGGTGGAATTTATTATTCATGATAGGTTTAGCTTATAAAAATATGGGTGAAATGGATAAAGCTAAAGAATACTATGAAAAAATACTTAGAATGAAACCACAACAAGTAGATACATTGGTGGAATTAGCTTTATGTGAAGCTTCTTCATTAAATATGAATAGAGCAATAGAGCTTTTAGAAGCAGCAGCTAAATTAAAAGAAGACCCAGAAATACTTTGCAACTTAGGTATGGCTTACTTAAATGTAGGAAACTTTGATGATGCAAATTACTACATTGAAAGAGCGTATGAATTAAACCCAGAAGACGAAGTTACAGTAGCTTGTAAGAGAGAATTAGCTAAATATATATAAACATATATCTAAAATAATTTAATATAAAGCATATATTTAAAAAATTCCTATAGATGGTGATACATATAAGGCCATTTATAGGAATTTTTTTATAGCAAATAGGAAATTATATTCATTTGAAAATTGTGGATAAATATAATTTCTATATTATAGTTATCTTTGATGAATTAGAGGATATTAAATAAAAAATGCAAAACGGAAATGGGATAGCGATTGCATAAATATTATATTCACCTATACAACTTTAAAAAAATGAGATATAATTAACTTGTGCGATGGAAAAAAATGTATATAAATATTTAAAAAATATTTATTCACAACATTAAAAAATATAAAATTATAGTAGTAAAAAAGAAATTAAAATAACAAAAATAGTAAAGTTATGATATTATACAAAAATCGTTAAAAAAATATTAAAAATTTAACCAAAAATGGAAAATTTAGTATATAATTTAGTTAGGAATGTATTCTTAAATAGAATATATTTTGCTGTTTAAAAATATATTTTTTTAATTAAGAGTATATTTACATAAATAATAGATAAAGACATTTTCTTATAACAGCATTTTAGGGGAAAATTAAATTTTTTAAAGGGGAATATGAATATGGAAAAGAAAAAAGTTGATGTTTTAGAACAAATGCAAAATATGACTATAGACCTTAACAGTAAAGCCTTAATAGAAAAAGCTGAAAAAGACGGCGTTGAAACAATGTACAAAAGAAAATTAGGATATAAAGTACAATGTGGATTCGGTCTACAAGGTGTTTGCTGTAGAAACTGTGGTATGGGACCATGTAGAATAAGTCCAAAAACTCCAAGAGGACTTTGTGGTGCTGATGAACATACAATAGTAGGTAGAAACTATGCTAGAATGTGTGCTGGTGGTACAGCTGCCCATTCAGACCATGCTAGAGATATAACTCATACATTAGGTTTAACAACTCCAGGAGGAGCATATCAAGTTGCAGAACCAGAAAAATTAAAAGAATTCGCTCAATTCATGGGTGTAGATCCAGAAGGTAAAGATATATATGAATTAGCTCATGAAGTATCAGAAGTATGCTTAATGGAATTTGGTAAACCACACGGTGTATCTAAATTATTAGCAAGAGCTCCAAAAGTAAGACAAGATATATGGAAAGAATATGGTATAGAACCAAGAGCAATAGATAGAGAAATCGCAACAGTAATGCATTCAACTCATATAGGATGTTGTGCTGATATAGATGCTTTAGTACATATGGCATTTAGATGTTCTATGGCAGATGGTTGGGCAGGATCTATGATAGGTACAATGTTATCTGACATATTATTCGGAACTCCAAAACCAGTTCATACAGAAGCTAACTTAAATGTATTAGATGGAAACAATGTTAACATAATCCTTCACGGACACGAACCAACATTATCAGAAATGATAGTTTTAGCATCTGAATTACCAGAAATGCAAGACTTAGCTAAAGAAGTTGGAGCAGATGGTATAACATTATCAGGTATATGCTGTACTGGTAACGAATTAACAATGAGACATGGTATAAAAATAGCTGGTGATTTCCATCAACAAGAATTAGCAATAATCACTGGTGCTGTAGAAGCTATGATAGTTGACGTTCAATGTATATTCCCTGCATTAGCAGAAGTTGCTACTCATTATCATACTAAATTCATAACTACTTCACCAAAAGCTCAAATAACTGGTTCTACTTACATGGAATTCCATGAAGAAACTGCTTTAGAAGATGCTAAAACAATAGTTAGAGAAGCTATATTAAACTTCAAAAACAGAGATGCATCAAAAGTTATGGTTCCAGAATTAAAATCAGAAGCTATGGTTGGTTATGCTGAAGAAGCTATAGTTGGACAATTAAATAATGTTGTTAATACTCAAATAGACGATATGAACACATTAAAACCATTAATAGATGTTCTTGCATCTGGTGTAATAAGAGGGGTAGTAGGAGTTGTTGGATGTAACAACGCTAGAACACCATCTAACTACAACCATTTAACTATAATGAAAGAATTAATTAAAAATGACTACTTAGTTGTAACTACAGGATGTGGTGCTTCTGCAGCAGCTAAAAATGGTTTAATGTTAAAAGAAAATGCAGCTAAATATGCTGGTAAAGGTTTAGCAACAGTTTGTCAATTAGTTGATATACCACCAGTAATCCACCTAGGATCTTGTGTTGATAACTCTCGTATATTAAACATATGTTCATTAGTTGCTAATGCATTAGACATGGATATAGCTGATTTACCAGTTGCAGGTTGTGCTCCTGAATGGATGTCAGAAAAAGCTATAGCTATAGGTACTTATGTAGTTGGTTCTGGTATAGAAACATTCTTAGGTGTTATGCCTCCAGTTACAGGTTCTTCAAGAGCTGTTGAAATCTTATGCGGAAGCATAAAAGATAAAGTTGGAGCTTGCTTCCATGTTAATGAAGATGCAGAAGCATTAGCTCAAGACATAATGGCTTGTATAGAAGCTAAGAGACCTCACTTCGAAGAATTATATCAAGAAAAAGTTCTTAATAAGAGAGTATCTGGAGAATTAGCTTGCTTATACTAAGATTTATTGTTAAGTAGAAAAATATTAAATTTATAGAATAGAAAAAGGTAGTCTATTAGAGATAATAGGCTACCTATAAAATACACGTTAGACAGACATAAAAATAAATAGTTTCAAGACTATATGACAAAAGGTGGTAATAAAGAAATGAAAGTAGCAATAACAGGAAAAGGTGGAGTAGGCAAAACAACTTTTGCCTCAATGTTATCAAGAATGTTTGCTGATGAAGGTTATAGAGTTGTTGCTGTAGATGCCGATCCAGATGCAAACTTAGCTTTAGCGCTAGGTTTTCCAAAAGAAGTATATGATTCAATAGTACCAATTTCTGAAATGAAAAAATTAGTTTCTGATAGAACAGCAACAAGCGAAGGCACATTCAATAAAATGTTTAAACTGAATCCAAAAGTAGATGATATTCCAGAAAAATATTGTAAAACACATAATGGTGTAGGATTATTAACTTTAGGAACAGTTGACACAGGTGGTTCTGGATGTGTATGTCCTGAACATGTACTATTGAAAAGATTATGTTCTCATTTAATTTTACAAAGTAAAGATGTTGTTGTTATGGACATGGAAGCTGGTATCGAACATTTAGGTAGAGGTACTGCACAAGGTGTAGATGCTTTCATAGTGGTTGTTGAACCAGGTGAAAGAAGCCTTCAAACTTATAGAAAAGTTAAAAAACTAGGTAAAGATATCGGTGTGCAAAGGGTTTTCGTTGTTGGAAACAAAATGAGAGATGACGAAGATATCGAATTCATAAAAAGTAATCTAGAAGATGGAGAAGCTTTAGGATTTGTACATTACAATCAAAGTGTAATAGATTCAGATAGAGCCAATCAATCTCCATATGATGTTAGTGAAGAAACTAGAAATGAAATAAGAGCTATAAAAAATAGATTACTAGAAATTGAAGCAGAAAACAAAAGAAATAAATAATTTTTATTTTTATTTAATTTAAAATTACTAAACATAGTAGTTAATTAACATTAAATTAATAAGAAAGCTATATAATTTAATTGGTATTCGAATTAATTGGTGTTATTAAAATATATATATATGTGGGAGGATGTTTGTTATGGGATTCAAATCAGATATTGAAATAGCTCAAGAGGCT